>Ga0172367_10006232_pt1 | contig 14096 bp, 10 predicted proteins | sample Lak10m_FD_114542 | JGI IMG/M metagenome (GOLD analysis project Ga0172367, IMG submission 114542) | Freshwater microbial communities from Kabuno Bay, South-Kivu, Congo - kab_022012_10m | ecosystem: Environmental > Aquatic > Freshwater > Lake | place: Democratic Republic of the Congo: South-Kivu... | reverse complement strand
TCCAACTGAAACGTCAGTCGTTTCTATGTATAGCGATGCATATACAAATGTTGAAGTGGATACATGGAGAACAGATTGGAGTCAATCAACATTTGAAGCGACTACCATCAAAGGCAATGCTACATTGAAATACACTAATCTTGGCTTTAATGGCATAGAAACAATCAAAAAGCCGGTGGACGCATCAGGAATGACTACTCTACACATGGATGTTTGGTCACCAAATATTACTGTCTTCAATGTCAAACTCGTTAGCTTCTTAGGCGACGGCTTTGCCGGTGCAAATGGTGACTCCGAAGCAAATATCAATGTAAACCTCACAGCAAATCAATGGAATAAGATTTCAATTCCATTGAAAGATTTCACAGATGCTGGCTTGAAGAGTTTGACAGAGCTTAATCAGTTTGTATTCACTTCCACTCCTTTCGGATCAGGAATTGCTTTTGTAGATAATATCTATTTCTCAAAACCTGCAACGGGTATTGATGAAGAGACAAGTGATTTGAATGTTTATCCGAACCCAATCAATAATGGTGGAACACTCTTTATTGATGGAAATGTCATGACAATTGAATTGTATAATGTCAATGGTCAAAAAGTAATTGAATCAAATGGATCCTCAGTCTCAGTAAATGGACTTCCACAAGGATTATATACTGTTAAATCATTTGACTTTAATGGAATGGTTCACATTCATAAAGTAATTGTACGATAACAATCTCATTTATAACAATAAAGCCCTGACCATATTGGTGAGGGCTTTTTTTTTGCTAAGATAGCATGGTTTTATCGATGGAGTAAACAAATCAATCTTGATTATCAGTCATATGTACGGGGAATATAAAATGAACTTAGTTCGAATCAGCGAGCAGTGATAATAAATTGATATGGTAGTAGATTCACATTAATGTCGAAAGTGGTGAATCCCGCCTTTTTCAATTCAGCAATGATTTGATCCATCGATACTTTATGCTCAGTTGGTGGACCAACAGGGATATCACTTTTTACATAGTCAATGATGACTAAAGACCCTCCACTCTTGATTCCCTTTTTGACCATTGAAAAATACCGTGGCCTATGATCAATATGATGATAGGTATTGGACATAAATACCATGTCCACTTCTCCATCCTTCAATTCAGGGGAATCAAAAGGAAGTAATCTCAATGAAATATTGTTGATCTGTTCCTTCTCGATACGTTTCTTAAGATATTCTTGAAAATCCTTGCTGACATCCGCTGCAATGACTTGACCTGCTCGCCTAGCCAATTTCACTGAAAAATATCCTGAACCTGCACCAATATCCATGATTGATTTGCCTTTTAGATCTCCCAAAGCATCAAGTACTTTCTCAGGCATTTGATAAGCATCTCGGTCAGGTGATTCAAAGCGTTCCACTAATTCATCCATCGAAGATTGATGCATATATTCGTTGGCATTTTCACCATGTCCATGCTTATGATCATGCTTATGCTGAGCAAATAAATTGATGGTAAAGATGAGCGAGATTGAAAGAATAAAAAGATATTTCATGGTGAATTACCAAATAATCAGGATAAAATTACAGATGTCATTGTCAGAGAACCGGCTACAAATATATCATTAAAGAGAGATATTTTATCTTGTTCATCTCGTAATCCCATCACATAGAGCAATGGTACGAAATGTTCCGGTGTTGGTATTGCAAGCGTCATTGCTGAATTCTTCGAGGGAAGTTTGAGTAATTCCTTACCATCTCCATTGAGGATCAATTTCTTCATGCTATCACTCGCTTCAAGCGCCCAATCAAAAGCGAATTGTTCATCCAAACGAGCCCAATCAACCATCCCAAGATTATGTACCATATTCCCACTCCCAATTATGAGAATGCCTTTCTTGCGTAATTCTTTGAGTTCTTGTGCAAGAGCATAATGATCAGCAAATGACATATTCATATCTATACTCAATTGCAAAACGGGAATATCTGCATCGGGATAGACATGTCGTAAGACACTCCATGTTCCATGATCAAGTCCCCATTCATGATCAAATTCAATCTCTTTCATGGAAACAAGTGATGCAGTTTCTTTGGCAAGTATAGGATCACCTTTTGCAGGATAATATACTTCATGCAAAACACGAGGAAAGCCTCCAAAATCATGTATCGTGCGAGGTTGTTGCATTGCCGTGATTTTTGTTCCTCGCGTTTCCCAATGTGCAGAAACACAAATGATTGCTTTTGGCTTTGTGATTTCCTGCCCCACCTGTTGAAATGCTTTTGTAAACACATTATTCTGAATTGCATTCATCGGTGAACCATGACCGAAGAAGATTGTCGGCATTCGATCCGAATGTCCAAGACCTTCTGACCACGCATGCACATTTCTGAGATTCATCAAATTGGACATAGACATCATCGCCATGGTTGTGAGAAATCGTGAACGTTTCATGGTCTTTTATTGGTATTAGAAAAAGTGGAGTCGAATACAGTATTGAATCATTTACCAATACAGAAATTGGCAAATACATCATTTAGTAATTCTTCGGTATAAATTGTCCCTAAAATTAAACCAATGGTATCAAGTGCGGAGCGCAATTCGATAGCGAGTACATCAGTGGTCATCCCTTGTTGTGTCAATATCAATGCTCTTTGGATTGCTGAGAGATACTCTTTCAACAAAATGGCCTGTCTTTCATTGAGAAGAAATGCATGATGCGTATCAGTTTGTTTGGCGGTTGTAGAAAGATATGAGATGATGTCTTGCAAACCATGTACTTCTTTCGCTGAGATATAGATACCTTCTGAAGTTTGTGAAGAATGTTCAACAAGATCACATTTATTCTGCACAAGAGCATACTGGACATTGGGATGTTCTTTTTTCACAAGCTCAATCAATGATTGTGACTGATTCACTCCGCAAGTAATGTCATTGATGATAAGAATGATTGTTGCTCTTGAAATGAGCGACTTTGAATATGCGATACCCTCAATTTCGATTGCATCTTCCGTTTGCTCATGGATGCCTGCTGTATCTATCAAAGTGAAATGAATTCCATCGATGATCATTGATCCTTCCACAAAGTCTCTAGTCGTACCGGGAATTTCACTCACAATAGAACGAGCATATCCTAACAATGCATTGAAAATGCTGGATTTTCCTGCATTGGGAAAACCAAGCAATAATACTTGATGCCCACTCCGCAATGTTTTAGCTGTTTCATAACTTTCGATGAAACGTTCAGCAGTCAAAGACAAAGTGTGTAATTCCGTTATGAGTCTATCTTCGGAAACTAATTCAATGTCTTCCTGTGAAAAATCAAAATCAAGAATCATGTATTTGAATAAGCGTTCTGTGGCATCACGGAGTGCGGACAATTCTTTCGAGAAAGATCCAATGAGTTGTCTTGAAGCGCTTTCCAATGCTGCAGGTGATTGCAAATGAATGATATCATTCACGGCTTCTGCTTGCGTCAAATCCAATTTGCCATTAAGGAAAGCACGTAAAGTGAATTCGCCAGGTTGAGCCATTTGTGCGCCTGATTGAAGAAGCAATTCAATGATTTTCTTGGGAACGATCAATCCTCCATGACATCCAATTTCAATGGTGTCTTGACCTGTATAAGAATGAGGACCATCATACTTGAAAATTGTAACGGTATCAATCGGATGATCTTGATCATGAAAGACTGCATAAGAAATTGTATGTGATGCTTTATGCTGTATATCATTATGAAGATGTCGATTGATGATGGAGAATGCATCAGGCCCTGACAATCGAATCATGGCAACTCCACTCAATCCAGGAGGTGTGATGAGTGAGCAAATGGTTGTATGTGTATCAAAATGCATGACCCAATCCGATATGATATTGTGCGGTGGAAAATTGTGGCGATCTGAATGATGCACTATTCGGATCATAAAGTGGAAAGGCCATATCGAGTCGGAAGGGTCCCGCAGGAGTATCAAAACGAAAACCTATACCATAGCCATATCCCCAATGTGCGGGATTGAATATGCGCGAAATAGTTGCGGTAGTATAAGTACTCGGTGTGAGGCGATTGAATGAATTACCCCAATCGAAAAAGAGCACTGCACCGGAGCGTGCAATTTTATCTGCCCAGAATTCTGCCAATCCTTTTGGTTTTGGAAATGAATAACGTAATTCAATAGAACCTTCGATGAGACTGGCAGATCCTATGATTGCAGAGAGTTGCGAGATTCTACTCGCGAGAGAATCATCAATGGAAGATTCAGCATCTTTCAGACCACGTGAAGGCCATGCTCGAACGGAATTGGCTCCGCCTGCAAAGAAATGTTTTTCAAAAGGAGGAGTGGAATTATCCTCATCTGTAAAACCCCAATTGATGATATGACCGACTTTGATTTTCGTTGCAAATACCAATTGCTTATTTACGGGAGTGAATGTATGGAATTGTGAAAACACCCGAAAGAAATGTGAATAGCCAATATCCGGAGAATATTCAATCTGTGGCAATGTCAAAAAATATCCTTTCGATGGAGTGATGACTGAGTTTCTTCGATCTCCGGTTAATGTTAAGCCAAACGTGAATGATGCAGGACTGAAGGGGGAATTTTTATAATAATCGCTGAGTGAAACATATGGTGCAATCAAGCGATAGAGTGGATCATTCGGATCTGTTTCATCTAAAGTAAAATTGATCAAACGTGTGAAATCCAATGTGACATCGAAATTCAAATTGGAAAAAAGCGTCCATTCTGGAAATGTATTGAAATTCGAAACACGCAATTGTGGCGTTAACAATTTCAAATTGCTGGGAAGATTTCTTAGTGATACTTGTGCTGAATATGTCAGAGGAACTCTATGCTCACCCAAGAAAAAAGCGAATGGTTGATTGAAATTCGTACCGATGGAATATTCAAATTCGAGTCCTCTCTGAGTTGAAAACAATGTATTGGATACATCTTGTGCAAGGAGTCGTGAAAAGATGGAAAATGAATTACCTGTTTCGGATATGAGCAAATCGGAATAGGAAGCTTCCAAACCCATATTCAGAAAATTGTCCATGGTCGTACGATTCAAAAACACGGAGAATACCACTTCCTCGGGTTTTTTATATTTCATGATATATGATACCGTAGCAAGAGTATCAGTATCTGTGATGAATTTCTTTTTGCTTTCCGATACTTCAGAAAAGAAAGAAAGTCCGATCAATTGATTTTTTGACCTATTCACTGTTTGAGGTGAAAGCCATGTATCGGGCTTTATGAATAATAGTCTTTTGAGTAAGTCATCTTGGAGTGTCTTTCCACCGGAAGAAATATGTTCGAACTCAACACTCTGTACGCGATATCGCTCAGGATTTTGTATTCGAATCACTGAAATCACGGTTTTATTCACCGTATCTATCATTACTTGTTCGATGCGATATTCCAAAAATGCATATCCATTTTCCAAGAGTTGTTGAAAAGAAGAATTGAGCATATTCACCAAACTATCTTCATCATAAAAGCGAGGAAGCTTCAATCGAAAGTCATGTTGAATGGTATTCCATGGAATCGTTTGTTCAAGGGAGGTATCAGTGATGAGTAGATTCGAAAGTGCATATTTCCTTCCTTCTCTGCAATAGACATCTACTATTCCAATTCCTGAAGAATCTATTGAAATATCCAATTGCACCTTTGCATCAAAATATCCTTTGCGCTGATACAGATTTTGTAATACTTCAACTCTGTTCATCAAAAGAACCGAGTCCAATGAAATGCGAATATTCCCTTTTGTATCTGATGGATAATAGAGTTTATACAATTCCGGTGTGAATACATCATTCCAATCGAGGAAATGATTTAACTCCAATTCGCTGGGAAGTGTGATATTGAGAGCATTGAGAACTTGAGGGGCAGTTAGATGCGCATTCCCGTACATGCGTATGGTCTTTAATGCAAAACGGCGCGTTTCCGCGCCTTTTGACAATGTATGACAGAGTGCAGAAAGACAGCAGAAGAGGATAAAGAATCGTATTGATGAAAAAATCTTCTGCATAAAGCTCTCTGCTATTCACCCAAGAAGTGAGAATTGTGTCGGATTGTGCTGCATTCGATCAATCATAATAACTGTCTTCATCTTCATCGTCGAAGAAAAGAGTATCATCATTATTCTCGAATTCCGGCCAAAGATCTTCTATGCCTTCATAGAGTTCATCATTATCATCTAATTCATAGAGATTTTCGAGTACTTGAGAAGGTACTCCCGTTCTCTCTGCATAATCAATCAATTCATCTTTTGTTGCAGGCCAAGGAGCGTCTTCGAGCGTATATGCTAGTTCAGGTGTCCAAAACATAGGGCATCCATCAGTTTTATGTTAGTGGTAAATAGACAAGATTGCGTAGTGAGGGCGCAAATATGCGTAAAAAAAACTAATTTTGCTGAAATTTCCATGCTACTTTTTGCAAGAAGCATGAATATATCTGTGATTATTACTGCTTACATTTTTTATGCCTGAATTGTCTCCCAAAATACTTGCAAAATATGAGCCGGTCATCGGCCTTGAATTGCATGCTCAATTATTGACAGAGACAAAGGCATTTTGTTCCTGCAAAGCCGGATATAGTGATATACCGAATGCCACAGTATGTCCAATTTGCTTGGGACATCCCGGAACATTGCCGGTGGTCAATCGCCGACATGTGGAAATGGCTGTATTACTTGGACTTGCAATGAAGTGTTCAATCAGGCCAATCTCTGCATTTGCCAGAAAAAACTATTTCTATCCTGATCTTTCAAAGGGATATCAAATCACGCAATTCAATGATCCAATATGTTATGAAGGTTCTGTGACCATTGAAATGGAAGAAGGATTGATGAAGGAAATCGGCATCACGCGAATCCATATTGAGGAAGATGCAGGTAAGTCTTTGCATGACATTGACATAGATACACTTGTTGATTTTAATCGTGCCGGAATGCCGCTTTTGGAGATTGTCAGTGAGCCAGATTTACGCTCTGCATCAGAGGCATATAGGTATATGGTGACAATGCGCCAATTGGTGCGTTATCTTGGTGTTTGCGATGGAAATTTGGAAGAAGGTTCGCTGCGATGTGATGCCAATGTATCAGTCCGTTTGAGGGGTAATTCTGCATTTGGAACAAAAACAGAAATCAAGAATCTGAATAGTTTCCGAAATGTAGAAAAAGCAATTGCTTATGAGATTGAACGACATATCGCATTGATTGAATCCGGTGGACAAGTTCAGCAGGTGACGATGCAGTGGGATGCCTCTTCACAATGCACAAAAGAAATGCGATCCAAAGAGCAAGCACATGATTATCGGTATTTTCAGGAACCGGATTTGGGATATGTGCGAGTGAATCAGGAAATGATTGAGTTGCAACAATCACATTTACCTGAATTACCATTGGCAATGAAACTCAGATTGCAGGATAAATATGGCATTCCCAGTTATGATGCAGGCATTTTGATTGAAGATAAACAGCTAGCATTATTTTTCGAAAACACATGTGCTGAGCTTGCAATACAAAACAATGAGCGATATAAGTTTGTAAGCAATTGGATATTGACTGAGATTCTGAAAATCTTATCCGATAAAAAAATCGGTATTTCCCAAGCAGAAAATATACAACCGCGTGGCATCGCAGAGATTGTTGATTTGTTTGCTGATGAAAAAATCAGCAGTAAAATAGCCAAAGAAGTATTTGCGGAATATTTGCAATCTGGTATTTCTCCTGCCGATTATGTGGCTGAAAAAGGCTTATTGCAAATATCAGATAGAACAGAAATTGAGCGCATAGTCTTGTCCGCATTGGAAGGTGAGGAAGACAATATCGCCAAGTATCGCTCAGGCAAGAATAATCTCTTGGGATATTTCATCAGTAAAGTGATGAAATCTTCTGGAGGAAAGGCCAATCCAAGATTGGTGAATGAATTACTCACACATTATTTACAGTGAGGTAAGCATGGCAATTCCTAAGACCCCATATATATGGATGAATGGCGAGTTTGTTGATTGGGACAAAGCAACGATTCATGTTTTATCGCATGTGGTACACTATGGATCAGGTTGGTTCGAAGGTATTCGCGCATATAAAACACCAAAGGGTACGGGCATTTTCAGATTGCGTGAGCATATGAAAAGACTCGAACAATCCGTGAAATTATATCGTGGTGAAATGCCATATAGCATTGATGAAATGTGTGAGGCAACCAAAGAATTGGTTCGAAAAAATTCACTCGAATCATGTTATATCAGACCAATCGCTTATCGTGGATATGAGAATCTTGGTGTATATCCATTGAATTGTCCGATTGAAGTCTCCATTGCCTGCTGGGAATGGGGCGTCTATCTTGGTAAAGAGGCATTGGAACAAGGCGTTGATGTGTGCGTTTCTTCATGGCAACGTTTGCAAAACAATACATTGCCTGCAGTTTCCAAAGCATCTGGAAATTATCTGAGTTCGCAATTGATACGAATGGAAGCCATCATGAATGGCTATTCCGAGGGAATCGGATTGGATGTACATGGAAATGTTGGAGAAGGAAGCGGTGAAAATATCTTCTTCGTACATGATGGCGTGATATTCACACCTCCGATGTCATCTTCAATTTTGGAAGGTATCACAAGACATACGGCCATCACATTGGCAAAAGAACTTGGATATGAAGTTCGTGAAACAACCGTGCCAAGAGCCATGTTATATACTGCCGATGAAATCTTTTTTACCGGTACCGCAGTTGAAATTACTCCGGTTCGTTCGGTGGATAGAATCAGTGTTGGAGATGGTACAGTCGGACCCGTTACAAAGCGTATTCAACAGGCCTTTTACGAAATCATCCATGATGGTAACAATGATCATGGCTGGTTGACATATGTGTGATTGAACAAATTCAAGAATTCAAATACAGGATAGATATCACTATGGCAAAGACCGCCACAAAAACAAAGATGAAACCGAAAGCATCGAGTGCAAAAAAGGCACAGGTCAAACCCATTGCTTCAAAAAAAGCGCAGGTTACGGCTCCCGTCAAGAGTAAACCCATTGCGAAGAAAGTAGTAGCGACAAAGCCTGTGTCGAAAAAGTCGGTCAAACCCGCTCAGAAAGCACAATTCAGTGCTTTCGACATGAAGGGGTTTGATAAGCAAACAATTATTGCATGGTACAAAATGCAACATCTGGGACGCCGCCTAGATGAAAAAGCAGCATTGTATTTGAAGATGGCAAAGGGCTGGTCTTATCATGCTCCATGTGCAGGTCATGATGGTATTCAAATTGCGCTTGGGCAAATCTTCCGTCAAAACAAGGATTTTCTCTTTCCATATTATCGTGATTTGATGACCTCGCTTTCAGCGGGTATTACGATTGAAGAAATCATCTTGAATGGTCTTTCAAAAGATGCAGATGTGGCCGGTGGAGGCCGACACATGAGTAATCACTTTGCGAAACCGTCCATTGGTATTCAAAATGGATCTTCATGTACCGGTAATCATTCATTGCATGCTGCAGGTCTGGCAAGAGCAGTGAAGAAATTCAAAGGTGATGAAGTTGTGTATTATTCGGGTGGTGATTCAGCATGTTCCGAAGGGTACTTTTATGAAGCAGTCAATGGTGCATCTCGTGAAAAGTTGCCTGTTGTATTCGTGATTCAAAACAATAAATTCGGTATCTCCGTTCCTCTTCATGAACAAACCGCGAATCTTGTCGTTTCAGATAATTTCATTGGTTTCAAGCATTTGAAAATCATCAATTGTGATGGTCGCGATGTTTTTGATTCCTATCGTGCTTTGGTAGAAGCTCGTGATTATGCTTTGTCAGGAGCAGGTCCGGTATTCGTGCATGCTGATTGCGATCGCATTGGTTCACATTCAAATAGTGACAATCATGAATTGTACAGAAAACCTGAAGAAATTCAGGAAATGAAAGATCGTGATCCACTTCCCACCTTCCGCAATGCAATTTTGGCAAAAAAGATTGCCACCGAACAAGAATTGCTAGCCATCGAGGAAGAAAATAAGAATGCCATCTTTGCTGCTGCAGACATTGCTGAAATTGCTCCTGATCCTGTAGGTTCAAGTTATCTTGATTACTTGATGCCTGAATCCGTGGTTTCTTATGATGATACAACCGAATATGATTTTGTGAATGATCCAAATGCCCAGCAATACACGTTCCGTGAAGGAATCAATATTGCGATGAAGCAAGAGTTTCAGAAAAATCCTCACACGTACTTGTGGGGACAAGATGTAGCTTCAGTGAATAAACAGGGTATTTTCAATGTTCCCAAAGGGATGTTGGATGAATTCGGCAATGAAAGAATTTTCAATGCTCCGATTGCTGAAGATTATATCGTTGGTACGGCAAATGGGTTCACTCGCTATCGTGATGATATTCGGGTCGTGATTGAAGGTGCAGAATTTGCAGATTATTTTTGGCCTGCTATGGAGCAATTGATTGAATGTTCTCATGACTATTGGAGAACACGTGGTCAATTCTCACCAAATATCACAATACGTCTTGCGAGTGGCGGATATATTCAAGGTGGATTATATCATTCCCAAAATCTTGATGCAATCTTTGCAGGCATTCCGGGCATCAGAGTAGTGTGCCCTGCATTTGCGGATGATGCGATTGGTCTCATGAGAAATTCCATTCGTTCAAAAGGCGTTACCATGTTTCTTGAACCCAAGTTTCTCTATAATTATAGACCAAGTTCAACATCACTTCCTGATGATGATTTCATCGTGCCTTTTGGTAAGGCTCGTATTCGTCGTCCAGGTACTGACTGCACATTGATTTCTTATGGCAATGCCATCCATCTGTCATTGAAAGCGGCAGACGAGTTATTTACTGAGCATGGCATCTCTTGCGAAGTGATTGACTTACGTTCATTGAAACCATGGGATCGCCAGACTGTCTTTGCTTCAGTTCGTAAAACCAATAGAGCTGTAATCGCTCATGAGCATTATTTGACTGTTGGTATTGGTGGAGAGATTTCAGCAAGCATCACCTCTGAATTGTTCTCAATACTTGATGCACCGGTTGGAAGAGTAGCAAGCAAAGATGTACCGGTCGGTTTTGCAAAGTCATTGGAAGCTGCAATCTTGGTAAATGTGAACGATATCAAGAATGAAGTGCTGAAAACTGTCAATTTCTAATTGAAAGAGCCATAAATGAAAGCCCGATCTGATAAAGGTCGGGCTTTTCTTTTTGTGGAATATCTGACATTATCAATTGTAAATAATATGACACTGTGTAAGAAATCTGACACTATTGTCCACAGTTCATAGATAGATACATACAATAGAATTGTATTGAATGAAATTGCTTTGGGGAATTATATTCGGTTGTTTTATCCACAAAATGTCCTATATTTGCCTGACTCCTAGGAGTCTGCTTGGCGAGTTGCGCCCGTAGCTCAACCGGATAGAGCATTGGATTCCGGTTCCAAAGGTTAGGGGTTCGACTCCCTTCGGGCGCGCATTAACATTATGAGAACAAACAAGTTAGAATATTATGTCTGAAACTGAAAAAATGATTGAAACCAATGAAACTGATTGGAATGTACGAGAAGCGGAGCAGGAGCAAGATGTCTTGATTGGTAAAATCAAGAAGATTGGTTTTGCTTTGATAGCTGTATTGGCAATTGGACTTGGATATTATTTCTATACTGGCATGCAGGAAACCAATAATGAAGAAGCGATGACTGCATTGTCCAGAATTTCCTCTTATTATGAGACCGGTCAATTCCAAAAAGCATTGGATGGTGATCCTTCCCGATCTATTCGTGGTGGTAAAGTGATTGGTCTTAAAGCCATTGTGAGCGAATTTGGCGGAACATCTGCAGGTTCATTTGCCGCATTATATGCAGGTACTTCACTTATGAATCTTGGCAAATTTTCTGAAGCAATGCCATATTTTGAAACAGCATCCGGTAGTGCTGATGAGACAGTGAGTGCCGGTGGCAAAGCAGGTATGGCAGCATGTAAAGAAGAAATGAACAGTTATGAAGAAGCGGCATCATTATATGAAGCTGCTGCCGGACCAAAGGATGGTCCAATGTATGAAAGATATACACTATTTGCAGCGCTGAACTATGAGAAGGCATCAGCCGGCGGTTCAGGATCAGCAAAAGAAAAAGCGATTACCTTATTAAAAGGATTAGTTGCCAAGAATTCCGGATCGGAATATACCACAGAAGCAAAGATGGGGTTAGCTCGTCTTGGTTGGCATGAAAATTGATTAGGATAATCCTGATATTAGTGTCTAAATGACGTAATTATGATAAAAATTGACAATAACAATACAGTTTTAAGTTATTATTTAACAAACGGAGGTATTATGCGACGTTTGCTTCGCCTGGGTACCATGCTATTTGCTCTATTGCTGATGGCTGGCACCAGTTATGCGCAAAAGCCGCGCGTACAAGTTTCCGGAAGAATCGCACCAAATGATGTGCGTATCTTCTTGAAGGACTCTATTTATCAGGTTAACGGTACTCTTATGATTGCCGGTACTCTGCTTATAGAGCCGGGAACTGAAGTTGTGTTTTTGGATAATGGTAGGATTATCGACTCAGTCGGTGGTCGTATCATTGCTGACGGTTTTATGTCGGCAACCTATAATTCCACAGCCCCAGCGGCCGGTGATGATTTTAATGACAGCCCTTATTATACAGGGAATAGTGTCGTTTCAGTCGGAACCAAATCTGAATTGAGCATTGCTGACGGAAAGCGCAATGTGATTTTCAATGTAAGACTCAATGAGAATGCATCAGGCAATATGACCGGTGTATCTAATTTGGGTAATACGGTTGATGTTTCTGAAAGAGGCTTGGTTTCCGGTGGAAGAGTAATCTCCCCAGAAAGAGCCATCATGTTCATGGCGTCACGTCTTTATGAAAATGATGATGTTGTTCGCTTCCAACCATGGAAGAGAAGAGGTGGTAATTCACCAAACATTACACAAGCACCGATCACATTCCGTGGTCAGGCAGTAAATGACTATTCACGTGAGTGGGGTCACATCATCGTATTGCCAGGTGCTCGTGCTGCATACTTTAGAAATGTAACGTTCAAAGATTTCCGCAAGGATACAACAGTTGACAATCGCTACTTGTATGATACATTGAATCTTACAGGTGCTGATAGAGTAGCTCACATTGAATTGAACAAAGAAATCTTGAAGATGTCAAATGGCGCCGGTGGTGCTTTGACATCATTCTCAGCTCGTACATGGCTTGTAGATTGTAAATTCGAAAATAATATGGCCCGCTTCCGTGGTGGTGCTGTTAATATGATGCAAGCTCCTTATGGTGTTGGCGCATATCCTGATACAACAGGTTTGAATCTTGCATTCTATCAATCAGATAAAAACCCTAACATTACAAATCCTGATGGATCAGTAATCAGAGAAAATGACAGCATTATTGCATTGGATATGTTGGATACAGATGGTCTTCCTTCAAGTGAGCCATTGGTATCTACAAATGATGCACGCCGTCAATCTTTGGACGATCCACGTATTGCTATATATCTAGGTCGTGTTCGACGCTTGACATTTGACAATAACCGTACAATGGTAGCATATGTAGATACAGTTACCGTTGGTGGTCGTCAAGTTCTTGCTGACAATACAACAAGTAGAGTAAAAGTTGACTCAACCAATGGTGTACCAACAGATTGGAAAAACCAAGCATTTGGTGGTGCGATGTATATTGGTGGTCGCTTCAATGATGAATATAGAAGACTTGAAATCGGTCTCGGTGTCAATGATTCTATTCGCATCAATACAAGCACTCCATTGAATGATAAGATTCGTTTTGGTGAAAAAGACTTTGTCAAGTTCACTAATAACAAAGTATTGAATCTTCAAGATAAGTTAAGTACAAAAGGTGCTCGTGGTGGTGCATTATATATCGGTGCATTTACATCCATGATCATTAACGGTGAGTTTGAGAATAACTCAGCAGAAACTGCATACCTTTCACCGAAAAACAATGCTGACTATGCATTGGGTGGAGCTATTTTCCATGAAAATACATATGGTCGTTTGCAGATTCGTGGTAGCTCACTTCAAGGAACAAGATTCAAGAATAATAGAGCAAGTTCCGGTGGTGCTATTTAT
>Ga0172367_10006231_pt1 | contig 14096 bp, 12 predicted proteins | sample Lak10m_FD_114542 | JGI IMG/M metagenome (GOLD analysis project Ga0172367, IMG submission 114542) | Freshwater microbial communities from Kabuno Bay, South-Kivu, Congo - kab_022012_10m | ecosystem: Environmental > Aquatic > Freshwater > Lake | place: Democratic Republic of the Congo: South-Kivu... | reverse complement strand
GAGTTATTTGCGTTTTGATATTGCACAGAAATGATGTCTTTGCCACCAAGATCCATATCAAATCCTGCATCTCTTAAAGCACGGATTTTGTCTTCTTCACGAGCTTTTGTGTCAATGAATTCTTCAATATCTGGATGATCAATATCTAGTACAACCATTTTTGCTGCACGTCTAGTTGCACCACCTGATTTGATTGTTCCTGCTGATGCATCTGCTCCACGCATAAATGAAACTGGACCAGAAGCTGTTCCACCTGAGGATAGTAATTCGTTTGCACCACGGATTCTAGAAAGATTTACCCCACTTCCAGATCCACCTTTGAAAATTACGCCTTCTTCTTTGTACCAGTTAAGAATTGAATCAATTGAATCTTCAACTGCCAAAATGAAACATGCACTTACTTGTTGTGGTGCACTTGTTCCAACGTTGAACCAAACTGGTGAGTTGAAAGAAAATACTTGATGTAACAACATGTAAGTAAGTTCTTCTTCAAATACTTTTGCATCATTATCTGATCCAAAATATCCGCCAGCTTTACCTGCTTTTGTGTAAGTCAAAACTACGCGATCAATTAATTGTTTTAATGACCATTCACGATTGTCATGTCCAACTGCTCCACGGAAATATTTTGTGGTCACAATTGTTGAAGCATTCACAGACCAGAAATCTGGAAATTCTGTTCCTTTTTGTTCGAAAACAACTTCACCTGTTTTCCAGTTGTTTTGCACTACATCGCGGCGTTCCCATTTAACGTCGTCATATGGATGTACACCTTCTTTGGTGAATACTCGTTGCATTGAAAGTCCGCGAGCATTCTTGCGACCGGATTTGAAGGCACCGCTTAATGTATCTGTCATTTTCTTTTTTCCTTTTGTTTTAAAGTTTTAAATCTTTTTTGCTACTTCTCTGAGCCGTCCTCGACGCTTTTGTCATCGTTGTTGGCAATAGCGACGGCGACGTCCCCGAGTTCTCGAGCGGTGCGAAGTAATGAAATCTCTGATTCGAAATCTTCTAAAGATTCGAATGAGCGATACACACTTGCGAAACGCAAATAAGCAACTTCATCTAATTCACGAAGTGGAGCTAGTGTTGCAAGCCCTACTTCATGTGAATCAACTGCAGCTGCACCAGATGCGCGTACTGTTTCTTCTACTTTTTGTGCCAATAAAGCCAGATCATCTTCACTTACTGGTCTTCCTTGGCATGCTTTTCTTAAACCACTTACAACTTTGCTTCTTGAAAATGGTTCTACTACCCCACTTCTTTTCACAACACTTAAAGTTGCAACTTCCAAAGTGGTAAATCTTCTATCGCATTCAGGACATTGACGACGACGTCTGATAGCTGAACCATCGTCGTTAACTCTGGAATCAACAACTCTTGAATCTGAGTGGCGGCAAAAAGGACAGAACAATGCCCATACTCCTCTTCAAGTAGATGTGTATAACCCTGGTTTTCGCCCTGTGGATAACTGGCTTATGGCCTTCGTCTTTTGGGCTAATCTGCTGTGGAAAACTTGGGGTTAACCCCAACCTATGGACATTTCTGCCATTTCCACCACAAGATGTAGTGCTACATTAGTACTTCGCACTGCGACATGCAACTACCGGGGGCATGTGTTTTGCGTTACCGGTGTGTCTGGAGTTACAGAAGTTACGTTTTCGCAGGTCAAAGCCTTATTCCCCTACTAAACCAGAGGAAATACTCGGCGTGTTGCATCAATGAGGGCGTGTTGAAAAGGAATCAATCACAAATTAATCCCAGAACTACTAACCAAAAGCGACATTAGGCATATAGGGTCTTGGCATGACAACTAATGGTTATTTAACAAAAACAAGTGTTAGACGCAGTTGGTATTTGTATGACTGGGCTAACTCTTCATTTTCAACAACGGTTATAACTTTATTTCTTGGACCATATTTAACTTCTATTGCTGAAAATGCAGCTGATGCTTCAGGAATGATTTCGTTGTGGGGAATCAGTATGAGACCTGGATCTTTATTTCCATACGTAATTAGTTTTTCAGTCTTTGCTCAAGTTTTTGTTTTACCAATTGTAGGAGCAATTGCAGATCGAATTAAAAGTAGAAATGGCTTTCTTGCAATATTTGCCTACCTTGGTGCATTCGCCACAATCTGTTTATATTTTGTGCAAGGTGAAAGTTTTGCACTCGGTGCATTCTTACTTATAGTTGCAAATATTTCTTTTGGAGCAGCATTAGTGGTTGCTAATTCTTATATTCCAGATTTAGCATCTGCAGATAAAAGAGATGCTGTTTCTTCTCGTGGTTGGGCCATGGGTTATGCGGGTGGTGGTTTATTACTACTTTTAAATCTTTATCTGTATTCAAGTTATGAATCATTTGGAATTACAGAAGCAGAATCTGTAAGAATTTCAATGACTTCAGCAGGTATTTGGTGGGCACTATTTACCATCATCACTGTAAGAGGTTTAAGAAGTTTAAACAGAAAAACAGGTGTTGTTGGAACGGAAGCCTTCTCAGTAGGTTTTCAAGAATTAAAAACTACTTTAAAAGATCTAAAGAAATATCCTGAAACTTTAAAGTTTTTAATTGCTTATCTTTTCTATAATGATGGAATTCAGACTGTTATTGCAATTTCTGGAACTTATGCAATTTTGGAATTAAAACTTGAACAGTTATCTTTAGTATTTGCCATAGTTATTGTGCAAATAACTGCACTTATTGGAGCATTGATTCTGGGAAAACTTTCAGAAAGTTATGGCACCAAAAAAACTATTCTTCTTTCATTAGTTATTTGGACGATAATGGTAATAATTACTTATTTTGCTCCTGTAGGGCAGGCAAATCCATATTTTGCAATTGCTGCAGGAATTGGTTTTGTTTTAGGTGGAAGCCAAGCTTTATCTAGATCTTTATATTCTCAAGTAATTCCAAGAGCTCAAGAAGCCCAATACTTTTCTTTCTACGAAATAAGTGAAAGAGGAACTAGCTGGTTAGGAACTTTTGCTTTCGGTGTTGCTTTTGGTTTAACAGGCTCTTATCGTCAAAGTGTTTTGTTAATTATTGCTTTCTTTATTATTGGCGGCCTGATTTTAATAAAGGTAAATATTCGTCAAGCCATTAAAGAATCAGGTAATCCGCAACCTAATAAGGTTTAAAGCCTTATTTTCCTAGCGTGGATCTAACCGCTTGAGCAACTGCAGGAGTTACTCCTGGATCAAAGACACTTGGCACAATAAATGACGCATTTAATTGCTCATTTGAGACTCGATTAGCAATGGCATTGGCTGCTGCTATCAAAGTTTCTTCGGTGACATTTTTTGCTTGAGCATCAAGTAAGCCTCTAAATATTCCAGGAAAAGCTAAAACGTTATTTATTTGATTAGGAAAATCACTTCTACCTGTTGCCACCACTTTGGCATATTTTCTAGCCAATATTGGATCCACTTCAGGATTTGGATTAGCCAGAGCAAAAATGATTGAATCTTTATTCATTTGCTTTAAATCGTTTTCAGTCAAAATATCAGGAGCACTTACTCCGATAAAGACATCAGTATTTTTTAACGCTTGGGTAACTGTGCCTGAAAAATTATTTTTATTGGTGTTTTCTATTAACCACTGGACATCTTCCCCATCTTTTACTCCACTATGAATCGGGCCTAAGTTATTGAAAACAATTAAATCTTTTAAGCCACTTTTTACTAACAACCTGGCAATTGCTGTGCCTGCAGCTCCTGCACCTGTCATGACAACTTTTATCTCTGCGATCTTCTTATTTACTACTCTTAAAGCATTTGTTAAGGCAGCTAAAACCACGATTGCAGTTCCATGTTGGTCATCATGAAATACAGGTATATCTAATAATTCTCTCAATCTTTTTTCCACTTCAAAGCATCTAGGTGCTGAAATATCTTCCAGATTTATTCCACCATAAACAGGTGCAATTAATTGGACTGTTCGAACAATTTCATCCACATCTTGTGAATCAATACAAACTGGCCATGCATCAATATCTGCAAATCTTTTGAAAAGTGCAGCTTTTCCTTCCATCACCGGCAAAGCTGCAGCAGCCCCTAGATTTCCTAAACCTAAAACTGCTGAACCATCAGTGACTACAGCTACTGAGTTTCTTTTAATAGTTAATCTTCTTAAGTTTGTTGGATCTTCAGCTATTGCTTGAGAAATTCTTGCCACACCTGGAGTGTAAGCACGTGATAAATCATCGCGAGTTTTTAAGGGAACTTTAGAATTTACTTCAAGTTTTCCACCTAAATGGATAAGAAATGTTCTATCAGAAAACTTTCTTACCTTTACACCATTTAATTTTGCAATTGAATCAGTAATTTTTTTTGCATGATCTTCATTAGTGGCATTGCAAGTAACATCCACCACAATCGAGTTATAAGTGGATTCCACAACATCAAGTGCAGTTAAAGCAGCACCTGCAGCTGAAACGGCGGCAGTTAAATCCCCTGTTGAATCTGTTGTGGCAGGAAGTTCCACACGTATTGTTACGGCATATCCAGGTGATGGAATTGACATGGTTTTACTCTAGTGCCTGACCTTTATTTACCTTTGGTTTAAATAATTAAGGGCTCACAAATGTGAGCCCTTAATCGTTTTACTTAATTTATCGTTTGTGTTTCATCGCAAACTCTTCTTCCGGTGAAAGCACTAAACGCTTGCGCGTGTAGAGACCGAAATAGAGCAAGCCCACAACAAATGCGCCCATCAACCAAATAACTGGTTCACGGTAGTCGGGGCTTAATGGAAGCACAATCAGAACTACAACAGCAATCAACATTGCAATTGCTGCTCCAGCATTTCCAACTGGGCTTTGATATGGGCGGGCAATACTTGGCAAATTCTTCTTCAATAATAGATATGAAACCATTTGAAGTGCATATGAAATAACTGCACCAAATACAGCCATGCTTAATAATGATCCTGCCAATAACACTCCGTCACGACCGGTAAGAATTGGTAAAAACACAACCAACGCATAACCAATAATCGAACCTACTAACAAAGCAACAAATGGGACCTTTGATTTTTCTCTAGTCACACTTAACCATGTTGGGTAGTAGCCTGCTCTTGAAAGAGAATAAACGTTTCTTCCAGCAGCAAACATAATTCCTTGGAATGATGCCATTAATCCAGCTAATGCAAATAATGACAAAAGTGGAGCAATAGATTCGTTTGGAAATACTTGTCGCAAACCATCAAGAATTGGTTCACCACTTTTTCCAATTGCGGAGGCACCCAAAACACCTGGGTTCAAAACTAGAACAATGAGCGCGCTAATAATTAACGTAATCATTCCTCTAAAGGCACCAACTGGAATTGCATTTTGTGGTGCATGTGTTTCTTCTGCAGCAAGTGGCAATTCTTCAATACCTAAGAAGAACCAAATTGCAAAAGGTAATGCAAGCAGCACACTTGTGATTCCAAATGGTAGAAATGCTGATCCACCGGCTTCAGGTGCAATGTCAAATAATTTGCTTAATGAGAAGTTGCCACCGATTAAAGCAACAACAACGAAGAAGGCAATCACAGCTAGTGAAATTATTGCCATCCAGTAAGCAAAATTAAACGAAACACTTACTCCAGCACCATTGATTGCTAGGAAAACTAAGTAGAAAATTCCTACCCAAGCCCAAAGTGGAAGTGAGAATCCAAATAATCCTGCGAAAATTGCATCTGCATATAAACCAGTGAATACTCCAACAACTGCTGTTGTAACAACGTATTCAATTGTTTCTGCAAAACCAGTTACATATCCACCCCATGGACCCATGGCACTTCTTCCAAATGAATATGCACCACCAGTGTGTGGCAAAGCTGCTGCCATTTCACTGATACTAAAAACCATAAATAAAAACATGGTTCCAATAATGATGGTGGCAAGTAACAAGCCGCCCCAGCCCGCTTGTGCGATACCAAGGTTCCATCCTGAGAAGTGACCAGAAATTACTGCAGCCACTCCCAATCCCCATAGACCAGCAACTCCTGCGTGACGTTGCAGTCCACGTTTATTGAAATAATCCGAACTTGCTTGCTGATAGACGACTCCACCAGATCCTTTTTGAGCCACAAACCCTCCCTTTAGTGCTTTGGCTTCTTTCAGAACCTGTTTTTTGAAAAACAAGTCCTAATGGTCTTTTTTACCCCATGATTGTGAACAAATGAAAGAGTTTTGGGTGCTTTTTTTCGAAAAGTCGCAGTCTCTTTGTGAGGGAAATGGAAAAAATGTTACTTTTTAAGACTTTTTGTCAGATAATTTAAACGCTGCCACAGCAATAAGGGCACTTATTACCGAAGCCACTAAAACACTCAAAATCGCTAAATCTTGAATCTCTTGATCCTTAAAAGCAAGTTTGGCGATAAAAATGGCCACAGTAAAACCAATACCGGCAGCATTACCAACTCCTAGAAGTTGATGCCATTTCACATCTTTTGGAATTTGACCAATTTTAGAAAACTTGGTGAAGTAAGTAAGAAGTAAAATGCCTATAGGTTTTCCCACTACTAAACCAAGAATAATTCCAAGGGCCACATTTGATTGAAGCATTAATTCAAAGGTTTTTGAATCTATTTTTATTCCAGAATTTGCAAAAGCAAACAATGGAACTACTAGAAATGCACTCCAAGGATGAATCACATGTTCAAGCCACTCAACTACCGAGACAGAATTCTTTGCTATTTTTTTGGTTTTGATCGCATTTTCTACTGTGGAGACATTTTTTAATTCATCAATATCGATATATTTTTTCTCAATAATTGGAGTAACTGGTGCAAGAAGTCCAAGGATTACTCCTGCAATAGTGGGATGAATTCCTGTTTCATAAAGCCCATACCAAAGTAAAATTCCAAGTATGACGTAAACAAAGGTAGTATTGATATTTATTTTCTTAAACCAAACAACGACTAAAACCAACAAACTTGAAATTATCAGCCAAGGAATAGTTATTCCTTTAGAAAATACTAAAGCGATAATTAATATTGCACCAATATCATCAATAACTGCAAGGCCTAAAAGAAATGGTCTTAAAAATCCTGACTTCTTAGCCCCAAAGTAACTTAAAACACCAACAGCTAAAGCAATATCTGTGGCAACGGGAACTGCCCAGCCTCTTAAATCTTTAAAGTCAGTGACAAATAAATAAATTAAAGCAGGAACTAGCATTCCACCAAGAGCTGCCAGAAATGGAACTATAGCTTTTTTAAATCCTGCTAAATGGCCTGTATTTAATTCTCTATTTATTTCTAATCCAACAAGGAAGAAAAATATGGTCATGAGTGCATCATTTATTAAATGCTGGATATCCATATTGAATTGGAAAAGACCAATTTTGATGAAAACTTCTGTTTTCAAAATTTCAAAATATGCATCACTTAATGCTGAATTTGCAATGACTAGCCCAAGGATGGCTGCTAAAAGGATTAAGAGACTACTAGTTGATTCTCTTTGAAAAAAATCAGCAAAAGGAGAAATCTTTGTTACTTGATTTTTTCTAGATTTTTGCTTCATCTCTTCATTATGCTAAAGGTGAAGCAATTAGTGTCTGATTGGCTCGACTCTTTCGAACTTCCAATACTCAAACAGCCAACCTGAGACTGAAAACAGTACAAATCCTAGACCCATTAAAAATATCCAGGCGGCAAAAATGAAACCGACAAATGTAAATGCAGCAGATGCAGCCACGATCATTGGCCACCATGAATGAGGTGAATAAAAACCATAATCAGCAGGAGCTTCATTTTGTTCTGCTGTTGCATTATCTTCTGGCTGATAACCAATCCGATTTGCTGTGAAAATTAAAAAGAAAGCTACAAGAATTGCAAGGCCTCCAGTTAAAACAAGTGCTGTGGTGCCAACTGGTTCTTTCGTGAAAAAGAAATAAATTCCTCCCACTACAAAATAAAAAACTGCACCCCAGAAAAATAACCAACCACCTGGTTTCATCTAGTTTCTCTTTCCAAGCTTTGGTCCACCGATTGTGTCATCTAAAAAGTTCACTCGAGTAGGAATATCTGCATCTGCTAATTCAGGATGTGCTTCATCAAATGCAGGACGTTCTGAACGGATTCTTGGCAATGATGTGAAGTTATGTCTTGGTGGAGGACAACTTGTAGCCCATTCCAAACTCATGCCCCAACCCCATGGATCGTTTTCTTTAACTAACGGAGCAAATCTCCAAGTCTTGTAAACGTTGTAAAGGAAAAATATTGTTGAACCACCTAGTAAAAATGCGCCAGCACTTGAAACTACGTTTCCAAAAGTAAAACCATCACTTGCTAAATAATCCGCATATCTTCTTGGCATACCTTTAATACCAAGCCAGTGTTGAATTAAAAATGTGACTTGAAAACCAATAAACAGTGTCCAGAAATGAATTTTTCCTAAAGATTCATCAAGCATTCTGCCCGTCCATTTTGGCCACCAGAAATAAAAACCTCCAAACATAGCAAAGACCACTGTTCCGAATACGGTGTAATGAAAATGAGCAACTACGAAATAAGAATCTGAAACATGAAAATCAATTGGAGGCATAGCAAGCATTACTCCAGTTAAACCACCAAGTAAAAATGTAATCAAGAATCCAATTACAAACATCATTGGTGTTTCAAACGAAATTGATCCCCGCCACATCGTTCCTATCCAGTTAAAAAATTTAACTCCCGTTGGAACAGCTATCAGCATCGTGGTTAAAGCAAAAAATGGTAACGATACAGCTCCAGTGACATACATATGGTGTGCCCAAACTGCAACAGATAAACCTGCAATTGCAATTGTTGCAAAAACTAAACCTTTATAACCAAAAATAGGTTTTCTACTAAATACCGGAATTATTTCACTGATAATTCCAAAGAAAGGTAATGCCAAAATATAAACTTCAGGATGACCAAAGAACCAGAATAAATGTTGCCACAATATTGCTCCACCATTTGCTGCTTCAAATACTTGTGCATTAAAAGTTCTATCAACTTCTAAAACTATTAAAGCTGCAGCTAAAACTGGAAAAGCCATAAGAACTAAAACACTTGTTAATAAAACTGTCCAAACAAAAATTGGCAATCTAAACATAACCATGCCTGGTGCTCTCATGGTCAAAATTGTGGTGATGAAATTAACTGCGCCAAGAATTGTTCCTAAACCACCAAGAGCAAGACCCATAATCCAAAGATCTGCACCAACTGTTGGTGAGTTAACTGCATTTGAAAGTGGTGCATAAGCAAACCAGCCAAAACTTGCTGCTCCATCTGGAGTTAAAAATCCTGCGACAACAATTAAGCCACCAAATAAAAACATGTAATAACCAAGCAAATTTAATCTTGGAAATGCCACATCAGGTGCACCAATTTGTAATGGAGTTAAAGCATTAGCAAAACCAACAAATAGCGGAGTTGCAAAAAGAAACAACATGATAGTTCCATGCATGGTAAACATTTGGTTGTATTGCTCGTTAGAAACAATTTGTAAACCAGGTTGAGCTAATTCTGCTCTAATTATCATTGCCATTAAACCAGCAATTATAAAGAAAATAAATGAAGTTATTAGATAAAGATTTCCAATAATTTTTGGATCAGTTGAAGTCATCCACTTAACTAAAGTTCTTCCGAGTGTGTTTTCTTTTTCAGGATGTGGATGAGAAGAAACTGTTGGGCGATCTTCAATGAGTGTCATTTATTATCCTTCCTTACATCCTGGCAAATCAGGATTGCCTAAGCAATCTGTATTTGCTTTAGTTACTACTCTGCCAGTAGAAAGCTCTCCTACTTGGCCAAGTGCTCGTAGTTTTTCAATATGTTGATTAAATTCATCCCTGGTTACTACTTTTACATTGAATAACATGCGGGAATGATCCACTCCGCAAAGTTCAGCACATTTTCCAGCAAACTCACCAGTCTTCGTTGGGGTTAATTCAAAACCATTTAATCTTCCTGGCACCACATCCATTTTCATTAAGAATGCTGGGATCCAGAATGAGTGAATTACATCTGGAGAGGTTAATTCAAATTTAACTTTTTCATCAACTGGCAAATAAAGCATTGGTGGATTTGCAGGAGTACCGATGTCGTAAACCCCTGCTTCTTTGTAATTAAAAGTCCATGACCATCTAAAACCAACAACATTAACTGTGTGTTGTTGTTGTCCAGTTAATTTAATTAGTGGGCCTTGGTCTCTTGCTGTGAAATAGAAAAGTCCTAACACAATTACTAAAGGAACAATTGTGTAGAGAATTTCTAATGGAATGTTGTAACGAGTTTGCTTTGGAACTTCATTTTCACTTCTTCTACGATAAAGAATGATTGCTGAAAATAGTAAACCTAAAACTAAAAGTGCAACCCCAATGGCCACTATCCAAGTTCCTTGCCACAAATTCAAAATTGTGACGCCTTCTTTTGTTACAGGCTCTGGAAATCCAACTCGAAGTGCTTCTTCTTGAGATGCTTTGGAACAAGCGGTTAAAACAAAAAATGAGGAGATCAAAAGTGTCGAAAGAATCTTTCGTCTCAAACTAATCTCTCCTACTAGCAACTTTGACTGTATATATAGCAACATTAGAGCACTCAAGCCGTTGTGAGGAAAAGAAGGGCAAGTAACGTTTAACACATGTCGTCTAGCACAAATGCACATATGCGTAATTTTGATTCTTTGACTTCAGGTCTGCTGCATCCTGCTGCAAAAAAAGCATTAACTTCCTTGCCAGATTATGCCTACTTTGATTCAACCAAGCTCTATCACGAATCACGTTCTGCCCGCCTGCTTTTAGATTCTGCGCGTGCATCAATTGCTGCCCGATTAAAAGTAAATCCTGATGAAGTTTCTTTTATTCCAAGTGGAAACGCAGGACTTGATTTAATAATTTCTGGTTTAATTAATGCCACAAATAACAAAAAAGTTGTTTCTTCAAGTGTTGAACAAAAAGCCATAATTGAAAGATTAAAGAGTTTTGATTCAACTTTAGTTTCAGTTGATAATTTAGCAAGAATAAATGAAAAAGAATTTATTGAAAAACTAGATTCTATAAAACCTGGACTTGCTGTTTTACAATTTTCAAATCATGAAGTTGGAACTCAGCAACCACTGCATCCTGTTTATAAAAAATGTCAAGAATTAAACATTCCACTATTTGTTGATGCCTCCATGACTGCAGGATTGATAAATATAGGAAATCATTGGGATATCTTGCTACTAAAACCAAGTAGTTGGGGGGCTCCAATTGGTTTAGATGTTTTAGTCGTGAAAAGAAATGTTTTATTTAAATCTATTCTTTTAGATGATGGTAGAGAAAACCATAAGTTCTCAAGTAACATTTTTATCCCTCAAGCAGTAGCCATTGGGGCAAGTTTAGAAGCAATAAATGAAAACAGAAGTGAAACTAGTAAATCATTATCAATACTTATTAAAGATTTAAGAGAACAATTAGAAAAGATAAAAAACATAATTGTTTTAGGAGATCCAGTAGCAAGACTTCCGCATGTAATTAGTTTTTTGATTGAAAATGTAGATGGTGAATTTATATCCCAAAACTTAAGTAAAAAAGGCTTTGCAGTTTCTAGTGGTTCTTCCTGTACACCAGATGCCATAAAACCATCTCATGTTTTAAGCGAAATGGGTTATCCGAATCAAGCACACATTAGAGTTTCTCTTGCTTTTGATACCAAAAAGGAAGATATTGATGCATTTGTTTTGGCATTGACTCAAACTTTGAATGAAATCTAAAAAGCTGGTTTTGTTTTCATCACTTTCTTTAATTGATTTAAGTATTTACTTCTAGAAATTTCAATCACGCCCATGCTTTTTAAATGAGGGGTTTGCCATTGCACATCAAAAATTCTTTCTCCCCCAGCATTCTTTAATTTTTCTACTAAATACACCATGGCTGTTTTTGAAGCATCAGTTTTTCTATGAAACATTGATTCACCAGCAAACAAACCATTTACTTCAACTCCATAAAGACCACCTACTAAATTTTGGAACTCATCCCAAACTTCAACACTATGAGCAAAACCTAAATCAAATAGATCTTTATAAGCTTTTAATATTTCTTTATTAATCCAACCCTTTGGTCGTTTATCATCGCCACAGCCTTTCATAACTTCTACAAATGCTTGATCAAAAGTTACCTTAAATTTCTTCATGGATTTTTTTAAAGATCTAGATATTTTTATTTCATCAAGTGGTAGCACTCCTCTTTTTAAAGGTGACCACCACCCAATTTCTGTTTTTCCTTCAACTTCAACATGCATAGGAAATATTCCATGCTGATAAGAATCAATTAGTGTTTCTGGTTCTAAATCTGCTCCCAAAATAACTAAATCATTTTTAGGCATATTTTCAACTTTGGGAAAATTCCAAAGAGAAGGCCCAATTTCTTTTGGCATTAAATTACTTAACTAAAAAAGGTTTTATTTCTGCTGCAGGATCTTTACCGTAAAAGTTTTCAAATCTTTTCACAAATTCTTCATTGGAAAAGAAATATTCTTGAGTTCCCACAGTTTCAATTACATAAGTTGCAAGCATGGAACCTACTTGAGCACAACGCTCAGGTTTTAAACCCCAAGAATAAGCAGCTAAATAACCTGCACGAAATGAATCTCCTACCCCAGTTGGATCAATTCTTTCTGTTTCAGGAGGACAGGCAACAGTTGCTATAACTTCATTTTTACTTTGAACTCTTGCACCTTTTGCACCCAAAGTTGTCACAACCGTGCCAACGCGTTTCATTAATTCATCAGTATTCCAACCAACTTTTTTCTCAATCAAACTTGATTCATATTCATTCATAAATAAATAAGTTGCGCCTTCAATTAATTGCGCAATTTCTTTGCCATCCATTCTGGCCATTTGTTGAGAAGGATCAGCTATGAAATCTATTTTTCTTTGTTTTGCTTCTTCAGTGTGTTTTAGCATGGCTAAAGGATCACTTGGGCCAATAAATACAAAATCTATTTTTCCAACTCTTTTTATAACAGGTCCTAGTTCAATTAAATTTGATTCACTCATTGCACCGGGATAAAAGGATGCTATTTGATTTGCAGCATCATCTGTGGTGCAAACAAAACGCGCTGTGTGTTTATCGTGACTGTAATGAATTGATTCACAATCCACATTATGTCTTTCTAACCAAGATCTATATTCTGCAAAATCTTTTCCGACTGCACCAACTAAAATTGGTCGAAGTCCAAGTTTTCCCATTGAAAATGCAACGTTTGCTCCAACTCCACCTCTTCTAATTTGTAAATCATCAACTAGAAAAGAAAGTGAAACGTGATCTAATTTATCTGCAACTAATGAATCAGTGAATTTTCCGGGAAAACGCATCAAGTGATCTGTTGCAATTGAACCCGTGATTGCAATATTTAGTGACACGGGAAGTAAGACTACTAATTAACCGATGAAAAGTGAATTAGTGGAATGAATCGCCACAGGCACAAGATCCGCCTGCATTTGGATTATCGATTGTGAAACCTTGTTTTTCAATTGTGTCCACAAAATCAATAGTTGCTCCATTTAGATATGGAACACTCATTTTGTCCACTACAACTTTTACTCCATTAAAGTCTTGAGTTGCATCTCCTTCAAGGGAGCGATCATCGAAAAACAATTGGTATCTCATGCCAGAGCATCCACCAGGTTGCACAGCAATTCTTAATGCAAGATCATCTCTTCCTTCTTGATTAAGAAGTGTTCTTACTTTTGTTGTTGCAACATCTGTAAGCAAAATGCCATTTTGAGTATTTGTGGTTTCAGCGCTCATTTGTGAAATTTACCTTTCCTTCTTCTATATATATTGCCACGTTATTTCGACCATGTCCTGCTGACCCGCTCCGCAAGCATTACTAGCGACGTAAAAGGATCTTCTGGCAAATCTTGTCCTGGTTCAATGCATCCATATGCACCAACTATTCCTGCTGCAGCTAACTCTCTTTTACCGGCAACTACTTGGCCACATAATGCAAGACAAGTTTTAGCTGATTCCATTGCCATATCTGCAATTCCTGTAATTACTTTTCCGCGCAAAGTTTGCCAATCAAGTGAACCTTCTCCGGTGATTACAAGATCTGAATTGGCTATTTCATTTTTTAAGTCAAAAGATTCTTC
>Ga0172367_10006229_pt1 | contig 14101 bp, 5 predicted proteins | sample Lak10m_FD_114542 | JGI IMG/M metagenome (GOLD analysis project Ga0172367, IMG submission 114542) | Freshwater microbial communities from Kabuno Bay, South-Kivu, Congo - kab_022012_10m | ecosystem: Environmental > Aquatic > Freshwater > Lake | place: Democratic Republic of the Congo: South-Kivu... | reverse complement strand
TGTCGAGTACGACTGGGACATCATCAAGAAGTCATCGTGGTGGGAAGCCTTCTCCCGTGGTTGGGATGCGGCTACGGTTAACGCTAACGGCTGGGACGATGCCTACAAGATGGGCCTTGAAGCCGGAAAGGAAGTTAGTAAATGAAAAATCGTGGAGGAACAAGGCTGTGAACGTACAAAAAATCTTGGGGGCTTACGGAAAACATTTAGAAAAGACGGTCACTCATAAACGGGCCATGATCGCTATCAAGAACCTAACCCCGCTTTACAAATGCACCCCCCGAAATATTTCTAAGGACATTGACCCCTATATCCAAAACCGTGGGGCATCGGCAGGCACGGTTAACCGAGAACTTTCAGTGCTTCAGGCTGCTATGAGGTGGTCGTTTAAACGTGGAGACATAGACTTCCTACCCTCCATCCCTAGACTCCCCTCTCCCCCGCCCCGGTCACAGTTCCTGACCGAGGATCAGGTCAAGCGTCTGCTGGATTCTGCAAGTCCTTATCCCTACGTTGAAGCCTTTATCCGGATTGCCTTGATGACCGGACAGAGACGGGAAGCCATCCTTTCCCTGCGCTGGGGTCAGGTGGACTTTCAGACGGGGCTGGTGGACTTCAATGACCCCGGTATGCCCTTGGCTCACCGCAGGAAGGGTCGAGGCACAGTCCCCATGTCCCAAGCCCTCAGAAGGCTTCTTATGAGTCTTAATCAGGAATCCCCGTATGTGATCCATAAGGGAGGAAAAAGAATCAGAGACTTCCGGGCGGCATGGGCGCATATCATGCGAACATCCGGGCTGGACATTACCCCCCATGTACTTCGGCATACCGTGGCTACTCAGTTGGCTCAAAAGAACGTTCCGATGCCACAAATCTCCCGGCTTCTAGGTCATAAGTCCACAGCCATCACCGAGCGGGTGTATGCCAAGTACTCACCAGAGTTTTGCAGGCAGGCGGTTAGCCATCTCAACGTTTAAACGATGCGTAAGGCTTTCTCTGAGCAACAGCATCAACAAGATGATTTGCCAGCCAAAATGGCGGTGTCTAAGTACATCGCCAAGCATTGGGGGGTGTGGGTCAAACAGGGGACTCAATACGATGTTGATCTAGTCTGTTATTTCGATGACGAGGTCATGAGTTATGTCGAGGTTGAGAGAAGGCATAACTGGATAGATAAGTTTCCCTTTGACACGGTTCATGTGCCCGGACGTAAGTCAAAGTTTTTCGGTCTTGATAAGACAACCTTTTTGTTTTCGGTGCGCTTTGATTTAAAGCAGGCCATGTGGTGCAGTGGTAAGTCCATCATGGAGTCTCCTATTGAATACAAGAACAACAAACACTGCGATAATGAAGACTTCTTTGTTGTTCCAATAGGGCTGTGGACACTTACTGATTTATGACCAAAGATGAGCAGAATCACTTACGTAAAGTCGCAGAACTCGGGTGTATTGTCTGCAGAAGACTGGGTTATCTTGGAACGCCTGCTGAAGTACACCATATCCGCTCTGGTCAAGGATGGGGGAGAGCCAGTCACTTTCATACACTTCCACTATGCCCCGAGCATCACAGAGGTAACACTGGAATTCACGGACTAGGAACCAAAGGGTTCGTGAAGCACTACGGATTCACAGAAAAAGAGTTGTTGCAAGAGGTCAAGGATTTACTGAAATGAAATATTGTTTTAAATGCGGCAAGGACTACGATGATTCGCTCATGCGTCCTAAGTTTGATAATCGTGGGAGAAAGATTGGGGCGCAGTGTGTAAACTGCATCAACAACAAATCCCAGTCAATGTATGGGAGACCCCCCGCCGAAGCGGAGGGTGTGTGTACAACTCCCGAATCTCAGGTTGCCCCTAAAATCCAAGGCTAGTCTATCGACTTTTTGATGTATTGGATACGGGAAGTTAAAGCAACCTCAGCCCGTCTAATGTTATCCAGCACTTCTCGCTTCTGATCCGGGTCAATCTTGGAGAATTGAATGGCACGTCTCATCTCACGAAGCGTGGTCATTTCCTTGTCCAACTGCTGTACGTAGGGCTTGATTGACAGTAACTTGGCCCCTTTGTCCTGCAGATACTCCTGCAGATCTTTTACACCCCCGGTGCGCTCAAGGAAGTTAACTGTTCGTGTTGCCTCATCCACACGATTCTTTAGGTCGTAATAAGCGGTAACCGTACCAGTAGATTCGGGAGAGGCAAAGAAGCGTTTAATCACGGGCAACTGCTCTGCCCTCATAGTAGCTTTTGTCGGGTCACCCTCGCCTCGCATGATTGAATCCAGCGCCATCACGGCGTAGGTTCCAATCGTTCCTGTGTATCCACGGATCAGGTTATCAATCATGATCGGAGACTGACCCGTAGCCTGACCAACTTCTTGCGCCAACAGAGACGTTCCCGGGGTGGCTTGGAAGGGCTTGGAAACATCTTCCAATCCTTTTCCTACGATAGGTTGTCCAGTAAAGAACGAGTAGTTTGCAACGTTCTCAACAATCGGTAAGACAGCCTGCGGGATTGGATTGAACGCAAGGGTCGATGTGAGATTGCGAACAATAGATTCTTTCAAGTCACGGCTTGTGTCTTCACCAAAGAAGTACTCATAGATACGCTCAGGGAAGACTTTAAATATCGTACCGATTTCAAACGGGATTGGAATACGAACACTACCGATGATCCAGTTATTATCCCTTGTTTCCGGTTCTGCGGTCTTGTATTCCTCGGTATCAGAAGCCAGCATCCAGTACATAGAAGACAGGGCAAACAACGTCAGTCCACGGGTGATGAATGCTTTTTGCTGACGCTCCTTAGTACGAGTAGCCATCTTTCCAAAGCCTGCACGATATAGAACATCCAAGCCTTGGATACGTGCATTCATAAATGGGATGGTTGCAGTCAGGACACGGATCAGCGCAGAGTTACCTTTACGGCTGAAGTTCAAGACTTCCATCGCCTGATAGAGGGCTTCGGCTTCGTTACCTGTTTCAGCAAGGGTGCGTTTATATACCTCGGCACGGGTTGCCACGTCCGATGCAGTCGAACCTTTATCTAACAACTCCCACATCTTGGATAGAGGAAGGGTTGCTGTCTCAAAAGCAGTACGCTGACCAGCCCGTTTGCGGAGTTCTGATTCCACCTCACGGGCGGTAGATTTCACGTCCCCGCCAAAGTCGTAACCAGCAAAGAGTCCTGCGTTGGCAAGTGCTTGAGCCTCCGGAGACATCCCTGCGAGCACCTGACCGTATTGTTTAAACGTATCAACAATTGGGATGATGTTGGTTCCGGTGGTAACCCATGCCTGTAGCGAGTCACGCATCAAGTTAGCCAACATAAACCCGGGATCTTTTGTAACCAAGTTACGCAAGACTTCGGCGGGTTTAGAAAGAATCTCCAAGAACGGAAGTTGAGGAAGGTTTAATCCCTTTAGGGCTTCAACCAGCAAAGGATCGTCCACACGATAATGTTTGGTCTTGCCGTTTTCCTTGACTGTAACGATGTCTGAGCCTCTTGCCAGAGGTGCAGGTACAAACTCCCCTTGGTTTAAACGCATGATATCCCGCACAACTTTCTGGGCGGCAACGTTCTTCATGCCTGCTTCGATAGCGGCACGGGAGTTACGAACCACGGTCTCCATGAAGTCGGCAAGCGGAGCCTCGCCACCTTTTAACTTCTTGGGCTTTGAAACTCCGGCAATCGGAGAGAAAACTCTAGGCCCAGCAATCTCTTCGCCTTCCATCTGACGATAGAAAGGAATGTAGTCCCAGTTCTGAGTCCAAATCTTGGCTTCTTCTTCAGAGAGGACTCCAGTGTCTTTCATGAAGTCCACTAGACCTTTGTTGTACTTCTGATACTCATCAAAGACCTGTTTAAACTCAGGATACTGCTGCTCTAACAGCGCACCTTGCTGGATTTCAGCGGGTGTAAACAGTTTCTCTCTGCCTTCTGCGGTTAGTCTTTTGCCCCGCTTGGTGGCGGCATAAAACTGAAATGCTTGAAATACATAAGGATCTCCATACTGAGCAAAAGGTTGAAGGATAGGAATCAATCCTTTGACCGTGTTGTTTAGATTGGAAACAGAGGTAAATCCTTTTTGATAAATTGGAACGCCATTTAAGAATGACGATGCGGCTACGCCTGCGGCACGGTCAGAGAACAGTGCGGCGGCAATAGCAGAGGTATCAGCCAACAGTTCTTTAGAGCCAAACTGTTTTGCAACATCCTGAGAAAGAAGTTCAATTGATTCGTACTTATTGATCATGCCCTGACGGAACCGCTGGAAAGCGGTAGGACTGATTGCCTCAGCCATACGCTGGACAAAACCCTTCTCTTCCCGCTTGGTGGTAGTTCGATCAATAGACTGCGCTATGGCAGGGTCAATCGTGTCTCGCAGGGAAAACTTTTTGGACTCTGGTTTGTATGGAGAAGCATAAGCATTGATTTCATCTGTGTTGTATCCAACGCCGTAATCAATGACTAATTCTTTTTCCGGAAGATGTCCAATCATTTGGACGTGTTCGGGAGTCAAATCCATTTCCACAACAACCAATTCACCTTTTGGCCTTCTTGCATACATTGGAAGACTTGAAAATCTTAAACCAACCATTGGATCAAGAGTAAAGGAAGCCAACTGGGTTCCCATTGCCCCGGATTCAAGTTCTCCTAATTCATCTCTGGACATTAAACGATATCCTTTGAATGAATCTCCAAAATTTTCACGAACCAAGTCTTGAACAGATTGAACGTATTCAGGGCCACCGTACACACGTTTTAAATCGTATGCTGAATCACGGTCACCAATCCCCGCTACACCACCAATCCAATTTTCACGAATAATTTGTACGCCTTCAGGTTCTTTTAAACGATCAGTTGTAGCAAAGAAATCATCAACTGATTCCTTTGGCAATGCTAAAGAATATTTATTAACCGGTTTTTTAATACTAATCTTTCCTGCCTTGGTAGGTGTTATCTCTGTAGCAGGGGAAACCTCAAGCACCTTAGATGGCTTGATTACCTTAACCTCAGATGGCTTTATCTGAACCCGACCTTCGCCTGCCACCACATTCATTCCACGGATAGGTTTAACAAACTCTTGTGGCACGGACGGCGCACGACCTGAGAACACAGCATTTCCATACCGGCGCTCAGGCTGATTCTGTACGTACATTGTAACGATAGACATTGCATCGTCTTCAGGAGAAACAATCAAAGAGTTTCTGCCGTCATAGATGATGAACATATTGCCTTCTTTGAAGATCTGATTGTATTTCTGTGCCGTTGTTTGGGCGGTCTTTACAATTTTCTCAAGCAATTCCTCCGCACCTCCGGGGATGCGAGAGGGGTCAGACAATACACGATTCAATATGTGGTTAGCACCGTAGGACAGAGGACGGCGCATCCGCTCGTTATCTAATTCAGGCACTAAATCATTGTGCGTACCTATTAACATACGGATAGGTTTGCCACCAAACCTGTCGGGCATGAAACCAAGAATACCATCTGGGTTGCCGCCAGCGTCAGGAACCAAGGCTGTAGAAGGTTCGATGTTGCCCAAGGCGAGTGCATAGCGAATGTCTTTATCTGTACGTGAGAACGTGCCAAAGTTGCCGATGGCTGACTTGACTTGGTTTGGACTGTAGACGGCGAGATTTTTTCTGTCACCTTCATTAACGTAGAAAGAATCAAAACCAAGTTTTTTAATTATCCGCTGGATTTCTGGCTCTTCAATAATTCCCCACTCACCACCACGTAAAAACCCTTCCAGTTCAGAAAGCGAATCTAGATCGACAAATTGAAGCAAAGAATTAATATCTTCAAGATCTTTAATCTCATTCATCAACCTTTTAACATCATCACGGTTATCATAGTCAAACGGGTTTTCCGCACGAACATACAACGGCATAATGTTTTGACCACTTGGCAATTGTTCTTTGATTAAAGATCGAATGTAATCACCAACACCGGCAGTTCGGACTGCTTCTTTTAACGACATTCCACGCAATGTAGTTGCTGCAGACGGAAGAATATATTTGTCTTTAAACCCTTTTGCAATTGCTTTTTCTATAATTTTTAAACTTTGCTCCGGTGTTGCATTATCCATAAATTCGTTAACCATGTAGTCTTCTGACATATCAGAAAAACCTTCGGCAAAACGTGGGTCATCAGTCAAGAATATTGCGTTGGCTTGCTTAGGCTTGAATTTGGTAAAGTCACGGGCTGTGCCGTGGTACATACGCTTGGGTTCACCACGCAACGTAGCAATCTTACTCTCACCAAACCACTCTCTAAACTCAGGTGTGTCGGTCTGTCGGAGAGCGTACTTGCGGTCACCAATCTGAACGGTGTTTTCACCACCTTCACGTGGGATCACGGGAACATCTGCGCCTAGCACAACTGCCATACCCATATCAGGTACAGCGTAGCCATCGTAGCCAGCGTCTATGACTGCGGATTCAAATGCGTTGGCATCCATCCGTCCATCAGGAGCACGAGTAGCGTCTACAAAAGACTGCATCTCATCACCTGGCCCCAACAGATTGTTTAAACGTTGTATGTGGACTTCGCTACCCAGACCTGCTTCGGGCCGTGGCATACGACCATTCGGATAGGGAATGTAGAAATAAGCCCGTTGTCTGACACGGGGATCAGGCGAAGCAAAGACACGTTGTGCCTCTGCGCCTTTGATGCCAGTCCCATACATGGAACCAGCAAGGGTGTTTACTCGTTGCTTTCCGTAGTGGACGGCATCGTAGGACTGGGCATTTGGCTGTTGTTCTCGTATTGAGATGCCACTGCCAAGGCCGGATCTGTCGATAGATTCATCAGGTCTAAAGGCAAGTCTTGGTCGCCAGTTGATTGTCCCGTCTCCTGCGAGGTCGAACCTCGTTGGAGGGAACTGATCTCGTAGAAGTTGCGCTTCTTGTAGTCTTCCTCTGTTGCGGAGTGCTTCAACATATTGATCTCCATCCGGGTACTTGACCCAATCATTTGCTGTAGATGTGAACTGGACATTCATATCCACAAACCGTGCGTTTTTAATGCCTGTAGCGGCCTCAGCAACATCAGCGGCTTTTCCAAGAGCCTCTAATTGTTTCTTGTTCCACTTACCACCAAAGTTTACCAAACGAATACCGGGAACGCCATCAACTTTTACTTGTTGGAAGCCCGGAGCGATTGGGGCCATACTGGTTGTTTTAATAATTCTTTCTACTATCTTGCCGTCTTTTTCTTCATAAACCCTTTTTTCATTAGTAACTTCGACTTTTGGCATAGCCTTTAAGTACTCGGTGAAGAACTGAATTGCTTTGCTCTGGCTGTTTAAACTGGGTGACAAGATGTCGATTGCAGAGTTTTTACCAGATGCAAGAGGTCTGGTATTAATGACTTCCGTCTGCTGGAAGACATAACCAATCATGTCCATGAAGGAATCCACAGACTCAGGGGAGCCGACTGCGTCCACCTGAATCGACCCTTCCACGTAAGTCAGATAAGCACCGATACCGTCAATGCTTTGGGTAACCTTGATATTGGAAATCTTGGCTAGGTCATTAATGATGTTTTGAGCGTCTTTGACCGGGATTTCTTTGCCCATCAGACGGCCTGTCATTACAGAACCCTTACCCGGGGCAAGACCAATCGATACACGGCGGGTATTGCCGTTGACGATGTCTCGCACAAATTCTGGTTTAACGCCCATGAACTTCTGCATATTGACCCAGCCCACGGCCTGAACCTCACGGGCTGTCCAACCACCGCCCATGTACTTCTGACGATTTAGGTATTCGGCTACGTCATTGTAAAAATCCACCCCGTACTCATACTGGGGTTCGCCAAATCGGGCTGTATCTACATCCAACATATCGGCGGCTTCTTTACCAAACTTCTTGGCTACGAATTCTTTGACTGTGTCATCAATAAACCCAATATCACGCTGTGCCCATACATCAATAGCGGCAGGCTGACGGCCTTCTTTCTTACCACCCATAACGGTACGGACAGATTTGCCTAACTCGCTATCCACAAAGTCCAATAACTTAGCCCCGATACCGCCTTCAGGAACCTCTCCCCGCAGCGCCGCCACCAGAGACTTCTCGTTTAAACCGGCTTTCTTGATGCGTAACTTGTTCTCGGCGATATCTGAAGCCCTAAGAACGTCAGTAAACCCTTTGGTTGGGCTGGCTCGTTGTTGGGAAAGCAACCAAGCAAGAGAGTATTCAGAGGCTCTATCCCCAAAGACCGGGGTAAAGAAGTCATTAAGTTGCTGATACCAATTACGGGCATCTTCAATCTCAGGAACGGACATTGTGTTTTGAACACGCTCTTTCCAGTCCTGCGGGGTAATCTTGCCAACTATTAACTTTTCTCTTCCACGACCAAATGTCATTCGGTCATTGGAGGGAGCACCGATATCCTTTGCACGGCCTAGACGGCGGCGAAGCCTTGCCTCTGCCTCTGCTGGAGATACATACTGCGCCAAAGGACTCTCAGGCTCTGAAACCCTCATGGCATAACGTGTTCTGTCTAAACTTGGTTCACGGCCAAAAATTTGATCAACATCGCCACGCCAATCATTCATGTAAAGAGTTAATTCTTGTGGACTTAAATCTCTTCCAAAATAATCTGCAAGAGCCTGTCTTGCCGCTTTAAATGTACGTGTCTCTGCAGCACGAGCACCTTTATCCCAATACCCCGGATCTTGAGCAGTTTTACCGGCTTTGCGACTAGATACGTAGTAAGCGTCTAATTTGTTTTGAACATTTGCCGGGAGACTGCTAAATGCTTGCGCCCATCTGTTGTATTCATTGATTAAATTATTTGCAACAAATTCAGACGTTACATCTCCAGTAGAATTTTCAATAATTTGCTGGGATTCTTCGTCAGACAAAATTGGAATTGAATATCTTGGAGCGGCCTCAACCGTCTCTGCGGAGATGGGTTTAAGGCCACCTTCCTCGACACGTGTAAACACGTCATCAGCGGTTTGGAAACCCAGACCACGAATCCCGTTTCCAAGCAATTCCATAAACTGCTTGATCTTGCGGAACAACGCCCCAATTAATCCTGACGGAGGCTTGGTCTGGTCAAAGTCGGAGAAGGCATCGGAGATAGCCTCCTCGATCATCTCTTCTTCGTTTAAGGAGCGATACCGATTGCGGATGTCGTACTTATCAATCCATTCAGACTTGGCCTTATTGGTCAGGACACGCCACTGATCTGTTGTAAATGCTCCCAGTTCTTTAAGAGCATGAATGCCTTCATGCCGCAGAGTCCGAATGGGGTTTGGGGCGGTCATGGAGATGGCGATTAAACGCCGTGCGTAGTAGCCATCGGCCTCTCCCATCGGGGACGTTATGGCTTTTTCGATATTTAAACGCAGATCCTTTAAACCAAGTTTGTCCATAATCGGACGTAACTTCTTGGAGAGTTCTGCGGCTTTCTGTTGGAATTCGCCTACAAAGATTCCTGCCTCAGCCAGTCGGGCTTCGGCCTCTTCTCGGGTTCCGGTGATTTTTATGCCAATACCCTTTGGTTCTCTTCCGGCACGGAGATCCATTTCTTTTTTCGCCATAGCGGCAAGACGCTTGGGCATCAGTCCCTTTTGGAACCTTCCAAGACTTGCCACCTTTTGCAGGGTCTCATCGTCTAAACGGGTGAGAGCGGCTTCTTCTGCGGCCTGCTGGGTGGGAAATGTCGCTACAGGTTGACCACCTTCAAAGATGGTAAAGCCTTCCCGGGTAACAGGCTTTTCTCCCTTGGGAGCAACTGTCAGGGGTTGGGAAAGGGTATTGGCATCAGCACGGAGTTTGTCCTGCTTGGCCTTGAAATCACGGTTCTTGGCTTGGATATTGGCAGAGGCTTTCTGATACGGAACAGTTCCCTCTTGACCAAATGCTTCCATTCGCTCTAATTGAGCAAGACCATTGTCAATCTTCTTTTGATAGTTATCGGCTTCAGCAAGCAGTCTCTTGGCCTGAGTATTTCTACTTTGGGCATAGGAATCTGCTTTTCTGTCGGCAACATCTTGGCTTGTAAAGACTGGGCCGACAGCCTTTCCATCTTCACCAATGACTTGGTAACCCGCTGCCTCAACACCTTGTTTAAACGTTCCCTTGCGGATGTCTGGCCCACCGGGGAGTTGGGTCATCTCGCCCGGAAGGGCGATATTGATACTAGTTGATTCTCTAACAGAAAGATTTTCTTTAGTGGCGGCACGTTCCGCAGAATCACGTGTCAAATAAGCCCGGACTGTTTTGCCGTCTGCGTCCACCACGTCAAAGCGTGGCTTGGAGACGGTCATTAAGTCGCCTTTGCGTATCGCCGTCTGTAATAAAGATTCCGCATCCCGGTCACTCTCAAGCCCGGAGTAGTCTTTGATCTCTTGTAAGACAGATGAGCGCCCCAGTAAGTTGGTTTCCGGAAAGAGAGCCGTAAGACTCTTGAGGGACTTGTCATATTGATCTTGGGTGAACCGTGTTGCATTGGTTCCCTGCGGAAGAACCTGTAGTGTCTCGGACGGGGCCAGTTGGTTGAGTGCTTTAAACGCAGAGAACAGTTGAGGCTGGCTCATCCGTTGGATGCTGTCCGTGCCCGTTGTCCTGCGGAGGAAGTCTTTAAACCCAACCGTGGTGGTATCGATGTTCTTGGCCTCTGCGGCGTTTAGAACATCTTCCCGGTTCAGTTTTGTAGTTCCGTCATACCCAGTCCTGAAGGTCAAAAGACGGTTAATCTCTCCCTGTGGAGCGCCTGCGTCAGCCAAGTCTTCAATAGAAAACTGCTGTAACTTGGCCTTTCCTTCCTTGTCCCGAATGTTATTGACTGCTTTTAGATAGTCCGGGGTCAGTTCGTTCGCATTAAAGAATCCAACCGGATTCATTAGCGGATCGACCTCGTTTATTGGTTGTATCTGCGGAGCGGGGGCAGGAAGGGCAAGAGTTTCGGTGGGTTCAATACCAAGATTTCTCTTGGTGGTAGCAATCTCTTCCTCGTTCTTTAAACGCAGAGCCTCGGTTTCTTTGCGTAGACGCTCCTCGCCCTCTCTGTTTAAACGGCCTTGATAGGCTCGCTGGATATCCTTGCGAAGCAAAAGATCCAGTCCAGTCTGGGCAATCGCACCCACCCCAGCACCGAGAGTGAATTCACCCAGCATAGACTCCCCAACCTCAAGATCCGGGTTGTAGATTCCCTTGGCTGAGAGGTCTTGCATCAGACCTGCGGCAACCTCTTGAGCACCCTCAATACCGCCTTGCTGAAGGCCACGCTTAACCAAATTAGCGATGGTGAATTTAAAGCCATCTTTTAGCCCGGAACCAAGACCTTTAAACAGCCTCTCTACTGGAAGGAGTTCTGTAAGACCAATAGGAACGCCAGTTGATAGGGCGGCAAATTCCTCTCCCGGAGTGACTTCTATGCCGTCTCCACGGGCAATAACGGCTCTCTGACGGGCTTCTTCTACCCCAAGACCGGATACCTGACCCACAGCGATAGGAGCGGCGGCACGGGGTGCTACGCCTGTTGCAAGCCGTCCGGCTCCACCAACACCACGTAGTAAGGCTTGTGGCCCAAAGATGGATGCGAACGAACCAAGACCGCCAGCCAGTTGAGTAATTGCACCCTCATCGCTTGGGGCTAGGTACTGTTCTGCCTCGGTAATTCTTTTGCCAAAAGCCGTCTCTTCAAACGGCTTGAGTTCGGGCATGGCATATCGAGCGGCGGCGTAAGGTAACGCACCCAAACCGCCAACGGCTTGGACAATCCCAGAAGCGGCCCCTTTTACAAATTCTTTGGGGGCAGAAACGACCTGAGATAAGACCCCGGGAGGTGCTGGAAAAGCATCAGGGTAAGCACCCTTGGCAAGATCTAATGCTTTACTGCGTGGAACACTATCATCTACCCACGCCAAACTGCCATCAGGCAGTTGAACCTGATATGCCATTACGGTGCTCCGAGCGGTGCGTTCGGTGATCCTCTAACAATTGGGCCTGCGGGTGTAACCGGAATTCTACGTAATCCACTTTGTTCAAGAATTTGATCAATCATAGATTCAATCTGAGCAGGAGAGGCTCCTTTGGGTGCGGATGCAATAGCCTGAACACGTGCCTTACTGATTTGATCAGGATTTGCAATTGTCTTATCAAGGCCAGTAGGACGGTTACGGTAGTAATCTGCCTGTGCTGAGTACAGGTCTCCCAGTTTGGGGGTGAGATAACGCTCACGCTCTGCAGTCTGGTTTTGAACCAATGCGGCATTTTTGCTTGAAAGCAGAGCAAGACCTCTGGCTTGAGTGTCTTCAAACTGTTGCATACGGCGATCACCAGCGGCGTATTTACCTTGGTCATAAAGGGTTTGAGCCTGAGAATAGGCAATCTTGGATTGGGTAAGGGCTTCTTCTCCCTTGCGGATGTCAGAAACTCCTTCACGGAATGATCTCAAAGCACCAGTACCACCTTCTCCAATAACGCCTGCAAGGGTTGGTGACCGAGAGCCGAGCATTCTTAAACCAGCCTCAGCAAGAGACAGATTAATGTTTGACGCACGTTCTCCAGCAAGTTTCTCTCCTTTTTCCTTGAGTTCTTTTTCCATGAACCCAAGACGGAAAGGCACTTCTTGCTCAAACTGTGCAATACCAGCGGTTCTTGCCGCCTGACGTTCTGTATCTGTAGGAAGGTTGAATTTAAGAATTTTATCAAGTATGTCTTTTTGTTCTTGTTGGAACGGAACGACAAAAGGGGCGGCTGTAGGTGCTTTTGCTGGAGGCGGTTCTGCAGGTGCTTGAACAGTCGGACTCACGGCAGGACGAGCGGATGGAGTAGCGGGGCGAGCGGCAGGACGAGCAGGTGCAATAGGAATTGTGTCATCTGCACCCGTCTCAGCAGACATTAGACTTCCCGTTAAAGGTCTGTCACTGAAAAATTTTGGGGGTTCAATGCCTGCTGATTTGTAATAAAAATCAAATCCGGGTTTGCTGGATTTAAGTTTCTCTTCTTGGGTCATTAATTCCGGAGGAATGGGAAGACCTTTGGAGATGTAATAAGCCCGTTGAGTACGAAGATCAGGCTGGTTAGCAAACATAATGCTAGTTGGAGGAGGAGTTCCAACGTTAAACATCGAACCCGGAAGTCCGTTTTGGGCACGAATCACACCACCTTCTTCAAAGGCTACCAGTCCACCGCCTGCCATCTGCGGTACAGGTTGACGCATCTCTGGCGGGGTTGCTCTCATAGCATCCATAGCGGCGAGAGACTGAGCAGCCTGCGGTGCTGCCGTTAATCCAGCGTTTAAACGATTTGTTGGCTGGCTCATCTGTTGAGCCACCTGTGGAGGAATTTGAGGGGGTTGGGTTAAGTCCTCCGCTACCGTTGTAGTGGGGGCTTCTTTCATTGCACCTTCCCGCATCTTCTTGCGGCGGGTCAATTCAGAAATTACCAAGTAAGCGGGGTAAGTCCCGGTAGGAGCCTGCACTTCCCTCATCAGGAAGGAATCAGGAACGTCCTTTAGTTGTTCAGAAATCTCAATCAGATTCATCGACCTAACTCCCTATACAGGCCAAGTCCAAGCAATCCCGCTCCAGTTAGTTGTCCTGCCAGTGACGGCGGCTGGGCATATGTAGTAGCTGTTGAACCTAACCCAACAGGAATACCCCGAAGAAGATTGCTGAAGTAGCCCAGTTGCTCCATCGGGTAATCACGCTGCCGCATGAAGTCGGCGTACTGCTGATCCAGCTTTTGCTGTTCAAACGCACGTTGCTCTGCCCCGATAGCGGCTTGTGCCTGAATTCTTTGTAGGTTAGCTTGTTGTTGTGCAGTGCCAAGTTGACCTAAAGTTTGTGCACCAGCCATTGATTGCTGTAGTCCTTGTAACCCCAGAGTACCTCTAAATTGCCTAGACTGTTCTGCCATCCGTTGGGCCTCAAGAATCTGCTGCTGATTGGCAAGTTGAGCCTGTAAATTTTGTTGCGCACCAAGTTGTTGAGTGCCAAGAAGTGCTTGGAGATTTTGCTGGCCCACAGTGAGGCCAGCTTGTTGGTTTGCTAACGCAGCACGAAGAGCTTGTTCTGAAGTAAGTCCTTGAGTTTGTAATTGCGCAGCTTGATTTTGAACTGCCGCCTGCTGA
>Ga0172367_10006227_pt1 | contig 14104 bp, 15 predicted proteins | sample Lak10m_FD_114542 | JGI IMG/M metagenome (GOLD analysis project Ga0172367, IMG submission 114542) | Freshwater microbial communities from Kabuno Bay, South-Kivu, Congo - kab_022012_10m | ecosystem: Environmental > Aquatic > Freshwater > Lake | place: Democratic Republic of the Congo: South-Kivu... | reverse complement strand
TGGCTCACAGCGAACCCAACATTTTCGACAGAGGTACGCGCGGCCGAGGCCGAGGCTCAGTCGGCGCTGGTGAGGGTGATCCACACGGCGGCGACGGTTGAGGGCGACTGGCGGGCGGCCGAGGCGCTGCTGAAGCGCCGCTGGCCGGAGGAGTTTGGCGACAGAGTTGTCCACGACGTTGACGATGACATCGCACGGATCCTGGAGGCGCTGGCCCCTAGCACAGAAGCTCCAGTTGCTGGAGGCGCTGCGGGCTGAGCAGGCCGCCCGTGAGGTTGCGCGCGAGACGGCGCCGCCTCCGTTCGGGGAGTGGCTGAAGGGCGCGGTGCCTCGGGGTTGGGACGCGACGGCCCCGCACCTGCGGGCGATTGCCGAGCACCTGGACGCGGTGACGGCGGGCGAGGTGGACAGGCTGGCCATATTCATGCCGCCGCGGCACGGGAAAACGGAGACCGTGACGGTCCGGTACCCGCTCTACCGGCTGCAGCGTGACCCGACGTGCAGTGTGTTGGTGACCGGGTATTCGCAGAGGATCGCGAACCGGTTCAGCCGGAAGGTCAGGAACCTGGCGGCGGGCCGGGTCGCGGTAGCTCAGGACAAGGCGGCGGCCGACGAGTGGCACACCGACCAGGGCGGGCAGATGCTGGCCAGGGGCGTGGGCAGTCCGCCCACCGGCGTGGGGTTCGGGCTGATCCTGATCGACGACCCTATCAAGAGCCGAGAGGATGCGGACAGCGAGGCCAAACGCGAGCGGGCTTGGGACTGGTACACAGACGACCTGATGACCCGGTTGGAGCCGGGCGGCGCCGTCGTGATGGTCCTGACTAGGTGGCACGAAGACGACGTGGCCAGCCGGGCATTGGCGAGTGAGCCGGGCGAGTGGACCGTTCTGAGGTTGCCGGCGCTGGCGGAGGAGGATGACCCGCTGGGGCGCAGGCCCGGCGCGGCGCTCTGGCCGGCCAGGTTCGACGTCGAGGCGCTGCAGCGGCAGCGAGACGTGATGATGCGGAACGACGGGGCGCGCGGCTGGGAGGCGCTCTACCAACAATCGCCGCAGCCGCGCGAGGGCGTGATGTTCAAGGTCGGGGCCATTGCGGTGGTTCCCGCCCGGCCGGTCTGTAAGCGGATGGTGCGGCGCTGGGACATGGCGGCGAGCGACGGGCGCGGCGACTGGACAGTCGGCGTGCTGATGGGGCTCATGGACGATGGCCGGTTTGCCGTGCTCGATGTCGTTCGAGGGCAGTGGGCTACCGACGATCGGGACCAGGTGATCCGGCAGACGGCGGCGCTCGATGGTCGCGGGGTGCAGGTGATCGTTCCGCAGGATCCGGGTTCCGCCGGCCTGGACGTGGCGAGGCACCTGTCCCGCATGCTGGCCGGGTTCCGGTGTAAGGCGGTGCCAGAGACGGGCGACAAGGTCAACAGGGCGGACCCGTTCGCGAGCCAGGTGGGCGCCGGAAACGTTGTGATGGTCCGTGGCGACTGGAACGGCGAGTTCCTGGCCGAACTGAAGGGCTTTCCGCAGCGGAAGCACGACGACCAGGTCGATGCGGCGTCGGGTGCGTTTCGGGCGCTGACGGTCAAGCGCCAGGTAACGGGGTATTGATGGGCATAGCGGCCAGGTTCAAGGCAGCACTCGAGGCGCTCCGGCATCCGGGCTCCGGCACGGGTTCGAGCACCTCGTCGTGGTTGCAGTTGCCGGGGTCGCGGCTGGACTGGTCGGCTGCGGCAGGCGACGCGTGGAAGAGCTCCACGGCGGCGATCGCCATGGACTGGCTGGCCAACGCGTTCCAGCAGGCGCCGCTGCAGGTCTACCGCGAAACCACCGACGGCCAGGAGTGGCTGCCCGAGCACCCGCTGAGCAAGCTCCTGCGCCGGCCCAATCCGTGGTATGGCGGCCGGATGCTGATGGGCGCCACGGTGCTGAGCCTGCTGAGCGACGGGAACGCTTATTGGATCCGCGACACGGACGCGCGCGGGCTGCTGACCCAGGGGCTGCGCTATGTGCCGCACTGGATGATGGAGCCGGCCTGGGACGTGAGCGGTCGCGAGTACATCGGGCACTACCTGTATTCGCCGGGGTCCGGCGGCACTGAGAAAGTCCCTGTGGGGCAGGTGGTCCACCTGCGCTACGGCATGGACCCGGAGGACACGCGGAAGGGCTTGAGCCCGCTACGCGCACAGCTCCGCCAGGTGGCCTCTGACAACGAGGTCAGCACCTACATGGCCGCCGTGCTCCGCAACATGGGCGTGCTGGGCATGCTCATCACGAACAAGAGCGCCGACGCGGAGCTTGGCCAGGAGCAGGCCGACCTCATCAAGGCCAGGGTGCGGAGCCTGAGCACCGGCGACCGGCGCGGCGAGCCGATCGTGATGAATGCCGATCTGGCGGTGTCCGAGTTCGGCGCGAGCCCGGAGAAGATGGCCCTGCAGATCATGGCCGACTACCCGGCCCAGCGGGTCTGCTCGGCGCTGCACGTGGATCCGTTGGTGCTGGGGCTGACCGGCAAGTCGGCCACGTTCGAGAACGCGGCGGCCGCGACGCGCGGGGCCTGGGAGCAGGGCGTGCTGCCGCTGATGTGGCAGGTCGCTGAGGATGTGGCGGCGGGCCTCGGACCTGAGTACCTATTGGCGCGCGAGGCGGTCGGGTTCGACACGCGGCGGGTTGCGGCGCTCCAGGACGATGTTGACAGGGTGCAGGAGCGGGCGCGGAGGAACTGGGTGGCGGGCGGTTGGACCCGGGCCGAGTTCCGGCTGGCGACCGGGCAGCCGGTGACGCCGGACGATGAGATCTATATGACGGACCTGGTGACGGCGCGCGCTCTCGCGGTATCCGACCGCCAGGCGGCGCCGCAGGCGGAGCCAGCCGGTGCGTCCAAGTCGGTCCAACGTATCGGCTCCGCCTCTGCAGGACTTTCGTCAACGAAAGCCGGCGGTCAGGATTGGGCTGACCGCATGGAGCGGGAGCTGACGGCGCTGCACGCGGCATCGGTTGAGGGGTCGGCGTGAGCCAGGACCCGTTGGACCGCGAGCTGTTCTTGGTGCAGAGCCGGGCGGTGAAGGCCGCCGGCGAGGATGATGACGGCGCCGAGCTGGGGCGGCGCTACCGACAGACGATGATCGACGCTCGGACCCGGCAGCTCAGAATGACCCGGTCCGAGGTGAACCGCATGATGCGGGCCTGGAACACGGCGGCATCGGAGATCCGGGGCCGAATGAGCGGGGCGCCCGAGTGGCAGTTTGCCGATGAGGAGGGGGTCATCGACCAGGCCCGGCTCCGCGTGCTGCTGCGGGACATCGACAGTCGGATCGTGGCACTGGCCAAGGACTACGGCAACCTGTTGGACGCCGGCCTGCGGAACTCGGCCCAGGTGGCCGTAGAGCGCGAGGCGGCGCTGGCCAAACTGGTGGGCGCGCCGCTGAACGACCCGGATTACCAGGCGCTCCTCAGTCGGCAGTACGAGCTGAGCGACGGGAGCACGGTGGGCGTGCGGTTCGGGCAGATCGCCGAGGAGGCGGTGCAGGCGCTCCAGAGCCGATACTACGCCGACGGGCTGACACTGAGCGACCGGCTTGGGGCGCTGACCTCGGACGTGCGGCGGGCCATCGAGGACGAGCTGGTGCAGGCCGTGACCGAGCAGGTGAGTTCGTCGGAGGCCGGGGAGCGGCTCGCGAGGATCCTGAGCGCGACCGATGGGGATAACCCCGGGTTCCGGGCCTACCGGATCGCGCGGACCGAGATTGCGGCGGCGCACCGTGAGGGGCACATTCGGAGCTGCACGGACCGGGACGGGGCCAAGCGGCCGCACGTGGCGGCAGTCGGGTACCGGCTGAGCCTGAGCCATCCGAAGCCGGACATCTGCGACATCTGGGCGACCGACGATAGCGGGCTCGGGGCTGGGAACTACGAGCCGGGCGACGTGCCGATCGATCACTGTTTCGGCCTGTGCTGGACCGCCACCGTGCTGGTCGATCTGCCGAACGTGGCTTTGCCGGTGGCCGATGCGGACGTTGAGGCCGTGCCTGAGAGCCAGGTGCGCTACTACGCGGACAAGCTGGGCGACGGCCCGGCGGGGCGGCGGGCGGCGGCGCTAGCGACCGCGGCGGAGGAGTAGACGATGGAGATGAAGCGCAAGGCCTTCAGGGCGCCGTCGTTCAAGGCAATCGATGCCCAGCAGGGGATCATCGAGGCCATCGTGGCCGTGTTCGGCAACGCCGACGCCGAGGATGACATCATCCGGGCCGGTGCGTTCGCCGCGAGCCTGGGCAAGCGCCTGCCGGTGGGCGTTTGGTGCCACGACTGGACCAAGCCCGTGGCCAAGACCCTGGAGGCGCGCGAGCTGCTGCCCGGCGACCCGATGCTGCCGCAGGAGATCGCGGCGAACGGCGGGCTGTACATCAAGGGGCAGTTCAACCTGAGCACCGAGCGCGGCAAGGATGCGTTTAGCGACATCGCGTTCGGGATCATCCACGAGTTCAGCATCGGCTACCACACGACCAAGTGGGCCTACGACGAGGATCGTGAGGGGTACGAGCTGCAGGAGATCGAGCTGTACGAGTGGTCGCCTGTGGTAGCGGGCATGAACCCGGCCACGGCGCTGCTGGGCGTGAAGGGGCCGGTACCCGGCCTCGGGATCGACGCCCATGTCGATGCGGTGGTGTCCGCCGCTGACGAGCTGGTGGCGCGCATGGCTGCTAACGCCGAGGCGCGCAGGAAGGACGGCCGGCCCTTGTCCGAGACGAACGCCCAGCGGATCGGGCGGGCGGCGGATGGTCTGGGCCGTGTGATCGATGCGCTCAAGGGGTTGGGTGTGGAGGCCGGCGCCGGCGTGGACGCCGCGCGGTCTGCCTATGCCCGGTTCCTCGAGCTGACCGCAGGATAGGAGAGAGAGCGATGGGACACCCCGCGAGCCTGCACGCCATGCAGGCTGAGCTGGACCAGAAGCGCGCCGAACTGAAGGCCCTGTTTGACGGGTGCCGGCAGGCCGACGGCGAGCTGAAGATGAGCGGCGAGCAGATCGCCGAGGCGCGCAAGCGGAACGATGAGCTGGAGCAGAAGGGCAAGGCGTTCCAGGAGGCGTACAGCCTGCACGCCATGGACCAGGCCGTGCAGGAGAAGGGCGGTCCGCGTCTGGACGATACGGCGCCGCCCATGCCGGACGCGGTGCAGGCCAAGGGCCGCGGCCCGGTGATCGACCTGAAGGACATCAAGGCCGGCGACCTGCGGAGCGGCATCGCCCTGCCGGGCGTCGACCTGAAGACCCTCATGGCCACCAGCGCCGGCTGGTCGCCGGAGAGCGTGCGTGACCCGGGCTACATCGTGAGCGCCCAGCGGCCGATCGAGCTGACGGACCTGATCCCCAGCCGTCCGACGAACCAGGCGGCGATCAAGTTCATGTACGAGAGCACCTTCACGAACAACGCGGCGGAGCGCTCGGAGGGTGGCACGTACGGCGAGGCCGCGCTTGCGCTGACCGAGGCCACGGCGATCGTGGAGACGATCGGCGTCTGGCTGCCCATCAGCGACGAGCAGATGGAGGACGTTGAGGAGGTCGAGGGCTACATCAACGACCGGCTGCCCTTCATGGTCCGCCAGAGGCTCGACTACCAGACCATCAACGGCAACGGGGTTACCCCGAACGTGCGAGGCGTGGCGAACGTGTCGGGCCTGCAGACCCAGGCCAAGGGCGGCGACCCGACGCCGGACGCAATCCACAAGGCGCTGACCAAGGTCCGGGTGACCGGGCGGGCGACGCCGAGCGCGGTGGTGATCCATCCCAGCGATTGGGAGGAGATCAAGCTCCTGCGGACCGCCGACGGCGTGTACATCTGGGGCAACCCGAGCCAGGCCGGTCCGACCAGCATCTGGGGCGTTCCGGTGGTGGAGAGCTCGAGCTGCACGGCGGGGACCGCCTACGTGGGCGATTGGGCTCGCTACGCGGCCCTGCGCTACCGCCGGGGGCTGAACATCAAGGTCACCGACGCGCACAGCGACTACTTCATCAACGGGAAGCAGGCCATCCGGTGCGACATCCGGGCCGCGATCGTCTGGTACCGCGGCGCGGCGTTCTGCTCGGTGACCGGCATCTAGTCGGAGGAGTGACCGGGGGCGGGCAACCGCCCCCTGGTGGAGGATATGACATTGGCCATTCTGAGTGCAAGCGGCGGGCAGGTGATGCCGGGGCCCGTCCGGATCTTCACCGAGTTCGAGCAGCAGCCGGTGTGCTGCAAGTCGGTCGGGGCCGGAGCGGCCACCGGCACGGCGGGCGACGTCAACCTGATGCTGGTTCCCAGCTACGGGCTGCTGCCCGCGGCGGGGTTCGAGTACACGATCATCGGGACCCAGACGATCCTGGCGCCGTCCATCGCGGCGGGCGGCCTGGACATCGGCATGGACCAGACGAACAACGACGGCGTGATGCTGACGCACGGCGTGACGGCGCGCAACCCCATGGCGTTCGTTGTCGGCACCGACGGCGGCTGCTACCTGAAGGCGCGGTTCACCGTGGCCGACGTGTCGGGCGCCGACCCGCTGTACATCGGCTTCCGCAAGATCGAGGCTCACCAGGCCGACTACAACGACTTCGACGAGTTCGTTGGGATCGGGCTGAACACCGACGGCTCGTTCAAGATCGAGACCATCTTGAACGGCGCGGCCACGGTGACGACCGACACGACCCAGGACGCGACCGACGCCACCGAGTTCTCGCTCGGGGTGTACGTGAGCGACGCCGGCGTTGTCACGTTCCAGATCAACGGTGCGGCCCCGACGGTGACGAAGGCCTTCACGTTCGACAGCGGCGAGGTGATCGCGCCTTACTGCCTCTTCGTGCACGGCAGCGACGTTGCGGGCACGGTCCTCCTGTCGCAGTGGGATTGCGGCGCTCGGTAGCCTCGCTGAGCGGCGCATGCTCCGGGGCCGTCGGCCCTCCCTCGGCCCCGGAGGTCTGAAGGCAGATGGATGAAGGAAGAAGGCAACATGATCGCAGATCGGCGGCTTTGGCTGACGGCGGATCGGAAGCGCGTGGTTGAGGATGGCGACCCAGCGGCGGCGTTCCTGCTGGCCGGGTGCGCCGGCGCGGTGATCGACGATGCCGAGGCGGACCGGCTGGGGATCCTTGGGCGGCCGCTGAGGTCGGACGGGTCGGACGGATCGGCGGCAACGGCAGGGCGCCCACAAGGGGCCGCCCCTGCGGAAGCGGTGGTTTCGGGTGAGCGACGGGCGAGGCGGAGGGGCTAATGGCGGCTGGGTGGCCGGGCAGCGCGGACTTGCAGGCGTTCATCCAGGCGGCAGGGTTCGACACGTCTCCGGTGGACCTGGTCGGGGCCGCCGCGGCCGGGCAGGCCCAGTTCGAGATGATTGCCGGGTGGCGGCCGTTCCTGGGCGCCACGCAGACACGGAAGTTTGACGGTCCGCCGGAAGGGCGCTTGTTCCTGGGCGCCGGGTTACTGGCGTTGACCTCGCTGACCGTGGACGGGACCGCCTTCGTGGCGGACACAGATTTCTACCTGATGCCCGACAATGCCGACCTGGCGGGCGCGCCCTGGACGTGGGTGGAGTTCGCCTCGGCGCCGAGCTGCTCGCGGCGCGGGGTCGTGATCGTTGGCACGTGGGGCCGGGTGACGGCGATCCCGGAGGTTGTGCGCCATGCGGTGCTGTGCTTCGGGGCCATTGAGGCGATGCCGAGCATCATCGCGGAGAAGTCGGGCGGCGTGCAGCAGTGGACCGAGGGCGATGTGAGCGAGCGGTACGGGCCCGACGGCGTCCAAGCGATCACAGCCGGGTGGTGGGACGCCGGGGTCAAGGCGGCTAGGAAGTACAAGGCGGCGGCGGTCGTCGGGTAGAGGAGGCGAACGGTGAGCAGGACTACGGTGGTCGGGGCGATCCAGCGGGCAACTCGGGCTACGGACGGGAGCGGCGGGAAGACGAAGGCCTGGGCGAACGTCGCCACGGGCCTGACCCTGCGGATGCGGCACTATACCGCCGAGAAGACCGCCTCCGAGCTGCCGGCCGGGCAGGCTCCCGGTCGGTCGACCGTGCACAGGGTGCTGTTCGTCAGCGACAACCCGGCCCTGGGTGTGCTTGCGAATGACCGCGTCGTCGTTGCGACCGTGGTCTACCGGGTGCTGACGGTCCGGGAGTATGAAAGGACCCTGCAGATTGAGACCGAGCTGGTGCGGTAGGGCGCCGGGCAGAACGCGAGGCAGGGCGGGCACGGGGTGGGGCGGCCACGGGGTGGGGCGGGATGCGAGGCAGGGCGGGTTTGAAACCCGCCCCTACGGGGGGTGGGGCGTGGCGACGGGCGGGTTTGCGCGGCCGATAACCGGGCTGAGCGAGGTGTTCGCCGGCCTGGACACAGTGCTCGGGCAGTACGAGGATGGGGTCCAGGAGGCGGCGGAGGCCATAGCGGCGGCGCTGGAGGGGTACGCGAAAACGCACCACCTGTGGCAGCCCCGGACCGGGGACACCACGCGGAGTACGCGGTGCCGGATCGCGATGCAGACCCGGGAGTACACGCTGCTGGCGCTGACAGCGGGCATGGACTACGACGTGTTTCTGGAGCTGGCCCGGGGTGGTCGGTGGGCCTGGCTGTACCCGGCGGTGATGGACCTGCGTGAGGAGATCGTTCGGATCATGGCCGGGCGGATGGCGGCGAGGGCGACCGGGTGAGCGTTGAACTGGTGACGGCGATCTACCGGAGGCTGACAGGCCTGGAGGATCTGAGCGCGTGGCCGTTGGCCTCGGCGGCGCAGGCCTCGCTGGCGTCGGCTTTGGCGGCTGACCCGGACGTGACCGGACGGCCCGCGGTGTTCTCATCCTCGTTGGACGAGGCCAAGACCGCCGCCGGACTGGCGCCTCTGCCGTGCATCACGTTCCGGCTGGCTGGCGGTTCGCCGGATCGTCGGTTCTGCGACGGGGTTGAGGTGGGCCGGGTGCTCGTGGAGCTTGAGGCCTGGGTAGAGGCCGGCGCCATTGAGCCGGTGCACACTATCCTGGAGCATGTGGCCACGCTGTTGGACCGGCGGAGGGCGGCGGCTCCGGCCCTGGATACCGGGGCGAGCGGGCGGGTCTGGTGGTCGGAAGCGGTGCTGCTGCCGCAGGTGGTCTATGACCAGGCGCACGCGATGACGGTGGGGTTGACGCGATGGGAGATCGTCTCCCAGAGGGTGTACGAGTAGCCGCGCTGGCGGCGAGGAGGTCGAGATGGGACGACGCATTGTTGCAGCCAGCCAGGTCTACGCCGGCGAGCTGTACGTCTACGGGTTGACCGCCGGGAATGCCGAGGTGCCGTTCGGGCACGCCCAGCGTTGGACCTTGCGGGACAGCCTGCAGACCGTGCAGGCCGAGGGTCCGAATAGCCTGAGCGCTCTGGCCGTGGCGGCCGTTGGGCGGCAAGTGCAGCTCACGGTTGAGAACCTGCAGATCAACCCCGAGCAGTTGGGGGTGCTGCGGGGGATCACGCCGGCGACGTTGGCGCTGCAGGCCGACCCGGCGAGCGGGCCGACGCTGGGCGCGGCCACCGGGTCCGGCGCGACCTGGGGGACCACCGGGTATGTCGGCGTGGCTTACAGCTACGTTGACGCCTACGGGTTCGAGAGCGACATCAGCCCGGTGGCGACGGTGGAGATCGACACCGCGACCAAGTACACGGCCATCACCACGGTTTCGCCCCCGTCCGGGCACACCGTGAACTGGTACGTTACCAAGGCGCTGTACGGCAGCGCGCTGCTGGCCGCTGCCGGCGAGCTGTATTGGTACAGCACCAACGACGGGACCGGGTTCAATCTGACCGGGTTCCCGGCCTCCACGCGGCTGGCCCCGACGGTGAGCCAGATCGGCGCGGGCCGGACGGTGCTGCGCTCGAAGGGCTCGGACGTGCCGAGCACGTTCACCATCCGGACCTGGTCGCCGAGCGACGCGTCGGGCATCCGGTGCGTGTACTACGGCTGCCTGTGCCCGGACATCAACATCAACGCGCCGCTGAAGGAGCATTACAGCCAGCAGCTCACGTTCGATGTGTACGGCAACGGAGCGTCGGACCCGGTGCTGTTTGACATGGAGCTGCCGGCGAGCTCGTAGCGCTGTCGCGGGGGGCGGCCACGTGGGGGCGGGTCACGTAGGGGCGGGTTTGAAACCCGCCCCTACGGGCACGGTTGCAGGACAGGCGTTGGGAGGGAGCTATGGAGGATTCAGAGTTCGATCGCATGATGGCTGCCGGGCGGGAGGCGTTCGCCGGTGCGGCAGTGCCGGAGGTCGTTGAGGACCGCGCGACGCTGGAAGACATGCTGGCGGAGGGGACGATTTACCGCCGGCGTGGGCTGGAGTTCGTGGCATTGGAGCCGACCATGGCCGAGTTGCCGGCCCTGCAGCGGGCCCTGGAGGCGGGGGCGCCGGAGGATGATGGGGCAACCGGCTGGCAGGTGGCCCTAGCCCGGCGGCTGGTGCGCGTTCGCGACGGCGAGACCGTCCGGGCTGCGACCGAGGAGGAGCTGGTGCGCTGCTGGCGTCCGCTCGATTTGGCCCAGGTGGTGGCCCGGACCCTGACGCGGGGCGGCATGGAGACGAGCCCGGCGGGAAACTGACGGGGCCTCCACCGGATTGGGCGATGCTCTTCGGGCTGCTCGCCGACCGGTTCGGGTGGGGGCCGGCAGATGTAGGGCGCTTGCGGTGGCCCCAGGTTGAGGGTTACCTGCGCTACGTGAAGGCGAACCCGGCGCGGTACGTTTACAGTTGCGAGCCGCCGGGGGCGGAGTGAAGGCGGAAGGCGGAAGGAAGAAGGAAGAACGGCGACGGCGGCACCGGCGACGGCTGGCGGTGTGGGATGCGCGGCAGGGCGAAGGCAACGGCAGGGCGGGTTGCGAGGCAGGGCGGGTTTGAAACCCGCCCCTACGGGGGTGATGGGTGGCTGAGGTCAATGTCGGGACCGTGGGGGTCTTCACGAAGCTCGATGTATCTGGGCTTGTGAACGGGATCGCGCGCGCCAAGGCCGAGTTGAAGATCTACGGTGACCACGCGGTGGCGCTGGTCACGAAGCAGAACAAGGGCATGGCGGATGCCATGAGCGAGGCCGGGACCATCATGGCCACGGCTGGGGCGGCGATTGCCGGCGGGCTGGGCGTGGCGGTGAAGCAGGCGGCGGCGTTCGACCAGGCCATGCGCAACGTCAACAGCATCGCGAAGCTCTCCGAGGGGCAGTTCGGGGCGCTGCGGCAGTCGGTGATGGGGCTGACCAACGACCCGACCATCAAGGACGGGCCGGCGGAGTTGGCCAAGGGGCTCTATGACGTGTACTCGTCGGGGTTCCAGGGCAAGGCCGCCCTCGATGTGCTGCGGGTGGCGGCCCAGGGCGCCTCGGCGGGCATGACGGACAGCGCCACGAGCGGGCGCGCGCTTATGGCCGTGTTGAACAGCGGTATCGGCGGGGTTGACGGCACCCGCGGCGCCATGGATCTGTTGTTCAAGACGGTCGACCTGGGCGTCGTGAGCTTCTGGGAGTTGGCCGGGTCGATCGGCGCGGTTCTGCCCACTGCCAAGGCTGCCGGCATCTCCATGCAGGAGGTCGGGGCGGCGATTGCCGTCATGACCCGGCAGGGCCAGAGCGGCAGCGAGGCGGTGAACGACCTGCTGAACGTCATCACTAAGATTCTTCGGCCGCCGGAGGCTGCCGCCAAGGTGTTCCAGCAGTACGGCGTCGAGGTCGGAGCCGCGGCGCTGCAGAGCAAGGGCCTGGCCGGGGTGCTGGCCGACATCACCGCGCGGTTCGGAGACAACAAGCAGGCCCTGGCGCTGGCGTTCCCGGACATGCAGGCGTTTCGCGGTGTGCTGAGCCTGACCACCGAGGGCGGCAAGGCCTACACCGACATGCTGGGCCAGATGGCCACTGCGAGCGAGGGGGTCGGGGCGACGGCCGGGGCTCTGGCGCAGCAGATGAAGGGCGCCGAGTTCCAGATGGGCAAGGCGCGGCAGGCGCTCCAGGCGTTCGGCGTGGCGGTGGGCGAGGACGTGCTGCCCATGGTGACCCCGCTGATCGACAAGGCCACGGCGCTTACCCGTCGGTTCGGCGAGATGCCGGACGGCATGCGGCGGTCCGCTGTTGAGGCTACCGCGTTCGCCGGGGCCGGGCTGTTGGCTGCGGGCGCCCTGGCGAAGATGGTGGAGGTAGGCAAGACCCTGGCGCCGCTGCTCGGCTCCATTGCAGGCGGACTGAGCAAGATCTCAGGCTTGCTGCCTGCCATTGGGGCGGCGATTGCGGCGAGCCAGGAGCTGCGCGGCGTCGATGCCCAGCTCCGGCGCGAGATGAACGAGATGGCCGACCGGCACCCGGGCTCCGGTGACGTGAGCTTCGGTGTCGACTTCAAGCGCGTGCTGGGCGACGCTCCTGCGGCCGCGAAAGCGCCCAGGCCGGCCAGGGTGAGCGCGAACCTGCCGGGGCCGCTTCGGAGCCTGGTGGGTGGCGGTGGCCGGCGCGGGGGTAGCGGAGTTTCGTTGACGAAAGTCGGGGTAGGCGGCGGGTTGGCCGGGCTGCCGGGCGGCTCCATGCTGGCCATCAACCTGCAGATGCAGGCCGTCTATGCGGCGCTTCAGGAGTTCTACGCGCGGGATGCGGAGATATCCGCCGAGGCCGATGAGAACGGCGAGACCCTGAGCGATCGGGTTGACCAGTTGCTTTCCGAGGCTCGGGTGTTGGATGCGGCCGTTGGTCGGGCCTCGCGCGTGGGCGGGGTGGTCGGCGGGCAGATGGGCGGCCTGTCGGCGGCATTCGGCAGCGCGTTCCGTGATGCGCGCGTTCGTTACACCGGCGATACTGCCACCTATGGGGCCATGAGCATCGGGCCGGGGGCTGCGGTCGGGCAGAGCCTTGGGCAGAGCATCATGGACCAGGCGGCGAGCATCCAGCAGGCGGCGACCCAGGCCACGCGCCAGATGGCCGAGGCGCACCGGCGGGTACTGCGGTCCTACGGCGAGCTGTCGGCGGATCTGACTGCCGGGGCGTGGGGCTCCATCCATGCCGGGATGCGGCGGATATTTGGCGATGGCCGTCTGGCGCAGGGGTTCGCCGAGGGGCTGGGCGACATGCTGAACAGCGCCCTGGATGAGGCCCTGGCGAACATTCAGAGCTACCTGAACAAGACCTTCGGCGGGACGCTGGGCTCTATCCTCGGGATCGGGCTGAAGCTCCACCTCGGGGGAGTGTTTGCAGATGGCGGGGTAGCTCCGGCCGGGCAGTGGAGCCTGGTGGGCGAGCGCGGGCCAGAGCTGATCCGGCCCGAGGTGGCGACCCGGGTTCTGCCCAACGGGGTGGCGCCGGGCGGCGGTCCGGTGAGCGTGAGCGTGAGCTTCAGCGGCCCGGTGACCATGGGCGGCGAGGCCGACGTGGAGCGCCTGAGCGAGCGGCTCGGGTGGCACGTTCGGCAGCAGCTCCGGGCGGCGTGGTAACGGGCGGAAGGCAACGGCAGGGCGGCACCGGCGACGGTAGGGCGGCACCGGCGACGGTAGGGCGGCCACAGGGGGCCAAGGTCAACGGCGGGCGGGGTGCGAGGCAGGGCGGGGTGCGAGGCAGGGCGGGTTTGAAACCCGCCCCTACGGGTTAGGAGGGTTTCATGGCTACGGTTATTCCTGGCAGGGCCGAAGGGGCTGGGCTGCGGGTGACGCTGGCGGCGGCGGCGACGCACACCACGGCAGAGACAAAGACATTTGACGCCGTCGATGGGCTTGGCAGCTTCCGGCAGGCTCAGGTCCAGTTGGCGCTCACCGATGCTGCCGCCGCGGCCGGCGACACTCTCGACGTGTACGTCGATACGAGCGCCGATGGCGGAACCTCGTGGCAGAACGTTGTGCATTTCACTCAGGTGCTGGGGGATGGGGCCGACGCGATCACCGAGGTGGCCACGTTGGACCCGGCCGGCGCCGCAGGTACGGACGTGGTGGCAACCACCAGCGACGCGGCGAGCGGGAAGGTGAGGCCGAGCATGTTCGGCGATCGGCTCCGCGTGCGCCATGTGCTGGTCGATGGTGGCGCCCACGGGCAGTCGTTCACCTACGGGGTCGTTGCACTGCTGAAATAGTCGGGAGGGGATGGCATTGGCGACACCGTACTGCCTG
>Ga0172367_10006226_pt1 | contig 14105 bp, 19 predicted proteins | sample Lak10m_FD_114542 | JGI IMG/M metagenome (GOLD analysis project Ga0172367, IMG submission 114542) | Freshwater microbial communities from Kabuno Bay, South-Kivu, Congo - kab_022012_10m | ecosystem: Environmental > Aquatic > Freshwater > Lake | place: Democratic Republic of the Congo: South-Kivu... | reverse complement strand
CCTGCAGGAAAAACCCAAAGCTTTGCTGGTAGAGTTCCTTCGCAACAAGAAATTGGTAGTGTAGTAAATGAAAAAACCAAAAACAAGTTAAGAGAAACGGCAACTGGTGGTTCTAGCGGCGCTAGTAGTATTGCGACATCAATGTCAGGTCCTGCACACAAACGATCATCTGGTGTACCAAAAAAGATAGGTAACAGTCATAAGCCAAAGCGAGTAGCAGTAGGCAAAGGCATTTATTAATGAGTAACATAAAAGTGCTGTTAGAAAAAATGGATGCAATGGCAGCAGCCGAGCGAAAGCCTACAGGTCAAACTTGGCCAGGATATTGGCGAGGTAAAGATTCCGCTAAGAAATCTCGCAGTCGTATGGTAGGTGACGGCGGTGCAGCAGAAAGTGTGGAAGAAGATATCGAGTCTATTCTAAGACAACAATTTATGGAATATGGTGCACCCGGATCTGGTATTGGCAATGACACTGCTACGAACCCTGCAGAAGTGTTTGCTAGAGGCCAACAAGAAAAGGCAACTAAAGATCAACTAAAAGGTCAGATATCTGGTTTGGTAGCACAAATGCAAGGTGCTCGTGCTCAACTATCGGATATGAATAAACAATTCCCACAAGGTGCTAATCCGGTAGAAAAGGCTATGAGCCTACAACAGATGTCAGCACAGAAAGTTGGCGTAAAGAGACAAATAGAAGATCTATCTGCACAGATAGCAGCACTAAGACAACAGGCGATTTAATCATGTTCGTAAACGATATCTTTAAAAAATTAGATGAAGCAGGTCCATTCAGGTCTACGGAGCCAAAAAAACCACGCCGAGGCAGTGTAGCAGATCTTGCTGCAAAAAAGCGTCGAGAGCAAGAACGAGGTAAGCAGCCTGCGGAACCTCGAGACCAACGGGTTGGTGTTGCTCGGGTCTTACCAAAAGGTGTGGCGGAAGGCTCGGCGTATCAATATCATGTTGTATCTAAATTAGATGGCAATGTCTTAGCTTCTTATAAGACACGAGAAGAAGCTCAGAAAAATGCTCATGGTAATCCAGTTGTTTCTGGTTCTTTAGAAACTATCGGTGATCGCCAATATACCAGAGAGCAAGGTGTGGCGGAAGGCACATTAAATGAGTTTGCGCCAAGCGGTAATTCTTCGTCAAATTACTATGCTGTCACTGCAAACTTTGTGGTTGATTTTGTTCAACAAAAAGAAGAAGAAACACAGGATCTAATAGATGCTGGATGGACAAAACAAGACTTGGAGCAATCAGGCCACTGGCAAGGTCAGGAAGCTGACATTACATATTTTGCACAAGTGCGTGATGGTTTCTTAAAAGGACTAAAGTCGGGGTTTGATGCATACTTGCAAGGTGACACACAGTTAAAAGATCAGTTAGGTGAATACTGGATAGACAACGGTTTATCACTTAACCAAAACTGGAAAAAGATATACGGTGAACCTTGGGGCCGTGATGAGTATGATGAAAGCATGATGGAAGCCACAGGTGATAACAAGTTTGATAAGATGCTTAAAGGTATCACAGGTAAAAAACCGGTAGCCAAACAACAAAAAGCAGATACCAAACAACAGGCACGTGGTGCTTTTGATAATATGTTTGGTGGAGGCAATCCTGCTGACAAACTTGGCATTAGGAAAAAAGGTGTGGCGGAAGATACCAATATCCCTTTTAATCAATGTCCGCATTGCCGTGGTCCTATCTTTCATGAAAGCTTAATAAATGAAAAACAGGATGCCTGTTATCATAAAGTTCGCAGCAGATATAAAGTATGGCCTTCGGCATATGCTTCGGGTGCATTAGTTCAGTGTCGCAAGAAAGGTGCTAAGAATTGGGGTAATAAGAGTAAAAAATGAGATTTTTTGAAATAGAAGATTTTAGAAAAGTTCCGATAGAAAACTTTGTTCCTAAAGAAGAAGATCTAAACGACTTAAAATCTAAGTTTTTGCCCGATTGGGAAATGCTAGATCATCAATATCTCACTGCCAAATACGTAGCTAAAGATCACAGACACGCTTTTAAATTTATTGATTTTATAAATCGTCTTTCAGAAAAGATGGATCATTTCACTGAAGTAACTCAAGATGTTGCAGAAGTAAAAGTTCGCACATCAACTTTTGATGTAGAGGGCTTAACAATTTTAGATTTTAAAATAGCTCTTTATATAGATAGATACGCAGAAAAAAACGACATAGAACAAGTTCGAATGAGCGGCAATTTCGGAATGCACGAGAATCTAAAACAATGGTTTAAAGATAAATGGGTTAGATTTGGTCCTGATGGAAAGATTCGTGGAAACTGCGCTAGAGGTTCAGATAAAGAAGGTAAACCTAAATGTCTGCCACAAAGTAAAGCTCACAGCCTAGGAAAAAAAGGGCGTGCCACCGCGGCAACTCGTAAACGCAGAGAAGATCCTAATCCAGAACGCAAAGGTGCAGCTAAAAATGTTAGAACTAAATGACCTTAAGCGTCTAGCTGGAATAAACGAATTCAAAGGCTACCAGCCCTATGGTGGTAGCAACATAAGTATCACTGGTAATGAAAAAGGTGAACTCATGCGTAAGCACAATATTAAACCTGGAACTCCAGAATGGTTTCAGTTGTGGTTTAGCTTACCTTATCTAACCGGAGAAAAACCTGTGGGAGATAAAAATGGTTGAAATAACTGAAAATGCAAAACAGAAAGTCATAGACTTATTGATTGATGAAAACAATCCAAACCTTATGCTTCGCACATTTGTCCAAGGCGGTGGTTGCAGTGGATTTCAATATGGATTCACATTCGACGAAGAACAGAACGAAGATGATTTCGAAATATCATTAGATGAGAAATGGAAATTAGTCGTTGATGCCATGAGTATGCAGTATCTAACAGGAGCTGTAATCGATTATAGTGAGGATCTAAACGGCGCTAATTTCAGCATCAAAAATCCAAATGCACAAACTTCCTGTGGATGCGGATCAAGTTTTTCAGTATGATATATGAGAGCTAAAGAATTTATATTAGAAAAAAGACGTAAAAGACCTCGCTGGGCAGCGTATGGTCCAGGACTATACGGTGGTTATGGTTATGATTCTGGTTATAGTGGCGACGGAGTAGGAGAAGCGTCATATGAAGGAAATATAGGAATTATGGAGCTGTCCAAATTTTTCCAAACTGCTTCGGAAAAACAAAAAGAATTATTTAAGCAATTTTTAGAAAAAGGTAAAAAAGGTTTAGCTTGGAAATTGGTGCAAGATACTGTAGGTGTACAATTACAAGGAAAAGAATTCGAAGATCAACATCCAAACGAAAAATCTAGAGGTACTGAATTTAAACCAAAGAAACTTGTTGTCTTTGATATAGACGACACATTGGTCAATACTCAAACAAAAGTACATGTAATTAAAGATGGACGGGTGGTTGACAGTTTAAACAGTCATGACTTCACGCACTATAAACTAAAGCCTGAAGAGAGTTTTGATTTTGAAGATTTCCGTAATGCCAAAGAATTCTTTGAAAAATCTAAACCAATTATACCTATGATGAATCAACTAAAGCGTGATATCGCCACAGGGAATAAAGTAGTAATGGTTACGGCTAGAGCAGACTTTGATGATAAAGTATTATTTTTAGACACTTTCCGCAAACATGGCGTAGACATAGATAAAGTACATGTTTATCGTGCAGGTAATAGTAAACAAGGTACTACAGAAGAACGTAAAAAAGCCATCATTAAAAATCTTTTAGATAAAGATAATTACACCAAAGCTATTATGTATGATGATGCTAAACCTAATCTACATACTTTCATAGAACTTAAACAAGATCATCCCAACACAAGATTCTATGCTTGGCATGTAAACTCAATAGGAAATGCATCTGAATATATGCGTGAAAACTTTGCTGATGGTAAAATTAAGGGTAAAAGTCGTCCTGGGCGGGTAAAGCGTGCTGGTGCTAGTTGCAATGGATCCGTTACAGATTTACGCAAACGTGCTAAAAATGCTTCGGGCGAAAAAGCCAAAATGTATCATTGGTGCGCTAATATGAAGAGCGGAAAAAATAAATAATATATTATGAAAATACGTGATATTTTAGAATCAGCTACCGCAGGTGCTACTAGTGCAGGTAATATTGCGGCGGTGAAAAATCCACATATCAGCCCCGGAAAAGCCCGAGGTAAAAAAAGTTATATAGGAAGTCCTACAAGTGGCAGTGGTACTAAATCTCCACCCCAACCAAAAGTAGTTCAGCCTAAAAACAAAGACGGAACAGCTAAAAATGCGCTAGATCAACGTGCCAGTTTATTTGGTGAAGGCAATTACGTCAAAAGATAAATACATTATAAAACTTTAGGATCATCATTATGGACTTTAAAACACTTATTACAAAAATCAGCGAGCTAGATGACAAAATTAACACTATCCCTGCTCCGGAATTACAAAAAGCTGTGCAGTTAAATGAGGATGCACAACTACGTGTATTAGCTGGTACTTCTTCTTACATTGCAGAAGCTAAGAAAAAAGCCGAAGAAAAGAAAGAAGATAAAGTAGATGAAGGTCAAGAAGATCTTAAGAAAGTTGGCGACAAAGTTAAAACTTCTAAAGGCGTGATGACAAAAACTGCTACAGGACTAAAGCATGAACGTTCTTATGAAAAAGAAAAAGACGAAGATGATGATGCTCCTAAAGCTAAAAAAGCAAAGAAAGAAAGTATTGAGCCTGAATTCAAATCTAAGTTCATGAAGATGGTTGAAGCTAAGAAAGAAGAAAAAGACGCTAAGAAAAAGAAAGAAAAGAAAATGGAAGAAGCTGTGACTCTTAAGCCTGGTGTTAAAGAAAAAGCAGAAAAAGAAAAAGCAGAAAGAGAAGCTGAAGCAAAACGCCGTGCAGAATCACCTGGCGTAAGTCTGAAGAAAAAACCAATGGGCGAAGCAGCCAAACCAGATTTCCTAGATCTCGACAAAGACGGTGACAAGAAAGAGCCTATGAAAGGTGCTGCCAAATCTAAAGGCGGCGATAAGAAAGAAGGTGGCAAGAAGGGCATGAGTGCTGCGCAGGCCAAATATTTCGGTGGCAAGAAAAATGAATCGGTCAAAGCGTCTAAGAAAGTAGTTGCTGAGTCAGTTGAAACAGTCATGACATTCAAAGACATGGTCAAGCTAGTTCAGGAAAGCGGTGGACAACAACAGATCGATACATTAGACACTGAATTGTTTAATTGGGCGCAACGTGTTGCAAAAAATAAATTGGGTGAAGGTATGAAAGCAGATTTATATGCTGGTTTGATCTATGAGCGTAACGGCGGCAAGTTCGAAATGTACGACGTACTGGCAGAAAATCAAAAAAAAAACTAAATGAATACGGAGATGATTATGAAGGAGATATTGATCCAGATAATCCGCCGTTAGATGCTACTGGTATGGATTATTATGAAAAACATAATTCAAGAGATATGATGTGCCCATTTATTGCTAAACAAGCTGGCATTCCGGATCAATCTCATCGCGTTCTTTATTTTGACGATGCCGATCTTGTTTTCTATGAGAAAAACGTAGCAAACTTAAATGATACAATTGGCGAAATGATCGAAAAAGTAAAATCGTTTATGCAAACCAATCCAAAGTATGCAAGCAGAACTATAAAATTAGCAGCGAATATGAGATAATTAAATTAAAAATTGTAATTAAAAAAGCCAGTCATAGGTTGACTGGCTTTTTTATTGACTATATAATAGCTCTATAAGGAGATATTATATGGCTAAAATGTACGGTCCTGAAGAGCGAGCAAAATTAGAAAGACTGATCAACGAAGGCAGCAATGTGCTTCGTGAAGTTGAAGATCTACAAGAAGGTCTTAAAGAAACTGTCAAAGCGGTAGCAGAAGAGCTGCAGGTCAAACCAAGTATTATCAATAAAGCGATCAAGATTGCACATAAAGACAATTGGAAATCTCACGAAGAAGAATGGGATGAGATTGAAATGATTTTAGGCGTTACAAAGAAATTACCAGAGAAAGATTAAATGATCAATGATATTTTCCGACCAACCTTAGAATGGATAAAGGATGATTGGAATTCCAACCCTATTCGTTTTACTGTTGAGCTTTTTGCTTGGTTCATTAGCATTGGTTGTTCGATCGTCATGGCTTTTACAGTCCCCAATCCGCCCTTACTTATACTATATCCTATATGGATCCTTGGTTGTGCTATGTATGGTTGGGCTGCTTTTACTAGGAAATCATTTGGGATGTTGGCTAACTATTTATTGTTAGTCAGCATAGATTCTATCGGTTTAATAAGAATGATATTGCAATAATGTTAATAATAATTTTTACATTATTATCTTATTGGATATCTATGGGAATAATAACAGCAGCGATTATGTATATCAGTTTGAAAATTGCTGTAATATGCGAAAAAAATTTCTGACTATCGTACAGAAAATAAATAACTGTGTGAAAAGTTTAATCAGCTATAAATGATTAGAGGGTATTTGCGAGCCACAAATCGCAAGGAGAAAAGATGAGCTACGTTGACGCATTCTATGATCGCGACGACGATACAATTCGTGTCGTTGAGCGCGATGCCAAAGGGCAGAGGCATTACAAAGACTACGCTGCCAAACACCTATTCTATTACTACGATCCTAAAGGTAAATTTCAAAGCATCAAGGGCGAACCTCTGAGCCGTGTCAGCTGTAAGAATGTCAAAGAACTACGCAAAGAGCTAGCCATCCATAGTAATAAAAAACTATATGAATCAGATATCAATCCCATCTATCGTTGCTTAGAAGATAATTATCTAAATCAAGATGCTCCAAAACTTAATGTTGCATTTTTCGATATTGAGGTAGACTTTGATCCAGAGCGCGGATATGCAAGTCCCGACGATGCATTTATGCCCATAACTGCTATTGCTGTTTATCTGCAATGGATGGATACACTAGTATGTCTTGCTATTCCGCCTAAGACCATGAATATGGAAGAAGCTAAGAAAGCCGTAGAAGAATTTTCTAACACTATGTTGTTCGATAACGAAGCAGATATGTTAGATACTTTCTTAGATCTCATTCAAGATGCCGATGTATTAAGCGGCTGGAATTCGGAGGGTTTTGATATTCCATATACTGTTAATCGTGTTATCAAAGTCTTAAGCAAAGAAGATACTAAACGTTTTTGTTTGTGGGATTGCTATCCCAAGAAGAGAGAATACGAAAAATATGGCAAAGCCGCAGTCACTTATGATTTAATTGGCCGTGTACATTTAGATAGTCTTGAGCTTTACAGAAAATACACTTATGAAGAAAGACATACTTATCGTCTAGATGCTATTGGCGAAATGGAGATCGGAGAAAACAAAACTGTCTATGAAGGTACACTGGATCAACTATACAACAATGATTTTCGAAAGTTTATTGAATACAATAGGCAAGACTGTGCTTTATTAGATAAGTTAGATAAAAAATTAAAATTTCTAGACCTTGCTAATAAAATCGCTCATGAAAATACAGTGCTTCTGCAGACAACCATGGGTGCAGTAGCAGTTACTGAACAAGCGATCATTAACGAGGCACATCGTAGAGGTATGATCGTTCCTAATCGTAAGAAGATGGAAGAGCACGGTGATACACAGGCAGCAGGCGCTTATGTTGCGTATCCTAAAAAAGGTATCCATGAATGGATTGGTTCTCTTGATATTAACTCTCTATATCCGTCAGCCATTCGCGCCTTAAACATGGGCCCGGAAACTATTATTGGACAATTACGTCAGGACGGCACTAAAGCTCATCTCGAATCAGAGATGGCAAAGGGTAAATCGTTTGCTGCTGCATGGGAAGGTATATTTGGTAGTTTGGAATATATCGCTGTAATAAATCGAGAAGTAGGTAGAGAAATTACCATAGATTGGGAAGGCGGTGGTTCCGATATACTAAGCGCAGCACAGATTTATGATCTAGTATTTGAAAACAATCAGCCATGGATGCTGTCTGCTAATGGTACTATTTTTACATATGAAGTTGAAGGTGTTATTCCTGGATTACTAGCACGTTGGTATAAAGAACGTAAAGAAATGCAGGCCAAACTCAAAGAATGTGTGCAAGCTGGCAACAAAATTGAAGAAGAATACTGGGACAAGCGACAGTTGGTCAAGAAGATCAACTTGAATAGTCTTTACGGTGCTATTCTTAATCCCGGTTGTCGTTTCTTTGATAATAGGATTGGACAAAGCACAACTCTTACTGGTAGACAAGTTGCCAAACACATGGCAAGTAAAGTTAACGAAATTATCACTGGAGAATACGATCATGTAGGTAAAGCAGTTATCTACGGAGATACTGATTCTTGTTATTTTTCAGCATATTCAACATTAAAAAAAGATATCGAAAAAGGAATAATTCCTTGGACTCTAGAATCGGTAATAGAACTTTATGATACTATAGGAGAAACTGTTAATGGTACGTTCGTCAAATTCATGCAAGATGCTTTCCACTGTCCAAAATCTAGAGCAGAGGTCATCAAAGCAGGTCGCGAGATTGTTGCAAGCAAAGGTCTCTTTATCACCAAAAAGCGATATGCAGTGCTCTACTACGACAAAGAAGGCAAAAGAGCAGACAGTAGCGGTTCTGCTGGCAAAATCAAAGCCATGGGTCTAGATCTCAAAAGATCCGATACTCCTGTTGTAATACAAGACTTTCTTTCAGAAGTTTTGACAAAAGTTCTTACAGGCATAAGCAAAGAAGAAGTTCTTGAATATATCACAGACTTCAGAACAGACTTTAAAACTAGACCTGGTTGGGAAAAAGGTTCACCTAAACGTGCTAACAATATCACAGAATACGCTGCTAAAGAAAAGAAACAGGGCAAAGCCAATATGCCAGGGCACGTTCGTGCTAGTCTTAACTGGAATACTTTGAAGCGTATGATGGATGACAAGTATTCTATGCAAATAGTCGATGGTGCTAAAGTTATTGTCTGTAAGCTCAAAGACAATCCTATGGCATATACCTCTGTAGCGTATCCGGTTGACGAGTTGCGATTACCTCAATGGTTCAAAGATCTACCTTTTGACGATGGCGAAATGGAAACTACTGTTATCGATGAAAAATTAGAAAACCTTATTGGTGTTTTGGAATGGGACATCAGTTCAACAAGGTCAGACAATACATTCAGTAAACTTTTTGATTTTGAGTGATTTCAAGGTTGATTTTTACTCAAGATCTAAATATAATCTTATTATACTTCTAAAGGAAAAAAAAATGAAAGATATTCTCCAGGACATTGTAAGCCACACTCAAAATCTAGGCTTTCTAACCACAGTTAAAATCACAGGCACAGAAGAAGGCACCGGTGTGTTTTCTATGGCTGATGATCGGTCAGTAATTATGGAGGCTACTACTGCCAATCCATATCCTGATATGATTGGTACCTTTGGCATGCCTCAACTTAACAAACTCAAATATCTCTTAGACGGTGCTGAATATAAAGAAGATGCAAAGATCACTATTACGTCAGCAGAGCGCAACGGCGAAACTATCCCCGTTGGCATACACTTTGAAAACAAAGACGGCGACTTCAAGAATGACTATCGCTTTATGAATCAGGAAATCATCAATGAAAAGATGAAGACTGTGAAGTTCCGCGGTGTTAAGTGGGATGTTGAAGTTGAGCCAACCGTGGCTGCGGTGCAACGTTTTAACTTTCAAGCAGGTGCTAACAACGAGCATCCAACATTTCTTGCAAAAACAGACGGAGGAAATCTAAAGTTCATCTTCGGCGATGCCTCAACACACGGCGGTGAGTTTGTATTTGCACAAAATGTTGCAGGTAAACTTGATCGTGGTTGGACTTGGCCAGTTCTGCCAATTCTAAGCATTCTTAAGATCACTGATGTCAACAATACCAAGATGTCATTAAGCAATGAAGGTGCTATCCAGATTACACTAGACAGCGGTCTTGCTACTTACAAATACATCATTCCAGCACAGGCAGCTTAATGATTAATTCTTTTACACAAGCATCTAAGTATATTACTGCATATATGGGATCTACTAATGATCCCTATTTCAGTATGTCTGCACCAAGTGCAGGTATGTTGAGATTTAACGGGGATATGAGACAGCTAGAAGTTTATGACGGTACTAGCTGGAGAACAATGGGTGGTACTTCAGCTAGTGTAAGCTTGGCACCAGATGCTGAGCAGGCTATTGAATGGGCTATTAATCGTATGGAACAGGAAAAAGAGTGGTACAAACTTGCTTCAAATAACGAAGCAGTTCGTATAGCATTAGAGCAGTTAGAACAGGCACTGACAAGATTAGAACTTACAACAATATTGGCGAAAGAATATGAGCAAACAAGCAGTTGATTTAACACCATTGCAGAAAGACTATGCGGTATATTTGCCTGCGATTAGCAGTTTTTATAGCACTTACATTGCAAAGCAAAGATTAGAAAAATTCATTCCAGATAGTCGAATCCCTCAAGGATTCGATCGTGGCATTGAAGGTATGAATTTTCTTAACCCCGAACAAGGGTATTTTTATTACAAATTTGCTCTGTATTCTGCAGGACACGCCCAACTCGATGTTGAAAAAAGCATAGACCAAGAGTCTATGATCCAACAACGTGATCGTTCAAAAACTATGATCTTAGGTGATTCCGGTGGATATCAGATTGGTAAAGGTGTTATCAAATTTGATTGGCAAGATTTTGAAGGTACTGCTGCTAATAAAGTTCGTGAAAAAATTCTTACTTGGCTAGATGTTACTGCTGATTGGTCGATGATGCTGGATGTTCCGACCTGGGCCTGTGATCACATTCACTCACCAAAAACAGGATTGAAAACATTTGAAGACTGTCTTGACAAAACTCGGTTCAACAACAAATATTTTATTGATAATAGATTGGGGTCTTCAGAAGGTGGAACAAAATTATTAAATGTTCTACAAGGTTCAAACTGGGAGAACGCAGAAGCATGGTATCAAGGTGTAAAAGAATATTCCGATACTAACAAGTATGGAAATAGAGCTGCAGAAGGTTGGGCCATGGGTGGTGCTAATATGTGCAAGATGCCTATTACGCTACGCAGACTAATCACTATGCGATTTGATGGTATGCTAGAAGGCAAAGATTGGATGCACTTCTTAGGCACTGCACAGCTGGATTGGGCTTGTTATCTTACAAGCATTCAACGACAAATCAGGAAACATATCAATGAAAACTTCACTATCAGCTTTGACTGCGCAAGTCCCTTTATCGCAACAGCTCACGGATTGGTATATACTAACGCCCAACATACCTCTAAACGATTCTCTGTTATCATGGATAAAGCCCCGGACAATAAGGGTCTTGCCGGACGGCAGGATATACCTTTTCCTTTCGAAAGCGATTTCGGTCGCAGACTTACGATCGCAGATATCTGCCACTATGCTCCGGGAATGCTGAACAAGATTGGCAAAGAAGGCAAAACATCGTGGGATTCATTTGCCTATGCACTGATGATGGGGCACAATGTCGAATGCCATATCCGTGCAGTGCAACGTGCCAATAACTTGATGGATATCGAATGTGCCAAACATCGTCCAGACTGGAGACGCTGGCGTAAAGTCAAAGACGCTGATAAAAGTGATGAAATCTCTGAATGGGTTCCGAGAAACGTACTATATTTTGATAGATTTGCGGAAGAGCTGTTTAATCTCGAGACCAAAGATGATGCTTTTGCTATGATTGCAGAAGCAGAACGTTTAGGATTTTTACAAAATCTCGAAGGCGCACGATTGCGTGGAGGAGTAACTAATATTGCGGATACATTGTTTTATGAAGAAACTGAAGAAGAAACTGCTTGGACCGATGATAGAGAAGACGAAAAATTAAACAATCTTGTTATTGAATAAGGAAATATTATGTATCATGAAAAAATTAAACACCTCGAAGAAGCACACCGAATGTTAAATGCAAAAATAGATAAAATGGAAAAAACTGGTGTATATGATGATATGAATATAGAAACTTTGAAAAAAGAAAGATTGCTTTTAAAAGATCAAATTACTATACTTAAACATAAACAAAAACGCCAAGATTATGAAAACGATTAACACTTTTACACTAAATCGATCACAAATAGAGAAACTTGTAAAAATGGCAAATCATTTTAAAGAAGTAGAATGGTTTACTTTGGAAGAAAGCAACAGCAGCGGAATTGGTCCTACAGTTGTTGTCAAGTTCAACTTATTCAACGATAGCGATAAGGACGTCGACACTACTGTTGATATCACAGATGTAAGTACATGGTAATGAAAAGAAATTATGAATCCGGGGTGGCAGATAGTATAACTTTCTTTACAGGAGTAGAGATTGAGCATACACCTGCATATGGAATGAAAACTCTTTTTGTAGTTGGTGTTCATGAACCCGAAACTATTCTAGAAATAGTCAGAGAAAGTAGATCTTATCTAGACGAATCAAAACATATCAAGCATATCTATTTTGGTGCTAATCAAAGTTTTAAGACTAATGGCGTTAGTGATACTGAAACTTGGCGTCCTTGGGAAAACATGATTTACGTTTGCCTAGATTCGGAATATGACCTTTGGTGTACTCTAGACTTCGATGTCCGTGAAACGGAAGGATTGCTGGAGAGCGGTCTTACCGAAAAACGTAGATTTATTCCGCAGATCAGTGTAAAATTACCTTATATTAATCAACTAGGCTATAATGCTACACTAAAGATCGATGATAAAGATTTTTCTGCAACCAATCCTGGGGTTTGGTGCCATAACCTACAGGACCTTCTGGGAAGAGATCGCTTCACAGATTGGGATCAATATGACAAAGATGAGATAATCAAATGAGTGTTTATGGACAGGCGATCGCTACTATCGGCTCAGCAAAGTCAGCAGATAGACCGCGAAAGATTAGAAAGGCAAGAAAAATGAAACTGACATTTAGACAACGCATTCGTAATTGGTTGATGCAAGATGACTTCGAAGAAGATGTACCTCAAATTGTAGAAGCAGATCATGATAGGCTTTCTAGTGAAGGTATGCGTCTACAGATTTATAAAGCGTCGGGTGGTTATGTTGTAGAGACTCGTAGCTATGATCGTCGTAAAGATCAAAATTTTAACACCATGCATGTCATTCGAGACGATCAAGACCTCGGTGATTCTCTAGGTAAAATCGTTATGATGGAGGCTTTACAACGATGATTATCAAACAGGATATACGTCCAAATAAAATGATTTGGGTCACATTCCGCAAAGAAGGTATCCACAAATATCCCGCAGCCGCTACGGATCCCAATCTAGCAACAGGAGATGAATATGATGTTTCGTTTTTGGCTAATCCCCATCGCCATATTTTTCATTTTAGGGTATGGATTAGTGTCACCCATAATGACAGAGATGTGGAATTTATACAATTTAAACGATGGTTGGAAAAATTGTATTCTAGCAACGAAGGTGTATTGTCGCTAGACTATAAGAGTTGTGAAATGATGAGCGATGATCTATATGCTCAGATTCACGCAAAGTATCCAGATCGTGAGGTCTGGATTGAGGTCTCCGAAGATGGAGAAAATGGTTCATTTATCAAGTATTAAACTACAAGGAAGAAGCTAAAATGGCTCGTAATTATAAGGACTATTCTTATTTCGCTAATCGCCCGGATGTTGTTAAAGTTTGGGAAGATCTTGAAGCCTTTCACGACTGGTGTAGATTTGAATTACGTGAGTTCAATCCTGCAGAATTGTATAAAAAAGAAGCACCAAATTATAGTGCATATCTGTTTAGTAAACGTTCGCGCAGACCTTATCAAGGAAATAGAAACAGAACAGATAGGAAAGAATATTAATATGACCAGAGTTTTCCTTATTGATCTAGAAGCGGTGGAAACTAGATATACTAGTCAGTGGAAAACTCACTTTCCTGCTCTATTAAGAAAGAGAGGACACGATGTTCAAGTTATTAGTGGTCCTGAAGATATTCCTAAAGCCACTACTCCTGGCGCCTTTCTTAATTTTGGTGGCACTAATATCTATAAGTCTCGCCAAGTTGAAGAATTTAGTCGTCTATTTACATCCGGAGCAGTTAAGCCTGGGGATCATTTTATTTTT
>Ga0172367_10006225_pt1 | contig 14108 bp, 11 predicted proteins | sample Lak10m_FD_114542 | JGI IMG/M metagenome (GOLD analysis project Ga0172367, IMG submission 114542) | Freshwater microbial communities from Kabuno Bay, South-Kivu, Congo - kab_022012_10m | ecosystem: Environmental > Aquatic > Freshwater > Lake | place: Democratic Republic of the Congo: South-Kivu... | reverse complement strand
TATACGGCGCAGAGGCAGCTTCGAGGGCCTATTTCGACAAAAGCGCGGATGAGCTGTCGGCAAGACAATCCGCGTTGATTGTGGCTGCATTTCCAAATCCTCGAGAACGTTCACCCGATCAACCCAGTCGTTACTTGAAAAAACGGGCACGAAAAATTGCCGGGATGGCCAGGAATTTACCAGAAGAGTCATACCCCCAACCTTAGCGGAATGCGGATGGAGATCAATTGATCTTTGTGCCTTGTATGGCTCAGCTCTTTAATTCGTTGATTACCCTCATGGAACTCATGGAATTACCATGGAACTTACGGAACCATCATGAAACTTACGGAACCATCAATCGAAATGGTCGTATTTGTGGCCGATCAACCACAAAGGTGGTATAGACTCCAGGAGGCCAACTGTTTGTTTCGAGTTCGGTTTCTGCGGTCAGTTTACCTGTGAAACGGACTCGGCCGCAAGCGTCGATAACCCGCACCGCGCTTTCTTCAAATTCCTCCAAGCCCAAAAGGCGTGTAAACCTGGCCGATGGGTTGGGATACCACCTCAATTCGGGTATATTGTGGTGGGAAACAGAGGTCGGGATGCGCCGCAGCAACCATTGGTAGGCTTCAGGGAACTCGCGTCGCCAAAACCACTCGCTGTGCTGTCCATCGGAACGAACCCGAACCGCTACATCGAGGCTATCGAAACCCACCAAACGCAGGGATTGCGCGAGTTGCTGGGTTTGGGCCACCATACTGCTGCTTTCCAGGGCACCAGCCAAAAGGTAGAAACGAATGGGTAGGCGACGGCCCTCCAACGGGATCTGCGCAAATACTTGGGATGAAAACCAAAGGCTGGGAGAAAATACACCCGCCATTCCAAAGACCTCCTGGTGCCGCATCACCCCATACTGCGTGATCAATCCTCCCATGCTGCTTCCCCATAAGCCAGTAGACGCACGCGCAGTGTCGGTGCGGTACTGGCTATCGATATAGGGTTTGAGGGTTTGAACAATGAAATTTATGTAGTCTTCGCCCTGACCTCCGCCGTATTGAGGGTTGACCCAAGGGCTGTATTCATTGATTCGCTGGGCTCCACCGTTGCTCACACCCACCACAATGGCACCATAATCGCCCTGGCCAAATAATCGACTGAGGTGCTCGTCGACTTCCCACTCCCCAGCGAAAGCCGTGGCGGCATCGAACAGGTTTTGACCGTCGTGCATGTAAAAAACCGGGTAGCGCTTGGACAGCGCGGTGGTGTAATCGACCGGTAGATACATCCAGATCCGTCTGTAGCGTTGCATCTGAGGGATGAAAAAGCTATCGGTCAATAATATTACTTGTGCATTTGCCGTGGAACTGCCGCCGCCGCCCCCTCCGTTATGAAGATCCTCCCAACTTTCAATCGTGATTTGAACCGTGTCGGCGCCTGCAAACGTGTGGTTTCGGTTCGGACGCTGTGCCCCTGAAGCATTTCCTTCTACCTTGGCCCAATTGCCCCGAGTGAATTTATATTGAATGCTGCTGGCAGACTGCGGAAGGGTAATCATCCAACTGCTGTCGGGCTGCCTCGATAAACGGTGGTTTGCGCTTCCCGGATTCCACCCATTAAAGGTTCCGGCTATATATAATGTATCCGCTGCCGGCGTGTAATTGGGCCATTGGGTGATGTGAAAAGTGACTTGAGCCCCTAAGCTGAGGCTCATCAACAATAGGACAATTGCCGTTGTAACAACCGACCGTAGCCAAAAAACAAAAGTCTGCTCCATGTGATGGATTGAAAAAAAGGGATGGAAACGCCAGAAAAGATGCCCGCTCCCCTTTTCCCAAAAATAGGATAAATATTGGCTCATTTTTGAGGATTTTTGATCCCGCATGCGCCTGCTCGACCGATACATACTGAGGTACTTCATTACCACCTATTTATTCACCCTGGGCTTGTTTGTGGGCATCGCTGTGGTTTTCGATTTAACGGAACGGCTCGACGCCCTCGTAGGTAAGCGGGTGCCCATGAATGAGATCCTTTTCGATTATTATTTCAATTTGATTCCCTATCTCGCTAATTTGTTTAGCCCCCTTTTTGTTTTCGTAGCCGTCATTTTTTTCACAGCCCGTTTAGCGGCACGCAGCGAGGTTGTGGCCATGCTCGGCAGCGGCATTCCATTTGGACGTTTAATGTACCCCTACCTGATTGGCGCGATGCTTATCGCCGGGAGTAATTGGTATTTGGCGGGCTACGTACTCCCCCCTTCGAATAAAAAGCGAATTGAATTCGACAACCGATACTTCCGCGATCGATATTACTTCAACCGACATCATTTCCATTTTCAGCCTCAGCCCGGACAACTGGCTTATGTGGAAAGTTACTCTACGCCCGACTCCACCGGATTCCGGTTTACTTTAGAACATTTCAAAGGCGGTCAACTGCGTTCGAAGTTGATGTGTGAGCGTATGCGTTGGAACGGTCAGGAAGGAAAATGGACCCTAGAGGATTGTCACCTCCGCCGTATAGAAGGTACGAAAAGAGAGTACGTTCACTTTTTTCCACGGATAGACACCGCACTTCGATTCACCACCGAAGATTTTGGCAGGCCACTGGTGGAGGACGCTGCCCTTCTCGACAACCATCAGCTTGAAGCCTACATTGAAAGGGAACGATTGAAAGGAAGCAGTGGCATCGAACCTTTTCTGGTCGAAAAACACAACCGCCTTTCCATTCCATTTTCAGCCTTTATCCTCACCATCATGGGGGTAAGCCTTTCTTCTCGAAAGGTAAGGGGTGGAATAGGCCTGCAACTCGGTGTGGGTGTCGGCCTGTGCTTCGCCTACATCATGCTCATTCGATTTGCCCTCACTTTCGCCATAAAGGGCAATATGCCGCCCATGCTCGCCGCATGGACACCGAACTTGATCTTTATGGCAATCGCTCTCTATCTGTATCGTGTTGCGCCTAAGTAAGTACCAGCGTTCATTGGCCGAACTGCATTTGGTGGTCTTCATTTGGGGGTTTACCGCCATATTGGGTAAGTTAATCAGTGTTTCTGCGCTCGACCTCACCCTCTACCGGATGCCTGTGGCCTTGATTGCGATGTGGGCCTATACCCAATGGCGCGGTGGACTCCCTAGCCTACCCTTTCGGGCACGCTTGGCGCTTTGGGGCACCGGACTCATCATTGCCTTGCATTGGCTCACCTTTTACCACGCCATTAAAATTTCGAATATTTCCGTAACCCTGGCCGGCTTCTCATCCGGTGCCTTCTTCGCGGCCTTGTTCGAACCATTCATCGAAAAAAGACGGGTTAGCCGTTCAGAACTGGGACTGAGTCTGGTGGCCATTGTTGCCCTCTACATCATATTCAGAGCCGAAAAAGGCTTTGCTGGGGGTATGCTGATGGCGGTCTTTTCTGCTGCTCTATCGGCCTTATTTGCCGTACTGAATGGTCGATTTGCACGGGTCTATCCCCCCAAAGCGGTGGCCATTCACGAAATGCTGGGTGGTTGGCTGGGCGTTGTGCCGGTATGGCTCTTTTTGGGCGTAAGCGGTTCGGGTTTCCATGTCCCTACCCTTGAGGATGTCGGTTGGTTGTTGGTTTTGGCTTTGGTTTGTACGGCCTATCCATTCTTAGCCAGCATTCGGCTCATGAAACAAATCTCAGCCTTTACCCTGGTGCTCACCGTGAATCTGGAACCCCTCTATGGGATCGCCTTTGCCCGACTCATTTTCGGAGAATCAGAACACATGAGCGACGCCTTCTACGTCGGGACTTTATTGATTTTAATGAGTTTACTGGTCAACGGATGGCTGAAAAGCCGAAAAAACCGCGTTGGCGACCTTACACCAGACGTGCTCTCTTGAGCAAATAGGGCATGAGTACTTGAGCGAAGCCAAGGTTGGCGTCGGCTTCTATAAAATCGATGCGGTATTGGCGGCAACGCAGCATCAACTCTTGCCTAAAATCTGCTGCTCTTTTTCTATAGGCATCCTGAATACCCGCCGGATTGAGGCGTACTTCCTCGCCCGACTCCATATCGATGAACAGGTGCGGGCGGTTTTCATAGTCGAGCTGCAGCTCCTTTGGTTGGTCCACCACATGAAAGAGGAGCACTTCGTGTTTGTTGTAGCGGAGGTGACCCAAGGCCGCATATAATTCCTCCGAAGATGTTCCGGGTTCGAACATATCAGAAAAGAGTATGATCAGCGACCGTGGCGGCGCGGTGTCTGCCACCTGGTGGAGTGCCTGAACAGCCCGCGTACTTTGTTTGGGCTCGGGTTGTTGCAGAACCGATTCCAGTTGTGCCAACAACAGTTTGTGGTGGGCAGCGTGACCACGCGCGCGGAGCGATAAATTCACATGTTCGTCGAATAGAGTGAGTCCGACCGCATCGCGTTGGCGTTTCAGAAGATTCATGAGGGCAGCGCAGGCATACACGGAGAACCTCATTTTGCTGCGGCTGTTTTCCGGAAAATACATGGAAGCCGAGGTGTCTAATACCAATTGGCAACGTAAGTTGGTTTCTTCCTCGTATCGCTTCACGTATAAACGCTCGCTGCGGGCAAACAACTTCCAATCGATGTTGCGGGTCGATTCCCCCGTATTGTAGAGTCGGTGCTCAGCAAATTCAACAGAAAAACCGTGATAAGGGCTTTTGTGGAGACCGGTGATGAAGCCTTCCACCACTTGCCTTGCAAGAAACTCCAGTTTGTCGATGCCCTCAAGGGTTTTCAGATCGAGTGTTTCGGCCATGGTTCAAAAATACGGCAAACTCAGTCTGATTTAGACTAAATCATGATATCATGAAAACATCATTTTGCTTTCACATTGATGTGATTCTATCCCTATAATTTTTGATCAAAATTTTTCCAAATCTACTTCGAATAAAATCACCTAAGATATGAAAATAGCCATTTATTATACTTCAGCTGAGCTGACACCATGGAAGGAAAATGTGAATCGTGAGACACTACATTTTGTATTGGCGCATATGCCTACCGAATGGAATGGACAGATCGTGGAATGCTTGGGATGCGATGACCTGTTATTGACGAAACTAAAGGAATTTGATGTATTATTTAACCTTTCCTATGGTTATGATCAAATGAGTCAGGTGGATATGGCGCGTTGGCTGGAAGGTAATGGGCTGGTTCACACGGCTTCTTCGGCAAATGCCATGGAATTGGCACAGGATAAAGCCCTTTTACCTGAACTTTGCAGAATATTGGGCTACTCAACCCCTAAAATTTTGAACAATATAGAAGAATTGGAGCCCGAAACCTTCTATTTGTCTAAACCACGATTCGGAAGTTGTCACCGCCAAATCCAAATTTTCAAAGGCCGGGAAATCGATTTATTCTCCCAAGTTTGTTCAAGCGATTTCATCCTTCAACCCTATGTTTTTGGACGGGAATTTTCCGTCGCCGTCATCCCAGATCTAAACGACCACGGCCTCAGGGCATTACCCGCTGTTGAAATTGTTCCTTCAAATGCGCAAAACCTGTATATTGCCGGTCAAGAATACGGACCCACTCGTAGGGTTTTTGATCCCTTTCTTTTACCTGAAACCTACAATCAACTACAAGAACAGGCCCTGAATCTTCATATCGCCTTGGGATTGAGGGGAATGTCGAGAACCGATTTCAGGGTCGATCACATTGGACGTTTGTTTGTCCTCGACATTAATGCCATGCCCAATTTCGACCCGAATCGTTCCTTGTTGCCTGCCCTGTGTAGCCAATATGGTGTTGATTTCACCTTACTGATTCGCTTATTGGTTGAGCGCTCCATTCAAGCCTCTTCCAATCAATCAGAAGAGGAAAGGGAAGGTCGATTCGAAGCCATTTTTTAGTCTATGTTGAATATAGTTTGTGGCCTTCCAATGATCTGTAAGCGGGTACTCCATTCAAAGAGCATCACCCTATTGCTGCTTTTCTTAGCGTGTTTCATTGCATGCCGCAAACCTACCCCCGAACCCCAAACGCCCAAGCCTGATCCTACAGGCTACACCCAATACGGCACCCCGTTCCATGCGGTGCCGAATGCTGAGCAGGTTGTCATGTATGAGGTGAACCTGAGGGCACTGGGTCCCACCCCCAATCTCCAAGGTGTTATACAGAAACTCGCTCACATCAAAAGCCTCGGAACCAACGTTTTGTGGCTCATGCCGATCTACCCGATCGGACAGCTTCGGGGCATCAATTCACCCTATTGCGTGCGTGATTATCAATCAGTGGGCTTAGAATTCGGGAGCTTGGCGGACTTGCGCCAGCTCACCGACTCGGCCCATGCCTTAGGCATGGCTGTGATCCTCGATTGGGTGGCCAACCATACCGCATGGGATCATCCGTGGATGGCCAACGATGGCTGGTATACTACGAATGCATCGGGTGATGTGATTCACCCGCCTGGCACCAACTGGTTGGATGTGGCCGACCTCAATTTCAACAACGCCGACATGCGGAGGGCCATGCAGGATGCCATGAAATTCTGGCTACTGGAGGCCAATGTCGATGGTTTTCGCTGCGACTACGCCGATGGTGTGCCCTTTGATTTCTGGCAAGAAACATGGCTTGATCTTCGAGCAATTCCCAACCGGAGCTTTCTCTTCTTGGCAGAGGGCGATCGAGCCAACCACTTCAACGCAGGCTTCGACCTGGCCTTTAGTTGGCGATGGTATAACGCCTTAAAGCAGGTTTATGCCGGACAGAGTGTGCAGCGCTTGATCGATGCCGACAACCAAGAATACCAGAACGCTCCCGCAGGTACGGCTTGGCTGAGGTTCACCACCAACCACGATGAATCGGCCTGGGATGCCACACCCATGAGCCTGTTTGGTGGCGTTCAAGGTGCACTTGCCGCTTCGGCAGCCACTTTTGCCTTGGGTGGGGTTCCGCTGATGTATTCAAGCCAGGAAATCGGCACAACGGGTCGCGTTCCCTTTTTTTCCATCACCCAACTGAACTGGTTGGCCAATCCAGATATGCTTCAAACCTACCGAAATTTACTGGGATTTTATGCTACGAACCCCAACGTGCGTACCGGAACGCGTGTCATTTATCCCCACCCCGACGTCCTGAGCGTGCATCGAACAGGGTCAAACCGTGCCATTTGGTGGTTGATGAACCTGCGCAACCAAGGAAAAACCGTGGTGGTGCCACCCATCCATCAGGGCATCCAATGGAGCGAACAACTTACGGCTACCACCCTAAATACCACCGATTCCATTTCACTCATGCCCCACCAAATACTGCTGCTTCATCGGAATTTTTGATGAAATAGTTATGTAAACCATTAGAGGAAAATGCGGCCGTAAACTTCTAATTTTGCGGTCGAAATGAAGGGCCGCTTTTTATGCCTTGTTGTGCTTGCAACACTGATTTTCCCCCTCAAGCTGGGGGCACAAAAGGTGGTTTCCGCTCTAGATTCCCCCCTGCTCATTGTTGCCCCTTGGAAAGCCGAGGTGGTGGTGAGTGGTACCCGTACAGAAAAAACTACCCTGGAATTGCCCCTTCCCGCAGTGGTGATACCTGCCGAACGAATCCGTCAATCGGGCAACCTTCGGCTGGGCGATTTGTTATCAGAACAAAGTGGACTGGTGGTGACCCCCGGCTTCGGTGCAGGTCTGCAGATCCAAGGCCTCAGCGCTGAATACAACTTGATCATGATCGATGGGGAACCGCTGGTGGGCCGAACAGCGGGCGTACTCGACCTCAATCGAATTCCGCTGGTGCATTTAAAACAGGTTGAAGTGGTGAAAGGGCCTTCCTCTTCGCTCTATGGAAGCGATGCCCTGGGTGGTGTTGTGAATATGGTAACGAATCTCGACAGCAACCTAGGCCAACATCTGAGTGCATCCCTCCGCGGTGGTAGCTTTAAATTGCGTGATCTGCGTCTAGAAGCTGGGCTCGGAAAGCAGCGATGGTCGTGGCAAGGTTGGGTAAATCCCTACAGTGCCCAACAATTTAGTTTAAGGCCATATAGTCAGTCGCCCGTGGTTGGGCCCATCCTTCGGCTGAGTCAACAACAACAGTGGTCGTATAGACCTGGCCGAGGGCATGAATTTATTGTACAATGGCGGACTCAATTCGATACAGCACGCAATGAGGTGTCGGCCACCACAGGCAGCGGCGCATCGGTCACCACGGGCCGTGAGCAAAACCGCGAGCAGACGGGCCGACTCGATTGGCACCACCGCATCGGGAAACGCTACGATGGTCGACTGCGTTTCTACGCCACCCGCTACCGCAATGATCAGTCGCTGGGTAATGAGCAAGGATTGATCTACACCGATGGCTTCGATCAGCGATACCTAAAAAGTGAATGGCAAGGGGTCTGGAATCCCTCGACTGCCACGCAATGGGTCTATGGCGCAGGGGCTGTTCGGGATGCGGTACAAAGCGCACGCTACGATGCGCTCGGATTTGAGCGCGTAAATCCCTTTTTTTACCTGTTCAACCAGCTTGAACATCGTTTTCACGGGCGGACTACTTTGCTCGCGGCGCTTCGCTACGACCAACACCGTTTGTATGCCTCCGCATGGAGTCCGAAACTGGCCCTTCAAGGATGGATCAACCCCCAACAAAGCTGGAAAATCTCTATTTCTCGCGGTTTCAAGGTCCCGGATTTTCGTCAACTTTATCTCAACTTTATCAATCCTGCGGCGGGCAATTATCGGGTCTTTGGAAGCTTGAGGGCCCAGGAGGGTGTCGAGGCGCTCCAAATGGCCGGTCAAATCTCGACAATCTTAGACGACTTTGGTCGACTGGCCGAACTGCGTCCCGAATATTCAACAGCTCTGCAGGCGGGAACTGTCCGGTATTTCGATATTGCCCAGCAATGGCAAGCCCAGTGGGAGAGTGATTTGTTTCTGCACCGACTCGAAAACATGATCGACAGCCGGCCCATTGCCGTCCAAACAGATGGTGCTCAAATTTTTAGCTACCTCAATGTCAGTCGGGCCATGACTTCAGGTTGGGAAAATCGTTTACGCATCTACCACCGAAAGATATCGCTTTCTTTGGGGGGGCAATATTTATGGTGTGGCAGGCCCGATGACCTGAAGCGGATTCGTAGTGGACAGGTCTACACGCGGGCCGAAGATGGCAGCAGTCGTCTCCTAACGGCCAGGGATTATCGGGGGCTTCCCTTTCGTTCTACATGGCAAGGACAATTGGTAGTGACCTATACCCCGAAACCGAATGACTTTTTCATTCGCTGGCAAAGTACCTACCGCAGCCCTTGGATTACCGCAGATACCGATGGCAATGGCCTCTTCAACCAACAAGACCTCAGCGCTCCTGCCCTAAGCACGAGTCGTTTGGGCCTAGGCAGTTCGTGGCCCAATGGCCGTACTCCAACGCAATCCGGCGTTTGGGGATGGCAAGTCGGCATCGACAACCTGTTCAACTATCAGAATGCCTTTTTTATGCCAAACCTTTTGCCCAGATCCGCGTTTATTCAACTGTCTTATAATTTATTCTAATTTTTAATATACATAAACACTAAACAATGATTAAGAAAAGCACCCGATTTTCATTCCTTCAGTTGGCTTTGGTATTGATGCTGTTTCCGCTGCTGCATGCATGTAAGCCCAATGAACCCGAGCCTCCAATAACGGAGTCCATCACTGTGCGTGACCTCCCGGCCGACACCATTATCGGCATCACCCCAGGCACGCCTCCAACGGGAGGGATACCCTATGGGGCAGGTAAGTTCACTTTTTACAGCTTGGAGAACAATGCTGTAGTTCCATCAACGGATAGTGCAAGCAATGGATGGGATTTAGCCTTTAGGGGCACCACCATCATCACCAACAGCGGAAGCAGCGGACCGGGTATGGGTGGTGCTTTTGTTTGGAACGGCCTATTCGACGAGCTTTTCTCGATTTCCTCAGATTCTACCTTTGGTACCGACAACGCCCCTAATTATGCAATCCCGACTGGAAGTGGTCGTGGATGGTATACCTACGCTCAAGCCGAGCAATTGGTACGGCCCATTCCGGGTAAGGTACTTGTGGTACGCACGGCCCTGGGCAAATATGCAAAAGTTGAAATCCTGAACTATTACAAGGGCGGTATAACACCGGCCGTAACCGAACCCGATTCGGTCAAATACAAGCTGCAGCGCTATTATACGTTCCGCTATCGCCTACAAAAAGACGGCAGCAAGAATTTCTAATTTCGCACATTCTTTTTCAAAAACAAGCTAGTTGGGCCTGGCGCTTTTCTGCACCCCCAATAGGCTATTCCCAGTGCACCCATTCTCGATCGAGTCCGATTCGGTATGGCTCATTTCTGCGTCCTGAGATATAATAATACTCAGCTATGTCGGCCCCCACGGCCAGTTCAAAAGCCCTCTTAATCCGGGCTAATGCTTCTGTAATACCACCATTTCCGGGTTGAACCAAATTCTCAATGGTCGTTCGAACGGCTTCTTGATCTTTGTTGGGGTTAAGATGCTGATAAATTTTTCTGAGCTCAACCCGATGATCCGCCAAATCATTCAAAACAACGCCCTCAGGATGCTTCAGGAAAAATAAAAAAACGGCTCTATTCAATGGAGCCAATTCGAATAAGGTATCACCCAAGTCCGTAAATTTGATTTTCTGTCCATTTCTTGATATACACAACCTACTGGGTTGCTTGGTAAATGTGAAGCGCGAACGAAACAGCATATGGGTTCTCACCAAATCCATATAGGCGATGACTTGGTGCACGATATTTTTGTCCGATACATGATCATTGATCCTTTGTGCACATGCTGAACAGATGTCGGCCGTTCTTAATTTATATTGAATACCGCGTTTATCACGGTTAAAATCATTCATGCATCCTATTGATTCCTGGTGGATGATGTCCTCCATTTCTTCCAAATCCCTGGCCATGAAATGCCGTAGTAAATTTGTCACGATTTGATATACAACGGGATATCTCCATTCGCCGTGGGCAAAGACCCCCCAACCGGAAGTTTGCACAAACATATTTCGGGCTCCCGACAGATCAAGTGCAGAAAACCAATTCAATTCGTTGGCATAATCGGTTAACAACACCACGAATTCGTTGTCACCTATGTCATTGTGTTGACGGTAGGTCCGACAAACATCAAAGAGCGTTTCCCAAGAAACGCTGGGTAAATCGGTTGATGAATGAAAGTCATGCCGCTTTTTGGAGCCCTTGGTGTCCATGAGTCCCGAATCTTCTGCGCGAAGTTGAACACCTTGGTCTCTTTGTTTCACAAAATGAATGGTTCCTTTAATCGTTTGCAACAAATCCAACAAGCTATCATAACGCTCCTGACCAATTTCTTCGGAATACAACAGATGTACGCGCATTATCTTTTAATTGTTAAATATTTATGAGCCCAAGCCTACTTCAATCTATGCGTTTTGTCTCAATCTATGCGTTCTATTTCAATTTTAGCTTTTTTTCGTATATGATCTTCGAAAATTCCGAAGAGAGAAAGCTCATCGAATCGCTCACCTCGGCCTTCTTAGAATAAAATACATTCGACCGATTGAAATGGATGCGGCTGGCCAAATCCCAAGCATCAATATCCGCTCCGACAAAAGTGAAAGACCAACGGTTGTCGGAATCCAATTGCTTGATCTTTCGGCCAACTTGATCATAGGTGTAACGCTTCGATGCATTTTCAAATCCATCGGTATAAATAACCACCAGAGCATTGGCATTGTGGTGCTCAAGATCATGTCGAAGCAGATATTGCATGCGTTCAATGACGGTTCCTGTCGCATCCAGTAGGGCGGTCATACCCCCCAATTGGTAGTCTGCTTCTGTTAAGGGCCGGAGTTCTGAGGCCGGACGTTGTTCGAAAATCAACTCGGGTTCATCATTGAATACCGTTAACGACACATAGATTGGAATTTCAGGATGTTCCGCCTGGGTGGCTCGAATGCTATCAAACTTCGTGTTCAGGGCCTGTAGAATTTCAACATAATGAGACTCCATGCTTCCACTCTTATCGAGGATCATGTGGTAATGCGTTGCGTTGCGGGCAAAAGTCGGGATGCCCGTCGGTGTCTCTGCGGTGTTTTGCAGATTTTCGTTGGTGTGAAGGTTTTTTTTTGTGTTCATGGGGATGTTATAAGTTTAAAGGTTAAAGAAAAGTTCCGCGTGCGCAACAAAAACATGCTGATTCTTGTTGATTAACACGATGCAAAGATGCGTTAACCACAAACCGCATTTTTCAAAAACAAGGTTGTTGGGCCTCGCGCTTTTCTGTCTATTTTGGGGCCGTGTATCCTAAACTCATCCTTCAAAAAGGCCGGGAACGGCCTGTGTTGCTTGGTCACCCCTGGATTTTTAGTGGTGCCGTATTGACCGAACCGCAGGCCTCAGAGGGCGACATGGTGGCCGTTTGCGACCACAAGCAACAATTGCTCGCCCATGGTTTTTACAGTCCCGCCAGCCAAATCCGATGCCGGCTTTTCGATTTCTCCACCCAAACAAGTACAGGATTTGGCGATGACTACTGGAAACACCGAATCCTCCAGGCCTTGGCCTTGCGTCGCCCCTGGTTTGACCCGAAATACACCAATGCATATAGACTCTTGCATGCCGAAGGTGACCGAATGCCGGGTGTGATCGCCGACGTGTATGATCAAACCGTGGTGGTTCAACTGTTGATCCGGGGAAGTGAACGGTTGCTTCCGATCTTGGCGTCGACCTTGGCTGAAGCAGGCTTTAAGCATCTGTACCTCAAGCAAAAGAGCATCACCCGACACATTGAGGGGCTACAGCAAGAATCGGGCTGGCTCACGCCTCCGCCACCGATTTACCCCATTACAATTCGGGAGCACGACTGTCTGTTCGAAGTGGATCCGGTGGGTGGGCAAAAAACAGGGTTTTTTCTCGACCAGCGCGAGAACCGATGGCTGGTCGGTCAGTATAGCCAAAAACGACGTGTATTGAACGCGTTCAGCTATACGGGGGGGTTCAGCGTCTATGCACTTAAAGGAGGGGCAACATCTGTGGATTCGGTTGATTCATCCCAACCAGCGGTTGACCAGGCACATCTCAATGTCCAATTGAACAATTTTCAAAAAAATCATCGGTCCATAACGGCCGATTGCTTTGACTTTCTGAAGCAATCGAAACCCGGGGAATACGACATGATGATACTCGACCCCCCCGCATTTGCTAAAAAAGCCGGCGCTGTTCCCAATGCGCTGCGCGGCTACAAGGAACTAAACTTAGAGGCCATGCGGAAAATTGCACCCGGTGGACTGTTATTCAGTTTTAGTTGTTCACAGGCCATTGACCCCCTTTTGTTCCGCAAGATGCTCTTTGGCGCTGCGGTCGATGCGCGCCGACAGGTGAGGCTTCTTCATTATTTGGGGCAGCCTGCCGATCACCCGGTCGATATCGGTCACCCCGAAGGCGAGTACCTCAAAGGATGGCTCATGGCAGTCGAGTAGTTCGTTTGTTCAAGACATGTCTGGAACACCACCGCTACTCGTTCATGGCAGTCAATAAAAATAAAGGCGCACATGGTGCGCCTTTATTTTTAGCACGGCTTCATCATTACTTCGACTTGCGCTTATTGAACCAGTTGTCGGTGTCCACAACCAAAGAAGAGGCCACAAAAATAGACGAATAGGTTCCCACTACCAGACCCACGAGCAAGGCAAAGGTAAAGCCTTTAATCACTTCACCTCCGAACAAGAACAGCACCAATACCACCAAAATGGTGGTAAATGCGGTGATGATGGTGCGGCTGAGTGTATCATTCAATGCAGTGTTAATGACTTTCTGGTTTTCCGACACATGATGAACCCCGAGGTATTCGCGCAGACGGTCAAATACAACCACCGTATCATTGATGGAGTATCCAACAATCGTTAGAATCGCTGCAATAAAGGCTTGGTCGACCTCCATGCCAAACGGCATAAACTTCCAAAATAGAGAGAACACGGCCAGAACAATCAGTACATCATGCAAAAGGGCCACCGAAGCACCAATTGAATAATTAAGCCTTCGGAAACGCAACAATATGTAGAGTCCAATGACCAAAATAGATACCACGATCGATAAAACCGCCGAGGTCTTGATGTCATCGGCTATCGTTGGACCCACCTTTTGAGAACTCAAAATATGCTTATCGCGGAAGG
>Ga0172367_10006223_pt1 | contig 14110 bp, 21 predicted proteins | sample Lak10m_FD_114542 | JGI IMG/M metagenome (GOLD analysis project Ga0172367, IMG submission 114542) | Freshwater microbial communities from Kabuno Bay, South-Kivu, Congo - kab_022012_10m | ecosystem: Environmental > Aquatic > Freshwater > Lake | place: Democratic Republic of the Congo: South-Kivu... | reverse complement strand
TGGAGTAATGGACACATTAGGTATTTCTCTACCTGGTAATATCTCAGGTTGGCTAGGAACAATAAGAGTAGATATTTCGGGGAATGAAACATTACAATCAATTTATGATGCAATAGTAGCGGCTGGATTTGGGGATTATGTTTACAAAGATAGTTCTATATTTGCTATAAAAGGAACGGCTTTTGAAACTGATGAAATAAAAGTACAAAGGCTCGAAGTGCAGCGGTCTTTATAATTGCACTTAACGGTCGAGTGCTTTGCGTTCGGATTTAACCTGACGGCTAACAAAAAAATAAAACAACAACAATGAAAACAGAAACTAAAATCATGGAAACTATATCCGAGGCTTTGACAGCCTGGGGATATAGCGAAGAAATAGAAACAACAACAACAACTCAAGAGCGTAGTTTTTACGCAGTACTTTGGGTTTGCTACGATCTTCTTACCCGCACTGAGTTGATATCTTCCATACAGGTACCAATGCCTGACGAAATGTGGGAGCCTGGCGACCAGGATATGGTTAATGAATACGGAATTGCAGCAAATCAGGAACTTGATATGCTGCACAGTGCCATAACCGGGGACAATAAACACCCGATTGACTTAAAAACGGTTTTAGTTAATGCCATGCGCCGGGCCCGCATTACTCAAACCGAACTTGCTGAGCGCATAGGTGTTCGCCAGGCTACAATAAGTGACTTCCTTAACCGGAAGCACGGAATGAACTCAGAAACGTTAGAAGCTGCTCTCAATTTGCTATTTAGAAAGTGAAAATTGGTTGTAATCCCGCCATCACCGGCGGGATTTTTTTTGTCCTTTCATTTTTTTTTGTTGCAGCTGCATATTTGTCGCATAACAGCGCACCAAAGCGGAACCTGCCGCATTACCGGGAAACAATCATTGCTTTAATCATTGATATTGTGTTACTTGTAACAAGTTTGTCGGGAGTAACACGAATGAGCTTTATTCCCATCATAGTCATTGCGTTATACTTTTCCATATCATTGATAAATCCCTTTCCCCTTGTGTGGCGCCCTTGGGTCCACGCTCCTCCCTCAACCTCGATGGCTATGTTATGCTCAGGAATAAAATAGTCAATCCTCCATTTCCTTATCGGGTGAAATTTATGCTCCCGGATGCAGGTTAATTTTAATTCAGATTCGACAAATTTTGTAAAAAAGTCACAATTGCTCTCGAATTTGTTTATTGCGGTCATTGATTTGTTGTTTTTGCCCACTTTCTTGGCCGTGGTTGAGTTATTTTTGTCTGTTTAGTTAAGATACTACACAGGGGTAAAAGTGTCTTAAATCTTCTTATTTAAGCCCTCGTTATTGAGGTACTTTTCCCTAATTTCGTCAGGGTCTTTCCCTTTAACGGTGTAAACAGTCATTTTAAGCTCAGGAATGTGAACCGGTATTCTGCCTTTGATGCTTCCGGCTTTCTGATTTTCGTTTTTGTAACTTACAAAGCTGTTCTGCTTTATGCGCTTCTGCTTCTTTAGTTGCGTGATGTCAATAGTTTTCATGTGGTTTGGTTTTTAATTTGTTTCTTATTTCCGAAAGAGTTCTGATTGACCTGTTTGCGATTTCAATGTTTTGTTTTGCAAATTCTGTATTCCGAAGTCTTGATATTTTCCAGTAGTTAATTTCTTCAAAATCAGCCTTTATGCAGTTGTCAATCATCCTAAAAAGGTTGTCCATTTTCGCTTTTTCCATATCCGTTTTCTATATTTTTAAACCTTGTTACCGATGCATCAAACTGCATCCAAAACTTGCCAACTCCGTAATTTCTCCCCTTTGCAATTATAATTTCAGCCATATTTGATGTGCTTTCAACTGGGGCGTCCTTGTCGTCAAAAGTTTGGTATCCGTAATACTCCGGCCTCCACAGCAAAGCGATAATGTCTGCCGATTCCTCGATTTGACCGGAACCACGTAGCCTTGCGATTGTTGGGCGTGGTCTGTCTGATCTTTTTAGCTGAGATAGAAGGATTACGGTTATGTTTAGTTCTTTTGCCACGTTCTTTAGCCTTCTGGCATTGCTTGCGATTTCTGATTCATCGTTTTTCTTTGTAGGGTCTTTGATTAGTTGCAGGTAATCTACTACGGCAACCTGTATGCCATGCTGCATGTGAGCAACTTTGATTCCAGAAACAATGTAGTCTATGTGGCTGTTCTTGCAATCGTCAATGTAAATGCTTGCATCTGTGATGTACTTTAGTTTTTCGTTGAAATTCACCCATTCAAAGCTTTGTAACGGGCTGAATAATATCTTTTTACTGCTTATTTCTGTTTCCATTGATACCATTCTTGCAGTTAACTGCAGCTCACTCATTTCAAGGCTGAAAATTGCCACCTTTGCTGCGCTGTTAACCGCTATGTTGTAGCTGATTGTAAGGGCAAGTGCTGTTTTTCCCTGTGATGTTTCGGCTGCGATGATAAATAAATCACTCGGCTGTAAACCCCCTGAATGCTCATCCAGGCTCTTTAATCCTGTCCTGATTCCTTTGATTTCTCCCTTAGAAATCTTTTCCATGTGAAGAATCAGGTTTTTGATGTGATCGTAAATGTGTGTGATTCTCTTTTGTGGCGTGGTGTCGTTACTTTGCAGGAAGTCTTTTAAGTCACGGATGACTTTGAAAATATCTTCACCCCTCTGAATGCTGTTTGATGATTCTGATAGCTTTTGAATGAGCGAAACTTCTATCTGCGTTGCAATGATTGTGCTTAGTGCATTCGCAAAGTCAATGTTGTAATCAACGGCATTGTAGAGGTCTGCAATTTCAGTTATATCAATCCCTGATTCATCGCTGATAGAGATAACATCAACGGTGCTGCTATCGTGCGTAAGTTTGCCGTATGCAGCCATTACCTTTGAGCATTTTTCGTCACGAAACAAGTTATCCCGGCTGAATAGTTGAATGTTTGCTATGTAAAGACTTGCGTTGTTTAGCACATAGCCAACAATAGCACGTTCAAGGTTATTAAGTTCTGTTGTCGGTATCATGCTTTTTATTTTTGATGTATGCTTGGGATTACAGGTTCGTAGGTTTGTGGCTTTGTTGGTAGTGGGTTATTGTTGCTTTCTTTCTCCCACGTCCTGACAGACGCCTTCCAGTCTTTCATTTTGTTTTTACCAATCATCCATCCTTTGCTTTCGTAAAAGTCAAAGAATTTATTAGGGTCAACTTTGTTTTTTCTTTCTTTGCAGTATTCTGAAATTTGTTGAATAGTTGGTTTTATGAATTTTCCAACTTCTTTTTTTCCCCCCACACCCCCTTTTTTATCTTCTATATTTATATTTATATTTTCATTTTCCATATGACCTATCATATGACCTATCATATGTGAGGTCATATGTGTGGTCATATGTGAGGTCATATGACCTACTTCTAAATCATCTTTATTAGTATATTGATTAATACCATTCTTATTATTCATGCGGCTTTCGGAGTATTTTTTACGCTTGTTTTTTTCAACTTCTAACCTATAATTATACCATAGTCCATGATCATCCTGAATGAACTTGTCCTTTATTTTGTCCCAAAGTTGACCTACCGTATGACCTATCATATGTGAGGTCATATGACCTCTATTAAATTGTAGCATTAACAATTCCATATACGCCCCCTTTTCATCAAAAGTCATCCCTAATGTGCCACCTAACCAATCGTTAGGATAAAATAAAAATGCCGGGTCTTTAGCCATTGTTTTACTTGTTTTTAGTGAATTGTGACACAAAGCACGGTGTTCGTCCTCGTGCTATTCGTGGTTGTAGTGATATGCTGATTACTTTTTTAAAAGAACTTCAGCAATGGCTTGTATGTCTTGTTTAGAAATTTGATACCAGTTGTTCGGAATTGCTGAAGAAGTCACGCATTACCCTGTTTATGAAATACGTCTGCCCTTTCCCGGTCACCTTAACTGTGTATGCCGTGAATGTTCCGATTACAGGATTTCCGATTACACGTTCAACGGTTTCAAGAACTCCCCTTTTTATTGAATACTGCGTTGGCTCGTATTCGTATGAGGTTGTGTTTTTGTTTGCGTTGTAGCGTTTCTTGCGGATAAGGAAATTATTGCTAACCATCCAGTCGAAGAGCCTGTCCTGGCCTATGTCAATGCCATTTTGTGCTATCAGTTTTGCAAGCTCCCGGATAAGGATTGAATTACTGCTTTCGCTTACGGCCTTTGCAAATACAACAAGCGGCCTTACCTCTGCAAGCTTTTTGTTTTGCGTTTCAACCCTCTCTGCAAGATCAGCAGCAAGGCGTAAGGCTTCTGGGAGAGATTGGGGGATGGATTGAGCGTTGTTCTGTCGTTCAAGTTCTTCCCACCTGAGAATTAATTTAGCCCTTGCTTCATCATTGAATTTTGTTGCAATGTACAAGCATTCAGTTTTGTTTAGCTGATACTGAGGCTGTTGCCTGTTCCATTGATCTGTATAATAGGTTAGTGTAAAATTCCGTTGACCTATTTTAACCCACGCCTGTTCCATAACCCTTATGGCTTCCATGGTATCAGCGTGCCTCTTACCGGTTATCTCGGCAATTTCACGGCTTGTAATAGTTTTCTGGTTGTTGAATATAAGTTCGTTCATGGCTAAAAAATATTTGAGGTGTCGTCGTCAAAATCTTTGTCAAATTCTTCCAAATTATTACCAATAAGCTCCTGAAAGTCTCTCTTGTAGTCAAGCACGGCATCAAGTATGGCATCACAAACCAGTTGGTCTTCCATCATGATTGCAAATATCGCTGCTGCCAATACCTCTGATTCTTCAACAGAACTAATAACTGCTTGTGAATACCTACCATCTTCGTTAAAAGATAAACGGAAGTAAAAAGAGACCGTGTTTTTTGTATCTCTTAGCTTAGTCATAAGGTTCTTGATGTCAAGGTCAATATCAATTCTTTCTTCTTCACCGGTCATGGATTTTCCTCCTGAGTGTTTTGGTTTATCCAGTTGTCGTAATCTTCCGGTATAATGTATATTACTCCATCCTTCTTTACCCTTTTCCATTTGACGCGTGTATGTGTTTCACCATCAATATTACTATCAGCCTCTTTAAGCCACATGTAAATCAATAGTATGACCGTTGTGATTGTTCCGATTATAAATAGTAATATGATTGTCAGAATGTAAAATGCGTTTGATGTTTCCATATTAAATATGATTTAATGGTTTGTACACTGTCCTCATATACTCTGCCGCAAGGTATCTCGCAAATAGAGTGTGCTTGATTCGTATGTTGACCGATTTCACATAGTCTGAATTTTCTCTGGTTGAATACCTACTTCCCCGGACTGTGCTTGATTCATAATACCTGTGACCCGTGTAAATGAAATCAAAACACTCCTTTAGGAAAGGATATGCGTATCTATCCTTTGTTTCCACCGCCGTGTTCATCAGTTTAATTGCGTGGATTAGCGTTGAATGGTCTTTGCCATACAGTGCTGCAATCTTCTTGAGGGTGTCACCCTGGTTCGAGAAAAGCCACGATAACGACATGGCTATTTGACGGGCAACAGCCACTTCACGGGTTCTTGTGTGTAGGAACGGGTCCGACCCGGTCACCTCACGTACAATTTTTGGTATCTCGACTGCAATGTTTATTCTTGTTACATTGCTTAGTCCGGGTAATCCGTATGTGCTTACGGCTATTCTATTTGAGTCCATATTAAAATTCTGAAAGGTTAACAATTATGTTTCTTTTGGCAAGTGTTGGTGATATTCCAAGCTGTTGTTCAAACTTTAGTTTCACATCAGCATTGATAATGTTTATCTTGCTCATGTGAATAAGAATTATGTTCCTGATTTCTTTGAGGTTGTTGTTTTTGATAAAGTGCAAAGCTCTATCATCGCTCATGTGGGTTTGTTTTATCCTGGCAGCAAGTTTCGGATTGATATTTCCGCAAAGCACATTATCATCAATTACGCTGTTTGAGTAGTTGGCCTCTATAATCACGTTGTTCAGTCCGGGAAACACAAACGGGCAGTAATAGGTGTCTGTGATGAATGATGTCAGTCCCATTTCTTTGTGGTGAATTAAATACCCGTACACCTTTGTATCATGTACAAGCTCAAACGGGAGTACAGTAAATTCACCTATCTTATATTTACGTGTAGGAACAACAATCTTTGACCTATGCTGTACAGCATCAATAACACCACAGTTATTCAGGCTTTCAAGGCTTCCGTAAATATTTATTCCGTTCTTAGCAATCTCGGTTGTATACTTAGCGTGGTCATTGTGTGAGTGCGACAAAAGGCATCCAACTACATTGTCCGTCCTGAATTTCAGTGATTGTTTTACCCATTTGAAGGGTACACCAGCCTCAATGAGCAATGACTGGTGTTCCCCCTCAAGGTAATATGCGTTACCCATAGAACTACTTCCTATGATGTGCAGCCTCATTAGAAATCGGGATTAGACTTACTTTCCTGTGCAGGCTGTGATGGGACCGGCTCAGGTTCTTCGGTTGGCGTATCGTCAAAAGACACCGTACTTGGCTCTTTGTCATCAATCACCATTGCCGGGGTGTCAACCGTTTCGGTTTCTTCTGTTTCATCAAGAATGTTGGCGTCTGATGAAGTGCTGATAAACAGCTTACAAGCACGGTTGATAACCGTTTTCTTTGCCATTTCATCTTTGAAGTTTCTATGAGCAGGGCTGTTGCCTTTTGATGCACCCTGGTTCCATGATGTCTGAATCTGAATCATATTCATCACCTCGACAAAGGTTGAACCGTCTTGAAGGACAAGAACGGCATATGCCCCCTTAATCTTGTTGATGTCAATGTTCTCAAACTTCTGTTCGTGCTTGATAATTTCCTTGCGACCGGTTTTGGCATTGATAACGTACTCAAATACGTCACCTTCGTAAATCACATTTGCCGCTACCTCTCTTACGCCACCGTAGCGCTTTGCCAGAGCAATGTTTCCGTGGTATTCGGTTTGCCATTGCAGTTTTCCGTTGTACGGAACAAATGCCCCTTGTTTCTTCATTGGGCTTAAACCCTGAACAACCATGTTTAACAGGGCATTTGCAATACTTTCCCTGCTGCAAGACTGCAATACTGGCTTTCCGGAATTATCGGTCTGCTCTGATAGAATCAGGTAGGCAGACTTCAAAGCGTTCTCAGGGCTATAATCCTTCGGAATGCTGATTTCAGCAAGTTTTTGAAACTGATGAACCCTTTGCAGCACAACTTCGGTAATGTTGGGTTCGGTTTTCTTTGGCACGTATGCCGGTGTTTGTTCTGACATTTGATTGATATTTAAGAGTGAATAATTAAGCTACTTTGCTTATTTTGTTGACTTCAAGGTCTTTGCTGTCATTTACATACAGCGCAACAATTTGGGTTGGAATATCAAACAGGCTGTTTACCGCCTCGGCATTGTCAATGAATATCGGGCAGTATGTATCATGCACTTTTGAGAATGTTGCAATGATTTCAAGACCTGCGTTTATCTGGGCAGCACGGTTGGCATCTGAAAATGGAACTCCATTTATCATTGTTTCGCAGGTGTCGGCTATACCACCGTTTATTTGCTGATCAAACATTCGGAATTTAACCGTTGGGAATAGTTTGTTTACGGCATCCTCAACGGCTTGCATTTTCTTTGACTGAAACTGCTGAAGTGAATACTCCATGCCCTCAACAATGGTTAGTTCATCAGCAAGAGTTTTTTCTTCATCAATCAACTCCTTCTCACGGGCATTAGCCCTTTCAATGATTTCACGGTTAGAAAGCTCAACTATCAACGCCTCAATCTCGTTGTTCATCTGTTTGATGGCATCCGAAATATTGGTAGTGTCAACGGTTGCAACTTCGGGAATCTCGATAGCATCAAGCTCCTTTTTGATAGAAACATACTCAACATCTTCCGATAGGATTAATTCAACGGGCTTTAGATTGCTTGGTGAGTTTTTAATTTCCTTATTCTTGTTCTCTAACTCTCTTAATGAAAGAGTATGGGCTTTGATGTCATTGTCAAGGGATGAAATATCGGCCTCAATTTCTTCTTTTTGTGACTTCAACAGCACTCCACGCCTGTTTATTTCTATAAGGCGGTCTGCTTTTTCTTTGTTGAAGGATTCTAAGGCTTTATCCTTTGGCATCGGCTGTCCGCACGTTGGACAAACCGCATGGTCGTTGTAAATAAGGTCGGAAACAATGCGGTACTCAGCACGTAATGTAACAAGCTGCTTTTCTTTCTGCCCGGCATCATCTAACTTTATTCCCAGAAGGTCGTTTTTACGTTTTAAGAGGTTTTTTATTTGCTCAAACTGGTTGTTCAAATCAGCAATTTCCCGGTCTTTCTTTCCAGAATCATCAAGAAACTGCTTTCTTGCAGCAAGGTCTTTCTCAGCTATTTTGCTTTGCAGAAACATCTTTCGGTCAATAGCCTTTTTCTGATACTCAAAAGCCTCTTTGTTGCCATCGTTGGCATTTGAAATCCTCTTCTGAAGATTACTAACTTCGGAGCGCAAGGCATCAATTTTGGCTTGGATTTCAGCCCAATTCTTTTGCTCAGGCTTTGTACGGTTTAATTCATCAATGCGTGATGGTATGCTTTCCATTGCGGCTTTAATCTTCTGCCTCTTGGCTGCATATTCTTTTTTAAAGTCCTCAAAGCTCTTGCGCTCTGAACGCATTTTGATAAGCACGTCTGCAAGCTCTTTACCTGCAATAGAATCATCATCCTGGATGGATGCAATGGCTGTAAGCATAGCCCTGCGGTCTTGCCATTTGATTGAGTTGAAGTATGCAGGATTAGTTAGAAGTTTGAATGTTGCTTCAGGAATAATCTTGTTAATATAGTCCTGATAGTCTTTCTGAGACTTCGGCACATCGTTAACCGTGTAAATGGTTTCGTTTCCGGTGAATACCTGTTCGTTGGTTCCCTGTTTTTTCACCCACTTTTCTTTCAGGGTGCGCTTTAGGGTTTCTTTAACCCCATCAATGTAAATGATGGCTTCAACCTCGTGGTCAATACGTGGGATTACCTCTCCATTTTGGAGGGTCTTAACCTCGAAGTCCTTACGGTCAAGCATATCCTTGCCAAACAATAACCAGGAGAATGCGTCTGCAATGGTGCTTTTACCAGTCGCATTTCTCCCGGCAATTACATTGGCGCTCTCGTTGAATACTATCGTTGCATTCCGTATTCCCTTGAAGTGATTCAGTTTTAGTTGTTGGATTGTGATTTTCATCGTTGTTGGTTGTTAAATTTGTTCCAAAACTTATTGCGTTTAAAAATCCCCTAAGCACGGGGTTGACTTCTTCGTTTCTCATTTCTTTCTCCTTGTTAGGCTACTGCTTTAAACTCGGTTAACAGGTCTGCCATCGGCTGATTGGCGTACTTTGATATTACCTCAAGGGCAAAGAATTTGGTCAGACTGCCATTCGGAACATTATTTTCCAAATGATAATCAAGAGCATTTTTACGAATGTTCATGGTCTTGCATAGTTCCTCTCTGCAAGCCTGATGGGTGCGCACGAATGCTATCACCTTGTCTTTCAGCTTGTACGTTTTCATTTTTTTATTGCTTTTTGGTTAATATTGTCGTACATTTGTCATGCACACATTATTGTAAAATATACACATTGTGAACAAATCCGTGGACAAATGTAAATAAAATTTGTACCCAATGTCAAGTAATTTGGATAAAATATTCAAATTATTTGACATATTTATTACAGAATATTGAAAATCAAACATTTATGGCTGTTTTTACATTACACAAGATAAAGGAGTATGCTGAAAAGAGGGGTGTGTCAATACGAAAGTTAGGAAGCATGGTAGGTTTATCTCCAAGTTCGATCACTGAAATGATTCGGAGAAACAGGGGGGACGTGTTTAATGTTATGAAGATTGCCGGAGAGCTTCAGGTTCCGGTAGAAGAATTTGTAACCTTTGACAGCGATGAAGCCTGGGGAATAAATTCATCGTTGAAAGCAATAAGAGATGTCTCAAATAAAATCTTAGGAAACTCCGCAGATAGCGGTGGATACATACCACTAATTACATTCGATCTTATGCAGAATAAGACACTACAAGAGTTGTTGAAATCAGACGACCTGCGAATTAAGAACTACATTTTACCTAATGTCCCCGATTCAGACTTCATTATTCAAATGCCAGGAAAGGCGATGGTTCCGGAGATATTACCCGGCGATATGCTCATTTGTAAGTATCTGGATAATTGTCAGCCTATTGAGTATGGCGAAACCTATCTGTTAGAGATTGCAGACGGCCAGTTTATCGTTAGAAAAATTAAGCCTGACGATGCAGAAAGTTTCATGCTGTTTGGCGCAGATGAAACAAATTATCCTGCATTCAAATATCCTAAGAAAAATGTCATTTCACTCTCAAAGGTGGTGGCAAAAATTAGGTTAGAATAGTCAAAAACAGGAAGGTTCTTCCGCAGGAAATGGCAAAGTTTTACTCAATATTTAGTTCATTCTTCTTTTGCTCCCACCATGCAGGCAGTTCTTTATAAATTAGGTTATCAATAGACCTCCACCATTTTTTAGGAATCTTATTTGGCCGGATGGCACTTCTGTCTCCACCCGTAATTAATCTTGAAAGTTCTGATAGGTTTAATATTTTCATTTTTTCGGCAAGGTTTGTATCTCGTTCGTTCATTCGTTGCAATTTGATAAGTTTGTACTTCGCATTCCCAAACTGGGCATAGCCGCAGCCGTTATGCCCCATGCCGGGAGACCGCTCCGATTGCACAGAAAATCTCATAAACGATTTGCGGCACAATGGCGTTTCCTAATCCTTTAAGTCTGTCCACCCGACCGGGTAGCCCATCAACCACTCTACCCATTCCGGGTTCAGCTTCCCACCAACTACTGCATTTAAGGGCAAAGAGTTCCGTTCCATCTGTGATTGGCTCCCATTGTTCTTCGCATCCTGTGTTGTCGGTGTTGGGAAAAACAGAACTTGATTTGCCGGTCCTGCATTGCTGCTGTTTCCCGCCTTGTTCCTTAATCGTATTGTTCCATTCTCCGTTACATACAGATTTTCCGTTTTCTTTTTGCTCATCTTGCCATCCGATGCTGTTGGCGTTAGCCACAATCCAGACCCTGTCTCTCCTGTGCCAGGCGTTTTTACTGCAAGCTGGAATAATATACGTTTCTGTGGTGTAGTTCTGTGCTTCCAAGTCAGATAGCACCGTGTCGAGTGCCATGCCGATGATGCCAGTAACATTTTCGCCAACAACATAGGTCGGTTTAATCGTTGCAATAACTCTAAGCATTTCTTCCCAGAGGTAACGGTCATCATCTTTGCCTTTTCGCTGCCCGGCAACGGAGAATGGTTGGCAGGGAAATCCTCCTGAAATAACGTCAATTCGGTTTGTGTATTCATATCCTGTAAAGTCTTTAATGTCTGCAAATCGTTCTGTTTTTGGGAAGTTTTTAGCCAACACATTCCTGCACCAATCATCCTTTTCCACTTGAAAAATATTGTTCCAGCCCATCCATTGTGCCGCAAGGTCGAAACCACCTATGCCAGAAAAAAGTGAGCCGTGAGAAAGGCACGGGGGCATAACATGCGTTTGGCGCAATGGCGGGTGAAGTGCATTTATTTTACTGTTGTGGTTCATTTAAGTTCTGTTTTTCTATTGAGCTTTAGTGCTGATAATCCGCCACATACGCCAAGCGCAGAAACGTTGTACACCGCAAATATACGCAAATGAGTACACAAAAAGCAACAAGTAATTAAAAAATATTATCAACAAAAAATCAGGCTATTCACCTGATAAATATAAATATTCGTAATATGTTATATGATTATCGCTGTATAATATTCACATTTTCATATACTTCGTAAACTTCCTTGTTGCAATCGCTGATTAGTTTTCCTGAATAAACCCACTTCCCGTATTTAATAAATAGGAGTTTGTGAGGTCGCTCACGAATAATTACCGGTATGAATGTATTGTTATAGTCAAGGGTATGGTGTAACTCACCCTTATAAAGAAGCAGGTCAATGGTATAGCAAATATCAACATACCTTGCCGAAATGCTGTCTGGGTAAACAGGGATTGTATCATTTGGGCGTGTGACGTACTTGACGCTTCCCGTATCACGATACTGAACATCGGCTCTCATCCATTGCACAACCTGTTTTGGTTTTATATCAAGCAATACTGTCAAGCTATCAATGGTTGAACCATAAGCATTTTCTGCAATTTTTCGTGAAAGCTCAATTTCTTCGTTCTTTTGCTGAACGATATTGACGATATTGCGCTCCATCTGACGCCTTGTGCTGCATTGGCTTATGGATATACCCGAAAGCACCCCGGAAACGATTACAAGGATGCCGAAGTTAACCCATTGGTTGAAGTTAAGATTTAGTTTCATAATAAGGCACATATGTTGTTTTCCCGTTGCTTTTAACAGACTTTAGCACTTGCCCCCTGTTTGGCAGGTCGTGTTTGTATGAAACATGAACCCATTGTGGTTCACGGCTATTCCCGAACTCCCAAATAAGCTGATCAAATGGAAGGTTATTACGGATGATGTCAAAGATAATGGCATTGAATCCTGGTCGGTTTAAGTCCATTGCCTCGCCTTTTGTATGCTGTGATGTTTTCGCACCCCCTACGGCTTTATTGACGGCCTCTGAGCGAAAGAATGATGTAATTGGTATAGGTTTACCAAACTTCTCCCTGAGTGGCTCAAAAACCATCTCAGCTATTGCCATCATGGATTTAACCTGTGCAATATCCGGGGCGTTGTCAATTCCGGTTCCGGTATGCGTTGCTTCCTCGAATGTAATGTGTTTGCTGATATTCATTTCCATCATTCGCTGTCTTTAAGTGGTTCTGCCTTAGAGAGCATATCTGTTTTTCGCTGACTTCCTGCGGAGCTTCCGAAGTAGTATCCAACAACTGTTCCGAATGCGGTAAGCAATGCCCCCGTGGCAAGGTTCATAGTTTCTACGTTCTCTTTCGGTATGCTAAAGAATAGAAGCATCCATACAAGCAAGAAGAAACAAACAACAATGATAACCGCAAGTGCAATCTGAATATGGTCTTTGATGCGTTTCATTGCTGTAAGGTTTTATTGGATATGAAATAAATCTTTACTATATCTATCAGGTAGTTTTTAAGGAACTTGGTTATGATTTCCTTAAAACGAACAAACTTGTCGTTGTAAATCTTGTCAAGATATAGTTGTTCAAGGTCTTTTTTTAGTATTTCGGTATTTTTTACACGCATAACATCAATCAGTTGTAAATATTCATCCGAAAAGCCAATGTCCTCAATCTGCATTCTGCTTTCTATGCTCCTTGTGTCAATCTTTATGCAGGCAAGTTTCCAGTTTTCCTCGGTGAATGAGTGCGTAACTGTATCATTGAAAAAGTTTCTGCTTCTTGTGCAAATTCCCTCAATAAACATTCTTGTATTCTGGTCTTCCACATAATTCAAGGCATCACGCTCTATGTCAAGAAGTTCATTGTGAACCGTCTGCTTGCACTTGTCCTCTTTCACGTCTTTCAGAACGTAATCAATATTATCAAGTCGAAGGTTTATCTGCATGTGATGCTTGTCGTTGCGTGTATTGGTAGCCTTATCAACGATAGTCTTGCTGAATGCGAATATGCTTATGATTGCTGCAGTTAACTCTGACCAGTTTATAGTTTTGTGATTTACATCGTTATCGCCACTTTGCTTTAACTGGTATTCCTTAGATACGGTATTCCTTGTAACTCCATTAGGAATGCTTTTTGTTTCATTCGTTCTTTTAACGCTTGACCAAATAAATGCCGATATTGTTATAACAAGAGTTACCCCGAACACAATCACAAAGAAGAGGTGAAGATGTTTAACGTATTTGTCAATGTTGTTCCAAAGTGCAGTCATGGCATCTTGTAGATTAAATTATAGGTTATTGAAAATCCGGAAGTATAGCATAAATAGTAAACAACCCCCTCGATTAAATATGTTTTCCAATTCTTTTTACCCCGAATCGGTATTGCAGATCGCAGCTATCATTGTCACGTTACGTGCAGCGCGCATCATGTGGTATTTGTCAGTTGTCCATGCAAGCGCAGTTGAACTCAGAAAGAACGCATCACCCTGCTCCGGG
>Ga0172367_10006222_pt1 | contig 14111 bp, 10 predicted proteins | sample Lak10m_FD_114542 | JGI IMG/M metagenome (GOLD analysis project Ga0172367, IMG submission 114542) | Freshwater microbial communities from Kabuno Bay, South-Kivu, Congo - kab_022012_10m | ecosystem: Environmental > Aquatic > Freshwater > Lake | place: Democratic Republic of the Congo: South-Kivu... | reverse complement strand
GGCTTTTGGTGATTTTTTTGAATTATTTACCAATCGTGAATCATTTGATATGTATTTCTGTCCCCAATGTGGTAAGGTCGAATTCTTCTTGCCTGAAGTATAGAAATAGTTTCAAAATCAGAACTATATGAGTCTGATTTTCGTAAAGATTTTGCGTTAACAACCTTTAAATTTTATAATCATGGCAACTTCCGAATCCACCTTTGAATGCTGCCCTCCATTTGATCCCTCAAAGTGGGAAGATCAAACTCTTACCTGGGAAAACAAACGTTTTATTTGCGACAAAGTGTTTACATTCCTGTATATGCCGGTCAATTTCGGAAAGGTCATGAAACGGCTCGATCGGGTCATTACCACCGCAGGTGCTACTATTCCTGATTATTTGTGTTTGTCGGATCATACTTCGAAATGGAATATGGATTTGTATCTGGCCGTTGATAAGGAAGTGCCCGGAGCCGAAAATACCGCACTCAGCGGTACTTTTTATTGCAAGGTGTATGAAGGGCCGTTCCGCGATACCGAGAAATGGTGCAAAGACTATGAAAAGTATGCGCTCGATTTGGGCTACAAAATAAAAAAATGGTTTATGTGGTACACCACCTGTCCGAAATGTGCCAAAAAGTATGGTAAAAATTATGTGGTAATTGTTGGGCAGGTCGAATAATATTTCCTCTCACTTTCAGGTTTTTCCTGATTTATTTGCCTGATATTGGCTTTGTGGTTTCTTAAAAATTTTCTACATGAAAACAAGAATTACCACTCGTGCAGCGATCGTTTTAACGGTTGCCATGTTTTTTATTGCTGTCTGCGTTGTACCGGTAAATGCACAGCAAAAAACTGAACCGGTGAAAATTGGCACCTATGATTCGCGAATTGTCACCCTCGCTTTTTCGCGGTCGGAGCATTTTAAGAAAATAACCGATTCGTTTAAAGAGGCTGATCCAATTATGCAGCAGAACGATACGGCCAAAAAGATTCAGGCATTCTACAAAATTTTCACAAAGCAATTCCTTCTGCATCAGCAGGTTTTTTGCAGTGGTTCTTCGGCTTATGTTCTGGATTTTGTGAAAGATCAACTTCCTCAATTGGCCAAAGAAACGGGTACAATTGCTATTGTGAGTAAATGGGAACTAACCTATCTCGACCCCACTATAGAAATTGTTGACCTGACTTTGCCCGTTTCAAAATTGTTTAATCCAACTGCCGATTTTGATCGTATGGTTCCCGAATTTGAAAAACAAGCCCCAATACCTCTTCAGGATTTTACGATTGAAGAAGTAGTTGAAGCCTGGAAGCAATTCGAGACCAAATATTTGGGAAAGAAATAATAGCATCAGTAAAAACATAAAATTATGATAGAGCATGTCCATAATCACATAACATCCGAATTGCAGCAAAATACAAAGACGGATATCATATTTATTCTGACTTCCATATTCCTGAATTTGATTACTCTTGCAATTAATTCCGGAATATCAAGCGGGTCGAGAACTGACCCGGCATCGCTTACCGTTATGTATGCTTTTGTTGTACTGATCATTTTGGTCAATACAGTTGTTGTTATTGGCCTGTTAAAAGGGAAGCAAACGCGCGAAAAATTGTTGAATGGCCTGATTAGTATGTATAAAGATCAGAATGTGGACAAATATTACGATATCACACTGCTCGAAAATTACGATTTACGGTATAATCTGTTCATACTCGTTGTTGTTTTTACCGGAGTAATCGCGACGATTGTTCCGTTTATTTTGAGGTAATGCTGCCACGTTTCAGGATAAATTTGTGTTTTTTGTTTTGCATGTGTATTTCGCTTTCTGCACAATCGCAACAAGATTCGTTGATTACGGATTTTGCAAGGAAACTGTCGATTGAAGAAAGCGGGAACAGCCGTATTCGCGATAATTCAGTTTGGTCCAGGTCATATCCGACATTAAGATTGGGGTACAATTATTCCAGCCATCATGGTGTCGAGATGGGGATAGAATGGGTACAGTTGTTTGGCGATTATCGCGAATTCTTCGGTTCGCGTGGTATTTCTGCCGGATGCGAACTGTTGTTTAATAATGGTGTTGTTTTTGGTCCTAAATTAAGTGCTGAAATCAATCTCTTTTTTGTAGGTGCAAGGGTTAATACTATTTTTTATACAGCTGATTTCAAGTCAGGAACTTTAAAAATACGACCTGAAATTGGACTGTCTTTTCTGGGACTTATGAATGTTTTCTACGGAAGAACAATTAATTGTACTCATCCTGAGTTTTATCCACAGAAACATTCAATCTCACTATTCTTCAATATCCCCAATATTCTTAAAGTTTACGGTCCTTCGAATTAATATCTTTTGGGGATGTAAAACGAATTGTAATAATCAGATATAATTCTTACTAATAGTTCAAATAGAACCGGGCAGGTTGAGTTATTTTACTTATTCGAATAAACTTCTAATCCTTTTGTCTGTTCGTTGATGAAAACTATGTTCATTTTTTAAAATCAGAAAATTATGAAGAATGTACTTTTGATCTTAATTCTAGTTGTAAATTCTATGGGTTTGTTTGCTCAATTTCAATCGGCCAAGGCGCCGGTTGCTGAAAAAAAAGCGCATTGGCGCGACATACATGGTGATAAAGTTTTGGACAACTATTACTGGATGTACGATTATTTTGGCAAAGGTCCGGATAGTACCAATGTGGTAAATTACCTGAAAACCGAAAACGAATACCTCGATCAGGTTATGCAGAATACCAAAGGCTTTCAGGAAAACCTTTTTTCTGAAATGAAAGCCCGAATCAAGGAAAAAGATGAAAGCGTTCCGGTTTTTAAAAATGGTTATTTCTACTACACTCGTACAGAAGAAGGCAAACAGTATTTTAAATATTGCCGCAAGAAGGGTTCGCTGGAGGCCAAAGAAGAAATCTTGCTCGATGTTGACAAAATGGCCGAGGGACATTCTTATTTCTCTGCTGCCGGGTTCGACGTGAGCGAAGACAATAAACTGCTGGCTTATGGAGTTGACCTGGTGAGTCGCCGGCAGTACACCATCTACATCAAAAACCTCGAAACAGGCGAGACTTACAAGGACGCCATTCCAAATACTCAGGGAGATCCTTGTTGGGCCAACGACAATAAAACCATCTTTTACACATCGAAAAATCCGGTGACGCTTTTGTCGGAAAAAATACAGCGGCACACGCTGGGAACCGATCCTTCAAACGATGTTTTGGTTTACGAAGAGAAAGATAAAAGCAATTACATCGGAGTTGGAAAGAGTAAAAACAGCAACTATATTTTTATCTTTTCGCAGGCCACGATGTCGGCTGAATGGCGATTTATTGATGCCAACAAACCCGCAGCGGAGTTTAAAGTATTTCAGCCGCGTATGAAAGACGTTTTGTACAGCGTTATTCCACTGGCCGACAAGTTTCTGATCACAACAAACAAAGATGATGCGAAAAATTTCAAGCTGATGGAATGTCCGCTTGGAAAAACCGAAGTTTCAAACTGGAAAGAAGTAATTCCAGTGCGTTCTGATGTGTTGTTGCAAAGCGTGGAAGAGTTTAAAGACTTTATCGTGATCAACGAACGCAAAGAAGGGCTGGTGAAATTGAGGATCAGGAACCTGAAAGATAATTCGGAACATTACCTCGACTTTGGCGAACCCACTTATGCAGCCAATTTTGGAGCCAATCCGGAGTACAACAGCACCGTTTTACGCTACGGATATACCTCACTGACTACGCCTGGCTCAATTTTCGATTACAATATGAACACCCGTGTCAAAACTTTGAAGAAACAGCAGGAAGTTTTAGGTGGGTACGATAAGAACGAGTTTGTAACTGAACGATTATACGCGAAGGCAACCGACGGAACTAAAATTCCAATTTCGCTGGTTTATAAAAAAGGGTTCAAAAAAGATGGCAATGCTCCTTTGCTCCTTTACGGATACGGAAGCTACGGTGCCAGCATGGATGCCAGTTTTAGCAGTACCCGTTTAAGTTTGCTCAACCGCGGTTTTGTTTATGCTATCGCGCATATTCGTGGAGGTCAGGAAATGGGGCGCCAGTGGTACGAAGATGGAAAGCTGATGAAAAAAATAAACACGTTCACCGATTTTATCGATTGCGGTAAATTTTTGGTGGCCGAAAAATTCACTTCAACCAAACATTTGTATGCTATGGGTGGCAGCGCCGGTGGTTTGCTGATGGGTGCCATAATTAATTTGGCTCCTGAAATGTGGAATGGAATTATTGCCCAGGTTCCGTTTGTTGATGTGGTGAATACGATGTTGGATGAAAGCATTCCGCTAACGACCAATGAGTTCGACGAATGGGGAAATCCTAAAAACAAGGATGCCTATTTTTACATGAAAAGCTACAGCCCTTACGAAAACATTGAAAAGAAGAACTATCCGAATATGTTGGTTTCAACCGGGCTGCATGATAGCCAGGTGCAGTATTTCGAGCCCGCCAAATGGGTGGCCAAACTGCGTGAAATGAAAACCGACAAAAATGTTTTATTGCTGAAAACCAACATGGAATACGGTCATGGTGGCGCCAGCGGCCGGTTCGATTACCTGAAGGAAATTGCATTGAATTACGCGTTTCTGTTTACTTTGGAAGGAATAACAAAATAGCCTTCAGAGAATTAAAGAAAAGGGGTTCATGCTCAATAGCTGGCATGAACCCCTTTTTTATGCAATTACCAAACTGAATTAAGTGTCTAGTACAAATCCGTGAATTTCTGATCTGCAGCAAATGTCAGTAATTCAGCAAAGCAAGTGTCAATTTCAGGAATAACCAGTTCAGGACAAAGAGTTTGCAATGTAGTGGTGTCGAAATAATGAACCGGAGAATCAATATACGGTCCTAACTGACGGCCAATGGTGGAATGCAACAGTCGCTCAACCGGATTGAGCGATTCGGGCCAGTCGTTGCAAAAACTGTAATTGCTAAAGTTTATCAGCTCAAATCCCTGCTTAAATAGCGCACGACACGAAACATTCCTGGCGTGGACAATATTGAGTTGGTTTGTTGGTTTTTCGATCACCGAAACAACTACTTTGGCAACATAGTCAACCGGAACAATGTTTATGGCAGCCTGTTCAGGAACATGAAACCGGATAAATTGGTTGTTGATGCGACTTTTGAAATTCAGGATATACCGGGCAAAAAGGTAAAACACCAAAAAACGAGGAATAGCATACAACGGAGGTTCCATCAATCTTCCGCAGATAATAGATGGTCGCAGAATCTGCCAGTCAACCCCTTTCGCGGAGAAGGTATCGCGAATATAAATTTCAGTCTGATGTTTGAAGTATTCGTAAGGGTTTCGGAAATTAAACCCGTTGTGCTGAAAGAAATCATTGTCAATTGCTCCAATCCGGTGCCCCGACGAATAAGCCGTACTGATAAAAACAAATTTTTGGGTTAAAGGTAAAATCTCATTGATAAAACGAACAGTTCCTACATAATTGTTCTGGAGCAAATCGTCTTTTGTTTCGTCCATCTGACTGAGATTGACCGACGACGCAGCATGGATAACTGTATAACCACCCTGTGGGTCTGGTAATTTCTCCCTTGAAAAATGCTGCAAATCCGAATCAATGAGTTCAATATGACGGAGTATTTCGCCGACCGGAATTTTTTTAATTTTTTCAGGAATACCAGTACTCGTCAGCATTTGACTGACTCTTTGTTCTGCTGAAAGTTTTCGGCTGCTTCGCACGATTAAAACGATTTTACCGCACAGCAATCCGGTTACATATTGCGGAATCAGTTCGAAAAGGAGGTGAGAACCCAAAATTCCGGTTCCTCCTGTCAATAGAATGTTGATGTTTTTGTTCATTGCATTTTGGTTTATCGGTTCCTGATTTCTGACCGTTTAAATCCTTTGTTTGTCAGGTTTACGTCGCTGTTCGGATTATAATTCCGGTTGTCGGAATAAACGACATCGCCCGTCGCATTCTCCCAGCGGTAAGCCCATTCGTTGGTTCCACGTTCGGTTTCGCCGGTAAATGGATTAATATAGTCTTCCAGGCTGGTGAGGGTAAGGTACATGTCGTTGTTTATTTCTGAATTAATCCGCGAGCGATGTTCCGTAATTTCCCTGTCAATCCGGCTTACATCCCGCTGTGTTTGTATGGCGATATTGCTATTTACCTGCTGACTGCGTATTTCTCGGGTAATCCATTCGGGATTGAGTTTTACCGAATGCCCGATGGTGGCAAAAACAGGTGCCATTTCATTGAAAACCGGTTTTTCTGCCCGCACATACCAGGTTTCTTTATTTCCCCACAACCCGGCGCCCAACTGGCCAAAATCTTCGATTACACAAACCATTTTTTCAAGATAAAGTAAGTCATTTTCAGTGTATTCTGATGTTACGATGGCGGCTTGATAGTTGAATTGATAGCCGGGAATCATCATTGCCGAAACTCGGCGATAATCTTCGGCGAGTTTCGGCAATTGCTGAACGCCAGTAATTTGAATGTTTTGTGCGTGCGGATGTGCAAAAGGAATTGCCACAAGTTTTACAAAATCCTCGGGCGTCAGAATCCTTAAAACTGTCATTCCGTTGTAGTTGCTTCCTTCAGGAAACATTGTTGCTGCCAGATTGGCGCCCGGATAGCGGCGGATGTCGAAAAAGCGGGTGTCGGGCAGCCAGCTGATGGTCGCTTTGTTGTCGGGTGACGAAACTTTCATGTATAATTTGGCTTTAATCGCATTTCCCGATCCTCCCGAGGCATTGGGGTCAATCCGTGTAATGCCACCCGAAATTGTCCAGTTTTGAGGAATAAGGAATGTAAAAGCGTTTTCGTTGGGTTCTTTTTGTCGATGAAAAATAACCTGTTGCTTTCCTTTTTGAGCATTGTTATCCTGCTCGCTTTTGTGACCAGAGAATGAACAGCCAATAAGCGCCCAGAAAATGAAAAAGTTAAACATAGCTCGCATTTTTTTTTGAATTGAAAATTTGATCACAAGCCGCTCTTTACAATTTTCCTTGTCAGCATTGCTGATGCAGTGTGGATTTTCAAAAAATAAATTCCGCTGCGAAAATCAGCTAAGTTGAGCAAATTGTTTTCAGGATTCACTTGTTGCAAAACCTGTTTCCCCTGAAGATTAAAGACTTCAATCATTTTAACCGGTGCATTTCCTGCTGTTTCGATGTGCAGGTTTCCTGAAGTTGGATTTGGATATACCCTGACTTCTTTATCTTCCATCGTGAAGTTATCAACCCCTGTCGGAGGGCCAAAATGGTAGGTTTCACCACCAGCAAATCCTCCTGAAAGAGGATTGCTTTCACCGTCAACAATGCCTGTTCCTGAGTTTTTTACATCGAGACTGAGTGTTCCTGTTCCGCTGATAGCGTTGACTTCAACTGAAATTGAATTTCCGAAAGCTGCCGAAACACTGGCAATTTTTCCGGTAACAGTTCCTTCACTTTTCAGTGTAAAGTCTGAAATATCAATTCCACTCACAGTTTTGCTAAAGGCAACCAGGTACGTCACCTTATTGGACGTAGTATTTTCGGTAGTTGGCGACTGTCGCATGACCGATAAAACTACGGGCATTCCTTTTGGAATCCATCGGGGATAAAGAATAAGCTCACCTTTCAGCGTATCTTTCTCAAAATTCCATTCGTGTGTTAAAGTAGAATCAGTGTACCAGCCTTTTATTTCAAATCCGGTTTTCGATGGTAGTGGATATTCGGCTGGTAACTTAAAAGGAATTCCAACGCGAGAATCATGATTCAGGTTGGCATCCGAATCCCATTCGCCCTCGTCTTCGTCAGGCAGGTCGCCTTCTTCGTCTCCAAAATAATTCAGGAAATGTACTTCTGCTTTAAAATAAAAGGTTGCATCAATATCTTTTTCAAACAAAAAACCACCCGAATAGTCATTATGCTTAGGAGGAAATCCTGTCCCTTCAACTTTTTCCAACATCGTATTGTAAGGTGCAGGTAGTCCTTCTGAATCCATCTGAAAACCATAGGGCTCCCAAAATGAAGGCCCTGCATCGAACATAACATATCCTCCTTTTCCATAGGCTTTCAAATGGATTTTATGGCCTCCCACATTGGCCGATACTTCAGCAAGTTTGTTCCCCCAATGAAGGTTGAGTTGGTTGAACACTCTGCCTGTGGCATTGAATTTTGTTAGCTGGTTATCAAATGCAGCAAGCGATATCAACGATGGCAGTCCGGAAACATCCAGCGAGGTGATGCCATTCCTTATACAACTCAACTCACTTAAAAGAGGCATTTCTTTAAGCACAACCATCTCCAGCTTCTCATTATCCTTGATTGACAAATATTTCAGTGTTGGCAAACCCGAAATTTCGAGATAGCGCAAGGCCGAATTGCCTTCTACCCCCAATGTTATCCCGCCCTCGAGCATTGGTTTGTTTGTTATTTTCAGGCTGGTTAATGTCGTGTTATTTGTACACTGAAATCCGATTAGATTTTGCATGCCGGTAATGTCAATCTCCTTTAACGCTGTTTTATCAACATACAAACCGGTTAAATCTTTTTTCAGTTTAATGGTTTGAAGCGTGGGCATATTGTGCAACGCGAGTCCCTTGAGGTTCGGAGATGCAGTAACATCGAGATGCGAAATACTTGTACCTGATAAACTTAGTTCCTCCAAAGAAGGAAGCGTGGCAAGGTTGATGTTTGTGAGGTTCTTGCAACCGGACAAATCAAGTTTTCCGAGTTTCGGAAACTTGTCAAGCGAGATAAGGTTGTTTCCCAATGTGCTGGTAAAGAGGCGGCCTAGTTTTGGTTGGTCGATAGTCAGAACATCAATCTTGCCGTCGAGCCATATACTACCTAATCCCTCATTATTTGTGATACGGAGTTCTTTGGTCATGACTGAACTCAGAACGAGCCCCCACCCAAGGGAAGAGTTGCTTATGGTAATACTATTAAAGTTGCTTGATCCGTTGCATTCGAGCACGAAGTAACCAAGGTGCTGAAAGCCGCTGATGTCCAGAGAACCGGCAAAGGAATGGTGTTTCCACTGTATTTCAACCGCGTGTAAGGCGGAGGGACGGGGAAACCAATCGTTTCCGCCCCACTTCGCCCATGTACCGGGATTGTTCATGTCAACGCCCAGCAAATCGCCGTTTGTTTTTCCTGCCATCATGGATTGAGACTCAAGAAAAGCTCTCATTTTCTGTACCTCGTTTACATCGTAAGGAAGACCTTGGGCTCCGGCAATGGTAATACTCACTCCCGGCAAAATCAGGAATACGAGTGTGTACAGCGCGAATGAAAACGACCGGAACGAATAATTACTATGACTCTGAGTTCTCATTTTGATTCTATTTTGGGAAAATTCCATTCTATTTCGAAATCGTTATGCTGATGCCAAACTCCAGAAATATTCCAGACGATTTATACCCCACATCTGGATTATCTTTGTCTTTTGACCGATCCATACGATATCCCAGAAGTCCATCGAATGCAACATTTTCGGTAATAAAATAGCTTGCACCTCCGCTTAGAGCAAACTCAAACGTACTTTCCGAGGTTTCGCTCGTTGAGTTTTCGCTGGTTCCTATTCCTGAAGCGGGTACGGTATTTTTTGTTTTATCGCTTCCGATGCCAAAGGAGATTTGTGCGAGTGGTTTAAATTTTTGTACTTCTTTAAAATAATAGCGGGCAAACGGGCCAACAGAAGTATAAAGAGAACTGTGCTTGTTTCCTTCTGTACCATGAGTTGCCCCATGAGATTCGCGCGTGCTGAGATACATTTGAAGTCCAGCGGCAAGATTATCAGTGAAAAAATAGCCAGCACCGGGTCTCATGTAAAATGATGATCCTTTGTAGGTTAAATGGTAAATACCATCGGTAGCTTCTTTTGATTTGTCGGTTGAAAAATCGAGATTGCTCGATCCGAACAGAAGGTAGTTCCCTTTTGCCGGTTGGCCGGATGCAACTGAAGCAGCTAGTATAAAACTGACGGCAATTAAAAGAATAGTTGTTGATTTCATTTTTGTGTCCTCCATTTTTTCGTTGGTGAATTGAATTTTCGACCAAAGGTAAACCGGCCCAAAAGGACAAGAAAGAAACACTACCCTACAAATACGTTTAACCACCCTACAAAAACACTCATAGTTTTTGTATTGCTGTAAGTGTTTTATTGTGAATGTGTTAATTATATGGAGGCAATAAAATTCGAAAGGTTATCTTCTCTGGAAAGGTTCATTTTCTTGCGGATACGGGTGCGGGCTACTTCAATGCTTTTGAAAGTTTGTCCGGTTAAAGAGGCAATTTCGCGGGTATTCATATCCAGCCGAAGAAAAGAGCATAACCTTCTTTCTGAAGGTGATAACTCCGGAAAGCGGGTTAATAACTGATTTTGAAAATGGGGGTGGACTTCGTTAAACTGTATTTCAAATTCTTTCCATGAGTTTGGCGAAAGTTCAGTTTTTAGTTGGTTTTGCAATTGATGAATCGACGATGCAGATGGATTGTTATTTTTCAATTTGTCAAGTTCAGCAATAACCTCTTGTAAAATCTGGTTTTTCTGATTGACAGCGATTGTTTTGGAAGTCAGTTCACGTTCTTTAATGCCCAAATCGGTATTCAGTTTTTCGATGTGTTTTTCGCTGGTTTGTTTTACCCTGCCCATTTCGCGGGTGGTTTCTTTCTGTCGTTTATAAACCAGCCAGATTACAGCACAACTTAGCAAAAGAGTTATTCCAAACAGTGCCAGGATAATATTTCGTGAACGGATGGCTTTTTTCTGTAACAAGCTGTTTTGTGTCAGAATTTCGTTTTCGTGCTTCAGTTCACTACGTGCAAAATCGGCTTCAATTTCTTCAATGGTGCGGTATTTTTCGGCCGAATAAATACTGTCTTTCAGTTCAGAAACTTTCCGGAGAAAAGGATAAGTCTCATCCGTTTTGTTTGATTTTTCAAGACAACTCACCATGCAACTGTTGGCGTCGAACTGGCATTTCAACGAACCTGTTTTAACGGCTAATTCAATAGCACGGGTGGCATCAATGCTGGCTTCCTTTTGCTGGTTATTCCCGAGTTTTGCCTGTGCCAGTTGAATCAGCGCCTCGCATTGTTCAGCAATTGAACCGGTTTCGGCATATAAATTTTCTGATTTGGTATAATAGGCAATGGCGACAAGATTGTCATTACGTTGTGCGTGCAATTTCCCCATCTGCATGTTGCACGACGCCAGAAAGTTTTTATCGCCCGATTTTTCTGCAATCCTGATGGCATCGTCCAGATATTGCCGTGCATTGTCGTAATCGTTCAGCTCGGTGTAGGCACCTGCCAGATTTTTATACCTGATGATTAACCTGTACAGGTCGTTTTTTTGAAGTGGAGTTGCCAATGCCTGTTTGTAATAGTCCAGGGCACGAAAAGGGTCACCGTTGTCGATATACAGATTACCGATATTATTGAAAATATCAGAAACTGCATCAACGTCATTCATGGTTTTAAAAACGTTCACCGATTGCTGATACGATTCCATCGCTTTTGAAAAATCGCCCTGTTTGCGGTAAATATTACCCAGATTGTTGAGGCAGGAAGCTTCTTCTGCCTGCATTTTTGTTTGCCGTGCCACCAAAAGAGCATCGTTATAAAAGTTGATGGCATTGTTAAAATTTCCGGTTTGTTTCTGAACGATTCCCAGACCCAGAAAACTCCAGAATTTACCCGATGCGTCGTTCTGTTCAGTATAAATATCCAGTGCATTTTTATAACTGTCACTTGCTGACTTAAACCTGCTCTGTTCCAGAAATACTTCAGCCAGATTAAAATAACTTTCAGCTTTCAGCAATGGCTGATTGTACTCAGCCGAAAGTTTCAGGGCCAGAGAATCCTGGGCCAAGGCTTTGGCATACTCCAGATTTCTGAAATAAACAACACTACAATCGAGTAAAGCCCTGATTAATTGTTCACTGATTTTATTTTTAATTGGTTTTGATGATGATTCGCCAAGTTTTTTCCGGGCCAGTGCAATCGTCTCCAGATAAAGGGAAATCGAAGAATCTCCAGACGCGTTTTTTGCTTTTTCAAGTTGAAGATTTATTTCAAGCGTATCGTTTTCCAGAGTTTTAGATTGAGCGAATGGGGGGCGAAACGAAACCGTGATCAGAATAAATAGCACAGAAAATTTGAATAGTGATGGAGGTTGGATGCACATAAACAGTTAGTTGATTGAATAAATTTACAACATTTACTTTTATCCTCACCATTCAAATCCATTATTTAAAGGAATCAATATTCAAATCATTCTTTTTTTAGCGCTTCCCACAACACCTCCACCGGATGCAGTGCTTTTCGCCCGGTACCGTCCTCAATGTGGTGGCGGCACGATGTTCCAGGCGCAGCAATAATTTCTTCGGAAGTAGCTTTTCTCACTGCCGGAAATAAATCCAGTTCACCAATCTGCATGCTCAATCGGTAATGTTCTTTTTCGTAACCAAATGAGCCAGCCATCCCGCAGCATCCGCTTTTGATTTCCTGAACGGTGTAATTGGCGGGCAGTTCGAGCATTTTTCGGGTGGGTAGGGTAGAGGCAATAGCTTTTTGCTGGCAATGTCCATGCATGCGGACGACTCTTTGTTCCTTTGTAAACTGTTCCGGATTGATATTTCCTTTTGTCATTTCCTGAACGAAAAATTCTTCCAGCATCAGCGCATTTTTGGCCAGTTTTCGGGCTTTTTCCTGAAGTGCAGAATCCACCAATTCCGGATATTCATCCCTGAAAGCCAGAATAGCCGAAGGCTCAATACCAATCAGCGGAGTTTCTTCTGAAATGATTTCCGAAAGTTGGCTGACATTGAAATTGGCAATTTGTTTGGCTTTTCGCAGCAATCCTTTCGAAAGAAATGTTCGTCCACTTTCCAAATGTTTTGGAATCGCCACTTCGTAGCCCAGTTTATTCAGCAATAAAATGGCTTTTATGCCAATATGACTTTCGTTAAAGTTGGTAAACTCGTCGGCAAACAGGTAAACTTTCCCTTTTCGGTTTTCAAGCGAAATGGGCGTTTTGTACCATTTTTTCAAGGTAAGTTTCGAGAGTTCGGGAATGCTTCTTCCCGGAGCAAACCCAATCGCTTTTTTAAAGATTCGAGTGCCGGTAATCAGGTTAGTGATTGGCCTGAAAGCCATTCCCAACCTGTTGATGCGAGGCAACCAGGCAATCAGCAGGGAGCGCATCGGGAAGCCGTGTTGGTCGTAATACTGCTGCAAAAATTCGGCTTTGAACTTGGCCATGTCGATGTTCGACGGGCATTCCGCTTTGCACGCTTTGCACGACAGGCATAAATCCAGCACCTGCATCACCTCTTCCGAGTCGAAAATAGTGGTCTTTTGCGGGCGAGTCAAATATTCGCGCAGCACGTTGGCCCGGCCCCGGGTCGATTTATCTTCGTCGCGGGTGGCCATGTAGGAAGGACACATCGTTCCGCCAATGAGGGTGCTTTTGCGGCAGTCGCCCGATCCGTTACACATCTCAACCGAGCGCAGCAAATCGCCGTGAGGAGCGTAATCGAACAGCGTGTTGGCTTTAAAGGGGGCCTTCCCCATTAAAATCCGCAGGTCTTTAGTGATGGGTGGTGTATCCACAATTTTACCGGGATTCAAGATGTTTTGAGGGTCCCAGGTGTATTTCAGTTTTCGGATCAGTTCGTAATTGTGCTGCCCGAGCATCAGCGGAATAAATTCGCCGCGCAGCCGTCCGTCGCCATGCTCCCCGCTCAGCGAACCCCTGAATTTCTTCACCAGTCGCGCCACGTCTTCAGCCAGCGAATGATAGATTTTGACATCTTCCGGGTCTTTCAGGTTCAGTAATGGCCGAAGGTGCAGTTCGCCGGTAGCAATATGGCCGTAATAAACGCAGGTTAGTCCGTATTTGGCAATTATCCCGTCAAATTCGCGGATGTAGCCGGGCAAATAATCGGGTGCAATGGCGGTATCTTCAATTACGGTTACATTTCGTTTATCGCCGGGAATGTTCGAAAGCAGTCCCAGTCCGGCTTTGCGCAACTCCCATATTTTTTTGATGCTTTCTTTGTCTGTAAAAAACGGGAAGTGATAGCCGTAACCTTCTTTTCGCAAATCTTCTTCCAGCTTCCGGGCTTTTTCCT
>Ga0172367_10006221_pt1 | contig 14112 bp, 12 predicted proteins | sample Lak10m_FD_114542 | JGI IMG/M metagenome (GOLD analysis project Ga0172367, IMG submission 114542) | Freshwater microbial communities from Kabuno Bay, South-Kivu, Congo - kab_022012_10m | ecosystem: Environmental > Aquatic > Freshwater > Lake | place: Democratic Republic of the Congo: South-Kivu... | reverse complement strand
TTTGTTTAGAGCTTTCTTTCATCTTTTTGCCTAGAAATTTATTTTATTTCTGATATTTAGAATACAGGAGGGCTTAACAGTGTCAAGAAAAAAATCACAACTAAAATCGCATAGTCATTGTGTCTTCAAAATTTCTTATCATATAGTTTTTGTGACTAAATACAGAAAAAAATGCCTGACTCATGACATGCTTATTAGGCTAAAAGAAATTTTCTTAGAAATTTGCGAAAGATGGGATCTTGATTTGCTAGAGTTTGGAGGAGAGTCTGATCATGTTCATCTACTCATTGAAGCACACCCGAATATTTTTCTTTCAAGACTCATTAACTCAATGAAAACACTCTCTAGTCGTTATATTAGAAAAGAATTTGAAGAGCATCTAAAGATATTTTACTGGAAAAAACCTGTTCTTTGGACGAGGGCCTATTGTGTTCTCTCAGCAGGAGGAGCTCCACTCGCTGTACTAAAAAAATACATCGAAAACCAAGGAAAAAACTAATATGCTATTTACAGCAATTCATCTCCACCCAAATGAATCACGACTCTCATCGTCCTTCATTCTGGATGGAGAATTCTTGCTTGGAAATGTTAAGATTTTGAAAAAATAACGAAGTGAGCTCCCTGAGAGCCCTTCTGCTACTGCAAATTATTGAAACACTCAAGGAGCAGTTTTTCGAGAAGTATTTTATGTTTTAGGCTGACCGTAGCAAGCATACGCGTCTCAACAACGCGGATCATATCATGAGCTTGCTGGACAACTTTTTGACCTTGCTCTGTTAATTCTGTGCATAAAATCCTAGCATGAGAAAAATCGCTTTTACGTTGAATTAAACCCCGCTTTTCTAAATTAGATACAATTCCATGCATGGTTTGGGCTGTGATAAAGGCTGATCTTGCAAGTGCCGCATTAGACGCCCCTGGCTTCAATTCTAATTGAGCCAGTACTGCATATTGCGGCGTAGTAAGATCAAGATTTCTTAACCCTTCATCCATTTGAAGGCGTAAAGCATGTTGGGTCTTTTTCAGTTTATACCCAAGCAAACTTTTAACACCTCCCTCTTTATCTGTTGACATATCAGTGTCCTTATAATATATTATCAGCATCCTTATATATTAATAGGAATTTGATATGAACACAACTGATAATTTGCGCCTTGCTGAAAGCTATTACAATGCCATGCTTGCCAAGGACTTTGATAAAATGGCAACCTACCTGCAAACAAATGTGCATTTCATCGGGCCTCTTGCAGAAATGCGCGGAAAGGATGATGTTGTTTTAGCTGCAAAAAACTTTGGTAACATTTTACAGGATATCCAGATCAGGTCACGTTTTGTAAGCCATAATCAGATTATGTTTGCCTATGACATGACGCTCCCAGCCCCCATTGGTAAGTTCAGGGCAGCAGTGTTGATGGAGTTTACAGATCGACTCATCTCTAAAATCGAACTGTTTTATGACGCTACCCCTTTTCAAGAAAAGAAAAGTGAGATTTTTCATAGCAAATAAGGGATGTCCTGTCTTTAAAGTAACGAAATATGGTGATGTTTAGTGTACATTTTTTAAATCCACCAATGCTTTTATTTCCGTAGTTGTCATCTCTGTTATCCAGCTTTCTCCAGTGCTGATAGTGAGGTTTGCAAGTTCTTTTTTGCTTTTTATCATTTCGTCAATACGTTCTTCAAATGTGCCGGCCGTAATGAATCGATGCACTATAACATTGCGTTTTTGACCTATACGATAGGCTCTGTCCGTAGCTTGGTTTTCAACAGCAGGGTTCCACCATAAATCATAATGGATCACATGGTTTGCAGCAGTAAGATTAAGCCCTGTTCCACCAGCTTTAAGCGAGATAATAAAAAACCTTGTATTCGACATAGGATCTTGAAAATCATTCACCATTTTGTCTCTTATCGATCTTGATACGCCACCATGTAAAAACGGTACCCTTATATTCATTTTTTCTGAAAGCAGTTTGATAAGAATATTTCCCATTTCTACGTACTGTGTAAAGATCAGGCATTTTTCTCCAATGTTGTCGATTTCTGACAAGATCTCTTCCAACATCAACATTTTGCCAGATTGTTCAAACAATATTTTCTTTTGTTTTTTGATAAATTGAGAAGGATGATTACAGATTTGTTTGAGAGCATTAATTAATTGAAGAACAAGCCCTTTACGTTCTATACCTTCGGACGTTTCGATCTTTTCCATGGAGTTATCAACGACCTTTTGATATAAGGCCGTTTGCTCAGGAGTTAGCTGACAATAACGATTAGTTTCTATTTTATCTGGTAAATCTGCAATAATGCTTTTGTCACTTTTTAAACGCCGCAGCATAAATGGTGCTGTAACTTTCCTAAATCGATCCAGGGCACCTTCATTACGTTCTTTCTCTATAGGGGAAGCATAACGATCTTTAAATTGTTTGAGCGTACCAAGATACATTTTATTTGTAAAATCAAAGATACTCCAATATTCGAGCAGCCTATTCTCAATAGGCGTTCCGCTCATGGCTATTTTATGCATAGCATCTATCGATTTTATGGCTTTTGTTTGTTCGGAATAAGGATTCTTTATATTCTGAGCTTCGTCAATAACAATAACACTCCACTTCATTTTGTTTAATTCTTTTTTATCACTCCGAACCAACCCATAAGACGTAAGCACAACATCACATTCTTCTAAAAATTCTCGAGTATTTCCATGATATAAGCATGTTGCAATATCTGGTGCAAACTTTTTAAATTCTTTCTCCCAATTGCTTAAGAGTCCTGTCGGAGCCACAATAAGCACCCGATATCCCATTTCAAAAAATCCGTTATTTTTTAAGTACAAAACCACAGCAATAACCTGGATAGTTTTTCCAAGTCCCATATCATCTGCTAATATGCTGCCACAAGAAGAATAAATATTTTGAAGCAGCCAATTGAACCCACGCTCTTGATAAGGACGCAAACAGGCTTGAAGGTTATTTGGAACAGGCAATTGTTGATATTTATTAAATGATTGCACCAATTTTTTCAAATTATTATCAACACTGACTACTACATTATCAATTTCTTCAGCAAGCATAGCCTGTAGCAAATACTCTTGTGATAAAGACTCTGGTAATTTTTCTATTTGTTTTAGGAGTTCCGAAACTGCTTTTTCATCTAGTAAAATGTACTTATCCATCACTTTTACAAGCTGGCCTGATTGTTTCAGTATCTTTTTAAATTCTTCGATCGATATTGCTTGATCACCAAGAGCAATTTGCCAATTAAACTCCAACAGATTTTCCAGAGATAAGAAGCTAGGCCTATCATCTCTAATTTTTTCTTTTGTTTTGAGATCTAAATTGATTTGTGGTTTCAAAATTTTATGTAAAGATTTTGGAAGAACAACAATGACCCCAATCGCTTCCAATGCTGGCAATATACGTAAAAATAATGGTGCAAAATCATCAAGGCTAAAGCGAGCATTTGATGCATCTTCAATCATTAGATCAAATTCTGGCAAATAATCTGCAATAAGAGAAAGGTCGGATAAAATCTCAAGCTTTACTTCCAACTTATCATTTTGCAAGGCTTTTTTTATACTGACAGGGACGCTATCGTTATCTAATAAAACTTGAGCTGCAAGCTCAAACGCATCTTTTTTTTCTTCAATCTTTAAATATAGCTGATGACTTCTTTCTGCGATATATAATTTTGATAACCATTGATTAATAGAGTTTGGAGTCTCCTTATCTGTAAAATTTTTAAAATGTATTTTTTTTCCACAGAAAAATAATTGAAATACATCGAAAGACTTCTGATTAGCTAAATTGGATGGTAAGTTATTATAAATAAGTTCAGATACTATCCAAGAAACTGCTGTTTTTATTTGCTCATTAGCGGATATTTTTTGTCCATTATAAGTTATTAGATCTTCTGGACACGCATCACATAACTGCGCATAAATATCCTTAACACTCTTATCAAATAAGGCTGGGATCCACCTTATCAATGTCATTTCTTGTTTATTTTGCAGGATCTGTGGAGTAATAGCTGAGTTCTCTAACAAAGCAACTGTGTATTGATACAGTATATGAAGAAACCTTATTTTCGGACACATTTTGTGCAACAAGGCATTCGGAAGCGCATCTAGGAATTTCACCACATTACGAGCATCTTCTTTTTGTCGAGCGAAAATATTGTGCGATTCATGCTCGATAACCTTTATTGAATAATTTTTATCTACATCTAAGCCTATAGTATCTAATGCTTCTGGACGACCCCAGTTTACTAAGAATATTTCCTCTTCAGAAAGTTTAGATTTTGCATTATTTACACCTTTTTTAATAAGCTTAATATCAAAATCACTCCACTTTTGAGCTATATGAGCACGAGTTTGCCAATATTTATAAATCGCTTCCAAAATATCACGAAAATTTTTATCATAAAAAGGAGGAGCATTTTCAAGTATTGTCACAATGCATTTCATAAGATTGGAAATCTTGGATAAATCTATTTTCAAATCTATATTTTTTTGTGTTGCGACCTCTTCAGAGCTTTTAAAGATTTGCTCTATAGTTATTATTTTTTGCATTTTTTTTATATTGCCGTCGCGATAATCAGTGATTAAATTCAGTAAATCGCAATTGTGCACCTCAAAAAGCATAAAAGGATTTTTATCAATCTGCACACATAGTAAGTAAATGACTGAGGCTATATGTTTGCACGGCATGGCCCAATCCGGACAGCTACAGCTTGCTTCAATTTCTCGCCAACTGGAGGGGAAAAGCTTAATTTTAGCTTCTTTGAGATTTCTAACTATTTGTAGAGGCAATTTTTTATTGAGTAGCTGAGATAAGATAAGCGGAGAATTGCTAATAATCTTCTTTAAATTTTCTTTTATGCCCGTATCAAATTCCTGAAAAGTGATTTTTACTTTATAAGGAGAAGGCATTGAGCCACTCACCTTAGCAGTGACAATATTTCCTTGAATTTTAATATCATGTGCCCGTCCAGTATTTGCATAGGTTCGTCCTCTTGGCAAACGATTCTCATCATCAATATCATTAAATGTTTCAAGCCATTTTTGGCCCCACCATGTTTTTCCATAAACAGCCATATTGAGCCTCCCACATTTTTCAGACACCTCATTATCTCTGATAGGCATCGTGTCATAACAAAAATTTAATTGTGCAAAAAATATCTATGACAAAAGTATATTAGCAGCTTGAGCTAGCATAACAGCAACCCCAGCTAATAAAGAGAGATATACCCAGTAATTGCTAGATAATTCAACATAATATAATTTTTTAATCTTAATACACTTCAAAAGAAAAATAGGTAGGATAATAGCAATAATAGCTAGAATCATACCAGCAAATCCCAACACCTGAATAAAGGCATTAGGCACAAGGGCCGCAACCAAATAAGCAGGAAGTATTGTTAATACAGAAGCACCAAGGCTTAGCATTTTTTTGTTGGAGATTTTGCTTTTTAAATAAAATGATAATGTATCATATAAACCTCTCCCCACACCAATGATAGATGTACCAATAGCTAACAAGGAAACGCACCATATTAATAATTGCAGGGATTGCCTTTCAGTTATGGCACTCAGATGATAGACCAAATCCCCAACTTCTGCTTTTCCATCTAGCATTTGGGAATAGAACTGAGGATTATGATTATAAATTGTCCCCAATATACTACAAGTCCAAGTTATATAGACGATTGCTGGAATTGCACTTCCCCAGAAGAAAGCCTTTTTAAGAACCATTGGTTCTTTATCACAATAGTCTGTTAAAGTATGAAATATGACTTGAAATCCAAATGATGTGAAAACAACTGGAATCACACTCATTAACACTTTTAGATCTGTATAGTTATTTGAATATAATGGTAGATTGATCCAATTTATTGAAGACAACGATCCAAATATCAACAAAATCACGATTGCTAATAAAGCAATAAATAAGAACCTGTTTATGTAGTCTATTATTTTTAAAGGTAACAACAAAATCAACACACTGAATAATGCACAAACACTTTCTATTTGAAATAAACTAGCACTATTTAATGTCATTTTTTCTATTATAGATGAAGCTCCATATAAAAACACAGCTAGTAATGAATAGGATAACAGCTTAAGCGCAGCGTTACCGATGAATCCAGCAGCAGGTCCTGAGAAACGAGCACCAAGGGAGCCAAGACTCATTCCTTTTCCAGCTTGCAAGTTAAGTTCTAAGTTGATCAAAGATGTATAGTACATCAATAACCATGTTAGAAGCATCAAAAAGAGGCTAGGTATTAGCCCAAGTTTAGCAAGAACCATAGGTAGAGCAATCATCCCACTACCTATGCAAGTTCCTGCTACTAGTAAAATTGATCCAGTTTGTTTATTCATTTTTTTCTCCTTTTTATATGATGATGGTAAATGCATACTGATGCAGAGCTTAACCAAACAGTTAGATCTAGTGATAAGAGCTGCAATATCTTTATTTTTATTTTGTTTAATAGTTTAAAAAAAAATTAATGCAAAGAAACAGTTTAGCAGCTAAAGAGTGTGCTAAATTGAAAGAAGAAAAAAGAAGTAAAGAGACAGGCAGATGTAGAGATATCTATGTTGTTACGATTTAATAGATTTTTTAGCAGTCCGTTTTTGTTCATTCTTTTTATCCAAATGGTTTTGGTTTAAAAGTTTTCTATTATCTGGCGGAGAGTGGGAGATTCGAACTCCCGAACCGGTTCCCCAGTTACCCGCTTTCCAAGCGAGCGCTTTCGGCCACTCAGCCAACTCTCCAGAAAAAGAAACAGGGATTCTTTCATTTTTTTGAAAAAGTTTCAAGGACAATTTACTAGTACCCATCATTATTTTTTGTGAAGGACTGCTCCACAAAGCTTGTAAAGGATACGCATCCCTACATTTTCATCCCACTCAGCACCCGTCTTGTCAGGAGCCACTTCACACAAATCAAAACCTATTATTGTCTTCCCTGCAAAAGCCAACTCTTCAAGAAGATAACAAGCTTCGTTGTAATGAATTCCTCCTGGCACAGGAGTTCCTGTGGAAGGACAAAATTGAGTTTCAAGACCATCAATATCAAAAGAGATGTAAACTTTTTCTGGAAGAAACTGGATAGTCTTCTTAACAAGAGCGGAAAAACCTCCTGTTTTTAGTTTTTCGCGATAAATATCTCTGTCAAAAAAGACAAGAGATCGTCCCTTCTCTTCTTGTTTCTTACTGAACTGAACTTCTGCAGCACAAAAGTCTCTTATACCAAGAGACACAATTTTTGAAACTTCTTTAAAGTCTGTAAGCACGTTATGCATAATGGAAGCATGTGAGTGAGCATACCCCTCGTAAGCTGCTCTCAAATCAAAATGAGCATCCACGTGAAGGATTCCAAATTCTTTGTGAATTTTTGAAAGAGCTTTGATAAGACCATAAGGAGCTGAGTGCTCTCCACCAAGAACAGCTACTGTCTTTCCTTGTTTTAAAAACTTGTCTGATTCTTCTTCCACAATTTCATTCACCCTGAAACTAAGAGGGTTTAAACTTGTAGCTCTCGCTTCATCCTCATTTATTTCTTTTTTCAATGCATGAGCTTTATCGTTAAGATTTTTTATTTCTTCCGAAATTCCCAGAAGATGAATCCCTTTAGCATAAGGCTTATCAAAAGCCACATCGTAGTGATCGATTTGTTTACTTGCTTCTAATATTTTTTCTGGAGCAAAGGCTGTTCCTGTTTTATAGGAAGCAGTTGCATCCCAAGGCACAGGAATAATAACAAGAGATGATTCTTCTTCTCTTGTATCAAGACCAAAGATCCCATTAGCTTCTGCGTAGGCTTCTCCTGTTTCGATAAGATCAATTTGTTCTTTAAAACTTAGTTTTTTTTTCATGTTATTTTCCCTCTTTCAATTTTTGTTTGATAAAATTACTCAACTCATCACCTGACCACATCGGCACACCAAGAGACTCAGCTTTGATCGTTTTAGAGGATTTTTTTGAAAAATCATCACTCACAAGAGCTGTTGTTTTTTTTGTAACAGAGGAACTTACCTTAGCTCCTAGTGTTTGTACATATTCTGCGATTTCTTCTCTTGGACGGGAAAACGCACCAGTAAGAACGAACACAAGCCCTTCAAGAGGAGCTTGACCATGGTGTAGCTCTCGTTTTTCAACTTCAACTCCAAGGGCAAAAAGTTTTTCCATGAGACTCTTATTTTCTTTTAAACCCTTTGTGATTTGTTCTGCTGTTTTTTCAGCAAATCCATCAAGACTCATCAAATCTTCAGAGGTTGCTTTCAAAAGATCTTCGAGGGTAGGAAAAACTTTTGTGAGATGAGCCCATGTGGCTTTTCCAGCTCCTTCAATACCAAGTGCACAAAGAAAATTTACAAGGGAAAGCTTTTTAGAGCCTTCAATATTATGAATAAGTTTTGTAGCAAGCTTTTCTTTTGTCATAGGAAGCTCAAGAAAATCTTCTTTTTTAAGCTTATAAAGATCTTCTATGTGAGAAACTTTACGAGCCTCTATAAGACTCATAAGCCTTTTTTCGCTTAAATCATCAATTTGAGCTTGTTTAATCCAATTTAGAATTTTTGAAATTACTCTAGCTCCGCACAGATTATTTTCACAAACAAGACGAATATTTTCTTCTATGAGCTCTGAACCACATGAAGGACATTCTTTGGGAATAAGAGCTTCTCCAGGGTTTTGTTTAATAACTCTTAGAAACTTGGGGATCACCTCTCCTGAACGAACAATTTCAATTTCATCATGAGCTTTCAGTTTAAAAAGTTTCACATGTGCTAAGTTGTGAAGTGTCACATTTGTGATTATGGCGTCACTTAGGTGAGTAGGCTCCACTTGAGCCACAGGAGTCACTGTTCCAAAACGAGAAGTGCTCCAAATGATTTTTTGTATTTTAGTTTTACCCGTTTCTCCTTGCCATTTAAAAGAGATTTTATAACGAGGGTGATGAGCTGTTTCACCTAAAGTTTCATGACAAGTGAGATCATTAAAATTAAAAACAGCACCATCAATTCCATAAGAGTGAGAGTCGATTTCTTCTTTAAGAGCAGATAAATAATCTTGAATATCATTTTCTTTTAGAAGAAGTTTATACGGAGGATAAGAAAAACCAGCACCTTTTAACCAAGAAATTTTATTCATTTCTGTTTTAAAAAATGGAGAAGAACCTCTAAAAATAACTTCGAATGCAAAAAAATTAAAATACCGAGCAAGATGAATATGATTTTTCCTCGAAAGGATACCGGCTACAATATTTCTCGGACTTGAAGCCTCAGGAAGCCCAAGAGTTATCATCTTCTCAGCAAGCCTTGGAAATTCTTCTTCCAGGCAATAGAGCTCCCCTCTTACTTCAATTTCATCATCGTCAGTGAAATTAAGCTCAGATAAATCTTTAAGACTTTTTTCTTGAAGTTTTTTTGGACACTCGCTCACCCAAAGAATTTTTCCAGTGACATCTTCTCCTTCTTCTCCATTACCTCTGGTTTTTGCTAAAACAAGCTCGCCTTTTTTATAAATTAAACTAAGACTGTTCCCATCTATTTTATGGGTAGCTACGATCTCTTTTTCTTTTTGCCAAGAAAAAAGTTCTTTTGCATCATATGTTTTAGCAAGAGAAAGCATCGGGGTTTTATGCTTTCTCTTATTTTTTGAACCACTCTTACTTTCAAAGCCAATGAGATTAAGAACTTTATGATGAGGATCAAAAGCTCTCAGTTTTTCTTCTAAAGCATCATACTCATGATCAGATATCTCTGGAAAACCTTCATAGTAAAGGGCTTTGTGTCGAAGAATCTCACAAGCAAGATTTTCTACTAGTTCTTCTTTAGACTGACTCATATAAAAACCACCTTTCCTCTTAGTTCTTTGATTTAAGAAAGTTTGCTTTTTAAGAGATCTTTGCGTTTTTTTAAGGTTTGTTTTTTGCGTTCTTCTTCTTGCCAAGCTTTAATTTTAGCGTGATCACCAGAGAGAAGAACCTCAGGAACTTCTAGTCCTTCAAACATACGTGGTTTTGTATAGAGAGGATGTTCAAGAAGGCCATCATACTCAGAAGAAAAAGAATCACAGTGAGCGCTTTTTTCATTTCCAAGAGCTCCTGGAATCAATCGACAAATAGTGTCTAAGTACAAAAGAGAGGGAAGCTCTCCTCCAGACAATATAAAATCTCCACAAGAAATTTCTTCGTCAACATAGAGTTCTTTAATACGCTCATCCACACCTGAAAAACGTCCACAAAGAAAAAAAAGATGCTCATGCTGAGTCCTGAGAGACTGTGCTTTTTTTTGGTGCCAAGGTGTTCCACCTGGGCTTGTGAGGATCACATAAGATTTTCCTACCGACTCAATCGCTTTTGCAACTGGTTCAGGACGAAGAATCATGCCATCATCACCACCATAAGGCTTACCATCAACAGTTCCGTGCTTATCTACAGCAAAGTCTCTTAGATTAATCACAGTTACTTTTAGTATTTTTTGTTTGATTGCATTTGCTAGAGGGCCAAACTCTAAGTAAGAGCTGACAAAATCAGGGTGAATGCTTGCGATGGTAACTTGTTTCAGCATAGTCTTTTAAGTTTGTTAGAATCTTTAAGATTTTTGCCAAAGTTCTGCAAAAAAACTTTTTGGAAATTTTGTTAATATTATAGCTTTTTTTTCAAAATAAGTATCATTAAAAGGGAGCTCAAGCAGAAAACCATCTTCTCTTTGAATAACAATCACATCACCAGCCCCACAGTTGTAAGAACCTTGGCAGACTCCTAGCTCAAGATCATCAGATGTTTTAACAATTTTTCCTTTACACTCTTCTTCTGGCAAACCTTCTATGTCTAGAACTTCTTCCCAAAGACAAGAGCCTAAATAAGGTTCAAGGGCTGTACGGTCAAGTGCCAATGAAAGTTTTACAAGAGTTTTACCTTTGTGAATTTTTAAAGACTTAACAACAGCAGGGGTCGGCGTGTGTTCATCTTTTCCAACAAAGATAATGTCGCCTTCCTTGCAAGAATCTTTCAGCTTAAAATAAAAAAAGCCCTCTAGGCCATGGGGTTTTGTGACCTTTCCGAGCTTATTCAACTTCTTGAGCTTTTTTAGTGGGAGCATAAAGAAAGAAAAACTACTTCTTGCGAGAAAGTGTGATTTTCTTGTGCTTTACAAGCTTTTCAGCTGTTTCTGAGAGTTGCGCGCCTCTTTCAAACCAGTGCTGAAGTCTGTCTTCTTTGATTTCAATTACGGAAGGCTCAGCTTTTGGATCGTAATAGCCAAGTCTTTCGATGTAGCGCCCATCTCTTGGAGCGCGACTATCTGCAGCTACAAGGTGGTAGAAAGGGTTGTGAGTGGATCCGCGTCTTTGTAATCTGATACTGACTGCCATTTGTTATAAGTCCTTAAAATCTAAAGATTCTTTAAAGTGCTAACTTTAACAGTTGAGGGAGAAAGTTGCCTTGCTAAGAAGTTGCTCTCTCACTTAAAAGCCAAAAAATTAAAATAATGTAGCGTGATACCACAGCTATCTTAGAAAATCTAGCAGAAATGAAGGGACATTATTGAAAAACCAAAGACCCCTCATGAAAGATCTCTTTCGCTGGCTTTAACACCTTGAAATCAAGCAAAAAAAAGGAGTAGAATAAGATGTGTGAACATTTTTGTTATGGGGCGCGCCCAGAATGCCTCTTCCCTCTATTTAAAGTAAGGATACCCTATGACACGACAAGTGATTTATATTTGGACTTGTCTCTCCATTTTGGCTTTTTTTTCTTCTTTGGGTCTAAAAGCAAAAGACAGTTTTTCGGTTTTGAATATTTCTACGCCAAAAAGAACAAATGCTCAACTTTCTTTTATTATTCAGTTCGATACAACAGGAACTGGAAGAGCAAAAATTACAAAAGAAGCTAGACCTAACTTTTCTTTCGATGTGAAATACTCTCACCTAACAAGGTCTAATATACTTCTTAGTATAAAGGATTCCATATCTCCTTCAGCAAGCGGAACCCAACTGCTATTTGTCACTTCCCAGACTACTATTGATACAATCCAAGGGACTTATAATGTTGTCATAGAAAAAGATCCTCGATATTCAGCATCAGGAAGTCCTAAAAGTATTGCAGAGATTGATGCTATTTCTATAAATGTGAAATACGACAATCAACTAATAGATGGTGCAACAGAAATCACATTCGAAATTGATAAGAACGTTCAGTACAACTTAGGCAATGAGCCCTATGTAAAAAATTTAGTCGCAGCATCTGAGTTTAAAGCAGTGACACTGACAACCCCTGGTTCAACAGATAAGATTCTTCTTTTCAAAGACAAAGAAAACAAAATAGAAAACACAGAAGAGACACAAACACTTTCGTCTCAAGCCATGGATCTTGTTCTTTTTGATATAGAGGGGATTGATAATCAAGACGCTTATAGTTCAACTTCTAATAAGCCAACTGATCAAAAAAAAGGTTTTCAGATATCTTCTCGGTTTCTTAATCTTTTGGACCCCACTACTGGAGCAAAAAGGATAGAAAAAAACCAAAATGAAGAGTGGTCAAAAATTATACCAGCTAAACTTGAAGCTTCTCAAAAGACAGAGTGCTTTTTTATATTTCCTCCCGCAAGTCTTAAAACAAATGAATCTTATGAATGTATTCGTTGTAACTTTACTGATTCTGCAAAAACATCTGCAGATCAAGCTTATCTCATAGAAAGCTCTTCTTTTTCTGAAGGTACAAATAATGTTATTAAAAAATTTAATTCTCTTGATGTCAGTAAAGGTCAAATCTTTGAAAATTTAGAAAATGAACATAGATACGCTCTTCTTCCTCTTTTTTCTAACAAAACAATAATTAATTACAAAAAAGCCAAGGATCCAACTTCGAACACAGACAACAAAATCATGTGTGAAATTATTTCTGCACAAACAGACTTTACCTTGATGGATTTTTTAAATTCTGACAATGAAGTTAAAAAAGGAGATCCTCGTTGTTTTATTGTTTCAGCAGCTTATGGGTCAGCTTTTGAACCACAGGTAGATATTTTCCGCTGGTTGAGAGACTATGTGATCTTAAAAACAAGCTTGGGTCAAAAATTTATGGACTTCTACTACAATAACAGCGAGCCAGTAGCAAACTTTATTGCAACTTCTGAAGTCTTGAAATTTTCCGTGAGAACCATTCTTTGGCCTTTTGCTATAGGGCTTCATGTCCTAAAATTTTTAGTAGAGGTACCGTATTTTCTTTTGTTTTTAAGTTTTTCTTTCCTTGCTTTTTTTGCCTTTAGAAATGTTTTTATGAAAAAAACTTAGGAGCTTTTGTGGGTCAAGTCAAAACAGCTGTATTTCCTGTTGCTGGCCTTGGGACCAGGTTTCTTCCTTTGACAAAATCAACTCCCAAAGAAATGCTCCCTATTGTCACAAAACCTCTTATTCAATATGCTGTTGAAGAAGCTATTCAAGCTGGTATTGATCATCTTATTTTTGTGACAAGCAACTCTAAGAAAGCAATCGAAGAGTATTTTGATAAAAATTATGAGTTAGAAGATCGTCTCAAAAAAAATGGTAATACAAAAGCTCTTCAACAAGTACAAAATATTATCCCTCGTTCTGTCTCTGTGAGTTATGTGAGACAAGAAGAACCAAAAGGACTAGGAGATGCTGTTCTGAAAGCTAAAAGGCTTGTGGGGAACGAAAACTTTGCTGTCCTCTTAGCTGATGATCTCATAGCCTCCCAAGAAAAATCGAGCCTTCTTTCTTCTATGATAAGACAGTTTTCTGAGTCTCACACAGTTTCTTTAGCTCTTGATCAAGTACCTCTTTCAGAAGTACACAAATACGGAATAGCTTCTTTCGACGAAGAAAGGTGCTCTGTGAGCGCTCTCATAGAAAAACCTTCAGCTCTAGAAGCACCCTCTCGCTGGGCGCTTCTTGGACGTTATGTTTTTAGTCCTGAAATTTTTTTCTACTTAGAGCAACTAGAACCTGGTCGTGCAGGAGAAATTCAACTTACAGATGGGATTTCTCTTATGCTAAAAGATAAACCTATTTTTGCCGTTCCATTTCATGGAAAACGTTTTGATTGTGGATCTGCCTCTGGCTTCAAAGAAGCTATTCGTTATTTT
>Ga0172367_10006220_pt1 | contig 14113 bp, 11 predicted proteins | sample Lak10m_FD_114542 | JGI IMG/M metagenome (GOLD analysis project Ga0172367, IMG submission 114542) | Freshwater microbial communities from Kabuno Bay, South-Kivu, Congo - kab_022012_10m | ecosystem: Environmental > Aquatic > Freshwater > Lake | place: Democratic Republic of the Congo: South-Kivu... | reverse complement strand
GCAAAAATCATAGAAATAGCTAAATACCATTGATGTCTAACAAAATCACTAAGCATAATTACTTTCTGAGTAATCCAAGGTAGTGGCACATTCATTTGATTGAAAAGTTCTATAAACTTTGGAATAATAAATACCAAAAGCATAACAAAAATACCTAATGTTACTATAATAACAATAGCAGGATATATCATCACACTTTTTATTTTCTTTTTTCTTTCATCATCTTCCTTATAATTTTGATAGATATTAGCAAACATATCACCAAGTTTTCAAGTACTTTCTCATATTCTTATCAAAGATATATCTAATCTAGAGATTTGACTGTACCATTTTACGATTTCAGAAAGTTTCATTCAAGAATCGATTCAATCCAAAATATCTCTAAGAAATTTCTTGAGTCATGGATCTTTTGACTGATAAAATATAACTTGCAAAGTCATTTTCAAATCCATCTTTGCATTCAAAAACCAAGCCATTTTCTGATAAAATTGATACAAGGATCTTTTTGACAAACTAGAAAATCTCATCAATAAATTTTCCAAATACTGATCCAATCAAGACTTTCATTTTTGTTTAAGAAGTTGGTATCTATCGTCTTTTATTTGTTTTATAATATTTAATACCTCTTTTTTTGAAATAAGTGGATATTTTTTTAAGATAGAATTAGCTTTCAAAAGTCAGTCCTCATAATGTTTGTTTTTAACCAACATTTTTAAACTTTTTAATTCCAAGTTATATTCATCTTTTTGTTTATTTTGTTGAATACTATTTTGCTGATCTATAAATTTATTATGATAAGATAACAACTTTGGATCATCTATTTTAAACTTATCCTTAATATATTTGATCAAAGAAAGTCATCACTCATAATCTTTCATTTTCAAAAGACCAGATAATTTTTTGTATATATCGGAAAGATCACTTTTTTTAAGTTCATTTTTTGAAGCAATATGTAACAACCCTACCTTTTCAAAAAAAGTTTTACTAATAGCCACTGTTTCAGTAATATTCTTGGCTTTTAATTCATCGATTTTATCAAAATATTTTTTAATTTCTTTATCATCTGGATATTCTTGTAAAAATTTCAAAGCATCTATCATAGCTTGAGAATACTCTCACTGTCAAATCATAAACTCAATATTTCTAAGTTTATTATTTCTATCAACAATCTTTCTAGTATTATTGAACTCATCTAAATATTTACTTTTATAAGAAAGTAGTTTTTTTTCTAATAATAATAACCTAGAATCTTCCGGAAATTTACTTTTAACATCATTAAAAGTCTTATCTGCTTGGGTCAAAAGCTTACTCTTCATATAAAAATCAAACCAATATTTATAATGATCAAATTCAGTAGATTTGCTATAATCATATTTGTAAGCTGAATTTCTATAATCTTCTATAAAATTACTAAGAAAATAAACAATATCCTCAAGTTTTGATTTAATTTTTGAATCTTCTTCTTCCAAATATCTTTGATTCAAAAGAGAAAATAAGGTAGAATATTTACCTCATATAATTAGTTTAATATCTTCAGCACTAAAGAAATCAATATGTTTGCTTACAAAGGTCAAAAACTTATCAAAATTCATTCTACAAATCTTTGTATGGTAAAACTTGACTCAAATCAGTAAATCAATACGCTGCTTTTAATAATCAATCTTGGTATAAACTTAGATATCACTTACCTTGCGTAACATCATCCCAAACACGAGCATTAATGTCTTTTGCAATCAATTTAGAAAATTCTTGATCTATAAGTGCAACCTCGTGTAATCAAATTCTTCCAGAATAACCACTACCAAAACAAATATCACAACCAACTTTATGTCTAAAATTCAAATTAGGTTTTACAGACTCCCAAATCGGTCACAATCATTCTCTAAATATTTTTTCTTCTTCTGGATCTAATGTATCTTTTTTCTGTCAGCATTTACAAACTTTTTTTACCAAACGTTGAGAAACTATCATTTTCAATGAAGATGCTATCAAATAAGGTTCTATACCCATATTTACGAGTCTTTCAACTATTCAAGTTCATCTATTTGCATGGATAGTACCCAAAACCAAATGTCATGTCATAGAAGCTTCTATGGCCAATTTTGCAGTTTCTGCATCTCTAATTTCTCATACAAGTACAATATCAGGATCTTGTCTAAGCAATGTTCTAAGTCATGAAGAAAAAGTATATCATATTTCTGAATTTATCTGAGATTGATTGATTCATGCAAGTTTGTACTCTATCGGATCTTCCAAAGTACAAATATTATATTTTTGTGGATTAAAATGATTAAGTATGGCATACAAAGTAGTTGTTTTTCAAGATCAAGTAGAACCTCAAACCAATATCAATCCTTCTTTGAAAGTAAGAGACTTTTTAATCAATTTAAGATTTAATTGAAAAAATCAAAGAGAATCAATATTCAAAAGTTTCATATCTTTTTTCAAAATTCTCACTACTACTTTTTCTCAATACAAAGTAGGCAAGGTTGAAACTCTCATATCTATATCTTCTGGCTCATTACCTTGTCTATAAGAATAAACAATTTGACCATCTTGAGGAATTCTATTTTCATCTATTTTTAATCTAGCCAAAATCTTGATACGAGTGGTCAAATTATCTTTATTTGAAAAACCCAATCTATAAAGTTCAAACAATTCTCAGTCTACACGAAATCTAATAGCAACACTCTCTTTCTGCGGTTCAAAATGAATATCTGAAGCTCACTTTTGAATAGCATCATCAAATACCTTATCCAAAAATCATCTAAAATCATCTATAATATCAATTGTTTTTGTTTGCATTTGTGGGTTTTCAAATAAGTTTTAAATACTTTGAATTAATTATAATAAATAAATTTTATTTGTCAAAAAATCTTTTAATAAAAAAATCCCACCTCAAAAGGCAGAATTTTAAAAATACAATTTATATAATTATTATCTTGATGAAACTGTATATGGGAATTTATTTATATCTTGATCTATTACAGAAGAAGCATATCAACTACTAATATTTGTAGCTGTTATAGCATAAACTCAAGCTGTATCATAGTTTCATGAAAAAATAATTGAAGGGAAAGTTAAACTAGTTGTTCAAGTATATGTAATAACATCTCAAGACAGTACATTTCACTTAACAATAGCTTTATCTCAAACTGTTGTAGAATCTTTATATTCCATAGTAGCAGCTACATTGAATTTTCTTTGTGCATTACCATCTATAGAAAGGATATAATATAATTTTACAGCACTAGTAGATTTTGGATCTGTTGGAGCTACTTGTAAACTATCTAATCATATATTTCTTATAAAATTATCACTAACAGGTCATTGATAGAAAGCATTTGCTGTTCAAGCATAAATTACTCAAGACAATACATTTCAAGTTTTTAATGATCAAGTTGGATTTGCTTGATAATCAGCCAAATATGTTAATAATGATCTTTCAACTGTTCCAACATCTGATATTCTTCTACTATCTCTAGATTTACCTAACCATTTTGTAACTACTACGAACGCACTAACCGCCAATACTGCAATAATTGCTATAACGATAATCAACTCAACCAATGTGAACGCTTTTTTAACAAATTTTTTATACATTTTTTTATTAAGAAAAATTAAAAACAGAAAAATTGTAACAATATTTCTTTAATTTTCAATAGATTTTCTCCAAATACAACCAAATAATGATTGATTTTAAAACTATTTTTATTAAACTTTTAACAATTTAGCAAAAAACACAACAATTTATGAAACTTATAGAAGCTATTATCTGAATATTAATATTATCTCTTATTTTGTTATTAGGTGCAAACTACTTTATGTTATCATGAGATAAGTTTTCTGTTTATCTAACAAAGCTTTGAAAAGATGCTGAAAAAATTAGTTTATATAACTATAGCAGCTATCTAATAACTAAAATCAATACTCAATGAACTTGATATGTTGTATTTACCTGAAATAATTTTGAAACATGAACAAAATGAGATTTTTATTTCAATTGCAATTACAAAACCTGAACTCTTATCAAAACTCCAATGGCTTATACATGACTATTTTGTGAATTACAGTATGATAGTGACAAGATCTACAATTATAAAATATTAGAAAACTAATTGTTATATATAAAATACTTTAAATCAAGTTCCCTTCAAATAATTCATAATTTCATATTCAACCAATATCATCAAGTAGTTGTCCAACCCGAAAATGTATTACAAGTAAAACCTGTAAATATTCTCTGATAATCTGTCCAATTTAAATTACTAATTCCAGTATAAATCTGTGTTATACCTACTCAATCATCTATACAACGATAACCCATATAACCAGTATAGTCAACAATATCTCATGAATTATACAAAACCAGTCATGTAGAAGAATTTCAAGTAAGATACCATCACTCATATCAGTTTGAATAAACTGAGTTTAATAGATCATTATATGTAGTTGAAAATGATTTTACCTTAGAATTCTTAGAAACTCAATCAAAAAAACTTCAAAGTGATGTGAAAACAAAAAATCATATAATAGAAAAAATAAATATAAACACTATAAACTCAAGTAACATTATTCACTTTTTCTTCATCCAAATATCATATTAACTCAAATAAATTAAAAGTAAGTTTAACAAATTTATCAAACTATTCAATCCAAAAATATATTGAATTACATTCCATTGTATTTATAGTTTCAGTTAAGTTTTAAATCAAAAAAACAAAATATGGACATAAAAAAATCATTCACTCTAGTAGAGATTATAGTTACTATATGAATCATTGCTATCATATCGACAATTACAGTTGTATCATTATCAAAATGGCTAAATACAACCAAAGATGGGAAAAGAATTTGAGATCTAAATACTATAGCTACTGCATTGGAAACATATATTTACAACCAATGAGAATATCCAACTCCTGATAACAATATTCCTATAACTTTTTCTGGTTCATTAATCATAAACCAATGATATTTATGAACATCATCATCAAATACTATAAATCTAAAAGCAGAAATTAAAGATCCTAAAGATAGTTCATATTATGTATATTCAATATCAAACGACAAATCAGACTATCAGATTTTAACATATTTTGAAGCATCTCCGTCAAGACTATTATCAAAATCTATATCAAACAAAACATACTGAGCAAATGACTTATCAAACAGATTTATAGTTACAAAATGAGATAAGCTATGAAGTATTGTAAACTTAGATAATATTCCAGTACAAGATTTATACACTGGCATAGATTTAGATATATTTACTTGAGAAATTAAATCATATTACACAAAAGACGAATACATTTCATCTACTTGATGATGAATTATTTCAAGTATGGCTATTTACAGACCTACAGTATGATACCTTGATAAAAATCTATCTTTACTTCTAAATTTTGATGAATGAAAATCATTTGTAACTTATGATAGATCCAAAAACAATATGAACTGACAACTAATATATTGAACAAAATGGGTAGAATGAATAAATTGAAAATGAATCAAATTTGATGGTATAGATTCAGCCAAAGTTATTGATAAAAACAACTCCAGTTTGGATTCTTCGGACTGAATTACAATATCTTTATGGATAAGTATAGAAAAACTACCTTCTAATTATGCATCTATTATAGATAAACAATGATCATTTTGAATAAAACTGCTTTCTTGATGAACTTATCAGTGATACATATGATCTACAAATCTGAATATTAATGCAACTATAAATCAATGGCAAAACATTATACTCAAATATGATAAGTCAAATATAAAAATGTATATCAACGGTGAGTTAATATCATCTGTAAGTGATACATCAAATATAGCAATAAATGACTATGATCTTAAAATATGAGAAAAAAATCTATTATGAAGTATAGATGAATTACGTATTTACAATCGTGCTTTAAATGAGAATGAAATAAAGTTCATATTCAAAGGTATGCAATAAAAAATTATTTAAAAACATAAATAACTTTACCAACAATTTTCCACCAAGAAACATCATAAGCATTGGAGTCTTTGCAACCATCATAAGAAAAACATTCCCTAGAATCCAAGCTATTTGATCTATTATCTCACATAAGAAAATATCAATTCAATTTTTTATAAGAAACTCATTTCTGTTCTAAAAGTTCTTTATTTGTAGTACAACTATAAGTATTATCAAAAAGTTTATAAGCATAATCTCAAGGTAAACAAACTACTCTTTTTATATATTTTGGACATCAATATCACCATTTACATTGCCTAGTAACAACAATATCACCTCTATCCAATCACAATCAAAATATAGATAGCGTTTTTGAATAAATTACTCTCTGAGAAGTAATCAATGTTGGTTCCATTGATGGTCATTCTACTATTCATAAAAAAAATCAAAAACTATAATACAAAACTAAAATAGATAACGCAACGGTTGTCCACTTATAATTTTTAAGTATAGATTCTTCGGAAAAAAGTTTTTTAAAAAAATTCATAACAAAATTTTTATCTATTAATTGGCTTATGATCTAAGTCTTTTTCTCATACAAATGTTTCTCTCAAATACAACAAATATTTTCATACCTCATCTTCTCTCATCACACTTCAAAAACTTAATTTCTCTTTTCACATCATATATACATTTGGTCTTATATCACACCACTGGTTATATACTTCCTTATCTTTGTACTCCTTTACCCAGTAACACTTAAAGTCAAATACAAACAATCATTTATTGTTAAATACTACCGTATCCACTGCAAACACGAATACAAACAGATTAAACACACTTATCACAAAAAATACTACCAACATCAATATACTCATTATATTCTTCAATCTTTCTTTCATCCTATTTTAATAATTTATCTTCTAAAAATTTTTGAAGGTCTTTTTTAGCTTCTTCTTTTGAAATTTTATTTCTATTTATTTTATCTAGTACTTCTGATTGGTTGTAAATTTTAATAAATTTATAAAATCATCATCTAATCACAAGTTCATCAAAACATTTATTGGTTTTTTGTGCTTTTTCTTCATTTGTAAACTCTTTTGAGTCTACTAAATCTGTACATTGTTTAACTGATTTATCTATTATATAAAGTCTTTTCATAACATAACCTAATCACCAAGATAGATTTACTTGCCAATAATCTTTAGACCAAATAAGATTATCATCCATAAAAACAGATATAAACTTATTGTAATCAGATACTTTCATAGCTCAATCTATATTTTTAGACAAGATACATTTGGTATAAAATTTATCATCATGTTTTAGTTTATCACATTGGAAACTACCATCTGAAGTAAACATCATTAGATCCTCATTATTCATACTATTACAAAATTTATCATATCATTCTACTACTTTTTTTCATTCTTCAGTATTACCAAAAGCAACAAAAGCATCAGATCTTTTATATTTTTGCCAATCTTCCGACCATTGTCAGTGACAAACATCAGTAACTTTACCTACGCCAAGATCTTTATTAAAAAATAGATAATGCCAGAAAGCATAATAAGTATCTTCTGGTATTTTCACTCAACTTCATCATATAGTTTCTAAATTTTTGAGTTTATTAAAAAAATCAGTAACATCCTCAGGTTTATTAACATTTCTATTTGTATAGTTAAAAGCTATATAATTATCTATTTTCACCTTTCATGTATCTTTATCCTTAATTAGTGCTGGTTCCACACTATATCACTTTGTTCTTCATTCAAAAAAAGTATCCCTTTCATAATATTCGCTTACAGACTTTGATCTCAATCAAACAAAAGAAATAAATCAAATAAAAGCAAATAAAAATAATATCATTAATATTTTTTCAAAATTAATTTTCATCAACGATTATAATATTATAAAATAATTAATGTTGTATTATATTTTTTTTTAAACATTTTACAATTAAATTCAGATATAGATAGCTATTACTAAAAAAAGATATGAGCCGTTTAAGCTACATATCTATTTATATTATGACTATTTCTTACATACCAAAGGAAAACCATAATTAGCAGTACCCCAAGATGTATTATTTAAACTCATAGACCACCGCCGATTCCAGTTTTGCCGGGTCGACCGATATGTATTAGATCAATTGTTCCGAAAAGATGCTTTTGCTACTAATCAATCATTTGTTCAATCTCACCATACTGTATAAAACCATCCATCCCAAGTATTTTGGGTTGTAATATAACCTCATCTTGCAGAAGCAGACATTAGTGCATTTCAATCTAATCTTATTTTATCATATGAATTACTAGAATAATTTTTTGCATACATAGAATAAGGCATCATAACTTGTTTACAACCAGCAGATGAAGCTCTACCTATCATATTGTATTTCATAAATGTTCACTGCCTATAATTAGTACCAATATCAGCACTAGCATCACTTGTTACATCTGGAGTAGCTACTACAAATATTCATCATTTTTTCCAATTTGTTGTATCTGTTCACCAATCATTTGCATAAGTTCATCATCATCATCAAGTACTACCTGCAGAACCACCAAGCATTGGAGCAGCCAACAATCATTCTATCAACATACCACCTACTATCACAAAAGTGGCAAATATTGATACGAGATTTAGTAATGTTAATGTTTTATAAAATTTTATTTTTCCCATTTATTGGAAGTTATATAATAAATTTATATATTATTTTTTACATATTACAGGCATTCAATAATTTTTTACAGACCGATTATCATCAGCTAAGTATGTATACCGATGCCGAGACCGGTTTTGCCGGGTCGTCCGATATGCATTAGATCAATTGTGCCGGTAATTACCATAAACAACCCGGCCATTGTTATTACCATCCGTCCACCGTCATTGTACCCATGGCATATTATTCCGATGAGAAACTCAAGCCCTCATTCAAGCTGCCATAGCAGAATTTCAATAATACCTCATATTATCATAACTACCATCACTATAATTCTTAGCATACATAGAATAAGGCATCAAAACTTCTTTACATCAAACTGCATTAGCTCTATAAAGAACGCCTCATTTAAGAAAAGTTCAAAATCTATAATTAGTACCTAAATCAGCTGTAGTATTATCAGATACATCTGTATCAGTAATAACTAAAACTCATCATTTTTTCCAGTTTGTTGTATCACTACCCCAATCATTTGCATAAGTTCATCATCATCATCAAGTTGCTCATGATGCTCAACCAAGAATCGGTCATGCCAACAATGTCTGAAAAGTCATCATCAATATTAGTCATACAACACCAAATACTGACAATACATTTAGAAATGTTAACGATTTAAATAATTTTATTTTTCCCATTTTTTGTATTTAAATAATAAATCAATACAAACATTCAAAATACATCATAAATTATAATACCATAATACAATATTTCAAGTCTTTTTTTAGAAAGATGATATACAATTTTTGATATTACTCCTTACATCAAGTTCTATAGCAGTAGGATACTGAACCATATAACCAAAACACAATAATTTATTTGTAACTCATTTTTTATAATAAGATATTTTATCAATCAGACAAGTATTTGATTTTAATAACATGTCTTTTATGTTAGTTCAACTTCATCCTCCTGGTAGTCAACAATTACTAAAATCTACATTATTTGAAGAAAACCAATTTTGAATTTCTGCTCTTACTTCGTCATTTATAATATTTCCGCTAAATAAGTTCTTATAAAGATAATTAACATCTGATTCTTTGATCTTTTGCTTTATCTCATTTTTTCTATTATCTGTAGTTTTTTGACCATCACATTGTTCTTTTAATCATTTAATAGCATTTTCTATACTACTCCATTTAAGTTTTGAATTTACTGACTCTATTTTTTTAATATTATCTTCACATCACTTACTTTCAGAATTATTACTAGATAGCTTTTGAACAATTCTCTCTCAAACTAATTTTTCTATCAAATTAACAACATTATCACATCAAAACTCTTTTTTTAACTTATCATGATCATATTCCTGAAATTTTTCCCATCATCAATACATATCTAGTCAATTTCTTATCTCTGAATCTTTGACATCTTTTATCTCACAAAGTTTTTGAAAAAATTTTTGATCATCTTTTAGATATTGTGATGTTTTGTATACATCTACTTTTCCATTCTCTACTACCAGATTATCCATTTGTTGAATACTATCTACAGAGAAATCATCTCAAACACTATCTTTTTTACCACATCATCAAATGATCAATACCATTGAGCTTATTGCAATAAGTCACAATAATTTATTTTTTCCCATTTTAGATAATTAATAATTAAAACTATTTGCTGATTATAAAACATTAAATATGTTTTTCAAGTTATTTTTACTAATAACACCAAGCATTATATTCGTCTGTAGTAGCCCATACTCAATTAGGTACATCAATATCTCATTGACCTCAAGAAGTAAGATGTCATAATAATGCATCACAGAATGTAGGTTTTAATGCTTGAGATTGTAAGTATCAATGTGGATCTTCCAAACTTCTTACAAATGCTACTCTATGTGCCTGTGTAGATAAGTTATTAAATATATTTACAGATACTCAAGTATTCATATATACAACACCTGTAACTATATTATTTGTGAATATAAGTTGAGTATTTACATTTACATACATTTCCATAAGTCTTGCTGCCTCTGTTACATCTCAACTAGCTGCCAATCATGATATTACATCTTTAACTTTACCAGATTTATGTACACAAATATCCTTTCTATTTATCATATCAGTAAATCCTCCATAAGTAGAATTAGCATTGATTTGATCAAAAGTATAATACAAATTAACTATAGTATTTCATGATAATGCCTTACATAGTTCTCAAATTTCTTCTATACTATCCTTATCAGAAGTTGATAATGTCAATTTACCATTATATCTCATATAATCCCAATCCAAGTATCCAAATCATGCTGCTATCAATTTTTTATCTACTCAGCTATTCAGTACTGCCCAATCCATAAAATTAGCTACACCACTCCATCACATTACAGAATGAGTAATTCATCTAAGCACAGAAGTTCTATAATGCCATAAATAATTATCTACTGGTCACATAACTTTCTGTTCATCTCAACTAAAAGTATAAAGATATACATCATTTCTTTCATATATTTCTTTAACCTTTGTATTATTTTGAGAACTTCCACTATAATTTAATATTTCATTATAACTTACACAAGGATATCTTCATGCAGGATCACCTAGATATCATGTCATAGTAATTCAGCTACCATATCAATTGAATCATCAAATACAAATTCTACCAATGTTTTCTAAGATTTTTCCTCATGTTAGATCTCATCAAGCAAATGTTATAAGATCCATATATTCATCATCTATTACTTGTAAAATATTTCTATCAAGATTTCCAACTGAAAGGATACTTCAAGATGTTAGTGATGCAAATATTTCTGCTCATATTGTATTATTTAATCATGTTCATCATGCAAATAAACTATATATATATCAAGAAAAATTATTTATCAAATTAGAGTTAGTTTCTACTACTACACCAGACAATCAATCTTGTATAGCAAGCAATCTCAAGGCTTCTAAACTTTTGTTAACATTATTATTATACATCTTTGTATACAAGAATTGTGCCTTAACAATACTATTATTTAATAAGTTGTCTTTCAATATATCTGTTCTAATATTAGATGAGATCAAGTTGTTTACGCTTGCTGCCTTATCTATACAACTATTTGTCATAAGTCTCATATATTTCAATGCATCAGCTGAATATCAATTATTATAATACCATTCCATATATGTTTTTACTGTGTTATCTGACATCTGACTCAGTCATGTTCCACACAATATGTTTGTAGCTATTGTATCTGTTTGGGTCAACAAATATCATGTACTATTCATTCTATATGCGAAATAGTCCCATTTGCCGCTTCTTTCCATACATATTGCCCTTCTTGCAGGCATATCTACAAAATTACCATAACTATTATCTCCACTAATTTGGTCAAATGTATTAAACAATTGTACTATAGTTTCTCATGACAGTGCCTGACATAAATTAGCCAACTCTGTTACACTAGGAGCATCTGAAGAAGTAAGTTGAATTTTACCATTATTCCTCATATAGTCCCAATCTAAGTAACCCCATCATGCTGCTATCAATTTTTTATCTACTCAACTATTCAATACTGCCCAATCCATAAAATTAGCTGCTGCTGTCCAACCACTTAATCATTCAGAAAGTCATCTGATTATAGCAGTCTTTGATTGCCATTTATAATTATATAAAGGTCAAACTATATTAAAATTAGGATTTCAAGTTTCATAAGTGTAAAGATACAAATCGTTTCTTTCATACAAAGATTTAACTTTTGTATTTTGAGCAGAAACTCATGTATATGCTAACACCTCATCAAAAGTAGCACAAGGAATTCTTGCCATTGGATCTCCACTATAATTTGTAGGCAATGTTCATTCTCATTCATTTCATGAAATACATATTCTACCTACTGCATCAAGTATCGCTGCTCAAGAAGATGTATTTGATAGATTATTCAACACCTTAATCATATATTGATCATCAATACTATTGATAATATTTCTATCTATATTTCATGTAGAAATAGTTTGACCATTTCCAGCCATAGCTAAGAAAACATTACCAGCCACAGTCCAATCCAATTCTCATGTTCATCACATAAATATCTTATTTAAATTTCCACTCCAATTGTTTATATACGATACATTTTCTTCTACAACAAAGTTATTACCCAATCAATCATTAATTCATATTTGTCTAAGGATATCAAGCATTCTAGATTGATAATTAGAAATTATATATGAAATCAACAATTGAACTCTATAATTATTTAACTGTAAGTAATCAGACAATACCTTAACAGCTAATCATAAATCAAAAGTTGAGTTTCAAAGATAATCTCAAAGCCTTGAGTTAGATATAGTCAAATCTGTTAGGATATTATACATTCTAGTAAAATTAGTTCAGCTTAATGATTCCAACAGTTCTATTCAAGTAGATAAAGAAAGTCATGTATTATTGAATATTTTAGCAGCTCTTACTTGTGAAATAGTAGAATCATTGAATATAGAAGTAGCATTAACTGTAGTTAAAATATCTACTACACTTGATCACTTATAGTTACATCAATCAGCCATAATTCAAACCATTCTAGAAGCTGCTGAAACATTTCAAGTTCAGATATAATAATCCAATAAATCTCTACCAGATAAATTACTTATTCATGTACCACAAAGCACTGTAGTCGCATAACTATCTGTCTGAGTATCCAAATCTTTTGCTAAAGTTGGTATACTACTATTACCATAAATAGCATTTTGAATAGCTGTTTGTTTTCCTGATCTATTTACACAAATAGCTCTTCTAAGTAAAATATCAGGAAAATTACCATAATTAACATCTCATTTAATAAGCTCAAATGCATTATATAATTTAATAATAGTATCTCAAGAAAGTGCTTGACAAAAAGCTGCAACCTCAGGTACTGTATTTTCATCACTACTATCAAGTTGTGATTTATTATTATTTCTCATATAAGTTATATCTAAATATCAGAAAGCTGCTGCTAATTCTCTAGGATCTACTCATGGTTGATCTACATACCAATTAAAGAAATTAGCTGCACCAGTCCATCACAATCATCTCAAAAGTGTAGTTTTGTAATTCCATTTATAACTATTTAAAAGTCATAATAATTTAGTTTTTGTAGTACCAGTTAAATAAACATATGATTGAACATCATTTCTTTCATAATATGCTTTCATAGTTTGGTTATACAACAAAGAACCATTATACCCACTCAAAGTAGAATTCATACTAAAACATGGCACTCTAGTTCAAGGGATACCTGTATAACCAGTAATATTCATAGAAGATCATTCTGATACATTACCATTTATACACAATCTTCAAATACTATTCATAACATTAGTTGCAAAAGAACTATTTACATTATAATATACACCTGTTAAATAATTATCATTTACTGCATTTATAATATTTCTTTCTATAGTTCAAAGACTTCAAACAGTTCAATTCAATGATGAAACAGTAGGAGTTGTAACTTGAGTAGAGTTACCATTAGCTGTAATAGTCTT
>Ga0172367_10006219_pt1 | contig 14116 bp, 15 predicted proteins | sample Lak10m_FD_114542 | JGI IMG/M metagenome (GOLD analysis project Ga0172367, IMG submission 114542) | Freshwater microbial communities from Kabuno Bay, South-Kivu, Congo - kab_022012_10m | ecosystem: Environmental > Aquatic > Freshwater > Lake | place: Democratic Republic of the Congo: South-Kivu... | reverse complement strand
TATTAATTATTATTATTGATTTTAAAAATCTTAATTTATATTATTTTTTTAACTATTAATAAAAAATATTAGTAAAAATAATTAAATTTTATATAAACTATTAAAAAATAAATTAATATTTTTATAAACTATTAAAAAATAAATTAAATTTTATATAAACTATTAAAAAATAAATTAAATTTTATATAAACTATTAAAAAATAAATTAAATTTTATATAAACTATTAAAAAATAAATTAATATTTTTATAAAAGTATAAAATAAGTTAACTAATATTATTTATAAAAGTTTAAAATAAATAAATTAATGATATTTATAAAAGTATGCAATAAATAAATTAGTATAATAAATTTTATTTAAAAAATAAATATTATTATTGATTTTAAAAATCTTAATTTATATTATTTTTTTAACTATTAATAAAAAATATTAGTAAAAATAATTAAATTTTATAATAACATTAAAAAATAAATTAAATTTTATATAAACTATTAAAAAATAAATTAATATTTTTATAAAAGTATAAAATAAGTTAACTAATATTATTTATAATAGTTTAAAATAAATAAATTAATGATATTTATAAAAGTTTAAAATAAATAAATTTTATTAAAAAATAAAAATATAAATTATTATTATTGATTTTTTTTAACTATTAATAAAAATATTAGTAATAAATAAATTAATATTTAAATAATTTTTTATATTATATTACCAATAATATAATAATCATATTCTCTTCTTGCATATTCTATTATAAATTCTAATTTAATTTTAATATTATTATATTTTAATTCTGTTACATTATTATTAATTGATATTATTTCTGCATTAATATTTTTTGCAATTTCTTTAAATATATTTTCTGTAACATACCATTCTGGAATATATTGTGTATTATAAAAATGCATATTATTTAATAAAATTAAACCATTATAAGGTGAATAAAATATATCATCAATACTATTTTTATTTTTTAAAAAATTTTCTAAATCTTTTGAAATAGTAGAACATATTATTTTAAATTCTTCTAATGTTTCATTTACAATAGTTGCAAACACCATTTATTAAATTAATTTATAAAATAATATCATTTTTATAATTAAATAAAAAATAATTAATGCAATTTAAATTATATTAAAAAATTATAAATTTATAACTTTAATAATGAAATTATTTAAACAATCTATTGTCACTTACATCAATACCAATCATTATATGTCTAATAAAGTAGGTTTGAAGGTGAAAGAAGACTAGAAATAAGAATAGCCAAAGTTAGAAAATAATATACAAGATTATAATGTAATCTGTATTTTATATTTTTATTTAATTATAAAAATAAAAATTAATTTAATTTAATATTTTTATTAATAAAATTATCATATTTACATAAAAATTTATAACCTTTAATAACAGTTACTTCGCTAACATTACAAACTTCAGCAAATTGTTTTTTTAAATAACCTAATTTTTTTTTCTCAGAATAATAATATAATATTGAAGCACAACTAGAAGTAGGTGAATTATCACTCATAATTTCACTATCTTCTAAAAATTTTACTAATTTTTTACATAATTCAATATCTTCCATTTTCATATCTAAAATAGAACAATATCTTGAAATAAAATCTAAAGGAGATGAACTTATAACATTAATTTGTAATAAAGTTTGAAATCTTGAATTACCTTTATTTAAAATTACTGGATCTATATCAAACATTTTAGCAATTTCTTTTGAACTTCTTGGTAAATTATTCATTAAACAAGCATGATAAATACAAGATGCAATTAAACCTTCTTTATTATCACCTCTACTTATTTTTTTTTCAGATGCTTTTTTATATAATACTTTAGCATCATCAACAATTTTTTGAGGAATACCATTACTTAAAGATACACCTGTTAATTTATCAAATACATTCCATAAAGTTCTTTCATTATAAGGCATAGCATTCCACATTTGATATTGTCGAATTCTTCGAATATCATAATTATTATTAAAACGATTACCTCCTATTATTGAACCTAATGAAGATTTTGGTAATAATATATTAGTTGGTAATCCACATCTTGATGGATCATCTCCTTTATTATCACCACCATAATAACGCCATTCAGCAGTATTATCAATAACTTTACTAATAATGGAACTACATTCACTACAAATTTGCATACAATCTTCAATTATAATACTTTTTGAACCACAACTACATATAATATCTGCATCTATTAATTTTATTTCTTTTAATCCTTCCATTATATTCCATATTTCATCATCTGTATTTAAAGACATCAAATAAACATAATTTATAATCTTTAAATCATTTTTTTTTATTTAAACAAGATTTATAATATAAATATAATAATGAATAAAATAGAATTATGTAAAAAAATAAAAAATGAATTAACTAATTTAAATAATAATGAATTAGAAGAAGTTTTTAAAATTATTTATAAAACTAATAATAATTATAGTAAAAATAATAATGGAGTTATTATTAATTTATCTTGGATTAATGAAGATATTTTAAATCAAATTTATAATTATATTATTTTTTGTATAAAATCACATAATGAAATTAATAAATATGAAAATTTATGTAATAATTTTAGTGATGTTATTAATAATAAAGATAAAATAGATGATAATGAAACTGATTTATTAAATAAAAATAAACAAAAAGTATCTCCTTATATGAAATTTTATTTATTAAAAAAAAAATTTAGTAAACATATTATTATTAATACCAAATATGAAAAATCTTTAACACATGAAGAATATTTAATTTTTTAACATATTATTATTATTTCTTTTTTATTTTTTTCTTTATTATATATATATGATTTTTCTTTATATATTATATTTGAATCTAATAAAAATGATATAAATAATGCTATCGATTGATTCCAACTATCACGACTTAATGCACTTATTATTTCTGCTGATTTTTTTATTCCAAATGCTTTTCCAAATTCGGGTATTGTTATAAATTCTATTAATTTATTTTTTATTTCTTGTTTCATTTTTTCTGTTGTTGATGTATATTTTATTATTAATTCTAATGGTGTTTCTTTTTTTGTTTTTATTTTTTTTTCTGATTCAATACTATTAATTATTGATTTATTTTCTATTTTTTTTTCCGATTCAATAGATTTAATTATTGAATAATTTTCTATTTTTTTTTCTGGTTCAATAGATTTAATTATTGAATAATTTTCTATTTTTTTTTTCGGTTGAATAGAAGTAATTATGGAACTTTTTTCTATTTCTATTTGTGAAAATTTATTAAATAATTCTTTATTATCTTTATAAATCCACATTTGTTCTTTTGATTCATGTTCCATTGGAATTTCTTTTTGAATTAGTTCCATTAATTAATTACTTATTAATATTAAAATAGATTTCATTTTTTTATATAAATTTTTATATTTTAATATTAATTATTTCTATTTTCTTTAAAAAATGATTTGTTTTATTTATTATTTTTTTAATATATAACTATGTCTATATCAAGATATTTTATTATTAAACATAATTCTTCTGTTTTTGATAATAATACAATTGTTTATTATGAAAATTGCACCTATTCTGGTGATTGTTATCTAGTATCTGATTTAAATGATAATTTAAAAAGGGAATGGATTATGTATTATGATTTATATCCTGTTGATAAACGTATAATTACTAATACTTTTAATAGATGGTATTTTGATGAAAAATTTGATAAAATTGCCTCAAATTTTAAATTATAAATTATACTATTTATATTTATTAAAAATAAAATTAATTTTTTATTATTTATTTAATATTTTATATTTTTATTATAATAATAAATATAAATTATTAGATAAAATTTTAGTTAATATTTTTAAATTTTAATTAATTTTTATATTTTAATAATAAATATAAACCAATAAAAATTAATATTATACCAAATAATTGTATATTTTTTATTTTATCATTTAAAATATAATAAGATGTAATAATAGTTATTATTGGTCCAGAACTAATAATTAATACTGGAATAGTTGGATTATAAAAATGTAATGTTTTTAAATATAATAATTGACAAATAAAAGAACTTATAAAAAAAGTAAATATTAATAAAATTATAAATTTTAATGTTATATTTTTATAACCTAAAATAATTTTATCATAATTAAATATAAATGTATAAATAAATGTTGAAATAAATAAAGTTAAACTTGAAATTAACATTATAAATTCATGTGGAATTATGGATAAATATAATTTTAAAATAATAGGAAAAACCCCCCATATAATAGAAATTATAAAAGGATATATAATCATTTCTATATTATTCTTTAGGTTTATATTCAGGTAATAAAGTTAAACGATTTTTTTTAGCTAATTCTATTGCAATTTTATTACAATAAGAATTTTTTGTATTTTTAATATCTTCAATACCTAAATCTGTTAAAATTTTATTATGTTCATTTTTTTGTAAAGAAGTGCAAACAATACCTGTTTTTTTACCATAAATAATACCAGGAGTTAATAATTTAAAAACATTTATTTTATTTTTTTTATTATTTGGATCAATAACAGGAACTATTAATCCCCATGCATATTTTTCTTGTGTAAAATCATCAGGAGGTTTAATATGAATTCTATTTGAAATTAATAAATCAATTTGTTTTTTATTAAAAGAATGATGATTTTTTCCATCAGGATTATAAATTAAAGGTTCAAAAGTTTCATTAAATATATTAATAAATCCAATATATTTATCATTAGTAGGAATAGTAGGAACTTCATGATTTTTAATTAAAATACCTTCTTTAACAAAAACTTCTTCAATAAAATCATCAATTTCATTAAGTCTTTTATATTTAAAAATTTTATTAATTAAAATATTAAAAGTATATTTATCTAAAGTTTTATATAAAATAAAAACAGCATTAAAATAATTTTCATATTTAATTCCTTTAATTTTTTTATATAAATTTTTATCTAAATTTTCAGTATCTCTTCTTATTTCTTCATCTTCTTTAAATATATTTATTTTTAAAGGTCTATCTTCAATAATATCAATAATATGTAATCCATCTTCGTGAGGTAATAAAATAATATTATTGATAATATTATTAGGATAAATAGAAATTTTAATAGCATGTAATAAAATAATAGGTTCAACAAAGTTAAAAAATTCTTTAAGATATTCTAAAGAAATAAATCGTTTATTATTTTGAATAAAATTTAAAACAATTGTTTTAATTTTATTTTGAATATTTAAAGCTAAATGTTTATAAGTTTCTTCTCTAAAACCAATATTATTTTCTTTAATATTTTGTAAATTAATATTACAAACAGGTTTAATTTTTTCATCATCACCTAAAGTATATTTTATTTTTTTATTTTGAGATGTAATAATATCAATAGGACCTAATTTAAACATTGATTTTGGAAAATAATTTATATTTTTAAATAAAGCACAATCAATAGAATTATTTTTAATTATTTGATCAATAATAAAACTATTATATAATTTTCTAGTTGCAATTCTATAAGCACTTACATCAGGTGTTTCTCTTTCATAATTATTAATAGCACAATGTAAATAAACAGTTACATTTCTTTCTTCAATAGGTAATTTATTATGACTACAATTACGAATACCTCTACCAATAATTTGTTCAATTTTATTAAAATGAAACCATGGGTCTAAAATATGTATTTCTCTAATATTAAAAAAATTTAGACCTTCAGAAGCTACAGAAGTCATAAGAACAACTTTTATTAATTCACCATTAATATTTAAAGGATTATTAACTTTATTTCGTAATTTATCAATTGATGTATTGCCCATATAAATCGGATTTTCACTAGATAAAATACAATATTTAGGATATTTAATATCGGGATAATCAATAGGATCAGTAATTAAAGATTCTTCTAAAATATTAGCAGTTCCTTCTCTAGTAAAACCCATATGTTCCAACATAATAGCTAAAGGAATAATACCATTTTCAATAAATTTAGAATATATAATAACAATACCTTTAGAGTTTTTAATAATATCAGCAATTTTTGCATATTTACCAGAATATAAACTAATATTACTAGGTGCTAATGCATTTTTATATTTAGAAGTATATTTTACAATTAATTGTTCTTTTTCACTATTTTTAATAAAAAAAGTATTAAAACCTTTTTTACCAACATCTTTATCAAATACTATATTTGTAGAAGTTAATAAAGAAAAACTCGGTTTTGTTATAATATTATCATCAGAAATATTATCATCATTAATATTATAATCATCATTAATATTATTATTATTAATAAAATCAATTTGTTTTTGACTTAATTTAGAAATTACTAAATCATTTTCTAAATTATTTATCCAGTTATTATCATTTTTATCAATAGGATTTCCTTTTGCAGTAAATGGAATAGTTTTTTCCAATACTTCAATATCATTTAATTTAGGTGAAATTTTTAAAGGAAAATTAAATGGATTTTTACCTCTTAAATAAGAAATATAATTAGAAGACATTAAACTAATAAAATTTTTAGCTTCATCAGTAATATTATTATTACTATCAAATATTTTATTTTTTTTATATAAATATAGTCTATTATCATTCAATAATAATAAATAAAATAAATTATAAATATCATCAGATATATTAAACATAGGAGTAGCTGTTAAAAATATTAATCTATTATTTATTCCATTTTTACAAACTTCTTTTAAAGATAAATAAACTCTTTTATCTATATCATTATTACTACTACTTCTAATATTATGTGCTTCATCAACAATTATAACTTTATCAGAAACTATTTTTTTATTTTTTATTAAAATATCAATATTATTAGCAAAATCTTCATAAGTAAAAAATCTATATCTTGTTTTTATAATATCTTTTATTTTTTTTTCTGCTGTCTTTATATCAGTTTCTTTTGAAATTTGAACTAATTTAATATATGTATCACCTGTACATTGATTAGTAATATTTGAATTTTCTGCTAATTTACTAATATTAAATATTTGAGATTTAAATCCTTCTTTTGTTGCAGATGGTAATATTACCCATATTTTTGGTTCATCTGTTGAATTATGATTTATTAATAAACTTTCTGCTATAGTAATTGCTGAACATGTTTTACCAACACCAACACCATAATATAATAATAAACTTTTATAAGGTGTTCTATAAGATAAATAATGTGCCATTAAATATTGAAAAGCACTTTTATCAAATTCACCACATAATTCAATTGTTTTTTTTTCATAATCTTTATATGTTAAAATATCAGGATATTTATTAATTTTATGAACATTTATTTCTTTTAATTCTAATAATTTTTTATTAAATTCAGCATCATTTATATCCGGATAATATAAATCTGTTAATTCTGTTTCAATTTTTTTAACTTTCTCCTTTATTATTGGTTTAATTTCAGATGATAGTGAATTATTTCTTAATTTTATTCTAGTATTTTCTCTTCTTTTAATTCTTCTTTCATATTGTCTTCTCTCAGCTTCATTAGTAAATATACCTAATTCATTACATTTATTTTTTAAAGCTAAATATATTTCACCATTTTTTTTAATTTTAATATTTGTTTGAGGATTTATTAATTTATTTTTTATCCATTTCATACATTCTTCTTTACTTGGTTCATATTTTAATTTATATTTTGGATTTTTTGTTATTTTTTCTTTTTTTATAATTTTTTTGTATTTTTTTATTAAATCTTTATGTTCATCAAATATTTCTTTATTTTTTTCATTTATTATTTTTAATATTATACATGCATTTAATATATCTTTATATAATTTTCCATTTTTATCAATTTTACTATTTGTTATTGGATTTATTAATTTTTTATTAGCCAACCATTTATAACATAATTCTTTTGTTATTGGTTCTTTTTGTGTTGTTATATATATTTCATTTGGTATAATTTCTTCTTTTATTGGTGTTTTTATTCCTTCACATTCTTTTTTAAATCTTTTATATTCTTTACTTTTTTCTTTTGCTTTAAATTCATATAATGTATGAGGATTTATATATTTATTTAATTTCCATTTTAAACAATCTTCTCTAGTAATTTCTTTTTTATTCATATTTCTATTAGTAAAATTTGAAAAGAAAAAATAATAAAATTTTAAAACTATTTATATTCTTTTTTTAAATTTTTTCATATTCTAATATTTTTTTATTTGCAAATTTAAATAATTCTATTCTTTCTGTATTATATATTTTTATATGTGATATTACATCATTATAATTATACCATCTTATTGCTCTTATTTCTCTTATTTGTTCTAAACATTCATTATCTATTTTTACATTTACTTCTAAATTATTTAATTTTGCAATATAATATAAATGTTTATACATTATTCCATTTGTTCCAAAAAATATTTCTTCAAATGGTATTATATCTGTTAATATTTTTAAATCTTCTTTATTTATTCTAGTTTCTTCATAAAATTCTCTAATTGCACAATCTATATCATTTTCTTTCATTTTTCTTCTTCCTTTTGGAAATCCCCATTCTTGTTCATTATATATAGTTTTAATTGATATTATATAATTTTTTAGAAAATTATTTTCATTTAATGTATAAAATTTTATTTTTGAATTTATAAATTCTTTATTATTTTTATTTATATTTATATTTGATTCATTTTGATACCATACATAATTCCATATATCCTCAAATTTATTATTTAATATCATTTGTCTTTCTATTATTGTCATATTTGATAATAGTTTTTTTATATATTCTATATCATTTGTTTCATATTTTCCTCTTATAAATTCCATAAATGATAAACTATCTTTCCTTTGTATCATTAAATATTTTATATCATTATTTTCTATTTTATAACATATTATTCCAAAACTTATTATTGGATGTGGACAATTTTTATATATATGACCATTTAAACCACAATTTCGACAACATTGGATTTTAAATAAACATTTTTCTCCATTTTTATTTTTCATTACATTAAATTTTTTATATTATTTATTTCTTAAATATTTAATATTTTGAATAATTTGAATATCTATTTGTAAATGGTTCTAATTCATCTTCTTCATTTGCTTTTAATTGATTTAAATCACTTTGTAATGCATTTACTGATACTGTTTCTGTTGTTGGATTTGTAAATTTTGCTATTTCTTTTTTTATTTCTTTTTTGGGTTCTTCTACTTCTATTGGTTTCTCTTCTTCTTTATCTACTACTTTTACTTCTGATTTTTCCATTGTTTTAGTTGTAAATTGTTCTAACATCATTGAATGAGCATAATCATTTGATTCAATTTCATTCATTATTGACATTTTCTCTTGAATTTCTACTTTATTTATTGCATTTGTATATGTAAATAAGGTTATAAATGCTATTATTATTACAAATATACAATATATTATTATAAATATTGATATTATCCAAGCATATAACCAACACCACCATCTTTGATCTTTATTTCCACCTGTAACCATACATGTTAATTGTAATAATGTTAAAAATATTGAAGGTATTAACATTAATATCACTAAAAATATAAATAAAAATCGATTTCCTACGGTTAAATCAGTTCTTGTTAATACTATTGTTATTATTATTACTATTATTGCTGCTAATATAGCATAACCTGCATATAATGCTTGAGGTGTTCCAAATAAAGCATCATATAAACCCATTATAATTTATTTATATTCTTCTATTTAGAAAATAAGAGAATAAAAAAATTATTTAAAAAATGAATATTATTTTTAATATAACTTTATTATTTGTTTAAAAATGGGTATTCCTTATTATTTCTATCATCTTACTAAAAAATATAATAATATTATTATCGATTCTTTACCTACTGATATTTTATTTTATGCTATTGATTTTAATGGTATTATTCATCCGGAAGCTAATAAAATTTTAAATAATTTTGATCAAGATTTATTATTTTCTAATTTATGGAATAAAATTAATTATTATAATGATACTTATAATCCTAATACTTTACTTATTTGTATTGATGGTGTTGCACCTCTTGCTAAAATAATTCAACAAAGAAAAAGAAGATATTTATCTATTTTTAAAAATAAAATTGATAATATTAATATTAATTGGGATACTAATGCCATTTCTACTGGTACTAATTTTATGAATAATTTAGATGATTTCTTATTAAATAAAATTAATCTCGAAAATAAAACTAATTTTATTCTTAATCCTAGTAATATTTCTGGTGAAGGAGAACATAAAATTTTCGATTATTTTAAAAATATTAATAATAATAATAAAGCTATTATTATTAATGGTCTTGATGCTGATTTAATTATTTTATCACTTATTTCTGGTTTATCTCATATTTATCTTATGAGAGAAAATAATGATAATATTACATATGTTTCTATTGATAATCTAAAAAATGCTTTATTAATCGAATTACGTTCTAAATGGTATAATATTGATAATGATATTGATATAATTGAAAGTTATTGTATTATGTGTTCTATTTTAGGTAATGATTTTATTCCTCATATTTTAACTTTAAATATGAAAAATAATGGATTAAATAAATTAATTGATATTACTACTAAAGCTATAAATATTAATGGTTCTTTAGTTAAAAATAATCAAATTAATAAAGATTGTTTAACTTTCATTTTCTCTATTATTGCTGAGAATGAAGAACATGAATTATTTAATGAAGTTTCTAAAATTATTTCTAAAAAACCTACTGATTTTACTTTAAATTCTCAAGAATATGCTTTAAAACATAAAGATAATTTATTACATGATATTTATTCTAATAATAAAAAATGGCGATATAATTATTATAAATTTTTATTTGATATTAATATTAATAATGATTCTTCTCTTATCTCTTTAATTGTTTCTAATTTTATTAAAGGTATTTATTGGACTTATAATTATTATAAAAAATTTGATTTAGATTTAGAATGGTTTTATCCTTATAATTATTCTCCAACTTCTAAAGATATTAGTAATTTTTTAAAAGTTAATGATATTCACAATATTCAAAATAAAGGTAATTATTTAAATTCTGATATTCAATTATTAATTATTTTACCTATTCAAAGTCATCATTTATTTGATTTTAAACCTGATATTAAATATTTATCTATTCATAAATTAAAATTTTTATATCCTACTCATTTTAAAATTCAAACTTTTCTTAAAAATCATTTACATGACTGTACACCTATTTTACCTATGATTAATATAAATAAAATTAAACAATTTTATTTACAATATAAAAATAAATAATATATAAATCCATAAATTTTATTTTTATAAAATAAATTTATAAATTTCATATATATAATTTTTTATTAATAACTTTATTTTTTTTTTTGAAGTTTATATAAAAATAATTTTATTTAATAGTTTTTTATATAAACTTATTTTATACTATTATTTAATCTTTAAATACTTTTTTTATTATTTTTGTATTTTTTTAAAATAATATTTTAAAAAATTGATTTTTTTTCGTTATTACAGTTTATTTATATTTAAAATAAATGGTAAAACATTATTTTAAATGCATGTGTGGTGTTTTATGTCGTGTAAAAGATGAAAAGATTATTGAACATCTTAAATCTTCTGATCATGACAATAAAATTTTAAATGATAATGAAAGAGCACCTACTGACGAAGATTTAGTTGCGATGATGGAACGTCTATTCGAAAATAAAGATAAAATATCTGATGGCGTTTTTCTTAAAAAATGTAATCGAATGAAAGAAATTCACTCTTATTGGGCAAATGAAAGAAAATTTAAAAGAAAATGGTGTTATGAACTCTCTGATTTTAGTATTAGTATTTATTATACTGATCATTTAGGAAAAATGTTTAAGTTTCGTCGGCGTTTTCGTTCGTATTAACAAAATCAATATATTATAAACAGAATTAATTTTTTGTTTTTATTTTTAATTATTATTAAAATCATAATTTAATTCCTTTAAATCAATTTTAATTCCTTTAAATCAATTTTAATTCCTTTAAATCAATTTAATTCCTTTAAATCAATTTTAATTCCTTTAAATCAATTTAATTCCTTTAAATCAATTTTAATTCCTTTAAATCAATTTAATTCCTTTAAATTAATTTTAATTTCTTTAAATTTAATTATTATAAATCAATTTTAATTCCTTTAGAATATAATAAACATTTGATTTTATATAAAAAATAATACTATAATTTTTATATATGAATATTGAATCTTTTTATGATACTATTGCTGATGAATTTGATAAAACTAGAATTCGTTTATGGAATTGTGTTATTCAATTTTTAAATTCTTTTAAATCTAATTCAAAAATTCTTGATATTGGATGCGGTAATGGTAAATATCTAAATTATAGAAATGATTTAAATATGTATGGTATAGATATATCTATTAAATTAGTAGATATATGTAAAAATAAAGGTTTTAATGTTGTTAAAGCAAATATGAATGATTTACCTTTTGAAACAAATTATTTTGATGGTATTATATGTATTGCTTCTTATCATCATTTAGATAATGAAATAGATAGACAAAAAACTATTAATGAAATATATAGAGTATTAAAACCTAATGGTATTGCATTTATTGAAGTTTGGAGTAAAGAACAAATAGATAATTCTAATAAAAATACTATTAATTTTAAAGATAAATCAAATTTAGTTAAATGGACCTCTATAAAAACTGGTAATATATATTATAGATATTATAATATATATTCTTATGGTGAATTGGAAAAAGAAATAACTGCTTTAAAACCGGAATTTAAAATAATTGATAATGGTTATGAAAAAGGAAATTATTTTGTAAAATTACTTAAAAATTAATATTATATTATTATTATATTTTTTCATATTTTTTATGACTTATCCTTTAATATCATATCCTTCTATTTTTGGTATTCCTATTATTTATTTAACATATATTTCTATTTTATATAATTTTGCTGATGATGAAAAACCTTATAAATTAAATAAATTTATGTTTTTTTATAATATTTTTCAAATTATATTTAACTTATTTATTGTTTATGGATTTTTATTTACTTTTTATTTTGAATTTTTTATTTATTTACATTATATTTCAAAATATATTGATTATATTGATACTATTATTATTATTCTTCGAAAAAAAAATAATCAATTATCTTTTTTACATATTTATCACCATTCAACAATTAGTATTCTTTGGGGCTTAATTTTAAAAGCTAAAGAAGCTAATAATATATCATATTTTGGTTGTTTTATTAATAGTTTCATACATTCTATTATGTATTCTCATTATTTATATACATCTTTAGGTTTTATTAATCCATATAAAAAATTAATTACAAAAGCACAAATTATACAATTTTATTTATGTATTTTTTATTCTATTTATATTATTTATTATAATTTTACAATTTCTATTATTTATCCTTATATTCAAATTATTTATTGTTTAATTATGATTATTTTATTTCAAGATTATTATAAAAAAAAATTAAATAATTATTTTTAATTTTTTTGTTTTTTTATTTTTTTATTATATAATAAAAATGATTTATTTATTATTTATTTTGTTTATTAATGGAAGAATTTGATATTTGCTGTATTAATATTTTTAATTATATTGAAAATAATATTGATATTAATTTAGAATTTATAAATTTAAATCCTTTACTTGTTAAAAATAATTTTGCTGAAGTTTTATACACTTTAATGAATAAATCAATAAAAATATTATTTGATAATTATAATTATAAATATATTTATAACTATAATAATAATTTTATTTATATTCATTTTTATGAAAATGATAATAAAATTATTAAATTTTATTTAAAAAATTTTAGTAATTTTAGAGATGTTTATAATTATTATTATGATAATAAACAATAATTTTATTTATTATTTTTAAATATTATCAAAAAAATAAATATAATATGTTTTGTATTTTTTAATATTCTAAAAAAATAAATATAAAATGTTTTGTATTTTTTAATATTATCAAAAAAATAAATATAAAATGTTTTGTATTTTTTAATATTCTAAAAAAATAAATTTATATCTTTGGTATTTTTTAATATTATCAAAAAAATAAATATAAAATGTTT
>Ga0172367_10006217_pt1 | contig 14117 bp, 5 predicted proteins | sample Lak10m_FD_114542 | JGI IMG/M metagenome (GOLD analysis project Ga0172367, IMG submission 114542) | Freshwater microbial communities from Kabuno Bay, South-Kivu, Congo - kab_022012_10m | ecosystem: Environmental > Aquatic > Freshwater > Lake | place: Democratic Republic of the Congo: South-Kivu... | reverse complement strand
AAAAGAATTAAAAAAAAAATTAAAAATATTAAATAAAAATAAGAAAAAAAAAAAAAAAAAAAAATCAAAATTAAAAGAATTAAAAGAGAAAAAAAAAAAAAAAGAATTAGAAAAATTATATTTAGTTTCTAATAATTTACAAACAGATTTTAAAACATATATAGAAGAAGCTAATAGAGCAGCTATTCCTAGAGATATTCCTAGAGATATTCCTAGAGATATTCCTAGAGATATTCCTAGAGATATTACTGGAGATATTAGTCAAGATAGTAGTGGAGATATTAAAAGAACTGATAATGTAGCAGAATTTTCAATAGGTAAAAGTAGAAATCAATATCAACCTGTTATTATTAGTACTAGAACAATTTCTAGAGTTTTACCACAAGAATCTATAACTACATATCAACAATTAATTGATTTATATAATATTTTATTTAGTACTAGTAATAGTAGTAAATTACTTAAGTATACTTTTCAATCAAAATTTGGTGATTTTAAAACATTTATAGATAATATTCTTCCAAAATTAATTACGCCACTACTTGGTTCTCAACAATCTGATGATATTAAATTAGAATTTTTTAAAAAATCATTAGCATTATTTTTTTTAAAAGCTACTTATCCAACAGATAATTATTTATTTGAAGATAGTAATCAAGGTTTATTAATTAAAAGTAGTACTAATTGTTTACATAGAATATTACCAGTTTATTCATTACCACATAAAACTAAATATTATAATTTTTTTGTAAAAGTTGTTCCTTATAATACTAAAGAAAATGATTTAGTTATATTTGATGTATTAAATGGTATTTATTTAAATACTATAATACATGAGCATCCTCAGTATAAACAACATATTTCAACATTTTTTTACTCATTTTTATCATATTATTATGAGATGACTTTAGATATAAATTTATGGGCTATTAATACATTAACATATAATACTGATAATGATGATTATAGTAAAACACATGTTCCTAGTAATATATATTCACCATATAATCCGAGAAGAGAGAATTTAGAATTTAAAAAATTATTAGTAGCTTCAACATCTTCAACATTTACATCGAGTCCATCAAAATATAAAGAAGCATATATTTTTATATCTAATGCTATAAATCATATAAGTATATATGAATTATTTTCTAATATTGATAATATTAAATTACATTATTATAAAATAGAATCTATTTTTAAAGAAAAATTTAGTGAATTTTTTAAATTTTTGCTATTTTTAGGTATAAATTATGGATTTCATCATTGTGATTTACATGATTCTAATTTAATATTTAATATAACTAAAAATTCTATAGCAATGATTGATTTAGGTAGAAGTTGTTTTGGAATATTATTAGATGAAGAAAATGATAGTATTAATAGTATGCTACAAGAAGAAGTAGAAAAACTTAATTATAAAAATAATCCTGATATAGATATTAAAACTGCATTTAGATCAGGTATATCAACATATAGACAATTATATGAATATAAACACGGACATAATGAATTAATTTTAAATGAATGTAGAATTGAAGTTTTTAAAGTAGCTGGTGTATTGTATTATCCAATGATAATATTTGATTTAGCACAATTAAGTTTAATAATGTATAGTAATTTATTAAAATTTTTAAACTATATTTCTTCACACTTTCAAAAAACAGAATATACTACTATGATTAAAAGATTAATAGCTAAAATAGATCCAATATTTAAATTTACAGACTCTAGAGATAGAAGTAAATATACTATTAATAATGATAGCCTAAATCAAGAATTATTAATTTTAGCATATAAAAATTTTAATCAATTTTTAGAAACTATAAAACAAACACCTACTAATATATTATTTAAGTATAACGAAAGTATTAAGATAATAGTAGATGGTTTATTAATTGTTGCTTTAATATTATTAGGTTATAATGAAAAAAATAATGATAAACAAATTATACATTCTACACATATTTATTTTAAAAAATTTAACCATAGAATAAAAATACGTGATTTTATTATAGATTATTATACTAAATATAATCAATATTTTATATATTATAACCATTATATAAGTAATATATTTACACGTAATTATGTCTATAATACACAATATTTAGTAGGAGGTAATAAGAAAAAATATTTAAATAAAAAAATAGTAAAAAAAATAATGAAAAAAAAAGGAGGAAGTGAAGAAAATAAAAGTATTAATAAAGAAAAAATTGAAGAAGAAATTAAAGAAGAAATTAAAGAAGAAATTAAAGAAGAAATTGAAAAAGACGAATATATAGAAGATATTAGTTTTAATTTAGAATATTGCTATACTAAAACTTATAAAGAAAAAGATAATAAATCTCCAAGAAAATCTATTAATGATGATAATAAATTATTTGAAAATATAAATAGTCTAGATAAATCAAAAGAAAATTTATTAATAGAAGCTATAAGTACAAAAGATATAAGTATAGAAGATATAAAAACAGAATTAGAAAAAGATAAAAAAACAGAAATAGATGAAGATGAAGATAAATATAAAGATATTGAAATATTTAGACATGAAGATAGTGAAGATGAAGATACTATACATGGAGGAAAAAAAAGAAGTAATTTAAATAAAAAAATAAGAAAATTAAAAACATATAAATAAACATATTTCAAAATGTATTAAATGTAAAAAATAAGAAAAAAGTTATTTATTTTTATACCTTCTAAAAATATACTTTTAGATATTTTATTATAAATATATATATTCTTGATATAATTAAGAAAAAGAGAGTTATTTGGAATAAAAAAGAAATAATTATAAAAAAAATGATATATAAAAACAAAGAAATTATAATTAATAATGGAGATAGATAAAATTGATTATCTTATTGAAAATCTTAAAGAAATGTTACAAAATGATAGAGGTGATGATATAAGTGAATTTGAAGAACATGAAGTTGAAGTTGAAAGAGAAGATTTTTATAATGATAATTTTTTAGTTAGTTTTCATACTAATAAAACTGCTATTATATTTGCTTTAACTAAACAATTAAGAACATCATTAATAGATAATCTTAAAAAAAATAAAAATAATTTAGATGCATTTCTTAAAGAATTTAATAGTAAATATAATATAATAATAGTATTTAATAATGATTTATTAACAACACCATCTATTACACAACTTAATATTATAGATAAAATTTTACAAAAAAAAAATGGTATGCTTCAATATTTTCATATGAATGAATTATTATTTAATCCTACTAAACATGAACTAGTTCCTAAACATAGAAAATTAACTCAAGATGAAATTAAAGATATAATGGAAAAATATATGTGTAAAAATAAATTACAATTACCTCTTATTTTACATTCAGATACAATTGCAAAATGGATAGGACTTAAACAAGGTGATGTTGTTGAAATTACTAGATATAATGAAAATAGTGGTAAATCTTATTATTATAGATGTTGTATATAATTTTTTTATTTTTTATAATAATAATAGATGTCATATCAATATACCAATTTTGAAAATAAAATTCCTGTTGTAGAAAAATGGATTAATAAAATTTTTCATAGTTTTATTAATGTTGGTACTTATGAAGATAATGATATTAAATATAATTATTATGTTCTTGACCCTGATGATGATTTTAAAGAAGTTTCATATATTTTAAGAATTAATGAACCTATTAAAAATCATCAAATTTTTACTTGTGGTGCAGGTGGTTCAGGTGGTATTATATATGGTCGTGGTGGTAATGGTGGTAATTATCTTTATATTGATAATTTAAATATTAATTCATCAATAGAAGATAGACAATTAGCAATTGGTTCTTATTTAATTATTCCAGGTAAAGCAGCAGATACTATTACAGATTTGGAAATTACTTCAAATGAATTTAATAATATTCTTAATCAAATTACTTTAACAGGTTCTTTTTATCTTATTAGATATGATAATAAACATTTTAATATTTATAAATCATCATTACAAATATTAGATAATTATAAAACAAGAGATTGGAATAGACCAACAAATATTGATAATACTTTTGGTGAAATTATATCAATTGATAATCTTAATTTAATTAAAACAAATAAAATTGATATATATGATAAAACAACACGAACAATTGAATTAATATTTTATTTAAAGAAATTTAAAACATTTAAATTTACTGAATTTAATAATAATAATTATACTAGAATTATTAGAGTTAATAATAATAATAATATTAATACTTTATTAATTCCATCTGCTGCTAATAATTATTTATATACTGCAGGTGAATATGATGAAATTATTTCTATATTATGTTATCCAAATGGTAATTTAATACCAGAACCTAATAAAATAGATTGGACTTCTTTAATTGATATTAATTATTTATTATCACCATCAAATAAAGAAAATTTTTATATTTATGATTTTAATAAAAGAAATGAAATTAATAGATTAAATGGTTTAATTGATGCAGCTAGTTTTAATAATATTAAAAAAAATACTAATATCTATTATAATTCTAATCCTAATGCAACATATTCTTTACTTGAAAATAAAATAGATCAAAATTATTTAGGATTACAAGGAGGTGCTAATGGTTTTATTCTTCAAATTACTACTAATAGATTTGCAACTATTAGTACATTTCTAAAAAGATATTATATGCCTTATCTTTTTTCTGTTGATAATAATACTAATCTTCAAGGTGGAGCTGCTGGTAGTACATTTGTATCTAGTGTTGGTAATATAATAATAAATAAATTAGGTGCGGGTAATAATAGTTTTATTAAATTAAATAGAGTCAATCCAAGAAATGTTAGTTTTTTTTCAAATTCAAATGAATGGATTAGTGGTTATAAAGGAACTTATAATAGTAATTTTAAAATTTATGCTTATTATAAAAAAGATTTAAATACAGAACTTAATAATAATACTCTTTCTAATGGAGGATTTTCTGGATATTGGCAATTTATTAAAGATGAAATTAATTATAATTATGGTGCTAATGGTATTAATGATTTAAATTCTCCTAATTATGGTGCATATGGATGTGGAGGACAAGGAGGAACAGTTATTATTGATAAAAATTCAAAAATGACAGGAAGTAGAGGAAAAGATGGTGTATTTATATTAAGTTTTATTAATTATGCAGTTGCAAATATAGTTAATAATAATCCATCTGTTATTCAAAAAATGATTACATTATTCATTAATATGAGTAATGATGAAAATAAAAATAATAATAAACTTAAATATATTAATGAACTTAAAAATAATAATATATTTATAGATTTTTCAATTAATGATTTAGCTATTAATAGAATACCTATTATTATTAATAATATTTTTATTCATGATGCAAATATTCATCTCAATGAAAGTTATATTAAAAAACTTGAAACTTATATTAATAAAAATTCATTAGTTGAATTTATTGCTGTTTCTTATATTATTCAAAGAATTTATCATGTTATTATTTCTACACCACAAAAAACACTTGAATTATTATCTATTTCTAAAATTAATAAATTAGAAATTTTATTTATTGATGATATTACAAAAGAAAATATTATTATTGATAATAATAATCTTAATATTTATGTTTTTGATAATTTTATTAATGAATCTAATATTAAAATTTTAGGACATAAATATATTTATAATTTTCTTATATCTCTTAATCTTTCAAATTATCATCAATTATTCTCTTTAAATCCTATTACTAATAATTTTCTTAATACTAAAAAAAAAATTATTATTTTAAGAGAAAATTCATTATTATATGATATTACTAATGATATTAAAACAGAAATTAATGATATCTATAATAATTATTATGATTTTATGATTATGAATATTGCTTATTTATTAAATATTCCTGATAAAGATTTTAAAATTAATTCTTATGTTATTAATTCCTTATATCAAATTTTTAGATTAAATAGTGTAATATATGCAATTATTTATAATAATTATAATCAAATAGATTATAATTCAAAAGCAATTATAAATAAAATTTATACTAATCTTAAAAATTATAATATAGATTTAAAGGAAATAACAGATAAAATTCAATTATCTGATAATGTATTTTTACAACAAAATGAATTTAAATTATATTTTAATACTAATATTATTCTTTATGATAAATTAAAAGAAAATAATATTAGAAATGCTAATATTATTAAATCAAAAAAAGCATATATGGATGCTAAAGAAAATCTAAAAAAAACTATTAATATTATTTCTATTATTATTTCTATTATTATTTCTATTATTTTAATTTGGATTTTTATTTTAATTATTGCTAATATTAGTGATTATAATATTATTCCACAATTATTTTTAATTATTATTATTTTAATTATTTCTATTATTATTATTAATTATTATCAAAAATATTATACTCTTTATGAATATTTTAATACACAAGATAATTTTATTATTAAACAATTAGAAATTTTTAATCAAACTAATGATTTTAGTATGACTAATATTAATTTTAATGATAATAATTATAAAATATCTTTTATTAATAGTTCATCTGAATTTATTTTATATAAAAATTCTAATACTCATATTATTCTTATTCAAGGTGGTGAAAATGCTATTGATGATATTTTAAATAAAAAAGATGGAACAGGTGGAACTATTAATATTTATGATTCAGATTTTATTTCAAATAATATTAATGAAAATAAAAAATATAAAATTAATTTCTATCATAATTCTATTGATATTGAAGGAATACTAAAAACTAATTCTAAAACTTCTTTAGATAATAAAGATAATATTAAAATATTTTATAATAATAATTCATCTACTATTAATAATAATTCTTATTCAACTCTTAAAACTTATTATGATAATTTACCTATTTCTCAAATAACTCTTAAAGAAATTATTAGTATTCTATTTCAATATTCTAAAAGTTCATATTATTATGGTTCTAAAGGTAATACTTTTTTAAATTCTAATAATTATATTACTAAATTTAATTATCCTGCTTCTTATGGTATTGGTGGTATATATAATTCACAAGATAAAACAGGAAATAGAAGTGTTATGATTATTATTACAAAAGAATTAAATATAGATGTTGATATACATACAGATTTACAAACACTTATTAATTTTTATAATAATAATATTAATAAATTAATTTATGATAATTTTAATAATATTTATTTATTAGATAATAATGTTATTTATAGTAATGCAATGAATGCCTTTAAAAAAAAATTAGAAACAGAAACAGAAAAAAATAAAAATTTTAAATTATATGAAGAAGAAATTAATGATTATTCTCATATTATTTTAATGGATGTTTATTTTAAATTTGGTATTATTAAATTAATTACTATTATTTTATTTATTATTGTATTTGCTCTTCTTTTATATTATTTAAATAAAAATTTATGGATTTTTTTAATTGCTTTAGTTCTATTTATTATTCTATTCTTAATTATTAAATTCTTTTATACTATTAATAAAACAACTAGAAAAGATTATTATAAGTATTATTGGAGTAAATATAATAAAAATCATTATTAAATAGATATATATATATAAAAATGTCATCATCTATAATATCTTATCCAAATATTAATAAATTTATTTATTTTAAAGGTAAATTTTTACTTCCAAATATAGATAATAATGATGCATCTTATTTTATTTTAACTAATACTTCTGATAAATATCTTTTAATGAATAATGATATTAATAATAAAAATATTGATATTGAAATTTTTGCTGTTGGTGGTGGTGGTGCAGGTGGATATTTTTATGGTAATGGTGGTGATGGTGGAACTATTATTTATAAAAAATTAAATATAAAAAAAGAAGAAATATTAGAATTAAATGTAGGACAAGGTGCTTTTTATATTCGTGATAATAGATTTATTCAAGGATTTAATTTAAATATATATGAAGGTGGTATTAATGACCTATTTTCAACTAAAAATAATTATCTTATGAATATGAAACAAGATGATTTAATTACTATTGGACTTAAAAAAAAAATTGAAAGAAAAATATCTAATTTATCTAATCTTCATCTATTAATTCATAATGATATTAACTCTTTTATTATTAATAATCCAATTAATAATAATTATAATTATAATTATAATAATAATAATAATGATGATAATAATAATAATAATGAAAATAAATGGTTTAATTTTAATAAAGGATATACAATAGAAATTAATAGTTATTTATTTGTTCCTTATAATAGTTCAATTGAAATAATATTAGAAGCTAATAAATATGGTATATTATTTTTTTATAATGATGATGATATAAAGAAAGGATTATTTAATAAAGATTTGAGTAATTATAATTTAAATCCAAATAATAATTTTACTTATTGGACTAAAATAGAAAATGGTAAAACTACTTTTATAAGAGAAGGACTTAAATTAAATGAAAAATATTATTTAAAAATAATTCATAGTCAAGATAAAGAATTAACTTTAATTGAAAATAATTTAAAAATTCAAATTAAACTTAAAAAAAATACTAATGAAAATGAAAAAACATTTGAAGAAATATTATTTGATGATAAATATTTTAAATTTAATAATTCTATTGAAAATTTCGGTTTAGTTTATTCTACACCTACTACTATCTTTAATACATCTTCAAAAGAATTTATTATTAATGCTTCTGGTGGTATTTCTGGTATTTCTAATTCTCCTAATAGAAATTTTGGTAATGGTGGATGTATGTCATATGATATTAATAATAAAAGAATTAAAATTTGTAATGATAATAGTAATGGTTCTACTGGAATTAAACTTCCATCTTCTATTTCTAACGATTTAAAAGATTTATCTTATAGATATTTTACATATGGTTCAGGTGGCGGTGGTTCTTTTTGGAAAATAAGTAATTATGAAGGAAAAGGTGGAAAAGATGCAGGAAATGGTATAAGTTTTACAAATATACCATCTTTATCAATGCCTATAGTAAATACAGGTGGTGGAGGAGGTGGAAATTCATTTATAACAAATATAACTGAATTAATGTTAAAAATAAATAAATTAAGTGGTGCAGATGGTATAATAATAATAAAAGTAAAAAAAAATACAGAACAAACATTAATACAAACATTTACAAATATGGATATAGATGAATTATATAGAGTAAATAATAAATTAGAATTATTATATAAAACGGATAAAATAAATATATATAATGAAAATAATTTTATAAATAATTTAAAATTAAATATAATAGAAATAAATAATTATGGACTAACATCAGCAGGACTTTTTATATTTTTTAGTATTTTAATGAATAATTTAAAAATATATTTAGAATTAAATGAAAAGGAAAAATTACAATATCCAATTAAATTTATTTTTAATCCATTAAAAGAACCTTTTTTTGTAGAAAATAATTATTATAATTTTAATTTTGCTAATTATAATGAAACAGATTTTTATTTTTCAATTTTAAGAACTAATATTGAAATTAAAGGTGAATTATCCAGAATATTTAATTTTTATTATAATAATAATGAAATTTTATATAATCCTTTAATTCCATTTTCAACTAATTTAAAATTAAGTGATAATACATATAGTGCTTTTTATTTTAGAAAAATAATTAATGAAATATTAAATCCAAAAAATTTAGTTTTATTTATTGAAAATGTTAATAAATATTTCTTTAATTTTTTTAATTTTTTTATGAATTTTATCTTTTTATCAATTTTATATAATTTAATATTAAATCAAAATCCTAATAATGATATTATTATTAGTAAATTAAGAGAATTAATACAAATATTAAAAAATTTTAATAATATCTATTTTACACCAATTGATAAAAATAGTAATACTGAAACTGATACTCTTATTAAAGATAGAACTTTATATATTCAAAAACAAATGGAATATAAAAGAATTTATGAAAAAAATTTAGCTGAAATGGAAAAATCTAATAGAATTACTAATTATTCTATTAATATATTTAAAACTAAATATTATCAAAATAAAAAAAATATTTGGTTTGATACACTATTTTATATATCAATATTTATTATTATAATTTCTTTTATAATTTCTTATAATTTTATGGAAGATTATAATAAACCACTTATAATACTTGTTATATTTATAATTTTACTTATTATTATTTTATTAGTTTGGAATAAATCCATTAATGATTTAAAAATATTTGAAAAATTTGGTTGTAATGATAATATTACTTCTAATTTTAATAATTGTCTTGATTTAAAAGGATTATTAATAAAAGATAATAATCTTTTACCTTATTATTATTTATCTTCACTTAATAATGTTTTTGAATTTAAAAATAATAATGATATCATTGCCGATATTTTTGTTTATGGAACTCCTTATAATATTAAAATTGATGGTATTGATAGATATTATGAACCTAATGTAGATATCTATAAAAATATTTTACTTCCTAATACATATTCATATAAATTATATAATAATAAAATAATAGCATCAAGTCCTGATAATTTAGATACTATAATATTAGAAAATAGAATAAGAGAAGATGAAATAACTACTAATGACTTACGAATATATAATTGTAATGGACGACGAACAGATATTTGTAATTTAACTTATAATAGTTATCCATTAACAAATAAATATACACGATATAATAATAAAAAAGAAATATTAAAAGAAATTAATACACAACCTGAAATAGAAGATTCAAGTTTTAGAAGTCATTTTGATTTTATTCCTGATAATAAAAATAATTATTATAAATTTAGTATTCCTTATATATCACAAAATGTTATAATGGAATCTTTTATAATTATTAAAATTATTAATGATATGGGTGCATCAACTGATACATTAGAAGAAACAATACATAATTTTAGAAAAGAAATGAGTGTTTTTCAAATAAATGTAAATTTATATTTATTAAATAAAAATACAAAAAAAATAGTAGATTTTACAAGTAGATATCATATTGATAATCAAAAAGAATTTAATAATGAAATAGATAGAAATGAATATAAATATGATAGAAATATGCAAGCATATAATATAATAAGTAGAGAAATTATTATTAATTTTTATATTAAATTATTAATATGTTTAATACTTATAATTCTTTTATTGTGTATTTTTTTATTTCATTATAATCCAAATGATTTTCCTAAAATATTATTATTAGGATTATTATTAATTAGTTGTGCTATGTATTTAATTTTCTATAATATATTTAGACATCAAAGATTAGATGCTTATAAATATTATTATCATGAACCAGAAAAACAATATATAAATAAAATTAATTAATTATAATTATGAATATAAATATAGGAATGACAAATACAAAAAAAAGATATTTTAATGGTAAATATAAAGAATTATTTGAAAAATATTCAAGAGATGAAATAAATTATTTTCAATCATTATCAAATAATAAAAAAGATAATATTTTAGAAATTGAAAACGAAATTAGTTCTTATAAAAATCATAAAGAACCTTTGAGATTTAAATTATTATCTTTAAATACTACTATTGAAAATAAAATTGCAATTTTAAGAAAATATGAAGAATTTACACAATTAAATACTTTTTCTTCTGAATATTCTAAATTATCTAAATGGATTTCTAAAGTTATTCAATTACCATTAGGTATATATAAAGAACTTAATTATAAAAATAAACCAATATCAACTTTTTTACAAGATATTAATAATGGTCTTAATAAAAATATTTATGGTCATAATGAAACAAAAGAACAAATAATTAGAATTTTAGCTCAATATATTTCTAATCCAAATGCTAAAGGTTATGTTATTGGTATTCAAGGTTCTATGGGAATTGGAAAAACAAAATTTATTAAAGATGGTATCGCTAAAATTATTAATTATCCTTTAGCTTTTATTCCATTAGGTGGTATATCAGATTCTAGTTATTTAAAAGGTCATTCATATACTTATGAAGGATCAACTAATGGTAAAATAGTAGATCAATTAATAAAAACTAAAGTTATGAATCCAATATTTTTTTTTGATGAATTAGATAAAGTTTCTAATAGTAAATATGGTGAAGAAATAATTAATACCTTAATTCATATTACAGATGCAACTCAAAATGAAAAATATACAGATAAATATTTAGAAGAAATTGAATTAGATTTATCTAAATCTCTATTCTTTTTCACTTTTAATAATATTGAAAAAATTAATCCTATTTTACTTGATAGAATGATTATTATCAAAATTGATAAATATACAAGAGAAGATAAATTAAAATTAATAAAACATTCATTATTAGAAAATATATACACTTCTTATAATTTTAAAGAAAATGATATTATTATTTCTGATGAATTAATTTATTATATTATTGATAATACAATTGAAGAAGATGGTGTTAGAAATTTACAAAGAAATATTAATAATATTTATAGTTATATAAATATGCATAGATATATACCAATAATAGGTAATAATAATACAATAACATTTCCATATCAATTAACAAAAGAAATTATTAATAAATATTTAATATTAAAAAAAGATAATAAAAATGAAAATATTCTTTCTATGTATTTATAATAATGATAAAATTAAATAAATATTTTAAATTATTATTAATACTTTTAATTATTATTATTATAATTACTATTATTATTTATTTAATTCAATCTTTTTTAGAAACAAATAATTATATTGATTATAATAATTATTTATTTATGACTAAATATGAAACACAAGAATTTATTAAAAATGATAATGATAAATATATTAAAAATTTATCTATTTATGATTTAAGAGCAAGAAAAGTATCTAGTAATGATGAATATAAAACATTAGTTATTAATAGTTGTTTAGATTTTTCTCAAGAACAAAAAAATAAATTAATATTATGTGCTAATAATGCTAAAAAATATTTTAATAATAATGAAAAATGGATATTTGCATTAATTAATAATAATTATGAAGAAGGATTTCCTCATACAAGAAATAAAATTATTTTTCTTTCTCCAAATATTATTAATTATAATGATATTGAATTAACTAAAACATTAATTCATGAAAGTATCCATATTTATCAAAGATATAATAAAAAAGAAATTGCTAAATATTTAGCTGATAACCATTTTTCTTTTTCTCGTCATAAACCTCTTGTATCTTTAATTAGAGCAAATCCAGATTTAGATAAATATATATATAAAGATAAAAATAATATAGAATTAGTTGCATATTATAATAGTAAAAATCCAAATAGTATAAATGATATTAATTTAACTAATTATTCATACGAACATCCTTTTGAAAAAATGGCTTATGAAATAGCAGAAGATTATTATAAATTAACTTTATTAAAATATAAGGATATATGAAATATATAAGCCAAATAAAATAATTGATAAAGGAAATGTTGTAATAAATATAAGTATAAATATCATAAAGAAATTAAATAAATTTATTATACTAATTATTTCAAGAAACATTATTAAAAAATTTATTTTTTATAAAAAATCATTTTTTTTAATCTCTAAATAATTTCTCTATATAATCATAATTTACATTTTTTTTATACTTTTACACCTTTTACACCTTTTAACATTTAAAACGCCGACTTATCAGCAAAAAATATTAAAAGTTTCAAAATTTGGTTAGTACATAGCGTGGACTATGTATGAATTCGTTTTTTTTTATAATTGGTTATCTCGCCTAAGCTAAATGTTTTGATAACATAGTAACTAATTATGAAATAACTAATAGAACTTTCGTTCCAAGCACACCATTAGTTAATTCTTTGAATAGGTCTTTTGCATGGTAGAGTTGCATCACTATTGTATTATAAATACCTTAAAATCTTATATCATTTTAGTGGGCGGTTTAAATGTTAAAAGGTGTAATAAATTAATTATTTTAGAATTTATTAATCTTTTTTAATTTTTATATTGAATTATTAAACTCATTTTAAAATTATAAAAATAAAAATTACTTTTAATCTCCAAATAATTCCTCTATATAATCATAATCAGGATTTTTAAATACTCTTGATGGTCTCATTACTTCTTTTATTAATTCTTCATACATTTCTTGATTATTTTTTTTCATTTTTTTATAATCTAATTCAAATATTGATGGATTTTT
>Ga0172367_10006216_pt1 | contig 14117 bp, 14 predicted proteins | sample Lak10m_FD_114542 | JGI IMG/M metagenome (GOLD analysis project Ga0172367, IMG submission 114542) | Freshwater microbial communities from Kabuno Bay, South-Kivu, Congo - kab_022012_10m | ecosystem: Environmental > Aquatic > Freshwater > Lake | place: Democratic Republic of the Congo: South-Kivu... | reverse complement strand
TGTTGCATGAACTTGAATGAATTGAGGTTCTTGATCTCGCGCCGCGTGCCGAGTTTGTCGGAACCCTTGGGGCGCACCGACACGTTGGCGTCGCAGCGGAACGAACCTTCCTGCATGTTGCCATCGCAGATGCCGATCCATTGCACCAGTTCGTGCAATTTCTTGGCATAGGCCACAGCCTCGGCAGCGGAGCGCATATCGGGTTCGGTGACGATTTCCAGCAGCGGCGTACCGGCGCGGTTCAGGTCGATGCCGGTCATGCCGTGGAAGTCCTCGTGCAGCGATTTACCGGCATCCTCTTCCATGTGGGCGCGGGTGATGCGCACGGTTTTTTCCGCGTCGCCGACCTGGATGGTGAGCGAGCCCTTGCCCACCACCGGCAGCTCGTACTGGCTGATCTGGTAGCCCTTGGGTAGGTCGGGGTAAAAGTAATTCTTGCGCGCGAACACCGAGCGGCGGGCGATCTCGGCATCGATGGCAAGGCCGAACCTGACCGCACAATGCACAGCCTCCCGGTTCAGCACCGGCAGCACGCCGGGCAGGGCGATACTCACCGCATCGGCCTGGGTGTTGGGCGCGGAGCCGAACGCCGTGGACGCCCCGGAAAAAATCTTGGTGTTGGTTTGGAGCTGGGCGTGCGTTTCCAGCCCGATCACGACTTCCCACTGCATGCTTATCTACCTCAACGTAGGGTGGATAAAGGCCGCAGGCCGTATCCACCAGTTTCCAATGGTGGATACACCCGCTAGCGCGGGCCCTATCCACCCTACAAATTTACTCAACGTCCATGCCTGCAATGCCTGTCGGCGCTTGTTGGCCCCAGTCTAGAGTATACCAACCACGTTCAACTGCCTTGGCAAATGAACTGTATGCCCATTCTCCGGGGGATGCCGTATAACCGTGCTTGACTGGATTGTAATGTATGTAATCCATATGCTTGCGCCAGTCCGCCTCGTCACGGATCAGATGTTCCCAGAAGCGCCTCTGCCACAGTGTTTTCTCCCCACGGTCATTGGTTTTGGCCGCCACCCCGATAGAAACAACACGCTTGATTTGCCGCCAGCGCTCGGAAAAATCGCTGTCGCCCTCCGGCAAACGCCACAGACAATGCAAATGATCCGGCAGAACCACAATTGCATCCATTTCGAAAGGCCGCGCTGCTTTCACCTCATGAAACGCTTGCCGTAAACGTCGGATATTTTCAGGTTCCGCTAACCAAGGGCTTCGCTTATGAGTAACCACTGTAAAGAAATAGTTTCCGCCAGGATGGAAAACGCGCCGGTAATTACTCATAACAAGCGTGTGTCCCTATGGCTCCACCACAAAATCGGAAATTTTCTCAACGGATTTCGCCAATAAAGAGCTGGTCATTTCCCTTCCCGAAAGTGTAGGGTGGATAAAGGCCGTAGGCCGTATCCACCGTTATTAATTACTTACTCTATGCCATCCCCTTAACTTTTCGTTTCCAGCTATCTTGGGCATGGTGGATACACGGCTTACGCCGTTTTATCCACCCTACTTATAGTCCTTCGGGCATACGGGTATGCCAGTCCGTCGCCTGCTGGTAAGCATGGCCGACATTCAGCATGCGCGCCTCGTCGAAATAGTTGCCGATGACCTGCAGGCCCACCGGCAGGCCGTTGGCGAAACCGGCGGGGATGGACATGCCGGGCAGGCCGGCGAGGTTGACGGCGATGGTGTAGATGTCCTGCAGGTACATGGCCACCGGGTCGTCGGTTTTTTCGTCGGATTTGAAGGCGGTGTCCGGGGCGGTCGGGCCCATGATGACGTCGCACTGCTTGAACGCCGCGGCGAAATCCTGCGCGATCAGGCGGCGCAGCTTCTGTGCCTTGAGGTAGTAGGCATCATAGTAGCCGGCGGACAGCACGTAGGTGCCGATCATGATGCGCCGCTTCACTTCCGCGCCGAAGCCCTGGGCGCGGGTCTTGCAGTACATGTCCAGCAGATCGGTGTATTGCGGGGCGCGGTAGCCGTAGCGCACGCCGTCGTAGCGCGCCAGGTTGCTGGAGGCTTCCGCCGGTGCCAGCACGTAATACACCGGGATGGACAGGCGCGTGTTGGGCAGGCTGACCTCTACCGTCTGCGCGCCCAGCCTGCGGTATTCGGCGATGGCATCCTGCACCACCTTGGCGACCTCGGCGCTCAGTCCTTCGGCGAAGTATTCCCTCGGCAGGCCAATGCGCAGGCCGGCCAGCGGTTTGTTCAATTCGCGGGCATAGTCCTCCTGGTCGCGTTGCAGGCTGGTGGAGTCGCGGTTATCGAAGCCGGCCATAACGTTCATCATCAGGCTCAGGTCTGCGCAGGATTTTGCCATCGGGCCGGCCTGGTCCAGCGACGAGGCGAAGGCAATCATGCCGTAGCGCGAACACACGCCGTAGGTCGGCTTGAGGCCGGACAGGCCGCACAGCGAGGCAGGCTGGCGGATGGAGCCGCCGGTATCGGTGCCGGTGGCCGCCGGCGCCAGGCGCGCTGCCACCGCCGCAGCCGAGCCGCCGGAACTGCCGCCCGGCACGCGGGCGCGATCCCACGGGTTCTGCACCTTGCCGAAGAACGAGGTTTCGTTGCTCGACCCCATGGCGAATTCGTCCATGTTGGTCTTGCCCAGGTTCACCGCACCGGCACGGTCGAACTGCTCGATAACGTAGGCATCGTAAGGAGCGGTGAAATTGGCCAGCATCTTCGAACCGCAGGTGGTACGCCAGCCCTTGGCACAGAAGATGTCTTTCTGCGCGATGGGGATGCCGGTCAATGGCCCGCCGTCGCCTTTGGCGATGCGGGCGTCGGCAGCGGCGGCCTGCGCCAGGCTTTTTTCCTCGTCCAGCGTCACAAAGGCATTGATGGCGGGGTTGTGCTTGGCGATGCGCACCAGGAACTCGCGCGTCAGCTCCGCGCTGGAAATTTTTTTTCCGGCGAGCAGCGCCGCCAGTTCGTTCAGGCTGTGATTAATCATTCAATCACCTTGGGAACCAGGTACAGGCCGTTTTCCACGGCAGGCGCAACAGACTGGAACAGCGCGCGCTGGTCGGCCTCGGTGACGGCATCCTCGCGCAGGCGCTGGGAAACATCCTGGGAATGCGACATCGGCTCGATGCCGTCGGTGTTGACCGACTGCATTTCCTCGATCAGGCCGAGTATGCCCGAGAGCTGGCCAAGACAGGCTTCCGCCTCGGAATCCTGCACCTCGATGCGGGCAAGATGGGCGATGCGTTTGACATCATTCAGAGTGAGAGACATGAATATACCAAAACTTAAATTTCAAAGCGTTATAGGGTATTATACTTCGATTTTAGACGCACCCCCGTGACGGCATTAGACTGGCGCGGACATTCGGGAATAACACATGTTCGGTTTCAATTTTATCAGCAGCTATTTTTCCAATGATCTTGCCATCGACCTCGGCACCGCCAACACCCTGATTTATGTACGCGGCAAGGGCATCGTCCTGGACGAACCCTCGGTGGTCGCCATTCGTACCGAAGGCGGCCCGGCGGGCAAGAAAACCATCCTGGCAGTAGGCTTGGAAGCCAAGCGCATGCTTGGGCGGGCGCCGGCCAGCATCCAGGCGATCCGGCCGATGAAGGATGGCGTGATCGCCGACTTCACCATCACCGAGCAGATGCTCAAGTTTTTCATCCGCAAGATACACGAATCGCGCATGTTTTCGCCCAATCCGCGCATCATCATTTGCGTACCGTTCGGTTCCACCCAGGTGGAACGCCGCGCCATCCGCGAGTCGGCCATAGGCGCCGGCGCGCGGCAGGTTTACTTGATCGAGGAGCCGATGGCTGCCGCGATAGGCGCCGACCTGCCGGTCGCTGACGCAACCGGCTCGATGGTGGTGGACATCGGCGGCGGCACCACGGAAGTCGGCGTGATTTCGCTCGGCGGCATCGTTTATGCCAAGTCCGAACGCGTCGGCGGCGACAAGTTCGACCAGGCCATCATCGATTACATCCGCCGCAACTACGGCATGCAGATTTCCGAGCCCACCGCCGAACAAATCAAGAAAAACATCGGTTCCGCCTTCCCGGGTTCTGAAGTGCGCGAGATGGAAGCCACCGGTCGCAACTTGGCGGAAGGCCTGCCGCGCAAGTTCACCATTTCCAGCAACGAAATCCTGGAAGCTCTCACCGAGCCGCTCAATGCCATTGTCGGCGCCGTCAAATCGGCACTGGAGCAAACCCCACCCGAACTGGGCGCGGACATTGCCGAAAAGGGCATGGTGGTTACCGGCGGCGGTGCGTTGCTGCGCGATCTCGACCGTCTGCTGATGGAAGAAACCGGCCTGCCGGTCATCATCGCCGAAGACCCGCTTACCTGTGTCGCGCGTGGCAGTGGCCGGGCGTTGGAGGAAATGGACAAGCTGGGCAACGTATTTGCCAATGAATAAGCAGGGATAGGGGCGGCCGATCTTGCCGCCCGCCATAGAACACCACCAGCCGCCGGCTTTTTTCATCCGCGGGCCTAGCCCACTTGCCCGGCTTACGTTTTTCGTTGCCGTTTCCATTGCCTTGATGGCGGTGGATGCCCGGTTGCATTACCTGACGGAAATCCGCCAGGGCTGTGCCGCATTGTTGTATCCGCTGGAAATAGTCGCCAACGCCCCGGTGGCCATCTATCACCGGGTGCAGGACTATTTCAGCGTGCAGCGCGACCTGGTGAACGACAACCGCACCATGCGTGAACTGGTGCTGCAACAGAGCGCTGCTTTGCAGCGCCTGCATGCCGTGCAATCGGAAAACGAGCACTTGCGCAGCCTGCTGGGTGCCTCGCAATCGATCGCACAACCCACCAAGTTGGCCGAGATACTGCATGTGGGGCGTGATCCGCTTGCCCGCAAGATAACCATCAACCTGGGCACACAGCAGGGCGTGATGGCAGGGCAGGCAGTGGTGGACGAACATGGCGTGATTGGACAGGTGACACGCGCATACCCGTTCAGCAGTGAAGTTACGCTCATCACGGACAAGGATCTTGCGGTTCCGGTACAAGTCGAACGCAATGGGTTGCGTGCCATTGCGTTCGGCAACGGCCGGGATGAAACGCTGGAATTGCCCTATCTGCCAGTGAACGTCGATATCCGCGAAGGTGACGTGCTGGTCACCTCCGGCATAGACGGCGTTTACCCGCTTGGTCTCATGGTAGCCAAAATCACGCGCGTCGAACGCAACGTCGATTCCCCCTTTGCCCATATCGTTTGCATTCCCACCGGTGGCACCGGGTCGCATCGGCAAGTGCTGATCCTGGCTACCCAAACTCCCCAGCAATCCGGCACCGAACTGGAAGCAGGCAATGCACCGCCGCAAAAGAAATCAGACAGGCAGCGCGCCCATCATGCACCCCGTAAGCCTTAAATCAGTCTACTTCTCGCTGTTGGCGGGCTACCTGCTCTACCTGCTGCCGTGGAGCGGCTTCGGCCTTATGCTGCGGCCGGACTTTGCCTTGCTGGTGTTGCTTTACTGGCTGCTGCGCGCACCGCATCTGTGCAACATCGGTACCGCCTGGCTGGTCGGGCTGTTGATCGATGTCGCCAGCGGCAGCCTGTTCGGCCAATATGCCCTGGCCTACGCGCTGACTGCCTTCGTCGCGGTCAGTTACCAGCGCCGCCTGGTGTTGTTCAGTTATTGGCAGCAATCGGGCAATGTCTTTCTGCTGCTGGTACTTGCCCAAATCGCGCTGCTTATCCTCAAGCTGTTTGCCGGTGCCGAATTCTCTGGCTGGAGCTATTTTCTGCCCAGCGTGAGCGGCATCCTGCTGTGGCAATTGACGGTCATCTCCAGCGTCCGTTCCGGCGCACAAAGGGAATGAAGCCCTTCTCAGAACTCAAAAATTACGCGCGCGAACATTATTATTTCCGGGTGCGTCTCGGCGTGGCTGCCGTTATGGTGCTGGTGTGCTTTGGCCTGCTGACGGCGCGTTTTTTCTACCTGCAGGTGCTACGCTACGATTATTACCAGACCCTTGCCGAGAGCAACCGCATATCGCTGATTCCGATCGTGCCCAACCGTGGCCTTATCCTCGATCGCAACGGCGTGGTGCTGGCGCACAACTTCTTTGTCTACACCCTGGAGATTACGCCGTCGAAGGTGGATGATCTGGAACAGACCATCGACGATATCTCCAAGCTGGTCGAGGTCACCTCCAACGACCGCAAGAAATTCAAGAAGCTGCGCGAACTAAGCCGCAGCTTCGAAAGCGTGCCATTGCGCACACACCTCAATGAAGCCGAGGCTGCACGTTTTGCAGTTAACCGTTACCGTTTTCCCGGAGTAGAGATCAAATCGCGGTTGTTCCGCCATTACCCGCAAGGCACTCTGGCTTCACACTTGCTGGGCTATCTCGGCCGCATCAACGATGACGATCTGGGCGATCTGGAAACGCGCGGCGATCTTTCCAACTACAAGGGTTCCGACCACATCGGCAAGGCCGGCATCGAACAAAGCTACGAAAATGCGCTGCATGGCATCACCGGATTCCAGCAAGTTGAAATCGATGCCGACGGGCACGCGGTACGGGTGCTCTCCAGCACGCCGCCGATTCCCGGCGACAACCTGTATCTGTCCATCGACAGCAAATTGCAGGATATTGCCGAGAAAGCCTTCGGCCAGCATCGGGGTGCACTGGTGGCGATCAACCCCGCCAACGGCGAAATTCTCGCCTACGTCAGCCAGCCCGGCTTCGATCCCAACCTGTTCGTGGACGGCATCGACCAGGAAAGCTGGAAAACCCTTAACGATTCGCTGGACAAGCCTCTCATCAACCGGCCGTTGCGCGGGCTTTATCCTCCCGGCTCGACCTTCAAGCCGTTCGTTGCACTGGCGGGGTTGGAAAACGGCAAGCGTATGCCGCCATTCAGCATTCACGATCCCGGTTACTATCTGTTGCCCGGCACTACCCACCATTATCGCGACTGGAAAGAAGGCGGACACGGCGCGGTGGATATCCGGCGCGCCATCGCCGTTTCCTGCGACACCTTCTTCTACGGCCTCGCCAGCGACCTCGGCATCGACCGCCTGGCTTCGTTCATCGGCCATTTCGGCTTCGGACGCAAAAGCGGCGTCGACATCGATGGCGAAGTGGCCGGCCTGCTACCCACCCCGGAGTGGAAATGGAAGCGCTGGAAACAGAAATGGTACCCGGGCGAAACTGTCATCACCGGCATCGGCCAGGGTTATATGCTGACCACGCCGATGCAGCTCGCTTACGCCGTTGGCATCCTTGCCAATGACGGTGTTGCCATGCGGCCACATTTCGTTACCACCATCCATGAAAGCAAAAGCGGGGTCAGCAGGCCGCGCCCGATCGAAACCGTGGAGCGGCTCCCACTCAAACCGGAGAACCTGCAACTGGTCAGGCTGGGCATGACGGATGTCACCCAACCGGGCGGCACCGCTGCCAGCATCGGCGCCGGCAGCCCGTATGCCATCGCCGCCAAAACCGGCACAGCGCAGGTGGTCGGCATGCGGCAGGGCGAGAAATACAATGCGCTGGCCATCGACGAACGCCACCGCGACCACGCCTTGTTTATCGCCTACGCCCCGGCGGATGCCCCCAAAATCGCCCTCGCGGTGATCGTCGAGAATGGCGGCCATGGCAACTCCACTGCTGGCCCCATGGCGCGCCAGGTAATGGATTACTACCTGCTGGGCAAATCTCCGCCGGCCCCGGGAGTAGCTCAATCTGCCGAGGAGAATCAGCCCAATGATTAACCCCAGACTGCTGTTCAAGCACCTGGCTTTCCATCTCGACCATCTACTGTTCGGTACGCTTTTGCTGACGCTGCTGGTAGGGCTGTTCATACTCTACAGCGCGACCGGGCAGAGCCTGGAAAGGACCGGCGCGCAGCTTGCCAACATCATGGTTGCACTGGCCTGTATGTGGGCGTTCGCCAACCTGCCGCCGCAACACCTGGAACGAGTGGCGGTACCGCTTTATGTACTCGGCATGCTGCTGCTGGTTGGTGTAGCGCTGTTTGGCGATGTTTCCCACGGCGCCAAGCGCTGGCTCAACCTGGGAGTGACGCGCCTTCAGCCTTCGGAATTAATGAGAATTGCGGGGCCGTTGATGATGGCCTGGTATTTTGCGCGGCGCGAAGCGACTCTGCGCCTGGCTGATTATGTGGTGGGAACATTGCTGCTGGCGCTGCCGGTCATCTTCATCGCCAAGCAGCCAGATCTCGGTACGGCGTTGCTGATCGGCGCTTCCGGCTTCTATGTCATATTTCTGGCGGGCATGAACTGGCGCCTGATATTGGCGGCGGTCGTCGGCGTGGGGGCGGTCACCCCCCTGCTCTGGTCGATGATGCATGACTACCAGCGGCGCCGCATAGAAATTCTGTTCGACCCTTACCAGGACCCGCTCGGCGCCGGGTATCACACCATCCAGGCGACGATTGCTCTGGGCTCAGGGGGCTTCGCAGGCAAAGGCTGGCTCAATGGCACGCAGGCGCAACTCGATTTTCTGCCGGAGCGTCACACCGATTTCATTTTTGCCGTGTTCGGCGAGGAATTCGGCATGCTCGGCAGCCTGCTGCTGCTGGCGTTATTCACCGTAATCATAGCGCGCGGCCTGATGATCTCCGCCAACGCCCAGAACACCTTCTGCCGCCTGCTGGCAGGCAGCATCACGCTCACCTTCTTTACCTATGCCTTCGTCAACATCGGCATGGTAAGCGGTATCCTGCCGGTAGTGGGCGTACCGTTACCGCTGATTAGTTACGGCGGCACTTCGCTGGTGACACTGCTGGTCGGTTTTGGTATTTTGATGAGCATCCAGACACATAAAAAACTGGTGGCTTCCTGATGAACTTTGCCCGTATCCTTCCGCTGCTGTTGCTGGCCTGTCTGCTGCACGGTTGCGGCACCATGTCCGGCGGCAAACCGCAACCGCCCATCATCGAGCGCAGCACGTCCGGTGAACCTGCCAAGTCCGCCACGACTCCTGCCCAGCCTGCAGAAGTCAAGCGCGGAGGCTATTATCTGGACGATGGGCCGGGCGACAATCCGCCGCCGGATATTGACGCCATCCCGGATGCGGTGCCGCACTACGAAGCGCCATTGCCGCGCGCCAACCGGCCATATGCAGCGCTGGGCGAAAGTTACACGCCGTTGACCGAGCACCAGCCCTACAAGGCACGCGGTATCGCTTCCTGGTATGGCAAACGCTACCATGGGCAGAAGACTGCCAGCGGCGAGGTCTACGATATGTACGGCATGACCGCAGCGCACACCACACTGCCGATCCCGAGTTATGCACGCGTCACCAACCCGGAAAACGGGCGCTCGGTGATCGTGCGCGTCAATGACCGTGGCCCGTTCCACCAGGAGCGGTTGATCGATCTTTCTTACGCCGCCGCCTATAAACTGAGAATTATCGGCAAGGGCAGCGGATTGGTCGAGGTGGAGGCGGTCGACGCGCGCAATTTGAATGCAACCGGCCCATCTGGCGGCCAGACGCTTGCCGTGCAACCCGCGCCGAGTCCGGCGGATGCATCAACGGACAAAACGCCGCCGCCAACCGGCAGCTATGTCCAGGTGGGAGCGTTCAAGCTCAAGGATAATGCCGACCAGTTGCGTGGCAAGCTCCTGCAACAAAGTCTGGCGCAGAATGTGGGGGTGGAGAACTGGTATAATGACGGCATCTACCGTGTCCGGCTTGGCCCCTATGCCAGCCGTGACGATGCCGAGCGCGCCGCCGGACAGATTCGGCAATCGCTCGGCATTTCCGCACTTGTCCTGACCCAATAACCGGCCCCCTATGCGAATTCTGTTCCTGCTTTTCCTCCTGCTGTTTTCTGTTGCGGCTATCGCCGACGATTTGCCGCTGCCGCCGACGCTGGCAGCCAAGGCCTACCTGCTGCGCGAATTCGACAGCGATGCCGTCATCGCCCAACAAGGAGCGCACGAGCGCGTCGAACCTGCCTCGCTGACCAAGCTGATGACCGCATACCTGAGCTTCAAGGCGCTCAAGAACGGCCACCTCACGCTCACACAAACGCTGCCGGTAAGCACAAAAGCATGGAAGGCGGAAGGTTCGCGCATGTTCGTCGCGCCCAACATGCCGGTGACGGTGGACGAGCTGTTGCACGGCATGATCATCCAGTCCGGCAATGACGCCTGCATAACCCTGGCAGAGGGCATTGCAGTCAGCGAGGAGGCTTTCGCCGACCTGATGAACAAGGAAGCCGCCCGTCTGGGCATGAAAGAAACCCATTACGTGAATGCCACCGGCTTACCCAATCCGAACCATTACACCACCGCTTACGATCTCTCGTTGCTTGCGTCGGCACTGATCCGCGACTTTCCGGATCAGTACAAGCGCTTGTACTCGCAAAAGGATTACACCTACAACAAAATCACCCAGCCCAACCGCAACCGGTTGCTGTGGGTCGATCCCTATGTGGACGGCATGAAGACCGGCCACACCGAAGCCGCTGGGTTTTGCCTGATTGCCTCCGCCAAGCGCGGCGACATGCGTCTGATTTCCGTGCTGGTGGGCGCGCCGACAGAAGCCGCCCGCGCCACGGAAAGCCAGAAACTGCTCAACTTCGGTTTCATGTTCTACGAGCGGCGGCTGATTTACAAACAAGGCCAGACTATCAGCCGGCTGAAAGTCTGGAAAGGCCATGACGATGTGCTGGCGGCGACGGTGGACAGCGACCTCGCGCTGGTGCTTCCCAAAGGGCAATACGACAAGGTCAAGGCCAATGTGACGAGCCGCCAGCCTTTGCTGGCACCAATTTCCAAAGGTCAGGAGGTCGGCGCCATCCAGTTCAGCCTTGACGGGAAAACCATCTTCGAACGCAAGCTGGTCGCCGCCGAGGAAGTCGCCGTAGCCGGCATATTCGGCCGCATTTTGGACGGCCTCAAACTGATGTTCAGGTAATCACGGCATGGCTCAGATCGTTTACCTTAACGGCAAATTTCTCCCCATCGACCAGGCTTTCGTGCCGGTGCTCGACCGCGGTTTTATTTTCGGCGACGGAGTGTACGAGGTTATCCCGGTCTATTCGCGCCATCCGTTCCGGCTGGAGGGCCATTTGCAGCGGCTGCAGAACAGCCTGGACGGCATCCGCCTCGCCAACCCGCATTCCGGCGCGGAATGGACGAAACTGATACGCGAACTGGTGGCGCAGAACGAGGACGACGACCAGTACGTCTATCTGCACATCACGCGCGGTGTGGCCAAGCGCGACCATGCTTTCCCCAAGAATGTGCCCGCCACCGTATTCATGATGAGCAATCCGCTCACGCCACCGCCGCGCGAACTGTGCGAAAGCGGCGTGGCGGCGGTTTCGGCCATCGACAACCGCTGGGATCGCTGCGACATCAAGGCCATTGCCCTGCTGCCCAACGTGCTGCTGCGGCAGGTGGCCGTGGATGCCGGGGCGGTGGAGACCATCCTGTTGCGCGACGGCATGCTGACCGAAGGGGCGGCCAGCAACATTTTCGTGGTGGAGAAAGGCGTCTTGCTTGCTCCGCCCAAGGATAACCACATGCTGCCCGGCATCACCTACGACGTGGTGCTGGAACTGGCCGCAAGCGGCGGCATCCCGTGCCAGGTGGGCATGATTGCCGAAGCCCGGGTGCGCGCTGCGGACGAGCTATGGCTGACCTCCTCCACCAAGGAAGTGCTCGCTATCACCGTACTGGACGGCAAACCGGTCGGCAGCGGCAAGCCCGGCCCGCTGTTCCGGAAGATGTATGCCTTGTACCAGGAATACAAGACCCGGGTGATGCGTGTCCCCGCATGACGTCGCCACAGGACACACTGCTGGAATTCCCCTGCGCTTTCCCGCTCAAGGTGATGGGCGAGATGCGCGACGGCTTTGCCGAAGCGATGGTTGAGGTGGTACGCCGCCATGCCCCGGATTTCGATGCGACCCAGGCCGAAATGCGTGCCAGTTCCGGCGGCAAGTACCTGAGCCTGACCTGTACCATCAACGCCAATTCCAAAGCGCAATTGGACAACCTTTACCGCGAACTGACATCGCATCCGTGGGTCAAGGTGGTACTGTAGACGATGACCACAGCCCGTAGCGCAGGCGGCCTCGCCTGCATGGTTGTCGTTGCAGGCGAGGCCGCCTGCGCTACACAATCGCTCGTCGTCCGCCACCTGGGGCATACCGATTACATGTCTACCTGGCACGCCATGCAGGCTTTCACTGCCCTGCGCGAGCCCGATACGCCGGACGAAATCTGGCTCACCGAGCACTTTCCGGTATATACGCTCGGCCTCAACAAACGCGACGTCAATCCGCCGCTGTGCAGCGACATCCCGCTGGTGGAAACCGACCGCGGCGGCAAGATCACCTACCACGGGCCCGGCCAGATCGTCATTTACCTGCTGCTCGACCTCAAGCGGCGCAAGCTCAGCGTGCGCCAACTGGTCAGCCGCATGGAAGGCGCGGTGATTGCCCTGCTGGCGGAATATGGCGTCGAGGCCCATGCTCGCGCCGATGCTCCCGGTGTTTACGTGCGGGACAAGAAAATCGCCTCGCTCGGCCTGCGGCTGAAAAACGGCTGCTGCTACCATGGCCTGAGCCTCAACGTGGACATGGACCTGTCGCCGTTCGATGCCATCGACCCTTGCGGCTACCGCGGGCTGGAAGTCACGCAGACACGCAACCTGGGCATCGGCGCCACGACCGAGGCATTGGCCGGTAAACTGCAAACCCAAGTAGAGAAAAATTTGAACCAGGGCGTTCCACATTAATGGAAACCAGGCAAAAAGGCGCCGCCAAAACCGCGCACATCCCGATCAAGATCGAGCCGCAGCCCGCGTTGCGCAAGCCGCAATGGATCCGCATGCAAGTGCCATCCAGCCCCCGTTTTCACGAGATCAAGGAAATCCTGCGCGGCAGCAAGCTGCATACGGTGTGCGAGGAAGCCACCTGCCCTAACATCGGCGAATGCTTCAGCAGCGGCACCGCCACCTTCATGATCCTGGGCGATCTGTGCACGCGGCGCTGCCCCTTCTGCGACGTGGCGCATGGCAAGCCACAACCGCCGGATGCGCAGGAACCGCTCAACCTGGCCCGCACCATCGCCGCCATGCGGTTGCAGTACGTGGTCATCACCAGCGTGGATCGCGATGACTTGCGCGACGGCGGGGCAGGGCATTTCGCCGACTGCATCTGCGCCGTGCGCGAGGCTTCACCCGCTATCCGCATCGAAACCCTGGTACCAGATTTCCGCGGACGCCTGCAACCGGCACTGGAAGCGCTATCAGAGGCACTGCCGGACGTGATGAACCATAACCTGGAAACCGTGCCGCGTCTTTACAAACAGGCCCGTCCCGGCGCCGACTATGCGCATTCGCTCAAGCTGCTGCAGGAATTCAAAGCACTCCACCCGCAAATCACCACCAAATCCGGGCTGATGCTGGGCCTGGGCGAAACGGACGAGGAAATTGTCGAGGTGATGCATGCACTGCGCGCCCATGGCGTAACCATGCTGACCCTTGGGCAATATCTGCAGCCCAGCGCCCATCACCTGCCGGTATTGCGTTACGTGGAGCCCGATAAATTTCGCTGGTTCGAGCAACAGGCTTTGGCGATGGGTTTTACCAATGCCGCCTGCGGACCGATGGTGCGATCTTCGTATCATGCCGACCGGCAGGCAACTTTGTAGACTCCATGTGAACATATCCGCCCAGCAGCAACTGGTCGAGGTGCTACGCGATCCCAGCCGTTATCCGCACCCGGCGCAAACCGTGCGACTGGTGGAAACGCACATTTCCTGGGTGTTGCTGGCCGGGCGCTATGCCTACAAGATCAAGAAGGCGGTCAACCTAGGCTTTCTGGATTTCACCACGCTGGCTGCGCGGCGCTTCTATTGCGAAGAAGAAATCCGCCTCAACCGCCGCCTGGCGCCGCAGTTCTACCTGGATGTCGTGACCATCGGCGGTAGCACTGAGCAACCGGTATTTGGAACCGGCCCGGCCATCGAATACGCCGTCAGGATGCGGCGTTTTGCCTCAGCAAAACAAATGGATCACCTGCTGGCACGCGGACTGGTAACGCCAAGCCACATCGCCCGCCTGGCTGCCACTATCGCCCGCTTCCATGCCGGCCTGCCGCCGGTAGCAGTAGATTC
>Ga0172367_10006212_pt1 | contig 14131 bp, 20 predicted proteins | sample Lak10m_FD_114542 | JGI IMG/M metagenome (GOLD analysis project Ga0172367, IMG submission 114542) | Freshwater microbial communities from Kabuno Bay, South-Kivu, Congo - kab_022012_10m | ecosystem: Environmental > Aquatic > Freshwater > Lake | place: Democratic Republic of the Congo: South-Kivu... | reverse complement strand
TTAAAAGGCACTTTGAATACGGCTAAGTCTGGTTGGAATACGGTGCGAAATTTGCCTGCCTCTGTTAAAGCAACGGCCGCTGCAACGGCCGCTGCAGCCACACCATATGTAACAACTGCGGCCCGCTTAGCCGCACCTGTGACCGCACCTGTGGCAGCCGCCGGCGCCGGTCTCGCCATCGGCACAGGCCTCGCATATGGTGCTAATACCGCTTTGGATGCCATGGATTCCGGTACATGGAAAACGGGAGGATCTCGTGCTAAGGGACAACAAGAATTACTCGGATTGGGCGGTGAAGGAACTTTTACACAGGCATGGAAAGATGCAGCAGGTGGCGCGAAGGATGTTGCCCAGCGCGTCTACGACTTGGTGCAGCACCGCGACATCCGCAGTTTGCCAGAGCGGATGCGCGACGAGGTTGAATCAGAAAACGAAGCATGGAAAGAACAAGTTTTTAAAGACCATCCGAATCTTGAGGCAGAACTTGAAGCAGAAAGACGACAACGCGCGGCAAACAGAAAGCAAGATGAACAAGAACAACGCCAGCGCGAGCGGATTCCTCAAGGAGATGTCTTAGACTTGCTACAAAGGCAAGACTAATTAAACATTATTCAACAGAAGCATGATGATCCAATTTAGGAATCTCGTAGTATCGTCTAATTCCCCAATGTTTGGCCAGTGCCCGTTCCCAACAGGCTCCTTTAGAGTGTTGCCATCCTGACAACATATAGATTCCGCTGCACTGAGACAGTGCCTGAATATCTCTACTGGCACAACTTTCGTAATTATATTGGTCTACTGCCTCGTCAGGTTTCATGCCTGCCTCTCTGTCTAATTGGGCAGGATTAACAACATCCCATCCTTCTGCTCGCAGTTCTCGTTCTTTGTCATCAAACGCCTGCCAGTTGTTACCTGGTAAGCCAGACATAGGCCCTGCAATGTAGATTTTAGGAGTCAAATCTACACTCCCCGATAACAGACTTTTCGAAGACTATTCCGTCCAATTTTCCGCCCGGTGCTGTCTTACTGTTCCATTGAATTTTACCTATTGGTCGAAATCCAGTTTTATTGTAAAATCGGATTGCTCGATCATTGTCTGCTCGAACACTCAGAAAACATCGGTTCTGCCAGATAGAAAGAAAGTTGTTTAATTCTATTGCAGTATTTCCGTTTCCTGGATTCTGTGCCGCAATTTGTTTGATACAAATAGATCCCCGAGGAGCTGTAATGTTTCCAATCTTGTTTCGTCTAGCATAATTAACAAAAGTAATTACAACACCGTTTCGAAAAAAGCATCTATTGGATTGAATCATTCGTCGAATATAATCTGTACGAACATGAGGAAACACAGCACGATGTTGATTAAAAATCTTAACAACAGCATCGTAATCTGCCATTGAGGCAAATGATTCGGCTACATTGAACTCGTTTGGAATTGAAGTCATTGACTTATTTTGAGCTGGGAAGTATGGTGTAAATTATTCGGAGTGCAAACATAACCGATAGGCCTGTTGCCATCCAGAAAATACCCAGATTCTCTAATAAAAAATTTACTATCACCAATGACACAATGGACAAGCCAAATGCCATTGCCAACAATACCACAAAAATAACACAAATGAATGACCACTCAACGAACTTTGTCTTTAACGCGCTCATTTTGTGTTCTTTCGTTTCGTTGATGATGCCATGTTGTCCATTGTTCTTTCCAATAACGATTAGTCCATCGTCTATTGTATCGCTGACGATCAATTTCAATATACGAATCGTCTACATCGTTGATATGGGCATAGTAGTACGGAGTATAGTTTGCAGGATCGCCGGGTTCTCGTTGCAAGACTCCTTCTTTTTTAGCGCCAGTCTTGCGCTCGCGATACGGCACAATATCTCCAGGTAATCGCCGGATATCAAAGAAATAGCCAATCATGTCAGAATCAGTTTGATCTCCCCACCACAACAAAAACTCTTGTTCGGTAAGATTAGGAGTCCAAATCCATAATCTGTGGCCATGATCTTCATTGAGAAATACCTCAATGGTATTTGGTCTTGGCATAATTATCCTTTCTTTGGAGTCCAAATCTGAACAGTATGATTCTTACGAGTAGTTACGCTGGTCTGAGTAATTTGGCCAGTCTGTAACATAGTATGAATTTGCGTCAGTTCAGGAATCTGATATGTTCCTCGTTGTGTTCTTCGACCAAATCGCTTACGCACTAGCCAATGAATCGTGCCGGAGTACCCGAATGTGCGACACATAGATCGAATCCAAGAACGAGTAAACTCGATTGTTGGCGAAGTATTGCCGTTTAACCATAGACCTGTTTCAGCATTATACACTTGAGTGTAAAGCCATAACATGAAGTCTTTTTGATGGGGAAGCAGCGTTGCGAAATCGAAAACCACATTAGTTATCGGTGCAGGCTGAGTGTTCATTGTTGTATTCATATATCCTTACCTAGTATTTCTTCCAAGAACTCCAGCTCATCAGAGCTCAAGAAAGTGATTTGAGAAATGTGCATTGACAGAAGTCGTTCTGCCAATTCATGAGCCTTACTGTAACACAAATTACTGTAATAATGATCGTTTCTTCCGTTGTGAAGATTAGATTGATCCATCCAGTATTTTGTTTTTTCCAGCATAGATGTAATTGAATTTTCACTCACATTATATGTATGACTGGAATCTGAGTCAAGCCTTATTTTGAAACTCGGCCCAAACAATCTTCAGCAAATTCTGCAGCACGAACATCTAGTTCTGCATTAGTTTCAGTTATTTGTTTGCGATACTCTTGCAACAAATCCATAATAGAATCGAATTGTTCTTCGGTATTCACTGATTCCCATGAAGATTGATAATCGTCGTACAATGGAGCAAAGATTTGCATATGAGTTTCGACATCTGCTTCATAACAATAAGTCAGATACGATCCTAAAAAGTATAAATCTTTGATTTTGTCTTGAAATTGTCCGTTCGGATTTTCTTTCAAAATTAAGCCAATTTGGTCTACCATTTCAAATGAGTTTATCATTTTGTTTTCTTTCAGTAAGAGGATCGGTCACCTCTGAGGCGGGTTGCTGTCCAAGGAAAGTTTCGTTTGATGTATTGAGTAATCTTTTGTGCCTGTTCTGCGGAACATAAGAAACCTACATCATAAGCGCCATCCCAAAGTACGCCATTCAGGGGGCATGTACCAGATCCCATAAAGTCCTTTGGAAACTTATTTTCTAGAGTTGAGCTTACATCCATGTAATCTCCTTTCTTGAATAAAAAGGAGTAATAATATTTCTTCGACTTTTTTGTTTTTGTTTTCATTGACTTTGTTTTCATTGACTTTGTTTTCATTGACTTTGTTTTCATTGGCTTTCTTTTCTTTCAGTATCGTTTACGGGTTGCTTTACAATTAAAGGTTCGTTTGATGTATTGGGTAATCTTCTGTGCCTGTTCAGCTGAACAGCTAAAACTTACATCGAAAGCACCATCCCAAAGGGATGTACCAGATCCCGTAAAGTGCTTTGGGAACTTATCTTCTAGGGTGTGGCTTACCTCAAAGTAATTTCCTTTCTTGAATAAGAAGTAGTAATCATATTGTTTTGGTTTTGTTTTCATTGTTTTTGTTTTCATTGACTTTGTTTTCATTGGCTTTCTTTTCTTTGGGTTTCGTAACATACTATCAACAAATGAATGAACGGTTCATTCATAGTTCCTTACGGCAACTCCTACAGGGAATCGAGGCAAACCACCATTGGTTAGGCCTTGATATCGCACCGTAAGTTGTTTGCCGATCACTTGTGTGGGATCTGAAAGATAACTCTTTAGGCTATCCAATGATCCTTCCATTTTACATTTGAACTCGCCAGTATCGGCACGACAAACGAATACAGCACATTCGCTCATTCTGCCTCTACCTGGCTCGACTCCGATGATTTCGTATTCTGCATCATCAAACTCTTTGATCTTTTGCAGACCGTAAGATCGGCCGTTTTCGTAAACGGTATCAGCACGACACATTGCTCCTTCGTATCCGTCTTGCCGATACTGGCCAAATGCCTCAATCACTTGTTCCACATCTGATACTTGAACAGTAGGAACCAGTCGTATACTGGGCCCGAAACGGGCAGATTGGGCAGTGATCCATTTCAATCGTTCAGAAAACAAAGCAAGTTTGGAGTCTGTTCCGTTCTCAATCATGTCGTATACATGATATTGTATTGCCACAGACTCGGGCCGGACTTCTTCTTTACGAACGAGCGACACGATTCGCTCAAACTGATCTTTCATTTCATGATTATACAGCTCGCCGTCTAATACAACACGATACGAGTCATGAAACTGATTGGCCAACTGATTTTCAATGTGAGGCACGCTCACGATTTGTTTTCTTGTTCTAGACCAAAGCGTGCATTTGCCCTGATGAATGACGGCAATGCAACGAATCCCGTCCAGTTTAGGTTGAGTCCAGGCTGGATACTTGATCTTGGCAGAGTGATCTCGCCACTTATGTGCCAACATAGGTTCCACTCCACCTGCAACATACTGGCTAACTACTTGTTTTACCTTTGCTGTGGCAACAGACATGGAGTAGCCCTGTTTGAGTTTCTTTTCCCATTGACTTCTCGCCTCAGCAATAGCTTGTGTATGCGGAGTGGTCGAGTTGGCTCGACCAATGTTTTTGCCTGACGAAATGACATCTTCAGTTATTTGAATCTTGCCGTTTAGTCGGCCAAAGTGCTTGCGAATAATAGAACTATTGTCGTCCACTTTGACCACTTCAATCTTCCAAGATTGAACAGAGTTGTCGCTGTTTTGACGATAAAGTGGGTTGCAGTTGTGTTCAGAGGTTGAAGTCATTTTGATTTGGTTTCCATCAGCAAAAGTCTAGTTTCTAGATCAGAAATGCGTTTATTGAGCTCGTGAAATCGGTCTTGAATTGTCCAAATACAGCCCAACAAAATGAGTAATGTTACAATAAACAGCACCACTATCTTCATGTGATGTTCTGTAAAGGCTTGAGAATCGCTGCATTGAGGTTTTTGTGTTTGCATATATGTGTGTCCGATAACTAGATACTATCACTATTTTGGCCGTTTCCGAAAAACTTTGATGCCGTGGTCTGCTTATTCTTTTTCAACATGGCGCTCCGCAACATGCTGATCCAGTTCTTGTATGCGGCGCTTGGTGTCTGCGCGCCGCAGGGTATCGCAAGCAACACAACAATTACCCCAGGCCTGGGGAATCGCAGGACGCGAGTTCGGAGTGCCGCAATCTCCACACACAAGTGAAGTGATTCGCTCTGCGACAGCCACTGCGCCGTCAATACAATGATGCGCCTGGTGCATCGCCTCCTGGTGTTCGGGCAGCACCGCCTGAGGGAAGTTGGCCCATTCAGAGTGCCAGTAGAAACGCAGAGTGCCAAACTTCTCTTTGACTTGATCTGCAATCACACAGAATTCCAGCGTGGGATATTGCGAGTTCACACGCCGCACCTGTGCCGTTATCTCTTGACACGCGGCACGGATCGCAGGTTCCCATGCCGCAGGACACTCAACGCCCCAGGCCATGCAAGTCTGTGCGGGATCGCCCTGCCAATCACGGAAAATATCAGGAAAGTCTTGTACGAGGCTATCTTCTAGCTTGGTGTTCATAGTTTGTACCGTTTAGTCGTCCAGTCCATGGCTACGACAGATCAACCATCCCATGACAAGAAAACTTGCCACCAAGCCAGATAACAACAAACAGGCTGTCATTTGAGAGTTTTTTTCTGTTGTTTGAGATTCAATATGTTCCATTTCTTTTCCGCGAAAAGAATCAGTACGGTCGATATCAGGCCAGTAATCAACGCAACAGAGCCTGTAATGACGATGATTTCGGTGTTTGACAATACAGAATCCGTTTTCATCGGCGTCTTTCGTTGATGGCGCGAGCTCGTCGCACGGCCTCTTTGTTGTCAGGACAGATCAGCACGATTTCAGGTGCAGTCTTGTGATGCCAGTCCATGAATCCAACATAGGCTTTTTCCCGTGAACATCTTACACAAGTCTTGGTGTGCGGAACTGCCTCAAGACGGGCAGCAGGAATAACGGTTTCACAATCTTGACACAGGCGAGTCATTAGAAACTCCGAGAGTAGTGTTGCGGAATGGTACGACATTCAATCCAGGCATCAGCGGCACGACGCGCCGCACGATTGACATGGGTCTTTTTGTTGTAGCCCCACGGTTTGGTGATGGTGCGGGCGTGTAGTGCAACAAAATGTGCCTCACGCTCTGCCTCGATATCAATACGGTCGATGTGTCGTTTCATGTTTGCATTATATCAGAAACTTTAGGCCCTGTCAAGCCTATTGTTTCTGCCGTATTCAAGGAGGTGGTTTGGACTTTCACCATGTCTATCCAAAGCTCCGCCTCCTTGAACAACGGCGTTTCGTTTGTGTTTCCAAGATCTTCCATGGCCTGTTTTGCCATATGATTTGCCTCGGAAATAGAACTACACTTGAACTTCAAGACGAGCTCAATGTTGTGGAAATCTCTCATTGTTTGTTCCTCTTGAAGATTCAGATTTCGCCGATGAAATAAAGCGTCTTTCCCTTTGGTGGGTTCTTCCGCTTCGGCTTGGTCTTGCCCTTCGGTGCGGCAGAGGATTCCTTCTCACTCACCTTGCTGCTCTTGCGGTTGTTGTGGAAGATTTCCCAATACAGTACCCGTACAAGGCTCTTTAGGTGACTCTTCAATAGTTGGTCAGGGCTCACGGTTCCATTGACCTGAATCAGGATCATCGTCTTGGGGCTGCTCATTGGTAAGATTTCCCAATACAGTACCCGTACACGGCTCTTTAGGTGACTCTTCAATAGTTGGTCAGGGCTCACGGTTCCATTGACCTGAATCAGGATCATCGTCTTGGTGCTGCTCATTGGTGGGTTCCTCTTGAAGATTCAGATTTCGCCTGAAATGGAGTCAGCGATCTTGACGAGAAGCGTTTTGTTCATGGAAGATGCCTTCATTTGCGCCGAGAATGCCTTGCGAATCTCGGTAACAGTTGAACCTGATGCCACTTTGTCAAGGCGCTGATCGTCTGTTTTTGCGAGCGAATCACTACGAATGCAGTACAGCACATCATACGGAGAAATGACTTGCAGTTTGGCCTGTTGAGAAACACTATGTACGGTGAACTCTCCACCGCCGTGACGAAGAATGCCCTTGATTCGGCTGTTGCCAACACCACGGATAGAAATGTATCCTTCTTTCTTCCAAAGATAGGCATTTGAGTTCTTCTTTGACGAAAGCGAATCCAACTCTTGTTCAAACATCTTTGAAGCAGCTTCCAGCTGTTTCTCGTATTCGTCATACTCCTTGTCTGTCATGAAATCTCTGCCGACTTCTTCGTTCTTTTCGTTCTTGACAGATTCTTCCATGCCCAACATGTCGGCAATAGAATGCTCACCATAATACACTCCTCTGCGGGATGCGGGTGCCACAAAGATTCCAATAGTTTTGGCACCAGTCATGATCCTGTGGAGTTGAATAAGAGCACGGAATGTGAACGAATACGATCCTTCTCCGCGCATCAGATAGACAGAAGGATCAATGATTTTGTTGACATCATAGACGCACTTGCCAGTCTTAAGCAGGCAAGCAGATGAAACTTTGTCCGCGATCTGATTCCAGCTATTAGTCAAATCGTATCTAGCGCGGAAGATTTGAGAACCCTGGCCGTCAGACAAGAAAATGGTATTCATCACTTCCACATTGTTTTCCTTTTGGAACCTGGACACAACATCATTTGCGGCCCAAACTGTTTCGTCAAGAGGAGTTCCTCCCAATCCAAGTCCGTTCACATCAATAGCCCTGCACATATTGTAGAAATCAGGCCCCCAAGCGTGGGCGGGCATTATTCGCTGCACAGCAGCAGGCATTGCAGGAAGTTCAACACCATCGACTCTGCGATTTTGGCCTGTATGACGAGTAAAAATGGTGTTTTTCACTTCTTCTTTGATGGCTCGCAGCATGTTGGCATACGCCCTGATCATTTCAGCATTGTTCATTTTAGAAGAACAAACTTCAATCAGATTCATTTGACTAACTTCAGCGCGACGCTGATCCTGCTTGGCATTTTCAAGCAAGTTAGTTGGCCAAAACCAAACACTTTTCTCGGAAGAATCATTCTGTGATGCAAACGGATCTGTGCTTGTGTTTGGTTTAATAGTTTGGCCGTTTGCAATCAGTTTTCGACCAATATTAAGCTCCCATTTGGGCATTCGATCCGAGAACGCATAAACCACAAACGGAATGTTGCATTGCTTACAGAACTGGGCAATCATAAACGCATGGCGAATCACATCTTGGATCACGCTGTGCATAGACGATGACCAATCCACAAACAGAACGAAGCCGTGATTCTTTCCTTTTCGGAGAATCAGATTTTTCGCAAACAAATCATCATTGAAGCGATACTGGATGATCTTGTCCAAATCCAAACGACCTGATTTGGCAGTCAACTGCCGTTTATGCAAACTTGCAGCCTTCTTCATCTCAAACTGTTTGACCAACACAGCAACAGATCGTTTGTTCTGTTCCAAATAGTGCTTTGCAAGAGTTTCCATGCACTGCTGGTAATACGCAACAAAGTCTGCATAACCGCGAGTAGTGCAATGGAGCTTGGTATTGTTGTCGATCAGCTCTTGAACTTCAGCTGCAGTAATAATCATTTCATCGAGATCAGGCTTGGGCATAATCCAAGAGGTGCTGACATTCTCCAAAGTTTTGACTTGGTTTTTGGCAGACTCGAGCAGCTTTTCAGTCTCCGATTCCATACCTTCTTTGCTCGAAGAAACCATGGATTTTTGACTTTCAGGCAACTCTTTGGACTCTTTGGAGCGCTTCTCCATTTCTTCTCGTTCGTACTCAAACACATCTCGTGTGAGCTGAACAACTTCCTCCCATGTTTGGGTAGATGCCATGCGATTGATCAGGACTTGCTCTCGTTCAGAGAACTGAATGTTCAGATCTCGCTGGCCGGAAACACCAATCTTGAAATGCAAGTTGGCTCGATCCACAAACAACCGAGTCATGGCAGGATTGTTCTTCAGCTGGAAAAAATCTTTCTCCAACAGGCTGTTGTAGGCAACAACAAAGTCACGGCGAAGGCCAGGAAACTTGTCCTTCATCATGCGTTCGATTCTGGCATCTTCGATGATGTTGAGATACTGTTGAGCAACATGCCCGTAGTTGTCGCCTCCGATTTCTTGGGCAGTTGCACACCAATCGCCTTGGTGGTTGCTGGATTCTTCCTTTTTGGCATCGTAAGGAGTGAACAGCGCATGACCAACCTCGTGGCCGACAAACATATCGTACAACTCATTAGACATGGATTCCCATGCTGGCAGAATGAGTTGACGGTTCTTCACATCGAAGGCCGCAGTAGCAGCCTTGGAGTCGTGAACCACATCAATCCCTTCGGAGGAAAGAAGGCGAGCAAGCAAGTTTTTAGATTGCTTGGAGTCAGCTGGTGTAAAGCTACTGTAGGTATGTTCTTTGGACATGGTACGCATATGCTACCACAAATACATCAGCTTGTCAAGCGTATTTGACAAATAGGCATATTTGGCTCGTTTTGCGCCTGCACAAATACTATCACGGCGTGAAAAAAAATAACGCCCCGATTTGGGGCGTCATTGTTGCTGTCCGTGACGAACACGGGCTAGGAACGAATCCGTTGCAACTATGAACTCGTTGTGGTCGAGCTCGAACCGTTGTTCCAAGTATACCAACAGATGCCGGGAATCCTGGCGTTGAGTTTACCTATCCAGGCTCCCATATGGGCCCGCCGGGGCAAGATCAGATGAGGAACAGTTATCTTGGCCTGAATCACCGCGTCTGTGTGTTTCATCACTTCAGGCATATATTGCCAGTGAATGGTTCGTACTACTTCTCCACCACAACGGCTGATTTCTGCCTCCACTATTCGGGCTGCTTCTATCGGATCACACGAACAAATAGAAATGTTTATCGCTTTGGTTTCCATTGACATAATGCCTCCAGCAGGACTCGAACCTGCAACTTACTGATTAAAAGTCAGCTACTCTGCCATTGAGTTATGGAGGCGAATAGGATCGGTGGGACTCGAACCCACAAAGCTGTAAAGCTGGCAGATTTTAAATCTGCTGCGTATGCCATTCCGCCACGATCCCTGGTGTCATTTCTTATCTGTGTTGGCTGCCCAAATACAGAGCGAGCAGATCAACAACATGGCGCAAAGCACCATGACATCCTGCATCATTCAACATTTCCTTTGCGGCGATACTGATACAAAAACTCTTCCACTTCGGCCGAGTCCCAACTGACCGGCACCGTGAATGTTTCACAGTTGCTGGTGTAGTCCCAGGTCGTACCGTCGCTCAGAACGATGACGGATCTCATTTTTTCAGTAGCCGGATTGTCTGTTACCGAGGCGTCTTTCATCGAGATTTCCTTTCAAGAATAGTACACAACACGAAAACCAGTGTAGCCGCAAAAAGGCAAACTGTGGTAAGAAACACATAGCCAAAAAATGAACCGTATGTTGCCATTTCAGTCTCCTCTTGCGATGCGCTCGAAATCTGATTCGTCTCGATCCCAGGCAGAATCCAGTTCTTCGATGTATTCGTCTGTCGTGTATCGGAAGCCTCGTTCGTCCTCACGATACTGACTGGTTTCCATCACATCCGGCCGGCTGTCGTCGAACGAATCGTCGTCGTCGAAGCTGTCGTCGTCGTCGTCGTCGAAGCTGTCGTCGTCGTCATCGCCTTCGACTGTTTCGGCATCCTCGGCGTCCTCGTTGTCCCAATCTTCGCCAGGATCGACAGGCAAATCGTCGTCCAGGTCGTGGCCGTAGTAGTTCTCGTCTCCGGCATCGTGTTCGTCCGTGTCGTACTGGGACTCGTCAGAGGACAGCTCAACAAGGTACAAATCTTCGTAATCAATAGGCATTTTGGTTTCCTTTCGTTTCAGTTGGTTGTGTCGGGAACTTTGGCTGTGTCGGGAACTTCAGAATCGCCAGGATTCAGAGTATCGTCCACTTTGGTGTAGGCCGAGAAGAATGCAGTAGAAGTCTCGTCGTCGAAGCGTGCCAGGCACATACGAATCGCCTTCTCACGATCTCGGAACATGGAAACTGCCTTGACGATGTTCACAAGACGGCGCGTACTGATGATCTCGTCGATTGATCCTTCGGCAAACAGTTTGCGAATGAGCTCACTCCACTTGGTCAACTTGTCCGAGAAGTCGCCGTCATCAGGCACCTCGAACTTCGTCATGGCCTTCTTGATGATCTTGCGCTCGATTGCCCTGGGCGCGTACACCTGATTGTAGGTGTAGTCGAAACGATCCAACATGGCCTCGTTCATGACATTCGTGCCCACGAAACGCCCGTCATCAGAACCCTTGCCCTTGGTATTGGCCGTGGCAATCACGGTGAATCCTGCAATGGGCCTGACCCATTGATTGGTTTTCTTCAGGTACACGCCCTTGCCCTCCAGCACAGGTTGCAGACACATGAGCTTGGAAGTGCCCAGGTCGATCTCGTCCAACAACAGCACGGCACCCTGACGCATTGCCTTCACCACAGGCCCGTCCTGCCACACGGTGTTGCCGTTGTACAGTCGGAAACCGCCCAGCAAATCGTCCTCGTCGGTTTCGCCCACAATGTTGACACGGTAGCACTCTCGTCCCAACTTGGCGCAAATCTGCTCCACCATCGTGGTCTTACCGTTGCCGGACATGCCCGTGATGTAGACCGGCGCGAAAATCTTGGAGCGAATGATACGCTCCAAGTCTGCGAAATGACCCCACGGCACATACTCGGGCATTGTAGGCGGAACAACGGTGTCGCGTTCTCCTCCTGTTGCCCCCAGCATTGCTGCAGACTCAAGTGAAAAAGTGGTGGAACTGGAATCAGACGATGCAGACATGGTAGCCTCCTTTGGGCTGGTGTTGGAATCCGAAGTGACAGCTGGGGGAGTAATGCGATACAGTCCCCAGCCCACGCGCTCACAAACTCGAGCATCGTGTAAGAATGTATTTGGAACTTGAGTCAAACCAAACTCTGGCTTGTTGCAATGTTCCAAGATATCGTTGCGTGAAAACTCGCCGGCACCGATAGCCTGTGCAAGGCGTTGATTGAATAGGCGTTGTGCCTCTGAAATGTTCGACATTTTCATTGTGTTACCAGCTCCTGACTGGCTTGACTGTGTGCGTGTGTGGTGTGCCTGAAATAAGACACGCGGGTATCTTACCACAAATGGATGAGCTTGTCAAGCACTATTTTCACACCGAACATATCGGGCCCGAACGCAAGCAGATACTGGCCGGTTGGGGCATACGGATACTATCACGGCGGAAGGCCGCCAGACTGCCCCCGTACGGCCCAGGAGTATTCGTGTACGATTATAGCTTGACAGGCTGAAAAATATCTGGTAGAATGACACCACGCAACAAATGATCCTTGGCATGCCTGTAGCATACCTGGCAATCATTTCAAGAAAGATTCGTAAATGAACACGACAACTGCAGCTGATCACAAGTCAAGGGCAAACGAAATCCTCGAGCGCATTACTCGCGGAGATCGCCTGTCCGTCAGCGGACTTGCCTCGGAGTATTCTATTGCTCCAGGCAAGATGCGGGCGATGTTGACCCAGCATTTCGGCTCACGGATTCAGTTCCGTCGCGGCCGCAATGGTGGCATCAGTATCACCAAGTAAGCGCAAGCTTGCGACAAGTACGCCATCGGCGTACACAGGTATTCGTTTTACTTCGAGCCGGCGAACGAATAGAGTATACTTATATAATGCCAATGCTCGGCCATGACTCTGGATCGAGTCAGCCGGACTTCTTTGGAAGTCCGGCTTTTTTTTGGCCCGTTCTGGCCCACGGGGAAACAAAAAAGGCCGAACAGTCCACCAACTGTTCGGCCCTGATAACGCCCCATCGGGGGCGTTTGAATGATTCAGTTTGCTTAGTCCATGCCCAGTTCTTGTGCCATCATTTCAGCACCAAACTCCGCGGTCGTGTGCAACGGTTCAGCCGGTTGATTGTTCAATCGGGCAATCTCTTGCCTCATCAGAGACAACGAACAACTCATGTTGTGAATCGCCCCGACGGTGCCAGCGAACTCCAGCACGGCCTGTCGTGCGCTTTCCTCGGACATTCCTTCGCCGCGGAGAAACGCCTTGGCATCGGGCGTGCCGTGTTGTTCCAGTTGTTCCAGCAATGCGGGATGTTGTTCTTGAAGCAATCCAGTCTGAATCAGGGCCTGCAACAACACAGGATTGGTTCCCAGTTGCTTTTCCGCCTTGAGCATGGAGTGAATCAGTAAATCGAAGTACCCCAGCAAGATTTGGGGCTTGGTTGAAATGTGAATAGTAGAAGTTTCCATCGAGAATAGGCCTCCTTTGGGGCCAGGGGTGAGTGAAAGAAAACAGGCAAATCTGTTACGATTGGGCCCAATACGAGGTCTGAAACACTTTCCAGGCAAGATTCCATGCTGCACCGCCGCGAACATACTCATTCTCGTCTCCAATTAGCTTCAGGAGAACTTCGGGAGTGGCGTTGCGATTGCGTGCTGCCTCGCGGCGAACCTCCCAACTCTCGTCTCCCATTGCCTTCAAGAGAACTTCGGGAGTGGCGTTGAGATTGCGTGCTGCATTGCGGCGAACATACTCATTCTCATCTTCCATCGCTTTCAGGAGAACTTCGGGGGTGGCGTTGCGATTGGCTGCTGCACTGCCGCAAACATACCCATCCTTGTCTCTCATTGCCTTCAGGAGTACTTGGGGAGTGGCATTGGGATTGAGTGATGCCCAGCAGCGAACCCTCGAATCATCATCTCCCAACGCCTTTAGGAGAACTTCGGGGGTGGCGCTGGGATTCGCTGCTGCATCGCCGCGAACATCCCTATTCTCGTCTTCCAATGCCTTCAGGAGAACTTCGGGGGTGACATTGGGATTGAGTGCTGCCTCGCGGCGAACTTCGTATTCCTCATCTTCCAACGCTTTCATCAATACTTCAGGAGTGGCGTTGCGATGGCCTGCTGCCTCGCAGCGAACATCCCTATTACTGCTGTCCAAGTCTTTCAGGAGTTGTTGGGGGCTCATAGTGGACATG
>Ga0172367_10006209_pt1 | contig 14136 bp, 9 predicted proteins | sample Lak10m_FD_114542 | JGI IMG/M metagenome (GOLD analysis project Ga0172367, IMG submission 114542) | Freshwater microbial communities from Kabuno Bay, South-Kivu, Congo - kab_022012_10m | ecosystem: Environmental > Aquatic > Freshwater > Lake | place: Democratic Republic of the Congo: South-Kivu... | reverse complement strand
CCCGGCGCCGCGCCCGCACCGGCGCCGAGCGCGGCACCCGCGTCCGTCGGCGCGACGCCACAGGCGGGCGGCACCGCGCGCCGGATCTCGTCCTCGAGGTCCTTCACGCCGCGGCGCACCGCTTCGCTCGCGCTCTGGATGCGCGGGGCGGGCGCCGTCAGGACGCGCGTCTCGCGCCGCACGGTCGCGCGCGCGTCGTCGAGGGCGCGCTGGGCTTCGCGCAGGTCCTGGTCGAAGCCGGTGCTGCGCCGCAGGTCGTCGAGCTGCCGCCGCACCTGCCGCCAGACCGACAGCACCTCCGCGATCACCTCCGGCAGGCGGCGTCCGAAGACGAGCACCGCGATGATCGCGATCAGGACCCACTCCTGGAGTCCGGGCATGGAGATGGCCGGGAACATCGGGGCGCGATGGTAGCGCGCCGGCCGGCCGCCCGCGCGCGCACGGGGCCGCGATCGGGCGCGCGCCGCGCACGGGCGCCGCGCCGGCCCTCGGGGTCAGCGGACAGGCGCGCGGGGAGTCGCGCGGCTCCCCGCCCTCACGGTCGCTTCATGACCATGACGCCGAGGGCGACCACCCCGGCCTCGGTGACCTCGGTCGTGACCCAGCGGTACTCGAGCAGGAGGTGCAGCTCCTCGACCTGGCGCACGAAGCGCACGTCGGCGTTCTGGATCGCGTCGCGGCCGCGGCAGACGAGCGGGAACTGGATGCTGCCGTCGGCGCGCGAGCGCACCGTGATGACGCCCTCGCCCTTCGTCAGGAAGTTGCCGGTCTTGAGGTACACGTCGATGTACTCGCCCGCGAGCGGCGCGCCCGCCTCGTCGACCAGGCGGCCGACGAGCAGCACGTCGCGCTCCTTGTGGTCGATGCGCCGCGCCACGACCTCGCCGGCCTTCTTCGGGCCCTCGATCGTGTAGGTCGCGCTGCGCTCGCTGTAGGGGCGCTTGACCTCGACTTCGAGCGGCAGGCCGAGGCCGATGTTCGGCAGCGTCACGCGGCCCGTGTTCGTCACGCGCACGAGCGGCGGCGGCGGCGTGCCACGGTCCTCGGCCGAGCGCACGACGGCGATGCTGACCTCGGCCTCGCCCGAGAGCGGCTTGCCCGCCGGGTCGAACAGCGAGAGTTCGATCGTGCCGGTCGGCAGGCCCTTCAGTTGGACGGGCTCGTCGGGCAGGTTGTCGAGGTCCACCGCGAGCGACGGCACGTTGCGGAACACGCCGACCTGCACCACGGTCATGTCGTAGCCCGCGGCGACCTCCTCCTCGAACTCCGCCGCGCCGAACAGGTGCACGAGGTTGTCGAGCGGGCTGAGCGGCCCGGCCGTCAGGTCGAACGACTCGATGCCGTCCTTGGCCCGCAGCGCGACCTCGCCCTGCAGCGGCGCGCCGCCGATGTCCGTGAGCCGCACGCGCAGCGGCGTCTGCTGGCGCAGACCGCACTCGAAGGGCGTCTCGGTGTTGCTGAAGTTCTCGGCCCAGAAGCGGTCGTCGCGGTGCGCGATGACGAGGATGTCGCCCTCGAACGGCGGGATCTCGAAGCGGCCCTTCGTGTCCGTGCGCACCGCCGTGCCGAGCAGCGCCACCTTCGAGTACCAGTCGAGTGTGTCGATGCCGCGCTGCTGCAGGTGCCACTCCGTGACCTGCGACTCGTGCACGTAGTAGATGCCGGCGCCGGCCACCTCGACGCCGTTCGCGTCGCGCACCTCGAAGCGCATGGGCGGCGGGGCGTCCTGACCGGAGCCGCCGAGGGTGACGAGCGGGAGGAGGAGTCCGAGAGCAGCGAGTCGTGTCATGGGTCGTCGCGCCGATCCGTGAGTCGGCACCGCGGTCGGATCAACCTACGCACGTCGCGGGCCGACCGCCACCGAGCAAGGCCCCGCCGCGGCCGGCCGAACCCTCGGCGGACCCCGGCGCTGCCCGACTCCCGCGAACGGCGGCCACACACGCGGGTTCACCGGGGACCGCGATCCGCGGCGCGGCGGGGCCCAGCGCCCGCGCCGGCCGTGGACTGCCGCGCCCGGCCCGCCGCCTCGCCCGCGCGTCAGCGGAAGGCGTCGAGGCGCCGTTCGCTGCGCTTCTTGGCCGAGAAGAGCGGCTTGATCGAGATGCCGATCGAGGTGCCCTCGCCCGTGCGGCGGCGCAGCTCGATCTCGAACAGCAGGTCGTGGCCGTAGCGCACGATGCCGATCGAGTTGGCCAGCGTCTGGGTGCCGTCGAGCGACCAGGACTGGCGCCCGACGATGTCCCACTTCGGCGTGAAGCGGTAGAGCGCGCCGATCGTGACCGCCTCGAAGAGCTTCTCGTCGGCCGGGTCGCGGCCCATCGAGAAGGCCAGCTCGAGGTCGAGGTCGTCGCGCGGGAAGAGCTCGACCGCCGTGCGCGTGTAGCGTGTCGCGCCCGTGTCGGTGTCGTAGCGGCCGTCGTGTTCGAGGCGCCACGGCACCGGGCCGAACTCGCTCGCGATGGAGCCGAGCACGGCCACCGGTAGCCAGCGATCGCCCAGGGGCCCGCTCTGGTCGCCCGCGTACGTGGCGCGCACCTCGCCGTCGAGCTCGAACGGTCCGTCGGGCAGCGTCCAGCGCCCGCGCACGCCCAGTTCGAGGAACTCACCCGACTCGCGCAGTTCGACGTCCGGGTCGTAGATCGCCGGCTCGATCTCCGAGGCGTTCTCGGCGAAGACCGAGCGGCCCTCGACCCAGGGCGAGACCTGGACGATCCCGCGCTCCACCGTGCCGCGCCACAGCGAACTCGCCAGGCGCAGCGCCGCCGTCGCCGACGAGCGACCCGAGTCGCCCGACTCCAGGCCGTCCTGCGACCAACCGGCCAGCCCGGCGTCGATGCGCGGGATGGCGCGCACGCCCGGCAGTCCGGTCTCGATCGGCATCTCGACGCGCTGGTCGGTGACCACGCGCATCGTGTTGACCTCGCCGAAGCCGTCGGCGAAGCCGGGCTCGAAGAGCGGATCGCCCTCGACGCGCGAGAGGAAGCCGACGCGGTTGTCGGCGCGCCACAACACGGGCGTGCCGAAGACGCGCGCGACCTCGCTGCGCTCGAGCACGTGGCGCACCTCGGGCGCGCGGATCGTCGCGCTGCGGAACGGGTCGAGCGGGCCGCTGACGGTCACGCTCGTGAAGCGGTTCTCGTCGGCGCGCCGCCAGTGCAGGTAGCTCTCGCGCTCCTCGTACTCGAGGTACTCGTCCTCGAAGAACTCCGACTGCACCGCCGGGTCGCTCTGGCGCGTGATGGCGAGGTCGACGTACTCGCCGCGTGCGATGTCGAAGCGCCCGCGCGAGCGCAGCCACAGGCGCCACGTGTCGCGTTCGTCCTCCGGCACGCGCACGAGGCCGCGGTCCGCGTCGTCGTCGGGCACGACGGCGAGGTCCGTGTCCCAGCGGTAGTGCCCGGGGCTCGACAGGCGCGAGCCGAAGTCCGTCAGGAGGCCGCGCGAGCCGAGGTACGTCAGGTCGACCTTGAAGCGGCTGCGGAAGTCCTCCGGGTCGCCGCCCAGCGCGCGGTTCAGCGCGTCGCCGAGCTCCTCGCGCACGTCGCGGCTGTAGCCGATGCCGAGCACGGTGCCGAAGCGCGCCTCGTCGCCGACCTTGAGGCCGCCGAAGGTCGGCTCGCCCTCCTCGTCGGCGAGGTAGCTGAGCGGCGGCAGCGGCAGCGCGAACGCGCGCCCGAAGCGGATCTTGTTGTCGCGCATCGAGACGCGCCACGGGAACTCGGAGTTGCCCGTCGGCGTCATGCGCAGGTCGCCGGTCTCGATCGTGTAGCTCGGGACGGCGAACTCGCTGGTCGTGATCGAGGCGTCGTTGCTGCGCAGCGAACCGTCGGCCGAGATGCGCAGCCAGCGCGCGTCGACCTTGAAGACGTAGGTGCTGCCGCCGATGCGCTCCTTCACGCTGTAGCGCGCGCCCGCGATCCAGCCGTGGCCGTCCACGCGGTCGAGGTAGATCGCGTCGGCCAGGAAGACGCGCCGGTCGCCGACGTAGTACTCGACGGGCCCTTCGAGGTAGATCTCGCGGATGCGCAGGACGTTGGGCGAGTTGAGCATCTCGCGCAGCGTGCCCGGCAGTTGCGCGAGCAGGTTCGCGTCCTGCGGCGCCTGCTCGGAGGCGAAGCCGCTGCCACCGAAGTAGCGTGCCTCGTCGCTCAGCCACGTCACGCCCCAGGTGGCGCGGATGCGCTCGTCGCCGCGCTCGTAGCGGAAGCCCTGGACGAGCACGACGTCCGTGTCGCCGTCGCGCAGGGCCTGGAACGGGCCGTCGCGTGCGATGCGCCAGCCGTCGTCGCTCGTCGCCGCCGCGCCGAGCGGCGCCTCGGGCACGGCCTCCTCCGCGAGGGCGACCGGCGCGCAGGCCCCGACCGCGAGCGGGAGCACGACCCGTTGCGCGAGGACGCGCTGCGCCGGGACGCGCAGGAACAGGACCGGCTGGAACAGGACGCGCTGCGCCACGACCACGAGGCGCCGCGTGCGACGCGGCGCGGCTGCGACGGACCTCCCGCTCACTGCGGCACTCCCGTGGGGTTGCCGGGCAGGAGCACGCCCGGGCCGCCGCTCGGCAGCATGTTGAGCGTGTCGATCTGGTAGTACGTCGACGAGTCCGTGTAGCCCTCCCAGCGCAGGATCGCCGGGTTGCCCTCGATGCGCACGATCTGCGTGAACGCGGTCGCGGTCAGCGTCGCGCCCTCGACGTCGATGCCCTCGGAGAAGACGATGCGCACGCCGCCGTCGGCGACGAGTTGGCGCGGGCGGCGCTGCGTCTCGCCGGGCAGCGGGGGATCCGTCGTGATCGCCGCGCGCCCACAGCGCAGCGTGAACGTCGACAGCGCCTTCGTCGTGCCGAGGAACGAGACGTTCTCCTCGAAGACGAGCGTGCCGTCCTCCGCGCGCACGCGCCGCGCCGTCGCGACCAGGTCGACGAGCAGCCCGTCGCCCGGCGCGGGTCGGCCAGCACTGGCCGCGGCGAGCGGGTCGCCGACGTGGATGCGTGTGTCGGTCGCGGACAGCGTCGTGCGCGTGAACTCGAGGGCGCCGGCCTCGACGTCGAAGGGCTGGCCCGTGCTCGGCAGGTCGCCGCGCGCCTCGACGCGTTTGCCGGGGTTCGCGACCAGGCGGCCGCGGCCCTCGTGGTCGACGAAGAACGTGTCGCCGCGGCCGGCGATGCGCGTGGGGGCGAGGCTCGTCACGACCACGTCGCCGCGCGCCTCGAGCGTGCCACGCAGGTCCGCGATGGCCGCCTCGCGCGCGGCGTCCGTCGCCGCGGCCTGTTCGGGCGCGGTCCGTTCGGGCGCGGTGCCGGTGTCGGCGCTGCGCTCGTCGCGCGCCGCCTCCTCGACCGCGCGCAGGCGGTCGACGACCAGCACGTCGAGCTCGCGCGAGGTCACGTCGTGGTCGCCGAGCGGGCCGCGCACCGTGGCCACGAGGCCGCCTCGCGCGCGCACGACGGTCTCGTCGAACGGACTGTCCGGCAGCGCGCGGCGCACGACCTCGAGATCGGCCGTGTCGAGCTCGAGGTGCGTGCGCGCGCTCGTGCCGTCGGTGGTGGGGCGGCCGACGAGTTCGACGAGCGCCTCGACCGCGCCCGTCGCGCGCAAACGCAGCGGCCGCTCGTCGCCGGGTTCGAGCGGGCCCGACAGCTCGAGCGTGCGCGCCGTCAGGTCGACCTCGATGTCCTCGCGTTCGAGGCGCGCCACCACGTCGCCCTCGGCGACGAGCGTGTCGCCGCGGCGCCGCAGCGAGCGCGCCTCGGCGTGCAGGCCGGGGCCGTCGACGCTGACCGGCTCGTCGGCCGCGTCGACGGTCAGGTCGTCGGGGCCGTTCACGACCAGGCGCTCGCCGCGCAGGAACTGCCCGTCGACGATCACCTCGACGTGGTCGTCGGCCGTGAACGACGCGCCGACGCGCGGGTCGTCGCGGAAGTCGACGATGCGGTCGGCGGTGGCCGTCAGCGGCCGCACGCCGCCGACCGACAGGTCGACGCCGAGCGCGACCGGCACGCTCCAGCGCTCGCCGTCGATCGAGAGTTCGAAGCCGTTGCGCGCGCGCAGCACGACCGGCGCGCCGTCCTCGTCGTAGCCGTTGGCGCGCGCCTCGCCCGGCGCACGCAGCACGATCGCGTCGTCGCCGCCGGTGTGGCTGGTCCACGTGCCCGTGAGCGCCTCCGTGCGCACGGTCCAGCCGCCGTGTTCGACGCGCACGCCCGACCAGGCCTCGAAGTCGAGGGGCTGGTCCTTGCCCCGCGGCCGGCCGACCAGGCCGCCCTCGGCCCACAGGCGCGTGCCCTCGAAGGCCAGCTCCGCCGGCCCCGCGAGGTCGAAGCGACCGCCGGCGCCGACGCGCAGGTCCATCGGGCCCTGGCCCCACAGGCGGACGCGGCCACGCGGCGCGGCGTCGTCCGGGGCGTCCGTCGCGTCCACAGCGCCCGCCGCGCCCGTCGCGTCGCTGCCTGCACCCGTGGCAGCGCCCGAGCCGTCGCCCGAGCGGACCTGGGCCGCCGCGCGCGCCGCGTTCGCGAGTTCGATCTCGCCGACCACCGTGCCGACGAGCCGCACGCGCTCGAGCGCACCCTCCGGCCCGAGCACGAAGCGCACCTCGCGGCAGCGGAACGTGTTGCCCTCCGCGTGCAGCTCGACCTCGCCCCGCGCCACGAGCTCCTGGAAGCGGAAGGTGGCCGCGTTGTCGGGGTCCGCCGCGCCGACGAGCTCGAGCGTGTTCGCGCCGAGTGCGATGCCCTCGGGGCCCGAGAGTCCGAGGCGCCCGCGCTCCTTGGCCGTGACCCGCAGCGGCCGCACGCCGACGCCCGGCGGCTGCAGCAGCACGAGTTCGCCGCGCGCGTGCACCCGCGCCGTGCGCCCGTCGCGGGTCGTGATCGCGGCCGTGCCGTCGCTCGTGAACACGAGGCGCCCCTGCGGCAGGTCGAAGGACAGGCCCTGACCCGAGGCGTCGATGTCGGCCCCGCGCGCCGTGGCGCGGTCCTTCGTCCAGAAGCGCTGGGCGTCGAGGTCGCCCTCCGCCGAGGGCGTCGTGACCCGCAGCGGCGCGAAGCGCGTCCCCGACGTCACGTCGATGGCGACGTCCGTGAGCTGGGCCTCGTTCGAGAGCGAGACCCCCACGAGGTCGCTGCCCGGCTCGACGCCGATCAGGCCGCGCACGGCGTCGATGCGCGCCACGCGCTGGTCGGACTTCGGGTCGTGGAGCTCGATCGAGAAGTCCGAGAGCTCCATGTCCCCGTCCGGCGTGGGCCCGCTGTTCAGGGCGCGCACGTGGTAGCGGCGCGGCCGCGGCCCGCCGTCCGCCGTCTCGACGTAGCGGATCGACTCCAGGGCGCCGCGCACGGCGTAGGTCGTGCGGTCGCCCGCCACCGGCTGGCGCGGCGCGGCCTCGGCGGGCTCGCGGCCCTCGCCGACGCCCGCCACCGGGGGCGTGCGGGCGTCGAGCCACCACAGCAGCGAGAGTCCGCCCCCGAGCAGGGCGGCGAAGGCGATGGCGGGGTGTTTCACGGAAGGGCGACGCGCGGGCCGCTCGCGGAGCGCCCCGACCGGCCCAGTATCGCGTCGCCGCGCGAACTTCGTCCCTGATTCGTCGTCCGCGTTGCCGAGAACGCACTCGACCGCGCGCGTCGCGCCCCGCTCGCCGCGCCTCCCGCCGCGCCGCGCTCCGCCGCGGCGTCACACGAGCCCGCGTTCGATCGCCTTCAGCACGGCGCGGGTGCGGTCGGGGGCCTGCAGCTTGTCGAGGAGCACCGAGACGTGGTTCTTCACGGTGCCCTCGCTGAGGTGCAGGGCGTAGGCGATCTGCTTGTTGCCGAGGCCGCCCGCGAGCAGGCGCAGCACCTCGAGTTCGCGGCTCGTCAGCGCCGGGACGGGCTCGTTGCGGTCGCTGTCGCGCCGCCGCGGCCGGATCACGTTGCGGATCGTGCTCGTGACCGTCGGACGGAAGACGCGCGCGCCGGTGTGGACCGCGCGGATCGCGGCCTCGAGGTCGGCGCGACCGAGGTCCTTGAGCAGGAAGCCGCAGGCGCCGAGCGCGGTCGCCGAGAGCATGGCCGTGTCGTCGTCGAACGTCGTGACGAGGACGACCTTCGTCGGCACCTCGGCGCCGCGCAGGCGCGACAGCAGCCCGAGCCCGTCGAGCCGCGGCATGCTGAGGTCGACGAGGGCCACGTCGGGTCGCTCGCGCTCGATCAGCTCGACCCCCGCGAGGCCGTCGCCCGCCTCGCCGACCACGCAGATGCCGGGCATCGAGGCCACGAGCGACGCCAGGCCCTCGCGCACGAGCTGGTGGTCGTCGACGACGACCACCCGGATCGGCGCCGCGCTCACGCCGCGTCCTCCGCGCCCCAGCGGATCGCGACCGTCGTGCCACGCGGCGTGCTGTCGATCGAGAGGTCGCAGCCGCGCGCCGCGCAGCGCGCGCGCATGCTCTGCAGTCCGAAGCCCGGCGGCGCCCCGCCGATGCCGCGTCCGTCGTCGCGGATGGCCAGTCGGTCGGGGCCGAGCTCGATCTCGACCTGGCGCGCGCCCGCGTGTTTGCGGGCGTTCGTGAGCGCCTCCTGCGCGCAGCGCAGCAGCGTCTCGGCCAGGTCGAGCGCCATGCGCGGCGCGCCCTCGTCGACGTGCACGACGACCCGCGGACCGGGGCCGTCGGTGGCCAGGCTGCGCAGGGCCGTCGCGAGGTCGACCGCGTCGGAGTCGCGCAGCCCGGCGACGACCTCGCGCACGCTCGCGAGGGTCGCGCGGACGAGTTCGCGGGCCGCGGCCAGGCGCGGCCGCTCGTCCGCCGTCGCGGCCGCCGCGGCCGCGTCGAGCTGCAGCCCGAGTGCCACGAGCTGGTGCCCGACGGCGTCGTGCAGGTTGCGCGCGATCTCGATGCGCTGGTCGGCGCGCGCCGTCTCCGCGAGCATGGCCTGCGTCGAACGCACCTCGCGCATCGCGCCCTCGAGTTCGACGCGCCGGGCGCGCTCGAGCGCGGCGAGGCGCTCGGTCGACTCGAGCACGATCTGCATCACGCCGTAGGCCAGCGCCGCCGCGACCGCGATGCCGAGTGGCCAGTCGTGGGCGGCGACGTAGATCGCGAGCAGCAGCGCGGTCTGCATGGCCACCCACGCGACCGCGACGCGCCGCGGCAGGCGGGCGAGGGCCGAGGCCGCGACCGCGAGCAGGATGCCGGTCAACGCGACGCCCGGCAGCGCCATCGGGACGAGCCAGTTCGCGACCAGCGCGAGCACCGACTGCGCAGCGACGAGCGCGCGTGGCACACGCTCCGCCGTCGGGCGCGCGGCGCTCGCCGCGAAGGCGCCCGTGAACGCCGCGACCGTCACCAGGAAGGCCGCGAGGCGCGGCGCCTCGATCGCGCCCGGTGTGCTCGACGCCATCCACAGCACCGAGCCGACCACGACGGCGATCGCGCCGACGCCCGGTGCCAGACGTTGCCAGGTCTCGCGCCGCGCCGCCATCGCTCCCAACTCTACTCGCGTGTCCGCGGCCCGCACCCCTGCCGGAAGTCATGGGTCGAGTCGTGACGAACGGCACTGTTCCGCACGGCCGCGCAGGTGCGGTGGTTCGGCGTCGACGGCTCTGCACCGAGCTGCCGCGACCGACCTCCGACACCTCTGACCAACGCCCTGCGATGAAGCCCTCTCGCCCGACCGCCATCCTCCACGTCTCGTGCGCTCTGTCGATCCTCGCCGCCTGCTCGCAGCCGATCGACCGCGAGGCGCCGCCGCCGGCGGACGTCGTCGCGAGCGCGCCGGACGCGTCGCCGCTCGCCGTCGCGGAGCCCGCGACCGATGCCACGCCTCGCACCGGCTGGTCGTTCGCGCCGCGAACGGCCGCCACCGACGCGGGCTGGTACCCGATCCACGACGGCGTGACCGTCGCGCTCTCCGACGACGGCGCGGCGATGGAGGTGCGCTACCGGCGCGCGAGTGGCAGCGCGGCCGGCGTGGCCTTCGACCTCGCGCCGGGGAGCTGCGCGGCGCTCGGCGCCGTCGACCTCCGCCTGTCGGCGGCCGCGAAGCAGCGCCTGTGGGTCTGCCTCACGGACAGCCGCGGCGTCGTGTGGTCGTTCCCGTCCATCCAGGTCACGACCGAGTTGGCCGACTTCACGTTGCTCGCGTCGGACGTGCGCCCCGACCCGTTCCAGAACGGCGGCAAGGACGTGCCGTCCGAACCCGACTGGGCAGAGATGCGCCTGCTGACGATCCTCGACATCGCCGGCTTCATGGGCGCGTCGGCCGTCGACTGCGCCTGGCGCGTCGAGAGTGTGCGTGGCACGGAGGCCAGCCGATGAGCACTCCGACCGGACTCTCGGCCGCACTCGTCGCCGGCGGGTGTCTGCTCACGGCGTTCGTCGGCGCGCCGTCGCCCGACCCGGTCGCCGCGACCGCGCCTGCGACCGAGCCTGCGCCCGCGACCGCGGCAGCGAGCGGCGCCGCCGACGATGCGCTGGCCTTCTTCTGGGAGGCCTTCCAGCGCGCGCCGCAGCACCGCGACGCGGCCGTCGCGCGGCTCGCCGCGCGGGCGCTCGCCGCGGATGCGACGGCTCGCGAGGTGCTCACGGCGGGGCTCGTGCACCTGTGGTGTGTGGCCGAGGGCGGGGGCGAGCCGGTGCAGCGCCACGTCCACGCCGTGCTCGCGGAGCATTGGCTCGCGCGCGCCGCCGCCGCGGATCCGGCCGACACGCGCATCGCCGGTTGGCGCGCGAGTGCAGCGCAGGCGATCGCCGACCTCGAGCACGACGCCGCCGGCCAGGCCGCCGCCGTGGCGGAGCTCGTCGCGCTGGCCCGGGCGGAGCCGTGCTTCCACTCGGTGCCACTGGCGATCGCCACCTTCGACCTGCCGCGCACGGACCCGCGCTTCCGCGCGGCGCTCGACGCCATGAACGCCGCCTTCGCGTGTGGCGACGCGCGCGCCGGCCAGGACCATCCGCGCTGGCCACACAACGTCGCCGCGTTCCTCGTCGCGCTGGCCGACTGCCGATTGAAGGCGGGGGACGTCGCGGGCGCCGAGCTCGCGCTCGTGGTGGCCGAGGCGCGCGCCTCGACGGCGCGCTGGCCGCACCGCGCGCTCCTCGACGAACGCCTCGCGACGCTCCCCGAGCGCGCCGCGCGCTACGCCGACGCCGACCCCTCGAACGACCCGCCCTTCGCCCTGCAGGGCGGCGTGCTCTCGTGTGGGGCGTGCCACGCCGCGTCGCTGCCCGACGCGCCCGAGCGCCGCTGAGCCCACCTGATTCACGATCGTGCCCACGCGTCGGCGCGATCGGCCGGCCTTCAGCCTACCCGCAGCGCGCTGCCGCGACTTCGCGTGCGTGCCGGCCCCTCACCGACGTGTTGAGGTCCCTTCCGGGCCGGAACACACGCGAAGCCGCTGCAATACGCTCCTCGCGCTCGAATCGAGGACGACCTCATCAATCATGTGGGGCTAGAGTCCAGCATACTGTCGCGCCGTCCTTTCGATCACGTCGGCTTGATCGCGACATGCGTCATAGAGCTCGGCAACGAGCGGCGAGTCCATCGTGGACAACTCCAAGTGGTAAGACGAGCCATCTGGAGCGAATAGCCCGATGCGCCGCAACGCTTGTGAACCAAGGGCCGCATTGGGTTGCGGCTTGTCCGAGGGACTCTTCTTGACGAACTCACCTCGGTCGATCTTGCGACAGGCAACACGGCCCAGTTCTGCGTCCAGGAGTGACTCCTTGTAGTCCAGCTCCTCGAGGTACGGCTCGAGAAAGGCCGTGAGCTCCGTCTCGGCAAACGAGACCTCTCGGGACTCCGCTTCTGTCTCGAGGATTTTCATGAACGAGTCGAAGGTCTTTCGACCATCCATGAAGAACCGCCGCGGCCCTCCATTGTGATTGCCACCGACGGATCGGGTGACAAGCGACTTCAGCGCGTCCTGTTCAAAGCTGAAGTCCTGGGATTCGACGGCCCGCCTCAGACTGTCAGCAAGCGACGCCTGTCCCGACTCGTTCGATTCGCTCTCGCCCATGGCGAGCGTTCCGCCGTCGATCGTGTTGGCGACTGAATCAAGCCTAGACGCGCCGTCTTGGCCATGCGGCGCCCCCACTCCTTGGCCCTTGACCAGTTGCTGGCTGGGTCGATGAAGAACAACCATTGCGAGCCCAATGACGAGAGCACTCACTGCTGCCACTGCTGCGATCTTTGTCCCGTCAGACTTCAACATGTGCGGTCTCACTGTCGTGGCGTGCCTGTTCTCTGGAGGCTCTCCTGTCAGCCACGCAGCGCCTCTGGGGCGTTTGTGCCCTTCGCCCTCTTTCGTGCCATCCGGTCGATTTTCTCGAGACGCGTATTCTACCAGAAGCGTGTTCAACGGAATCCGGGTGCGGGAGAGTCTGCCCGTGCGGCGACCCGTCCGTCGCGGAGCCGCCGTGCAGTCGCCGTGCAGCCATCGTGGAGCCGCCGGCGCGCCGCAACGCCGCCACCCATCCCCAGCCCCCGCCCACCCGGGAAGAGTGTACCGAGGGCGTGCCGGTTGCAGGTCGCCCGCGAAGATCTCGCGGCGGCGGCCTCGACGCCGGCCCCGTCGATGGGCTGCGATCACCCAGGCGGCGCGGTGCGAGCAGGCGCCGTTCGCGTGGTTGGAGATCCGAGCGCAGCTCGTCGCCGGATGCCACGTGAGCGTCGTCGGGCGGCTGGCGTGCGTGAGACGCGCACGGGGGAACCTCGGCCTGGTCGAAACGCCCGCCGGGCGTGTTCGGCCGGACGCTCGCGGATGACAACCGGTCACAGAGCGTGAGCAGAGATGCTCACGCTCGTGCTCCAACCGCGCCAGCGGTAGGGCCACAGGCATCCGAGGGAGTGCCGTCCGGCGCGGAGCGTCGATGTCTCCTCACTCTCTCAGCGACGACCGGCAGCGTCGAACCACCTGACCCGACCACCTTCGAGCTCGAGCTCCGACTCGAACTCGCGGCCGTCCAAGTCGCGGATCTTCACTGTGTACTTTCCAGGCCACAAAGGTCCGAAATCGTGCTCGGTCGAGAACTCGTACGCGCGCAGCGCTCGAAGTGACGACTCGCCCTCGGCGTCGAAGAGCTGGCAGAGGATCGGAGACCATCCCTCTCCACTGTCAACCCCCATTCGAACACGGACTCCCGCTGCGCCGACGAGCCCGATGTCGACGACGGCTGGGGAGCGACCGTCGATGGCGAAGGTGCGAGGGGCAGATACGTACCCCAGGGCGCCGACACTCTCGGACGGGCACTCTGCTTCGACGACGATCCCGAGCCCCTCGAAGCCGAAACCCTGCAGCTCGCCCTGTTCGTCGGTGAGTCCCTGAGAGCGCCAGCATTCAGGAGGTGACCCCGCTGGTCTCGCGTAGACCCGTGCTCCTCCCGCGGGCCGTCCGTCCGGTCGAGTCACGATGAACCGACACGGCACGGTCGTGAGCGCATCGAGTCTCACCCGCTGCTGACGAGTCTCGCTCGAGATCGTCACTCTGGCGAAGTCGGCGACGACGTCCGCACCCTGGGCACCGACCGGGACCACGAGGGCGACGACATGGTCGCCCGCCGCGACCGAGTCGAAGGTCACCTGGAGCCTGTCTTCGACGTCGCGCCATTCGAACCTCCGCTGGACCAGTTCGTCGTGGCGCGAGAGGAAGACCTTGGCGCCGTCCGCCGTCCTGGGGAGATCGACGACGATCTGCCCCACATCGAGCTCGAAGTCGTGCGTGACGTGTGGTACGCCGACATGCACCACGTCCCGCTGCTGTGTCGCACCTACACGCACTGTCGCCTCGAAGCGTCCGATGCACGGCAGCTCCAGGTGATACGTCCCATCGGCCTCCGTTTCGACTCGCCCGAGGAACGGGCGTTCCGTGGCGAGTCGCCCACTGAACTCGACCGTGGCGCCAGGGACAGGTTCACCAGCGCGACGGACCCTTCCCGATACGACGGAAGCCACGGCGAACTCGGGAGCGATCACGACCGTGCGAGCTTCGCCTTCGTGGAGACTCACGTACCGAGAGAGCCGCTCGCAGTCGTCGATCCCACTCGCGTTGACGAGCACCAAGTACCGACCTGGAACGAGACCCTCGAATCGATACAGGCCGTTCACACTCCGATCCAGGGCGATTCGCCCGCCCGAACGGAGAGTGTCCCACGCCACACGAGCAT
>Ga0172367_10006207_pt1 | contig 14143 bp, 8 predicted proteins | sample Lak10m_FD_114542 | JGI IMG/M metagenome (GOLD analysis project Ga0172367, IMG submission 114542) | Freshwater microbial communities from Kabuno Bay, South-Kivu, Congo - kab_022012_10m | ecosystem: Environmental > Aquatic > Freshwater > Lake | place: Democratic Republic of the Congo: South-Kivu... | reverse complement strand
ATTGAAGCCGCTGTAGAAGAAGGCCGCGGGGTGTTTGATAATCTGGTCAAATTCATTGCCTGGACCTTACCCACCAATTTAGGCGAAGGCTTGGTGATTACCGCTGCGGTGTTTGCGGGTGTGGCTTTGCCTATCACCCCGCTGCAAATTCTTTGGATCAATATGACCACCGCGGTGCTACTGGGATTGATGCTGGCTTTTGAGCCCAAAGAACCGGGTTTGATGATCCGAAAACCGCGTAACCCCAAACAACCCATATTGACCCGCCATTTGGTATTTCGGATTGTCCTGGTAGGCATATTGCTGTTAGCTGGCGCATTTGGTTTGTTCGAATGGGAGTTATCGCACGGGGAATCACTGACCAAAGCCCGCACCGTTGCAGTGAATGTCTTTGTATTTTGCGAGCTGTTTTATTTATTTAACTGCCGCTCGTTAAGTTACTCCATGTTTCATGTGGGCGTCTTCTCCAATTTATGGGTCATTTTTGGCGTGATCAGCATGATAGTTTTGCAGCTACTGTTTACTTACTGGTCGCCCATGCAAGCCTTATTTGGCAGCGAAGCTATAGGTAAAGAGGAATGGCTGTTGATTTTGGCCGCTGGTTTTCTGGTGTATAGCGCGGTGGGGCTGGAAAAATGGCTGTGGCGAGTTTTACAGAAACCTAAGCTGCCCCATGCTGTTCGATAATCGGTAACAACGCGTTAGCTATGCCGAAGCATGTTTTATGGGTAATTGAATATGAAACGTAGTGCCAACGTTTGGCGTGGATTCAAAAAACAATTGACCAAAATGCTTTTCCACCACGATGCTATGAGACAAACTTAATCCCTGCCCCGTCCCTTTACCCACTTCTTTAGTGGTAAAAAACAGGTTAAACACCTTTTCCTGTATGGCAGGGGGGATACCCACACCATTATCTTGTATCAATATTTCCACCGAATGATCCAGCTTGCGAGTGGTTATTCTAATCAACCCTCGGTTTTGGGTTTCTTCGATAGCATGCACCGCATTGATGATTAAATTCAGAAACACCTGACTGAGTTCGTTGGCATAAGCCTCGATAAATTCAACATCGGCTGCAAAATCAGTTTCAACATCGGCCACATTTTTATATTGATGCCGACTAATCGTTAAGGTGTTCGTCAATAACTCATGCAGATTAACGGCTTTTACATCCTGCCCGGCCTCGACATGGGAAAACGTTTTCATGGCTTTGACAATTTCTGTTACCCGACTTACGCCTTCCAACGCCTGCTGTATGGCTTTGGGGCTATCCTCCAGGATAAAAGCCAGATCAAATTGTTCTGAAAGATCATTAAGGCGAAGTTTTAATGCTTCATTATCCAAATCTTCCAAGGCATGCAGATACTCGCTAATATCTGCAAAATTATCAGCCAATGCGCAAAGGTTATCGCCTATGTACTGGATAGGCGTATTGATTTCGTGCGCAACCCCCGCCGCCAACTGGCCAATCGCTTCCAGTTTTTGCGCCTGACCTAACTGGGCTTGCAAAATCTTGGTGTCGCTAATGTCATCCAAGACACCGGAAAAATACATGTCACCATCAATTTCCATCGGTTTAACTTGCAGCATCACCGGAAACAATTCACCGTTTTTACGTTGAGCTTCCACCTCACGACGCTTACCGATAATCGTTGCTTGCAAAGTCTCCCGATATTTTTGGATGTAACCATCGTGCTTTAAAGCCATCGCTGACGGCATCAGACAACTAACATTTTGGCCGATAATTTCATCGGCTCTATAACCAAAAATGCTTTCAGCCGCCTGATTAAAACTCTTCACCACCCCGGTTTTATCGATAGTAATAATTGCACTGGCCACAGTATTTAAAACGGTATTCAGTTCGGTGGTTCGATAGGACAAAGCATTCATTTGGCGCTTTAGCCGTTTACTCAAATTAATCAACAAAACACAAAAAAAGCCCAATACCACAGGCACTGACAAAATCAGAGTCCATTGGTCGCGTTCTATGGTTTTAGCATTATTAGCCATCGACTGTTGCAACTCAGCATCAAGACGCATCGAAATTTCGTCCAGATTTTGCGCCAGTTCTTCACTATTGGCATCCAGTATCTTCATATTGGCATGCCCGGACTCAAGGTCGTTATTCAGATAATTTACAGTCATTCGAACGCCAGCCTCATAAGTCAAAATCACTTTTTGTCTTAATAGCTCGCATTGCGGCTTTATATCAGGGTTGATAACACCCAGTTCGGCTAGTTTTGTTTTGGCGTTGTCAAAGTGATGCTTGGCATCTGCAAATCCTACTTGTCGATGCGTGAGACTAGCGTCAGTTAAATATTGCTGAATTTGAATGACATGAAAGCGGATATCCTTAAGCAAAATCAACGCATTTTGGTGCCGAATGTGTTCGGATTCGGCTTTTTCGATGTTGTCGAAACGATCCAGTAGCAAAGCGATAAAGACTATGGCTGCCAGGGTCAAACTTAGGAAGATGATGAACGAAAATTTTTTCGTAGCTCTAGTTCTCATTTGAAACAGCACAAAGTAAAAAGATTGGCCATCAGCGGAATTCTGATTCATCTTAATTGAAAGAAGAGGCCCTTATTTTATAAGCCTTTCCCTTATCGCTAGCTTATCGCTTGGCCTTTTTGCTGAACAATACAAATTAATTAATCATCAGGTACTGCTTGAAGCCATTAAGAGAGGAGTTTGGGCTTACTTAAAAACCCTGAGCAACTGAAAGTAATGGGTATATGAAGCCCTTTAAAATGACAAGACTTTTAAACTTTGAAGTGACCAATCGATTTTTGCAGATTGGCGGCAATTTGTTGTAAATGCTGGGCCTCGTTCGCCGTCTGTTCGGTATCCTCGACATTGGCTGAGGTCACATCGTTAATTGAAACTATATTTTGATTGATATGCTGAACCACACTTTTTTGCTCCGTTACAGCAGCCGAAATCAAACTATTCATCTGGGAAATTTCACCCGTCATATTGACGATACTGCCTAAAACCGAACCGGCTGATTCAATCACCTCAACCATATCCTTAGCCTGACTCTGACTATCGCCCATGGCTTTAACCGCCTCCCGCGAACCGATTTGTAGACGTTCGATCATGGTCTGAATCTCCTGCGTCGAACCTTGAGTTCGGCTTGCCAGGGTGCGCACCTCATCAGCCACCACGGCAAATCCTCGACCCTGTTCACCGGCGCGAGCCGCTTCAATCGCAGCATTTAAAGCCAATAAATTCGTCTGATCGGCAATGCTTTGAATGACATCCAGTACCGAACTGACGTTTTTACAATCATTTTCCACCGTAGCAATCACAGAGCTAGCCTGATCGATGCCGTCAGATAAGGATCGGATGGACAACACGGTATTTGAAATCACATCCTTCCCCGATCTGGCCGCATCCTGACTTTTGCCAGCTGTGTCGGCGGCCCGGTTAGTGTTGTTAGCCACTTCGGAAACCGTCGACGATAAATTATTGACCGTGGTGGCGACTTGATCGGTACTTAATTGCTGTTTTCTCATATCGTCTTTGGCGCGCAAAGACATCATCGACAATCGTTCAGAACTGGCCACCAATTGCTGGGTTTCATACGCAATATTGCGCATCAACCCCTGCAAGACCGCCAAAAATTGATTAAAGAGTTGTACGATCTCGCCAATTTCATTTTCACCCTCATCAGGCAAACGCGCGCGTAAATCACCATCGCCTTGGTTAATCTTGATCAAGGATTGTTTCAGCAACTGCAAAGGGGGCTCGACTTTCAAATACACCAAAAATAAACCACCAGCCACCAATGCGGTCAGAGTAAATGCGATCGCGGTTAACGACCAACTATAGTTGGACATGGTTTGATTAAACTGCTCGGTCGAACGATGTAAACTATTACTCAATTGCTCGGCCATGGCATCCAGCTTTTCGGTTAAATGCAAGGAAGTGGCGTCAAATCCCGTCCCAGGCATTTTCATCGATGCATTACCTGCTTCAATACCTTGTTTGATGTAGTCCTGGGCCATGTTGACGCCTGTGCTATGAAGCCGCTCAATATCTTGTTTTAAACTATTACAATCGGCGCTCAGAGCAGGGTTAAGCCCGACGATAACGTCCAGGCTGATAAACGCCTGTTTCAATTGATGTTCCGCTTCGCCAAATCCATCCTCTATATGTGTCGCTCCAACATCAGTCAAGAATTGCTGGATTTGCACCACATGAAATCGAACATCTTTGAAATGTTCCACTTGTAATTCCAGGGATTCATGAGACTGCCGCATATCATTGATGGTCGAAAAAGCGGACATCAAAACCCATGCAAACACAAGGCTGGCAGTAGCCAACACCGCTGAAATAGTAATCAGAAATGATTTAATCGAGATATTTTTGAACACGTTTTATCCTATGTTTTCAAGCTTTTTCAGAGTTTCCCTGAAACTGGAAACCGCCGAACTCTCGCTGAACTTTGATTCATCTTGCTTACTCAGCATATCGAGTTGAATTTGCAATTCAGTAAGCAAGGCTTGCTGCTGGTCACGGCGTTGACGCAGTTGCCCCACCATTTCGGTAAACGCTATCGCTAATTCCTGTAACTGATCATTTTCCCGAACATGTGTCACGCCATCTAGATTACCTTCGCCAACCTGACGGCACAGAGTTTCGAATCGATATAGTGGACCGGCAATTTTATGCGAGATATATAAAACCACAATAATCGCTGAAAGCCCTGCTACCACTGCAGCAACGATATTTCCGATCAATATGGATAATCCCAGCCGCTCCCAGGCATTGGCAATGTTGACATGGGCGGATTGCGCCTGACTCTGCAGGTCACTGCCGATCAACCAATAAATAAGCGCTGCCGAGCACAAACCAAACAAAATAATCATCAACAACACCGAAGCAATAAACCGGCCTTGAAAAGCTTTTTTGATAAACACGCTACGACGGGCTGTTTGGGCAACTGATTGTGACATAGGAAATCCTTGATGCTTAGATAACAAATTCGATGAAGACTCTGGGCATGAGTAGACCAACGCCTACTTTTGACCGCTACCGGTACTGTGGCAAACCAGACATAGTTCGCCATTATTGTTATTGCGGCGCAGCAAATAACTTTTGTGCAGTCTTTCATGACCAGTCAATTTGTCCATGATACTAACGCTAGCCCAAGGCCGGTCAGACGTTAGACTGCCGTGCATGAAATGGCAGGTCATACAGGTCAGGGTATTTTCCGCAGAAAGTGGTAAGTCGGCGGGTACCGGAAAATCGATTTTATCCCCACCCACTTCATGACTTTGTTCGGATTGATTATGGCACTCGACGCACATGCGAGTACCGTCCATATCCGGCTGGAATTGACTCGCATCCGGTACGATGGCAATACTGGACGGTAGATTATAGGTTGCCGGAGCTTGCAGATGACAGGCCTGACAATACTCAACAGGCTGGCGACCATTGATTTCATGGGGATTACCCTTATCCTCGGCAGCGACTATCCAGGGCAGAGAGCCCAGAACCATCACCAGGAGCCCGGACACCCCCCATAACAACAAGCGATAGCGGCCCATCATCAAAAAGCCCCCACTAACTGAACAATACCAACCTGAGATTGAAACAACGGTTCATCGGTTTTATGACCCATGGTGTCATTGTACTCGGCTTTCAGGGTCAAATATTCGTTAAAACGGTAGCCCAGACCGAACGAAACAGCCGGGATGCGGTTAACTTTGTAATTAGTATCGTCAATTTCGACAGTCTTATAATTGGGCGTCCATTGATGATAGCGGCCATAGACATAAAACGGCTGCTCCAGCCAGCGTTCCAGATCGGTGATCAAAGTGACATGGAAACCGGACTCATCCAGCGCCGGCCTATCGTCTACACGGTTTTCGTTGGCGTCGTGTTGCATGAATTCGCTAACCAAACGCACGTTCTCGTAATTAAATGACACATCCGCCGCATAGACTTTATCTGTGGTTTGATCGCCATTATCCATATCCAGCAACACAGACAAACCGGCATCGAATAACGGCGCGCTGGCTTGTTTATGTAGGCGGTAGGGATCGTTGACCAGAAAGCCCAACCTGCCGCCAAACGCCATGCCATCAGTGAATATGGAGTCCACCGCGTAAGCCGCGTAACTCAAATTCTCCCACTGCCCATAGGTTCTGACGCCAGTGGAATTGAAGCCACCATTGGAAGGGTTTGAACCGGATTGTTGTATCCGGGTTGTGGTCATCGGTGGCGTCACCGTCAAGCGGTCACGTACTGCAAAAAACTGGTAATCGGAACCGAAAGGCAAGTCGAATTGTCCGGCTTGAAGATGAAACCCCGCTTCCTGGAAAATCCGGCCCCGTAACGGAATACGTTCGTCATACAAATGAAAATCGAAAAACGCGGCGCCGATTTGTACGCTCGGGTCGGTACCGTAAGAGAACCAGTCCAGCGCGGCACTGGCGGCAAAATCGCCTTTATGCAACACTCGATCCAGACTCAGCTCGACCACGCCGATATGAAACGCCTGGTTATCGTTCTGGGTGCTTTGCGCGGTCACATCCATGAAACCGCCGATCTCGGTTTTTTCGGCATCGGCGTGATCAACATTCGGACTGGGAATTTGAAAGTAATCGGCCAAGCTGGACTTTTTAGTGGATGGCTCAATTGGGCTGGCTGGTGCTGCTTTATCTTCGGTTTTGGCTGCCACGACAGCAGGGATTGATGCAGCAGTTACTACAGGTGTTGCGGCGGGTATTCCCTCCGTCTGAATGGTTGGCTTAGTTGCATCCGGCACATCCTGCTGTTTTTCCTGCTGTAACTTGGATATAACTTGCTGCTGCTGCTTGGTCAGCGCTTCCAGTTTTTGCAGACGCTTATCCATCTCGGCGATGGTTTTGTCTTTGGCATCCAATGCCTGTTGCACCATTTTTTTTAACTCGGCGTCTTCGGCAAAAGCCATGCCATTAAAAGCGACGGCAGTGGTAATCAATAAAGCGGACTGATAAACGACTTTCACACGCGTATTCCCATGTAAAAAATATTGGTCAGCCCAGTTTAGTTCAGAATGTATTTAAGTAAAGTTACTAACTTATTGTTTAACAAATTGTAACTATTCAGCTACACATGAGCCAGCTAATCGTTGGCAGCCTGCTTCCTCTCCTGATGGAGGCTATCGTAAAAGGTAGGTTGGGTTGAATGCAATGAAACCCAACATTTTGATTTTATTGGGTTACGCTAGCTAACCCAGCCTACATTTTAGCTTTTACGACAGCCTCCAAGGAGAGGGGTTATTTTGCTTCGCGCTGAATTGTTAGAGAACCATCCATGGTTCGCTTCGCTTAGCCCACCCAAACTCGAGCATTTCTAAACATCCGCAACCAAGCAGCGTCTTCCTGCCAATCAGCTGGATGCCAGGAGTTTTGCACGGCTCTGAAACACCGCTCGGGATGCGGCATCATGATGGTAAACCGACCGTCTCGTGTCGTCAGGCCGGTAACACCCAAAGGAGAACCGTTGGGATTGGCTGGAAACGCTATGGTTTCCTGTCCATAGTTATCGACAAAACTCAGAGCAATTTCTGCATCTGCAGGATTTTGGCCGTCGAATTCCGCCCGGCCTTCCCCATGCGCTACCACTACCGGCAACATGGAACCGGCCATGCCTTTAAAGAAAATGGACGACGAATCCTGCACTTTAACCATCGCTACCCGGGCTTCGAATTGCTCGGAAGTATTGCGTTTGAATTGCGGCCAATGTTCAGCGCCTGGAATAATCTCTTTCAAACCGGACATCATCTGACAGCCATTGCAGACTCCCAATCCAAAAGTATCGGATCGAGCAAAAAACGCAGCAAATTCATCCCGGGCTTTGGCGTTAAATAAAATGGACTTGGCCCAGCCGCCGCCCGCGCCCAACACATCACCGTACGAGAAACCACCACAAGCCACCAAACCGGTGAAATGTGACAGACTGACACGACCGGAAATAATATCGGTCATGTGCACATCGATGGCTGCAAAACCGGCTTTATCAAAAGCCGCCGCCATTTCCACATGGCCATTCACACCTTGTTCACGCAAAATGGCAACTTTAGGACGTTCGGCATCTATGAATCGAGCAGCGACATTGTCATTGACATCAAAACTCAAAGTGGCCGACAAGCCGGGATCGTTATCATCGGCAATGCACTCAAACTGTTGTTTGGCACAATCGGGATTATCCCGTAGCGCCTGCATTCGGTAGCTGACTTCCGACCAGGTTTGCTGTAATTCCTTACGCGTAGCGCTAAAGATTTCAGTGCCGTTTTGCATAATCCGCAACTGCTGACCAGGCACTACCTGGCCTACCACATGCGTGAATTCATCGAGTCCGACCTGGTCCAATAAGCAGGCAATATGATCCAGCTCAGCCGTTTTGACCTGCAACACCACGCCTAATTCTTCATTGAACAAGGCAGACAATGCGTCATCGCCTAAAGCGGAGATATCCAGATCAACGCCCAAGTGTCCGGCAAACAACATTTCGGCAACCGTTGCCAGCAGACCACCGTCGGCGCGATCATGGTAAGCCAAAATCAGCCCTTGCTCATTCAAATCCTGAATGACCTTGAAGAAGCGTTTGAATAAATCCGCATCGTCTAGATCAGGGGCATGATTGCCCAGCTGGTTATAGACTTGCGCCAACACCGATCCACCCAGGCGATTTTTGCCTTGCCCCAAATCGATCAGCAACAAATGACTGTCCGCTTCGACCAGTTGCGGCGTCAACGTTTTGCGAACATCTGATACCGGCGCAAACGCGGTGATAATCAAGGAAACCGGTGCAGTCATGGTTTTATCGACGGCATCTTCCTTCCAGACACTTTTCATCGACAGCGAATCCTTACCCACCGGAATGGCAATTCCCAATTCAGGACAAAGCTGCATACCCACCGCTTTCACGGTATCAAACAATACCGCATCCTCACCCGGAGTACCTGCTGCCGCCATCCAGTTGGCGGATAACTTGATGTCATTAATATGGTTAATTCGCGCTGCAGCCAGATTGGTCAGCGCCTCACCGATGGCCATACGCCCGGAAGCTGGACCATCGATCAAGGCCAGCGGCGTGCGCTCGCCCATCGCCATGGCTTCACCTGTGTAAGCGTGAAAACCGGAAGCCGTCACCGCCACATCCGCAACCGGTATTTGCCAGGGCCCGACCATTTGATCACGAGCCACTAAGCCAGTCACCGAACGATCGCCGATATGAATCAGGAAGCTTTTGTCTGCCACCGCTGGAAACGCCAATACGCGTTTGATGGCTTCGGCCAACTTGACGTCAGTTAATTGCAATATTGGCAAGGTTTTGGATAAGCGTTTTACATCGCGGTGCATTTTGGGCGGTTTACCGAAAAGCACTGACATAGGCAAATCAACCGGCTTACCGCCCAGCCACTCGTCACTCAAGGTCAAATGTTCGGCATCGGTCGCTTGACCAATCACCGCATACAAACAATGCTCGCGTTTGCAAAATGACTCGAACAATTCCAGCGATTCTGGCTTGATGGCCACCACATAGCGTTCCTGAGCTTCGTTACACCAGATTTGCATCGGCGACATACCTTTATCGGCGTTTTGCACTTTACGCAATTCAAAACGACCACCTCGATCACAATCATGAATAATCTCGGGCACCGCATTGGACAGGCCACCGGCGCCAATGTCATGAATCGAAATAATCGGCGTATTTTCGCCCAGGGAATTACAGTGATTGATCACTTCCTGACAACGCCGCTCCATTTCCGGATTTTCCCGTTGCACGGAAGCGAAATCCAGTTCCGCCGCGCTTTCGCCGGAGGTTTGCGAAGATGCTGCACCACCACCCAGTCCAATCAACATGGCTGGGCCGCCCAGGATAATAATCAATGAACCTGCCGGAATGGGCTGTTTATCCACCAGCATAGGCCGGATATTGCCCATGCCACCTGCGATCATGATGGGTTTGTGATAACCGCGATATTGGTTTTCCGCACCGGTTTCAGCCGGTTGTTCGAAACTGCGAAAATAACCGGCGATATTCGGGCGACCGAATTCATTATTAAAGGCCGCGCCGCCGATAGGTCCTTCCAGCATGATTTGCAAAGCCGATGCAAGACGTTCAGGCTTGCCGTTATCGGTTTCCCAGGCTTGTTCCATACCAGGAATGCGTAAATGTGAGACGCTGAAACCGGTGAGTCCAGCTTTGGTTGCCGAACCGCGTCCGGTAGCACCTTCGTCGCGAATTTCCCCCCCGGAACCGGTCGCCGCGCCTGGATGAGGTGAAATCGCGGTGGGGTGATTGTGGGTTTCCACCTTCATCAAAATATGCGCCGCTTCGTTGACATAGCCATAGGCATGGCTGTTGGCATCGCGGACAAACACATCGGCTTCCGGGCCGGCAATCACAGAAGCGTTATCACTATAGGCCGACAAAATGTTTTGCGGGTTCAGACTATGGGTGTTGCGGATCATGGCAAACAGGGATTTGGCCTGATCCTCGCCATCGATCGTCCAACTGGCATTAAAAATTTTATGGCGGCAATGCTCGGAATTGGCCTGTGCAAACATCATCAATTCAACATCGGTAGGGTTGCGCCCCAACTTAGTAAAACTGTCTGTCAAATAATCAATCTCATCCGCCGACAATGCCAATCCCAATTGTATATTGGCTTGCACCAACCCATCACGGCCCTGTTCGATGATAGAAACAGTTTGCAGCGGTTGGGGTTCATGTTCGACAAATAAGTCCAACGGTAACTTTTCGCTAATCGTAGCTTCAAAGGCTACTTGTTGCGTCATCCTATCGTGCAGCAAAGCGGCGATTTGTTGTTGCAAAGACTCATCGATGGCCGCAGACGAAACCAAAACATACCGTACGCCACGCTCCAAACGCTTCACCGTCAGCAAACCACAGCGCTCGGCTATTTCTGTGGCTTTACTCGACCATGGCGAAATCGTACCTAAACGAGGCACCACCCAAAGCGTGTAAATCTGTTTTTCCGACACCTCGTTCGAAACATCCTCAACCGGTTGGGTGTAGCCATAATCCAAAAGCCGTTCCAGCATCTGCGATTGCGCCTGAGTCAAATCGCCATCCAATTGGGCGAAATGCATAAATCGCGCGTTGACGGCCTGAATACGGCTATCCAGACTTTGCAATTGGCCAAGTAGTTTTTCAATACGAAACGAAGAAAGGGCGGCAGTTCCGGGAATAGTCAACATGATGATTTTGGATAAGTGTCGAAGCGGATTACATTGGGGAGCGGGAACCGGTTGCCAACGCTTTGCAGGCTATGCGATTCGTTGAATAGTAAATTTCCGCCGATCCCCTGTTTATTTAACCTTGGGACAAAACCACGACTCACTGCTGTGGCGTTGCTGAATTTTGCGGGGCTGGTGTTTGCGCAGCCGGTTGCTGATCTTCTTCGTTAATTGCGTCAGTGATCAGCTCAAGCAACGCATTAGCGGTTTTGGTCGACAAGGTTTTTTCCTGGGTATCCTGCACAATGACTTGTGACAATTCCGGACCGATTTGCTGGACGGAAATTCGATATTCCTGTTCCTGGCTGGGATCGTCACCAAACATGAAATTCAATTCGTCCCAGATGCTGTCGTCAGTGGCGGGTACGGCATTAGGATCGAACTTGACGTAAAAATAGCCTTTGTCGATATTACGTTCAACCACTTCCAGCTTTTTCCGGCTCAAAGCCCGGCCTACCATACGTGTAGCCTGGGTCTTGGATTGATCGATTTGTAAGCTACTACCACTTGTGCTGGTGCTTACGGTGGCAGGTTCACCGGGATTCTCGCCGTCGACAGACGAGGTCGTTTGAGTTGCATTTTCGGCAGCTGTTTCGGTCGTTTCGGTGGCATAACGAGAAACACCTTCAGTTTCGGAGGACGCTACAGGACGCCTAGGCAAACTGGCGAGTCCCTTGTGTTTCAAATCCTCAGGCACTATCAGCTCGGGAATCTCGGTCGTAAACTGATAATCTCTTTCTTTATCCGGAAACCAGCTCTTGATGGTGCTACAAGCCGATAGGCCCGTCATCATCGAAATGGCCACCCAGCACATGACCCAAGGTTTGAGCATCACTGTAAAACACCTGCTTGCTGCATGGCCGCACGCACCACAGGCATACAATCTTCGGTCAACCAGGTTAATGGCAAACGTATCCCTTTGCCCATCAGCCCCATTTCTGCCATTGCCCATTTCACCGGAATCGGATTCGATTGAATAAACAAACTACTGTGCAAACCGGTTAACTTGGCATCCAACGCTTCCGCTGTGACGCGGTCGCCACGCATCGCTGCAGCCAGCATGTCCCGCAATAATTTGGGAGCCACATTACCTGTGACTGTGATGCTGCCATTACCGCCCAGCATACAAAACTCCAGACTGGTGGCATCATCACCGGTATATAGCGCAAAGTCCTCGCCGGTTAGATCACGAATCTGTTTGACCCGCTCCAACTTGCCGGTAGCTTCCTTGACCCCCACAATCCGGTCGACCTTGGATAATCTGCCTACTGTTTCCGGCAACATATCGCAACCGGTTCGCCCTGGAACGTTATAGAGAATCTGCGGTATATCCACCGCTTCGGCTACCGCCTTGTAATGTAAGTACAAGCCTTCTTGCGTGGGTTTGTTGTAATACGGCGTGACCAACAAACAGGCATCCGCACCTGCCAGTTTGGCTTTTTCAGTCAAGCGGATGGCTTCGCGAGTGCAATTGGCACCGGTACCGGCAATCACCGGAATCCTTCCTGCCACAAACTCGACAACAGTTTTGATGACATGACAATGCTCGTCTTCATCCAAAGTCGCAGACTCACCGGTGGTACCAACAGCGACCAACGCATCGGTGCCCTGCTCGATATGAAACTCGACCAAGCGCTTCAGACTCACGTCATCCAGCGCGCCGTCTTCTTTCATGGGGGTTACCAGAGCAACGATACTACCTTGAATCATGCACATCTCTCGTCAGAAATTTTTCAAAAACAGCGGGCATTATACCAAGCTCGGCTACAAAACCCACTCTGATATATTTTGCCGCTGCATAGGTCGATAAGATGATATTTATAGGTGGCACTCCGGGACTGATTAGCGCTGCAAACCTATCGCCACATCCCGAAAAGACGCCAACGCCGCTTCCAGGTGATCGATGATCTCTTGCTGCAACACTTCCGGCGGCGGTAAATCATCCAGGTTGTCCAGGCTATCGTCTTTCAGCCAGAAAATATCCAGACTGGCTTTATCCCGTGCAATCATGTCGTCGTAACTGAAATATTTAAAACGTTCGGTTTCCTGGCGTTCATGACGATTTTCAGGGTGATAACAAGCAATGAAATCGCGTAAATCCTGCAACTTCAAGGTTTTGGTTTTCAGCGTGAAATGTTTGTTGGTGCGTAAGTCGTAAATCCAGGTGCCTTTGGTGTGGATTTGACCGTCCTTGGGTTTGGCATCGAAAAACAGTACATTAGCTTTAACCCCGTTCGCATAGAAAATGCCGGTCGGCAAACGCAGCAAGGTATGCACATCGCACGTTTCTAACAGCTTACGGCGGATTTTTTCACCGGCACCACCCTCGAATAACACGTTATCCGGCAGCACCACAGCGGCTTTACCATACTGCTTCAAAATGGTGACGATGTGCTGTAAAAAGTTGAGCTGCTTGTTGGAAGTGGTTTCCCAAAAATCCTGGCGTTCGTAGGTCAGCGCGTCCTTATCTTCCTCGCCCTCCTCGTTGGTAATCGTCATGCTGCTCTTCTTGCCGAATGGCGGATTCGCCAGCACATAATCAAAACGCTTACCGGAATCGGCGATTAAAGCGTCGGCTCGATCCACTTTGGGGTCGCCATCGAGTTCGCCGATGTTGTGCAAAAACAGATTCATCAAGCACATGCGGCGGGTACTGGGCACGATTTCGTTACCAAAAAACGTGTTATCGCGCAGAAACTCCTTTTGCTTCTTATCCAGTTTTTGCCGCGGACGATTTAGCCACTCAGCGTTATCTTTAAGCCATTTACCCGTTCCGCTCAGCCATTCATTGGCAGACAGGAAAAAACCGCCGGTACCACAGGCCGGATCAGCAATGGTTTTCAACGGTTCCGGCTGCATACAAGCCACCATGGCCT
>Ga0172367_10006205_pt1 | contig 14145 bp, 15 predicted proteins | sample Lak10m_FD_114542 | JGI IMG/M metagenome (GOLD analysis project Ga0172367, IMG submission 114542) | Freshwater microbial communities from Kabuno Bay, South-Kivu, Congo - kab_022012_10m | ecosystem: Environmental > Aquatic > Freshwater > Lake | place: Democratic Republic of the Congo: South-Kivu... | reverse complement strand
ATTTGCCAGGTATTCATGGCTGTTCCCACGTAGAATTTTCCCTGAAATACGTCTTTCAGACCTTTTCCATTATCAGCCACCGCCAAAAAACTAACGATTAGTAACACAGCAGATAAAAGGCTTCGGGATAAAAAATTGATATTCATCTGTAAATCATTTGTTTTTTTAATTGTCGGATGCCCGTCTGACTGGCATTGCCGGGCAGAGAACTCACATACCGACATTTTCGCTTCGCGGATTTCCACTTCGTTCCAATTCATCGGTGTTTGTGTTTCGTGCAAACATGTTCGTTTCATAGCTATTTATTTTTGTTGTTTAGATTTACACTTTCGGGTTCGCCCAGATAGGTTTCTTTTTTATTTCCGGTTTGCACCACAACTTTCTGAAGTACTACTCCCGGATCAATCAGTTCGCTTTTGCCCAGTGTTCCGGCAATGATAACGGTTTCGGATTTGGACAATTCTCCAACAATCAGTTCTGGTTTGATGGAAGTAACCTGAAAAATATCGTCCTGAAAAAGCCGGGCTATCCGGAGCACTCTGGGATATTCATTTTCGCTGATTACGATGGGCTTTACAACGCCATTGGCTGCAAACGAAAAACTTTGTTTCTCTTTTGAAAAGGAGATCAATTGATTTTGGGCAAAGCTTCCGATATAAAGAAGCAGAAAGGTGAGAACAAGTATATTTTTCTGACCCGGAAGGCTCATTCAATTCAGGTTTAATTGGGTTTACGAACAAAAAAGATCAGGAACAATAATAGCAAATAATGACTGACCTCCTCCAGAAAAAGAATAACCCAATTTGCCCAAGTATATCACGAATAGCTCATATGAGTGTTGCAAAATGAAGAAGTGTGGATTTTGGGAAAGAATGGAATTTCTAATTCAGAAAACTACTTCGAGGCGGTAAATTCCCTCTTTACCCATTCATTTAAATTTTCTTCCGGAATATCCAACATGCACCTGAAATGCTTTTGGGGACATTCGTGATAGCCCAATTTGGAACACGGGCGGCATTTTAATCCCTTTATTTCCAGAATTTCTGATCCTGCGCCGGGCAGGTATGGGTACATTCCCAATTCGGGAGTGGTGTTTCCCCAAACCGACAGAATTTTTTTGTGATAGGCGGCAGCAATGTGCATCAGTCCGGTGTCGTTAGAGACGACCAGGCGTGCATTTTTTACCAGCGAGGCCGATTGGTTGAACCGGAGTTTGCCGGTAAAATCGATGACATTTGGCGTGTTCCAGCTTAAAATCTCATCGGCCTGTTGTCGTTCGCTTTTCCCGCCCAGCAGAACAAACGGAAAATCTGTTCCGGTAATCAAGCCTTTGTACTTCGCGGCTGGCATCCGCTTCGTAAAGTATGTTCCGGCAAGCACCAGCGCGATGTAGCCATTTCTGAATTTTTCGGGCAATTCTTCCGGCGAAAATTCGTCGGCAACAGGTATAAAATGCTCCAGTCCCCGACCGTCGTTCACAATTTGGAAACGGCTCAATGTCGCCATATTGCGGTCAACGATGTGCATTTCGGGCATTAGATTGAGCTTCAGCCTGGTCAGGAAAAATTTCCGGAGATTAAGTTTATTGAAACTGAAAGTTTTGGTTTGCAGTGCCAGTTTTACCCGAAGGCTCCGGAGATTGTTGTGAAGGTCGATCACATAATCGTAATTCTCCTTTTTTAGTTGGCTGATTGTTTCTGAAAGTGAATCGCCCAATAATTGAATGGCGTCGATGTGTGGGTTGGCTTCCAGTAAATCGGCATTTCTCTTTTTGGTCAGGTAATGAATTTCAGCTTCCGGAAACTGTGTTTTCAGACAGCGCACAACAGGCGAAGTCAACACAATATCGCCAATGGAGCTAAACCGTATGATGAGAAACTTTTTCTTCAAAATAAAAACCCCGAAGATTAAATGTCTTCAGGGTTTAAAGATAATGAGTTTATAGCATTGTCGGCTAAACTGATTCGGCAAGGACAATTATTTTGTTGTTCTTGTTCTCGATTACGCCGCCATCGACATCAAAAAAAAGCACTTCGCCCGATTCTTCCTCAACCTTTATTCTGCCCTTTTCGAGCGTTGAAATGATGGGGGCGTGGTTATTCAGAATTTCAAAAGCCCCTTTCGATCCGGGCAATTGAACAAGTTTTACTTTTCCTGAATATACCGTTTTATCGGGGGTTATGATTTCGAGCAGCATAAATTAAGTTTCAAGTTCAAAGTTTCAAGTTCCATATTTTAGGCGCCTGCCAGTAATTTTTCACCTTTTTCAATGGCTTGTTCAATCGTTCCCACCAGGTTGAATGCGGCTTCGGGATACTGATCGACCTTTCCATCCATGATCATGTTGAATCCTTTGATGGTGTCATCAATCGATACGAGCTGTCCTTTCAAACCGGTAAACTGTTCGGCCACGAAGAACGGCTGCGAGAGGAAACGCTGCACGCGGCGGGCGCGGTGCACCACCAGTTTATCGTCTTCCGAAAGTTCATCCATACCCAAAATGGCAATGATGTCCTGCAATTCTTTGTAGCGTTGCAAAATCATGATTACCCGCTGAGCGCAGTCATAATGTTCGTCGCCCACCACTTCACGGGTCAAAATGCGCGAGGTGGAATCGAGCGGGTCAACGGCAGGATAAATACCCAATTCTGAAATTTTACGGCTCAAAACCGTAGTGGCATCCAGGTGGGCAAATGTTGTGGCAGGAGCCGGGTCGGTTAAGTCATCGGCCGGCACATAAACCGCCTGAACCGAAGTAATTGATCCGTTTTTGGTGGAAGTAATCCGCTCCTGCATGATCCCCATTTCGGTTGACAAAGTAGGCTGGTAACCTACCGCCGACGGCATACGACCCAGCAATGCCGATACTTCGGAACCTGCCTGGGTAAAACGGAATACATTATCAACAAAAAACAGAATATCACGGCCTTTTCCCGAAGATCCGTCGCCATCGCGCAAACTTTCGGCAATTGTCAATCCGGAAAGGGCTACGCGTGCACGGGCTCCCGGAGGTTCGTTCATCTGCCCGAATACCAGCGCAAGTTTCGATTTTTTAAGCGCTTCCGGATCCACCTTGGTAACATCCCAGCTTCCTTCTTCCATCGATTTTTTGAATTCTTCGCCATAATCAACAATATCAGCCTCAATCATTTCTCGCAACAGGTCGTTTCCTTCGCGGGTACGCTCCCCAACTCCGGCAAATACAGAAAGGCCACTGTGCGCCAAAGCAATATTATTAATCAACTCCTGAATCAATACAGTTTTTCCAACACCTGCACCACCGAATAAACCAATTTTACCTCCTTTTGCATAAGGCTCAATCAGGTCGATTACTTTGATACCCGTAAAAAGCACCTCGGTTTCGGTAGTCAGCTCTTCGTATTTTGGGGGTTCGTTGTGAATGCTCAGCCCTTCTTTGGGTAAAGATTCCAGCCCGTCAACCGGATTACCGGTTACATTCAGCAAACGCCCCAGCGCGATTTCGCCTTTGGGCATGGTGATCGACCTTCCGGTAGCAATCACATCCATTCCTCGGCGGAACCCATCGGTTGAATCCATCGCGATAGCACGAATTGTATTTTCGCCAATGTGCTGCTGGCATTCCAGAACCAGATTTTCTTTTCCCTCTCTGACAACTTCCAGAGCGTCGTATATTCTTGGAAGTTCGCTGCCTTCCAGTTCAAATGTAATATCAATCACAGGTCCGATAACCTGGGCGATTTTTCCAATATTCTGAGCCATATAATTTATTTTAAGCAATTAAGCCACATTCAATATTAATCGGAAATTTACTAAAATATCTACGATTATCGAGCAAATATAACTTGTTTAAAGAATTATCAGTGATCTCTTTCCATGATCGTTAGTGCTAATTGAAGCAACTTCTTCTTTCTTTCCTCCTCCACATCAATTTTTTCCCAGACACCCAGGGCAAACTGATAATATTCTTCGATACAATTTTCAGTGATCTCTTTAATCTTTAATTCATTGTAAATTCCAGTTATTGCCCTCACCTTTTCCGTTACGTCAAAGTCAGTTGTAGAAATCCAATGTTCAAGCTCTGTTCTTGTCTTACCTTCGGATAATTCAAGTGCCTTTAACAGAAGAAAGGTCTTTTTGTTCGAAACGATATCGTTGCCAATTTTTTTACCAAACTTATCCTGATCGGCAAATACATCGAGTAAATCATCCTGAAGCTGGAAGGCAATTCCGAGGTTCAGCCCGAAATCGTACAGCAAATCAGCCGTTTTCGAATTTGCATTGGCCGCCAACGCACCTAATTTCAGGCTGCAAGCCAGCAATACCGCCGTTTTCAGCCTGATCATCTTCAGGTAATCAGGAATCGACACATCCAACCGGGACTCAAAATCCATGTCAAATTGCTGTCCTTCGCAAACTTCCAGCGCAGTGGCCGAAAACAAGTTGATCATTGAAGATGGATCGGCGGATTTGCACTTCAGCAGATAGTTGTAGGCCATTATCGACATGGCATCGCCCGAAAGAATAGCAATATTTTCGTTGTATTTCTTGTAAACAGAAGGGGAATTCCGCCTCATTTCTGCCCGGTCCATAATGTCGTCGTGCAACAAAGTGAAATTGTGAAATACTTCGATGGCCATTGCTGCAGGGAGTGCTACTTCAACAGAATCATGAAAAAGATGATAGGCAAGTAAAACCATCACCGGACGCAGTCGCTTCCCTCCCATCAATAATGCGTAACCAATTGGTTCGTACAGATTTTTGGGCGTGGTTTGATTCAATCGTTTTATTTCCTGCTCAATTTCAATATTTATAAGTGCTTGTATATCTTTTATCGTATTCATAATCCAAATTCAAGCGTTAATTCATCAGGCCTTTTGCTCAACATCCGCATCCGCTATCATAAAAAAACCTGAACGTTGATGTTGCACCGGTCAGGTTCTTCTTCAAAAATAAATATGAACTAAAGCCGGTTGTATAACAGCCGGTTCAGAAAATCGTCCTTAAATTTAGGCGAAACCGGCAATTGGGTTTTATCGGTCATTTCCACCACGCCGCCATCGGTTTTCAAATAGCGGTTGACGTTTTTCAAACTGATTAAGTGCGAACGGTGAATCCTGAAAAAACCATGCGGCGCAAGTAAATTATCAAATTCAAGTAAAGTTCGGCTGACTAATACCGAATTACCATTATTAAAAAAGATACGTGAGTAATTTCGTTCGCCTTCGCACCTGACAATATCTTTTACTTTCACAATGGTGAAACCATTCATTTCGGGCAAGGCAATGGTCTGATCGTCATCAGGTCCTCTGTTTAGGTTCTGTTTCAGTGCCTCCAATCGCTGTTTTTCATGGAGAACAGGAATATCACTGATTCGATTGATTGTTGAACGAACGTTTTCGATTAAAACCGGTTTTACGATGTAGTCAAAAGCCGAATATTTGAACGCGGTGATGGCATAATCGCTGTATGAGGTTGTGAAAACCAGCTTAAAATCAACTTTGGGCAACTGCTCAATTAATCTAAAGCCCGTTCCGTCGGGCATCTCAATATCCAGAAAAACCAAATCAGGTTCAAGCTCATTAATCACCGACAATCCCGAAGAAACCGAATCGGCCTCTCCCACCACTTCAATTTCTTTAAAATGAAGTTCCAGAATTCGCTTCAGTCCCCGGCGTGCAAGCTGATCGTCGTCAATAATTACGGTATGATACATTGAGAAGTTGTTCTGGTAATTTTGTTTAAAAATAATAGAAATGATCAAACTAAAATCAAAAGCAGGTCAAAAACATTTCTCCCGGCCTTGTCTCCATCAATTCTTCTGCACAAAACAAATGTTTATTTGTTTATATGCCTAATTTTGCCCTCAAATTTAACCGTAATGGCCGCAATTTTAATTATCGAAACTTCGACAGAAATCTGTAGTGTGGCACTCGCCCAAAACGGAAAGGTTATTGACTCGGTTGAATCGGGCGAGGGGCAAAATCATGCCCGGCTCACCAGCGTTTTTGCCGAACAACTTTTAAAGCGCAACAACATTGGTCCGAAAGAACTTGGAGCAGTAGCCGTTAGCCGGGGCCCCGGATCATATACCGGACTTAGAATAGGAGTTTCGACAGCCAAAGGAATTTGCTATGCCGGAAATATTCCACTGATCGCTGTTGGCACCCTGGAAGCTATGGCCAAACATGTTTCGCTGAACCATTCATTCTACGGAATTCAGGAAAAGAAGCCTACTTTTTACTGCCCCATGATTGATGCCCGACGTATGGAAGTTTTTTCTATGTTACTCGACAATAAAGGCAATACAATTCAACCAATCACGGCTGAAATCATTGATGAATCATTTCTTTCCGAAGAAATGAAGTTAAACCAGGTCATCTTTTTCGGGAATGGTTCTGAAAAATGTAAAAATGTTATTCAGGCTGAAAATGCCGTATTTATTGGCAAGGTTGTTGCATCGGCCACTCATATGGCCGAATTGGCGTGGGAAGCATATACCAAAAAGCAGTTTGAAGACGTTGCTTATTTCGAGCCATTTTACCTGAAAGATTTTGTAGTTACCGTTTCGAAAAAAAACTTGCTCAAATGAGACTTCTGCTGATTACCGGATTACTGGTTTCTTTTACTTTGAGCCTTCGGGCTCAGCCATTGGAAGAAATGGAATATATTCTTCGCTTTGGGTTTATAAAAGGAGGAAAAGCTACACTGGTGGCCCAGAATGAAAAAGTAAATCGTAAACCCACCATACATTACCACATGAGAGGGCGAACCACCGGTATTGTAGATAAACTTTACGAGGTGAATGATGTATATGAAAGCTGGGTCGATCCGGAAACATTCCTCCCGCTTAAATCGGTTCGAAATGTTCGCGAACAAAAATACCGCTTCTACGACGAGGTGACCTATGATCATGAAAACGATTCGCTTTTCAGCAAAATGGCCGGCCGTATAAAAGTTCCCGATCAGGTAAACGACCTGATCAGCGTTTTTTTCTACATCCGTCAAAACAAATATTTCGAATCACTGCTCAATGGCGCTAAAATTCAAATTCCGGTTTATCACGGCGATGAACTATTCCTGATGGAACTCAAATACATTGGAACTGCCACCATTGAAACCAAAATTGGCAACAAAGAATGTTATGTAGTTTCGCCCAAAGTACCGAAGGGAAAGCTGTTGAAAGGATCGGATGACTTAAAAATCTATATTACCAAAGATGCCAACCGGCTACCCATCTATGCCGAGTTTGAACTTTTGCTGGGATCGTTAAAATGCGAACTCGATTCGTATAAAATAAATGGCATCAACCAAATGGTAAATCAATAATAAGTTGATAGTGACTTGTTTAAAAAAAACAGGTGAAAAATTTTGATTCAGCAATATTTATTTATTTTTGCACCCGATTTGAAAATTTCTAAACAGCTCATATGGCAATTACTACAGCAGATATCAAAAACGGGTTAACCATCGAATTAAACGATCAGTTGTTTCAGATTGTATCGTTTCAGCACGTTAAACCAGGAAAAGGTCCGGCGTTTGTCCGCACAAAACTGAAAAACCTGAAAAACGGCCGTACCATTGAAAACACTTTCTCTTCAGGAGTTAGAATTGATGTGGTTCGCGTTGAACGTCGTCCTTACCAGTATCTTTATCAGGATGAAGCTGGTTATAACTTCATGAATAACGAAACCTTCGAGCAAATTTCAATTGGTTCCGAATTGATTGACAATGCTGATTTAATGAAAGAAGGTCAGGTGGTAGAAATCAATATTCACGCCGACACAGAAACTCCGCTGACTGTTGAGTTACCCGCATTTGTTGAATTGGCTGTTACCGCCACCATTGTGGGTGAAAAAGGAAACACGGCCAGTTCGAATGCCTTAAAACCAGCTACGCTTGAAACAGGCGCCGAAGTAATGGTTCCGCTGTTTATCAACGAAGGCGACATTTTGAAAATCGATACCCGCGACCGTTGTTATTCGGAACGTGTTAAGAAGTAAGATTTCGGAATAAACTAAAATATTAAATAGCCTGCACAGCGGGCTATTTTTTTTGTCCGTCGCCGTCAGGAATAATCCCGGACTGCAGAGGTTTCCGGGTGTAAATATCAGCGGCCACAATTATGGCGGTGAATCCCCAAAATGGCACCGAGAGTTTGTCGGTGTCCAGAAAGTTGTTCAAGATACCGTGAATGTAATAGGTAATCAGGCCAAGCAGGGCGCTCATAACTATTGTTTTCAAACGTTTATCATTCGTGCGGGAGTAGGTATGAACAGCAGTGTACACCACAACCACAATCAGGAGCAAAAAGGTGACCGCTCCCATAAAACCCGATTCGGCCATTGGCCCCAAATATTCGCTGTGCGCATTTCCACCGTCGGCTGAGTTGGTGCTGATGATCGTCCGGTCGGCAGTTAACTGGTAGGGCGCATAATTAAACATGTAGGTTCCGGGACCCCACCCAAAAAATGGTTTGTCTTCAAACATCCTGATGGCACAACTCCAACGATTGATTCGCTCAAGATTGGAAGCATCCGACGAAATATTAGAAATGGAAGAAATATGTTCGGTTAAATTCGCCGATGATTCGGTATCATTTCGTTCAAGATACATGAGCAGCTGATTCTGAAACACAATAACCACCGAAAGAACCACCAGAAAAGTAATGAAAAGTGGTTTAAACCTGATTTTCAACCGCATGATCGCCCATACGCCAAAAGCAGCCATCACACTTAGCCAGGCAGCCCGGGCATACGAAAGAATCAATCCCATCAGTAAAATGCCTAAAACAATCCGGACAAAAATCCTGACTCCGGGTGAATAAATCCGGGTAAACGAAAAGCCAAATAAAAAGGGCACATACATGGCCAAAGCAGCACCGTAGGCTGTGTGATCGTTATACAGCGGATTGACCACAAAATTGGCCGCCTGTTTGTCCCACAGTCCGTAGCTTAAATGCCGCGAGGTAGCATAAAAAATAACAATTAAAAGCGGCAGGGTATAAAGCCAGATGTATTTCTCAATATTTTTCCCTGAATCGAAAAGTTTGGCTGCCATCAGGTAAAACCCAACAATGAACCACACCCGCGAAAGGAAAAATTTGAACGACACCAGCGGCATGGTGCTTGTGAGGCTCGTTACAAACATCCAAAATAAGCTAAGATAAATAGCCAGCGAAACCGGATGAAGCAAAATTTCCCGGTCAAACTTCCGGTCGGCAAAACATTTCAGGATAAAAATGAGCAATATACCCACCAGCAGCGGCTCGGTCGGCAGAAACATGTCGAACGAAAAGCCGGGCATGATTTCTTTCAGGGGCAGCGAAAGCGGCGTAAAGAAAACAACCAGGTAAAGTAATTTGTCGAGCGCATAAATGGCCATTAGCACAATGCCGAAAACAAGGGGCAAGGCATTGATGACCATCGAATGCTTTTTGACCAGAAAAAAGGCATTCAGCAAAATAAACAATGCCGAAAGCAAATAGAAAAGTGCAAGTTTAACCTTTGCCTGTTGCACCGGGTTAGGCTGTTTTTTTGTTTTCGAGAAGCAGAATGACCAATATGGCACTAAAAAGCGCTGCAAAAGTTGAAGCCAAAACGATCAGCCACCGAACAGGATAAGCCTTTTTATCAGCAGCCACCGGGCGCTGTACGGGCTGTGCATAAACAATTTTTTTCTTCGAATTGCTCAACGACCAATCGTAAGCCTGCTTAACTGAGTCGCGTTGGTTATAAAGGTTTTTAAGCTGCGAATTCAGAAAAACATACTCGCCACCCTTTTCCGAAAGGTTTTTCATCCATTGTTCCAATTCCTTTCCTCCGGAAGTATTTTTCTTCTGTTCGGCCAAAACCTTTACCATTCCTTTGGTAATCTCTTCAGCCTGAGATTCGTAGTCCAAAATCCGGTAGTTCGACCGAAGTTCATTCATGGTGTTGGCAATCGAATCAATTTCTTCGTCAATTTTATTCAGGTCACCTTTCGCAATCTGAACTACTTCAAGGTATTTAATACGGTGCATCGACCTCACTTTATCGTCAACAAAAGCAATGATGGAGTCGCACATAACCTTGGCTCTCTGCGGATCTGAGTCTAAAACCTGAATTTCGATGGTTTCATATTCAGTCTTTTTGAACGATACATTATCATTAAACTCGGCCAGTATATAGGTTTGATACAACGGGTCCTGCTTGCTGATTTTATATACTTCGTCAAGCTTAAATACGTCAATCACTTTCAGTTTTATATCCTGAGAATTACTGATCTCCAACAACTGCTCGCTCTCCGATTCGTCGCTGAAAGTGTAAATATTGTTACTTGGATAAACCCGGGCAACCGATTTAAACTTGGGCGTAATGAATGTTGACGACGAAAAAATGGCCGAACAAACCACAGCAAGTGCACCAACGGCAATCAAATGTTTTTTCCATTTCCAGAGCGTTTCCAGCAGATTTTGGTTATCAAAGAAGTTTGTCATAGAAGGGTAATTTGGTCGTTGTTTTTAACGAAACATTTGTGCTTTTAGTATTCTTTTTGGCCTGAAAATTATTCGGCAATCAAAAGGTAATAGTTCTTTTTTCCTTTTTGAACCAACAGGTATTTTCCACCAATCAATAATTCGGAATTAACCAGTTGATCAGCATCGGTCGTTTTTTCTTTATTAATGCTTAATCCATTGCCCTGAACGGTACGACGAAGCTCGCCTTTTGAGGGAAAAACCGCTGTTTTTTCGGCCAGTAAATCCACCACTTTAATTCCTTCGGAAAGTTCGGCCGCCGAAATTTTAAACTGTGGCACTCCTTCGAAAACCGAAAGGAAAGTGGCTTCGTCGAGTTTGTTCAGCAATTCGGCTGTCCCCTGTCCAAACAAAATCTGCGATGCTTCTACGGCCAGGTTATAATCTTCGCGCGAGTGAACCATCACCGTCACTTCTTCGGCCAGTTTCTTTTGCAACAGCCGCAAATGCGGGGCTTCGGCGTGGCTGGCCACCAATGCGGCCACTTCTTCCTTCGATAGCAAAGTAAAAATTTTGATGTAGCGTTCAGCATCCTCGTCCGAAGTATTCAGCCAAAACTGGTAAAATTTATAGGGTGAAGTGAGTTTCGGATCGAGCCAAACGTTGCCTGATTCGGTTTTGCCAAACTTGGTGCCATCGGCTTTTTTAATCAGCGGGCAAGTCAGTGCGAAAGCTTCGCCACCGGTTTTCCGGCGAATTAGTTCGGTTCCGGTGGTAATATTGCCCCACTGGTCGGATCCACCCATTTGCAATTTGGTATTTAAAGTCTGGTACAGATGCAAAAAATCGGTTCCCTGAACGAGCTGATAGGTAAACTCGGTGAACGACATACCTGCACCGCTGTCGGAATCCAGTCGTTTCTTCACTGAATCTTTCGACATCATATAATTCACGGTGATGTGCTTGCCAATGTCGCGAATGAAATTCAGGAATGAAAATTCTTTCATCCAGTCGTAATTGTTCACCAGCTCGGCAGCATTGGGCGCATCCGATTCGAAATCGAGGAATTTGGCCAATTGTTTTTTAATACATTCCTGATTGTGGCGCAGCGTGGGTTCGTCGAGCAGATTGCGTTCCTGCGATTTCCCTGACGGGTCGCCAATCATTCCGGTAGCTCCGCCCACTAAAGCGATGGGTTTGTGCCCTGCCCGCTGAAAATGTTTCAGCATCATCACGCTGACCAAATGGCCAATATGGAGCGAATCGGCAGTTGGGTCAATTCCCACATAGGCCGAAGTCATTTCTTTATCAAGTTGCTCTCTGGTTCCGGGCATCATATCGTGGATCATGCCTCTCCAGGTTAATTCGTCAACAAAATTCATTGTACAGTTATTTCCGTGTTCATAATAATTCAGATTCCTGAAATAGTTTTCACTCCTGCGAATCTGACTTTTTCAGTTTTACCACTCTGGCAAAAACCGCCCAAAGATATAAAATCAAATGCTTTTTACCTTATTCAGGATTCAGGTGGTTTTTGGCTCTGGTTTCTGTGCCGGTGATTCTTCCGCCGGACGATCTTTTTTATCGGTATCCCAAAGCTTTATAAAAGGGAATAAGGTGGGAACCAGCTGTTTCATGGGTTCATACAACTTCGACTCAGTCTTTTGTTTCGATGGCAGAATGTGAACATTTTCGTCCACCGTGTCGAACAAAAGCATAAAAATACTCAGGATAACGGCAGTTTTCAGTATTCCAAAAATGATTCCGGCCAAACGGTTTAAAAACCCAAGTGCCACTGCTTTAACGGTTTTATCGAGCATTTGCCCCAAAATATGAACCAGAATGACAATCCCAACAAAAGTTACAACAAAAGCAATGGTGCTCAGAGAATCGGAATGAAATCCGGTGGTATCGGTGATAAAATCTGCCGTCCAGTCGGAAAATTTAATGGCACCCCAAATGCCCAGAACGATCGCAGCTAGCGAGGCGAGTTCAACAATAAACCCTTTTCGGAAACCCTGAATAGCAGCCAAAATAAGGATGATTCCAAGAACCAGATCGATATAATTCATAACGGTGTTGAGTGTGGTAATTTTCGGAAAGTAAAAGTAAGAAAAATCTGGTTGGACAATACGTCTGGTCGTTCTGTTCTCAAAGGAAGGTGACGCTACTGCCCCTCGTCTTAGCGCTAGCGATGACGAGGGGTTAGCTGATGGTCGTTTGTAACGACAACAGGGACTAAAATTTTGTATTGAACAACAATTTTTAACTACCTTTCAATCAAAAATGTCAGCCGATAATTATTTTATCACCGATCAAAATGCAGTTTACTTCTTAACGTTCACGGTTGAAGATTGGATTGATGTATTTACGCGAAAAGAATATAAAATTGTTGTTGCCGACTCCTTAAATTTCTGCATCGCGAACAAGGGATTGGAATTATTTGCCTGGTGTTTGATGTCAAACCACATTCATTTGGTTTGCAGGGCCAAAGAGAATTTTAAATTATACGTATTTTACCCAATCGGAAGCAAAATATATAAAATCAAAGACAAAACAATACAAAAAAAAATAAACCAGATAAAAGCTGTCAGAACAACTAATTCAAAGATTACTTTAAGATCATTTTGACTAGTTTAAATCATTAATTCATTCACTAATAGTAAGTTCGTAAGATTTGTCTAACATTTTTATAGTTCCTTTCCCTGATTTGTATTCTAATCCAATTCCTGAATGATAAATAAACTCTAAACCTTGACTTAATATTTCAATTTCTTTTTCGTCACTACCATCACATGGTTTAATCAAATATCTGCCATAATGGATACTCAAGGTTGAGTTATTATATCCTTTCACCATATCGCAAATATTACCTGTAAGTATTGAAACCGAAGCATCAGATTTGGTTAATGCAACAGTCATTGATCCTTGACTTTTAGGTAGCCTTTGAATTACAATGTTCTGAGCCATCCCTTGACATTCATTTTTCCATAATTTTTCAGGTATAATGAACTTATTGGTTCTGACTGTTTCCACTTCTTTATCAATTAAATCTCGATTAAGTGATTCATTATTTGATAATAGTTCTTCTTCTAATTTAGCTTTTGGTGTTTCAGTGAAGAAATCACGAACTAAAGCATTGGCTGTTTCACCATTGATCTGAACTGAATCTCCGAGCAACGCTTTCCTGAAAGCTTCAATAATGATATTCTTATTTAACTGATCTACATTTAAAACATTTTCCATTTGCTTTCTATTAGCCTCTCCAATCAATATTCCTAGAGAGTAACTTATTGAATCTATATTAGATGTAAGAATTGGCTCTTTTTTTATAATAGGATTTTGACATAGTGCAATGTTTGTCATTAAAATAATCATTGCAGTAACAATAAATGACTTAAAATTTGCTTTCATAATTTTGTAATTTAATCATTGTTTTATTAGTGTAGCTAAATATCATATTATTCCCAATTAATTTAGATTCTTGAATATGCCATTCTAATGAAAAGATATTCAATTCACTTTACAATATAGCATGTGATTTTATCCAAATTCAAGCTGAAATTCTCTATCGATATATACATTTTATCACTATTATCCGACTAACGAGCTAATTTGAGATTTGAGGTCTTTAATTGCATGGTAATCAGTTGTTATTATTTATATTTCAAAAGTCACCCCCTGCTAAAATGCAAAACTGGTTTGCTGAT
>Ga0172367_10006204_pt1 | contig 14146 bp, 13 predicted proteins | sample Lak10m_FD_114542 | JGI IMG/M metagenome (GOLD analysis project Ga0172367, IMG submission 114542) | Freshwater microbial communities from Kabuno Bay, South-Kivu, Congo - kab_022012_10m | ecosystem: Environmental > Aquatic > Freshwater > Lake | place: Democratic Republic of the Congo: South-Kivu... | reverse complement strand
GTCAAGACTTATCTTGAACTATTAGCTTGCTTTTATTTTTGAGCTGGGGTTTTTACTGATTTTAAGCCTAGGATTATAATAAAGTAATTATTTTATTATAATCCCTTAGACTGTCCTTCCGCGCGCTGAGCTTTTGGGCTTGGCGATTGAAAGGGTTTGTTTTGGCAGGGCATGCTATTATATATGTAAGTGTGGTTTATGAATATAGAGAAAGCTAGAAAAAATACTTTCGAGAATATTAAGCATATTGCAGATGATGGTCAAGAGTATTGGCTTGCTAGAGAACTCGCTCAGGCATTGGATTACTTAGAGTATAGAAATTTTAAGCCAGTTATTGAGAAGGCTAGCAATGCTTGCAAAAATAGTAAGCAAAAGATTTTAGACCATTTCGTGGACGTGCACGATATGGTTGAAATTGGCTCAGGGGCTGAAAGAGAGCTCGATGATATCAAACTTTCTCGTTATGCTTGCTACTTAGTAGTTCAAAATGGAGATCCTCGCAAAGAAATTATTGCGAGAGGACAAACATACTTCGCGATTTAAACTCGCAAACAAGAATTAGAGAATGATGGTAGCTTCAAAGCTCTTAGTGAAGATCAAAAGAGAATACTATTGCGCAATGAGCTTAAGGAGCATAACAAAAATCTTGCTTCAGCAGCTAAGGATGCTGGAGTGCAAGCCGGGTTAGATTTTGCAATATTTCAAGACCATGGTTATAAGGGTTTGTATGGCCGTCTTGCGGCTAAGGATATTCATGCGCATAAGCAGCTGAAGAAGAGCCAACAAATATTAGATCATATGGGCAGCACGGAGCTTGCTGCTAATTTATTTAGAGCAACACAGGCTGAAGAGAAGCTTAGAAGAGAAAATATTAAAGGTAAAACTAAAGCTAACCAAACTCATTTTGAAGTGGGCAAGAAGGTGCGAGAAACGATCGCTGAATTAGGTGGAACTATGCCTGAGAAGTTACCATCACCTGAGCAGAGCATTAAGCAGATTGACAAAGCTACTAAAAAACTTGACTGGAATTAAGTCGAGTGTGCGGAATGGCGGCGCGCGGTATTCCCCCGGTCCCTCCTTCCGCGCGCCGAGCTTTTTGGGCTTGGGAATTGAAAGGGTTACGCGGTTATGCTATTATATGCGTATGGGTATCGGAACTATGCTCATTTGGGTATAATGTATGAAAGTCCTATACTACAGCAAAGCCAATGGTAAAAGTCCTGTCAAAGATTACATCAATGGACTGAATCTTGAAGATAGAACTAAATTACTTGGTTGTCTTAAAAGTATAGAAGATTTAGGATTTGATAGTCCAAGAGTAGAATTCAGGCAGATTGAAGCTAAACTCTGGGAAATCAAAATCAAACTTAGCTCTGGTGGTCATAGAATCTTCTACGTCATCGCAGCTAAAGACACAATGGTCTTGCTCCATGCGTTCAAAAAGCAATCTCAAAAAACACCAAAAAAAGAAATCGCAATTGCATACAAAAGAATGTTCGAGGTAACAATAAATGAAAACTAGTAAAAAAATAAAACTAATGAGCTTGGATTCTATCATTGAAGAAAACATGCAAGACCCAGAGTTTGCAAGACTATTTGCTAAAGAGCAATTGATTAATGCTATCGCAAAGATGATTTACCAAGTGCGCAAAACAACCGGTCTTACTCAAGCTGAATTAGCTAAAAAAGTCTCTACAACTCAACCTGTTATTGCTAGGCTCGAAAGAGGCAGAGATAGACGCGTTCCTTCACTAGAATTATTGATGAGGATTGCTGCTGCTGCAGGAGCAAAGCTGAATTTAACATTTCAAATTTAATTCCATCGAATTCGATGGAATTAAGTCGAATTGTAAAGGCTTAAGTTCCGGCGGCTTTACCAGTACCTGGGTAATGCAGCTGTGGGGAAGTTTATAGCCGGGGTGGCGCGTAATCGCGCGCGATATGGTATGTAGTAAGTGGCGGTGCCTGTTGGACAAAATCCGAACCGATCTCATGGCGTTCTGATGTGGCGGCGGCGCGCGGTATTCCCCCCGGTCCCTCCTTCCGCGCGCCGAGCTTTTTGGGCTTGGCGATTGAAAGGGTTTCTTTGGCGGGGATTATGATTTAACTTTTAACCTCTTGTTCTTTGATCGATTAGCTTTATTAAATTGGCGAGCTATATTATTTTCAAGACCTTTTTTTTGGCACAGCTCAATAGAACGTATGACGTAATTTTTCATAGTATTGTGTCGTTTGGGTTTAGAACTATGCTTAGCCAATTTTTTCTTGCTTTGAATACCTTTCTGTAATCTTTGCTTTGCTTTATATTTTTTTAGACCGTTTGATAAATATTTGATAACAGTAGAATTTCTTAAGTTTATTTTATTTTTTAATTCAAAACCTAAATATTGCAGAAATTCATTCTCGGCTGGGGTGTCCACAGGAAAAATAATCGCATGACTTTTTTCGGCGTTTCTGCTTAACCCTATTTTGCGCAAGCCTTCTTCTAAAGTGTCTTTGATAGATGATTCTATTTCAAAAATTTTTATTTCTGGCTTGATCGGTATCACAACGATTATATCGTCAGAATACCTTTGATAAATACCATTCAAAGATTTCACATAAGTATTTATATCTTTATCAAAGTTTGCCATATAAATATTTGCAAAAGTACCACTCAATGATGTCCCTTGTGGGATTTCTTTTACTTTACCTTTTTTAACTGACTTTGTATCACCCAGCTTAGCCTTGAAATCTTTTCTGAAATTATTAGGATCAATGTAGCTGACACCAAAAGCCCTATTCCGATAAAGTTCGATCTTTTTTAGATCCTTCTTGTCAACATACCTGTATTTGATTATTTGCTTGTATATGACTTCGGCATTCTCTAGCAAAACATGATCATTGCCAACAATATTACTTATGGTGTCGTAAAGTAGATCGTGGTCAAGTTCATCAAAAAAACTTTTAATGTCTTCACATAAAACAAAGCAAGACCCCATGTCTTTAATTTGGGTAAAAATTTCAAAAGCAAAATCTATATTAGATTTGCCTTCCCCATTGTGTTTTGATATTTTGCGATAAGCTAGAGAAACGTTTTGCAGATCATTGGCTTCTAAAAATTCAACATATTTTTGCAGTAAAAGAAAGTTAAGGGTCATGAAAATGCAGCGGTCTTTGTGAGAAGCGAAGTAGAGGTCTCGATTTTTTGACTCCCTAACCTTTGAGTCTTTTTTAATCTTCCTAATCCTCTTCATGAAGTGAATTAACGGAGAAAAAGAATGTTTGGTTTTTAAATAAGACAATAAATCATTTTGAGTTCTAATTTTTTTTGATTTTAAGAATTCACTTGGCTTAACAGGGAGATCAAAATGTAAATAGCTTTTAGCGATGTCATAACTTGGATTGTCTTGTAGATAGGCTAAGTATTCTTCTGTCATAAAATGAAAAGTGGCTACAGTTAATCTAGAAAACTTTTAAGTAGCCACTTTACGATTGAATCACCCTTGGGGTGCTAGATTTAGGGACATGCTATACGATATATGTTACCGTACTCACAAGCAAGGAAAGCGCAAGAGAAGCTTCTCTCAGCTTTCTGGAGCTTGCCGCCCAGATTATTAGCGAAGTATTAACCTCAATGCTAATAAACTTGACATCAATCAGGTTGTAAACCTGCAACTGCTTCTAATACTAACTAAATGACCTCAAAGACTAAGTTAAACTTTTTTTATTTAGCATTTACGCTAAAAGCTTTAACCATATCCTTAAAAGTCCTCGGCTGAAACTCCGCTCTCTCCCAGTCTTCTTGCTTGATATAGAGGGCATGGCACTTGATTCTTGAGTCTGAGCTATTCACGTCAGCACACCACTGCTTTAGGCGCTTGAGCTTCTCTATATCGTCCAGATCCTCACGTCCTTTAGTTTCTAAGATGTAGATCTCGGTTTGGCTTGTTTTGATTATGAAATCAGGGTGATAGTGAGCTATGCTGCCGCGAGAGTCAGCGTACTCGATCTTAAAATGTACTGATTGGTAGTTCTTGGTAAAAGAGATTATGTCCTCGTAGCCATCTAACTTAGCTGCCATCTCCAGTTCAAAATGGCTATCACCAATAATCTTATTAAACACAGATTTTTTAGATTGGTAATATTCTTGATGATCTGCGATGAACGGTTTACTTTTGCTGAGCTTGATATAATCACGTATTTCAGCATCACCGCTATCTTGAATGGTTAGTTCGTTGATCTTTGCCCTAAAAGTATTTTTGATAGCTAGGTTTACGTTGGTCTCAGAGAGATTACGCAAGACATTAATATCTCTAAGACTGACTTCTTGATCAAAGAGGTCATTTTGTATGAACTGTTTAACCTTTTCGTAGAGTATGTCATAGCCACTCACCAAGCGTAATTCACGCATTATGCTCTGGGTGAAAAATCCGACAGCACTAGAACCATCAGGAATAACTTTAGTTGGTAATTGTGTGGTGTGACTGTGACTATCATCAGTAACTTCAATAAATACAATCTCTCTTTGTTCTTCTTCGCTGAACATTTTAAGTACTATCTTCTCGTTGTTAAAAGTAGCTGGATCAAGCTCGCCAAGGTTCTTGTATTCTCTATGTATTCTAGCCGTTAGCACAGGAATTTCTATATCAAGCTTTTCAACATCTTTTTTGTTATTCTCGTGATCTACCTCGATAACAATTTTGCTGTCTTGATCCGCCCCTGCGCCCATAGGACGATACTCAAGCTGTACGCCTTCACGAGTTATAGATTTAACGAAATCCATGAATGCTGGCGTGCCGGTAATACTTACAGTCTCACGTTCTTGCCCTCTGAACATACGTCTAAGACCCCGTCCCAGAGTTTGTTCTGGCAGTATATTGCTCTTAGAAGAATAAGCTCTAAGCCCTACGATAGTGGTTACATTACGTACGTCCCAGCCTTCTTTGAGCATAAGTACAGAAACTATAGCCTTATATGGGCTATCAAGACCATCTATACTGTTAGCTTGTTTGCGTAGCTTGATAAGCTCGTCATCATTCTTGCCTGATTGTTCTTCAGCTATCTCACCATTTTTCTTTGTATGAATAACTAATACCGAGTCTTTGAACTCTTGGAAGGTGTTTTGTAAATATTCTGAGACTTCATCACAGTTGATGGTGTCATCAGTCATTACAAAGAGTATAGATTTTTTGCCGACATTAATATAGTTGTAGTAACTTTTCTTCCACTCTTGATAACCTAAGTGCAAATAGTCTTTGTATCGCTCAGAGAAAACCGAACTCGAATACTCTTGTAATTTGGCTCTACTAGGCTCATCGGGTAGAACCGGGTGCTTGACGACGTTCTGATAAATAGCTTCAACCAGAGGATAATCAGTAGTAGTTTGAACAAAAATAGAACCATCAACATGTTTTGGTGTTGCCGTTACATCTAGTTGTAATGAGAGTTTATTGCCTTTCATCAATAATCTATTATGAATATCTTGGATAGACTTAAACCAAGCTAGCTTGTCATCATGAATATGATGCGCTTCGTCATTAAGTATCATCAATTCATCAATATTGCGAACAATAGCGCCCAGATCCACTTTAGAATCATTGGTTTTGCCGGTTGGTTTAATGCCAAGAAAATAGCTAGTAGCATCTTCATCATCAAAACTTGGCTCAATATTATCACCTTGATAAACCCTGTGTATATTAGTTAGAAATATATTTCCTGTTTTCTGTGTTACCCGCACGTTGTCTTGAATATGCAAAGTAAGCTGAAAATCATCTTGCCAATTATGTCCTTCAAATCCATTAATAGGGATCATAGGATCTTGATGGAATATTTTCAAGCCGTCAAAGTCAGCTCTAATACGGTCTAGAACGATTATATTAGGAGCTATAACTAGGAAGTTACGGGCTAATTCAGAGCCTTCTTCGTAGCACTTGTGAAAGTATGACCACACCAACAGCAGGCTCAATACTTTAGTCTTGCCGCTACCTGTTGCCATTTTGATTACTAGGCGCAGCCAGTCCTCTTCAAACATTTGCGAGCTGATACGACCGGAGCTGTCGTAACGTAATAAATCATACTTAGATCTAGCTTTGGCTACATCGTAGAGATAGATTATTGTTTCAACTGATTCCCTTTGAGCGAAATAGTATTGAAATCTGGTTGATTGCTTTTGTTCATTGGTAATATAGAGGTCTGTTTGGAACCACCATTTTAGAAGTGCCTTGCTCGTCTCTGACGCTCCTTGGTAGCCATTATCACGCCATAGTTTTACTTCTTGTCTTAACTTGTACACCAGTGGCGGCAAAAGCTTTTCGTAACCACGCTCCTTAAGCTCCTCAGCACCCGGGAACCAGCGAAGCTCAGGGTTAAGTATTTCGTAGGGTGAGGTTGGGAATTGAGGATGTAGAGCCATTAGACATTCACCTCTATGACTTTCATGGTGTCATCGCCAAAAATATCTACAACTTTAACGGCGATTTTGATTTTGGATTTGGTGACTTGCACAGGCGCACTGACTAGTTCAAGAGATCTATCTTGCTTAGTCCTAAAGGATTGCCATTCATTCTCGAAAACATAATCCCCAGTCCATTTTTCAGCAATGTTGTCAGAATCATCTTGCTCATAGATGATTTCTTGTTTGCTTTCATAGTCAAAATCAACAGACCAGTAATCTATCCAGTCTGTCCAAGATTTGGTTAGCTGCTCACGCGAAATAATGCCATTTTTGTCTTTAGAGATTTTGATGATTTGACCGCTCTCTATAACTATTTTAGATTTGCCATTTTTGAGTGCTTCCATTGCTTGTTCGTCAGCATCTTGGTTGTAGAATACAGAGAAATCGGTAAGTTCTATGGCTATAGTTTTGCCTTTAACAATAGGTTTGATCTCAATATAGGCAACATCATGGAATTTGACTTGTCCTTTACCTACTGCGCGTTTGTCAAATACTTCTCTTGGGATTTTTCTAGGTAGTATATCTATGCCTTTACTTTTAGCTAGCTCTAGAGAATTAGGAAACAGTCCCATCTCAAATTCAAAAGCTAATATATCTACTTTAGTGATCTGGCTCTTGATGCACTCATCTATTACTTCTTCTAAATATCTACGAGTGACAGGTAGATTGACTGGTCCAACTACAACCAATCTAGGACCTTTCTTGCCAGTGATAGTCTTAAATCCTGTTATTGATTCAGCTTTATATGCTTGTAATATTAGTTCTATATAATCACGCTCTTTAGCTTCTAGCTGTTTGCGTTTCTCTTCTTCTCTCTGATTAGGATTGACACCAACATAATGTTGTCTCTCATACCTACCGAGGTTCAATATCTCAAAAGCTCTATAATCTTTGCCTTCGGCTTTAAGTTGTCTCTGTACTGATATAAGGCGTTTGCGACTAGTATGAATAGCGAACTTGCCAAGGTCGCTGCCTATCCATTTGCGACCAAGTTTCTCTGCTACGGCAAGGGTGGTGCCTGAGCCGCAAAAGAAGTCGCAGACTATGTCATTTTCATCCGATGAAGCTTTGATTATTCTTTCAATTAATTTTTCAGGTTTTTGAGTCGGATAATTTAATATCTCAGGAGAATTAACTATAGTTTGAAAGCTTGCTATATCTGACCATACATCTGAAATTGGAACACCTTGTGATTCATCTAAATAAATTCTCTTTGTCTTGGTTATTGGTTTATAGCGACGACCCTGTTCATCTAACTTAGAAAACCTTTTAAGTTGAGCTTCACTATAAGGTAAGTAGTGCTTGTTAAATAGTGGAGTATCATTTTTCGAGTAATATAGTATAGAGTCATGCCCTCTAACAAAACTATTCACTAAGCTTTTATAGCCTGATACACCACTTAAACTCCAAATGATTTCTCTTTGAAATTGATTGCTTCCAAAAACCTCATCCATTATTAACCGTATATATCCAACTACTCTCCAATCACAATGTAAATAAATACTTCCATTGTCTGCGAGTAAGTCTTTCATAAGATTTAAACGTTCATAGATCATGGCGATAAAGCTATCCGTACCTTTACCCCAAGTATCTCTATAAGCCAATTCTTCGAGTACATTAGGTTTTTTAGTTAAGGTTTCATCACCAATTTCTATATCCATTGAGAAATCAGCACCAACGTCAAAAGGAGGATCTATGTATATGAGCTTGATCCCACCTTGTTTTTCTATTTCATGCCTTAGTGGCCCATTTTTGAGACTGGATAGTATAAGTTTGTTGTCACCCCAAACTAATTTATTAGTCCAACCAGAGATTTGACGTCCAGATGTATCGAATAAAGACATTTGATTTTTGCGTATGTCTTGTTCTTCTCGTGGTTCGTCTACCTGTTCGATAATTTGAAATGGCAGAACTATATTTGTTACTTCGTTTGTTTTTTCGTTCCAAACTAATTCAACTTCGTTTTTGTCTTCAAATAACAAAAACCGATATTCGTCAGGCAGAGGTTTATTAGCCTCAATATAGCCAATGATGTTGCGCTTCTCATTTTCGCTTAACTTAAGACTCATCCAGTAGTCAATTTCAGAACATTGAAAAATATTCTGAAATAGGCCTTAAATAGTACCTTTTTAAGCATTTAACGTCAATATATTGACGCATGAATTTTTGAAATATTTGAACCTTAGCCTCTGATGAAGCAGATTAGAAGGGGTATAGGCAAATATTTAAGAAAACTAAGAGAAGAAAAGCATATGACTTTGACCGAGGTTGTGGCTAACTTATCGCTTTATAAAATCCAGTGTTGTCGCACTAATCTGTCTAGGATTGAAGAGAATGATGCGACGATTAGGCATGATATTTTAGCTGGACTTTCGCTAATATATGAAATTACAGCAGATCAAATTTTATTTAGAAGCAATAATATGAGATAAGTTTCCATGGAGTCAATCAGCAATGAAGGAGATAGTGAACTTCTGAACTTTTTTCAAAGTTATTCTGAGATTTGCGATCGAACGGCAAAGCAATATCATTTATTATCAGCTAGTGAACGCGAAGATTTATTTCCAAATACTTATTTTGGTTTTTATTATAATAAAATCAATCAGAATTATAAAAACTCTATTTCAGGCTATTTCTCATACATTAATACAATTATGGATGATGCGATGCGTTGCTCCGGTGATCTAAAGTTTGCTACAGTCAATTTATATATTTTCAAGCCATACGTAACTAATCCTGTATCTCAAGCAATATTTCATAATGGTAAGTACATATGTAGAAATTTTCCAAGTTGGCAAACTTACAAGTATGACTTTTATATGAGTGTTTGTGAGGAGAAAATTTACAATTTTTGGGATAGGATTGGAGATTTAATTTACTTTTCCTTAAAACTTGATCGAGACATAGAATACAAGAAATTGTATTTTGGGACTGTGATAGATTTCCTTAGTAGTAGAGCTATCTATGATGATAATGAACACTTTGCTTGGCTTAAATCGTTTAAAAATAATGAGTATAAAATTCTAAATGAATCGAGGAAAACAGTGGTGCATTATCATCAAAAAGCTACCGAGTATCATGTACTTTGGCAATCTAGGGTTGATGATGTTGATTTTCAACAACAGCTATATGAGGATAAGATTGCTAAAGTTGATTATTATGCGCATCACTTGTTGTTGCAGTCGGTAGGGTTTCAAAACTTGTGCTTGTTTTTAGAATTTGCAACGAACAAGGATCAGCAATTTTGAAGTAGCTTGAATCTTTCTTCAGTGAATTTGGGATAAGATAGCATTTCTTTTATTTTATCTACTGGAGAGACAATAGCTATTCCTGAATTTATTGATATATCAGTGGCGAGGCTTGAACTAGGTAACTCGTCTAAATTCCAATGACCATGAATCACTCCAAGAAGGACAAAATGATTATGGGGATTTGTGGAGTATTGAAGCGCACCATCAATAACTCTAATTGGTGCTGGGTTGGCAAAAACTGGTGAACCGCTTAATCCTCCTATTGATCTTATTTCAATTAAGTATGCTTCTATTAATCCCTCTTTCGTTTCAATAGGTTCTTCTGGTAGAGAGGCTATTTGATCCTGTTCTTATAATAGGAATATTTTTTTGTTTACCATAATGATTTCTAAATAGCCCAGCTAAAAAAACATCACTCCCAATGCCAAGATTATTTATTTGTAATGAACCAATATCAAGAAACCTATCTGATGGAAAAGTTCTATGATCAAATTCGGGTAGTAAACCCAATGAGGCTATAGCGAGATCAACATTCGGATTCTCGTGAAATACCCATCGATCATATTCACATGTTAGAGGGCTTGAACCGGAATCAACTAAATTGAATCTAATAATTGGGCTTGTAGCTGTCTGTTTATAAATATTCTCCACTACGTGCTTTGCTGTCACAACGTACGAAGTTCGTTTATTATTTTCTAATGGAACACTGATTAGGAACCCAGTACCAAGTGGCTTAAATTTATTATCAGGACAGCAACCTAAATAAACAATACACTTCTTAACTTCATCATCAATGAACATTTCAAGAATTGATTTTATCAATAAACCCCGGTGAAACTACCTATAATTGTTGGTTTAGTTAACCGATTCTTAACCCCCAATCTATATCCTAGAGATGTACCGGGGGACAATGTCTCAAATCCCAATCACCACTTTCACGCAGCCTTTGGCTGGGCGGCAGCCTAGTGAGCTGGCTTTTGATCCTAGCGTAGCGATAGCGAAAAATATTAGATCTAGTGAGAGTTTTCTTCAAGGGCAAGCATCTAATTTATCAACAAGCAAAGAGGCTTACGAGAATGCAAGCACTTGGGATTCTGTTAATGGTAACAAGATCCTTTATAAAGCAGAATACGAGCAAGAAACTAGCAAATATCATAGCCTTCAGCAAATCCACGCCCGTTTAACTAAAGCCCAGAGTCAAATCGTTGAGCTAGTTGCTCAAGGCAAGACCACCGAAGCCACAGAGCTGTATCGAAAGACTGTTAAGCAGTATAAAACTCAGATGAAAATAGCAGCGGGTTCTGATACTTCACTTAGTGATGCGTGGACTGAACAGATAGACAATATTAGTCGCAGTGAGAGGCGCACTCAGATAGTAGCGGATACTACTGTCGCTGCTGGAGCGACCGTGGCTGCTATCGCCAGTGGCGGACTTGCTGGCTTAGCTATAGGTACTGCTACTGGAGCTGGTATTGGCGCAGCCAAGAATACAGCTACGGCGTTAGTTGAGACTCAAGTCTATGATGCTGATGCTCAAGCAGCGATTACTAAAGCTGCCAAGCAAACAGGACAAGATACTTACACTAGCCTTAAATCCTCAATAGCAGCGGCTACTGGCGGAGCTGTGGCTAAAGCTTTTGCTACTCCAGTTACTACTATGGCTAAAGCCGGTGTAGGCGCTGCTGCTGGTACTACGGCTACTGGCACATCATTGGTCATAAATACCTCTGAGCGAATATATTTAGCAAATAAATCATTTGATGAAGAAATTGGTCCATGGACTAAAAACATGGATCAAGAGCAGATTACTCGTCTGCGCAAAGAGCATTATGAGAAGCATGGCTTAGACTGGAGAACTTTAGTCAAAGAAGGCGCAATTGATTTAGCAGTTGGTGCGGTTTCGGGCGGACAAGGTGGTGTTGCGACAGCGGCTAGAGAAGCTACTAAGAGTGGTGTTAGACAAGCGATTATCACCAGCGCTGAAGTTGGCGGCGCTATGGCTATTGGTGCTACTGCTTCTTATGCTCGGCATGGTGAACTCAACAGAGATACTTTTATTGAAGAGACATCAGGGTCTGCGCTTGCGACCCTCACGGGTGGGGCTGTTACTTCTAAGCCTAGTAAGCCTAATCCACCACCGGTTAAGGAGCCTGTGGCTTCTACTCCACCAGCTCCTGCGTCGCATGAAATCGTGCAGCAAGCTAAGCCTGCTGAGGTCAAAACAGAAACTAAACCAGCAATCACTGATGTAGAAGCAGTTAAGCCACAAGAGACAACTAAACCTGACCTACATGCATTCAGTGAGACTCTAGCTAAAGAAGGTCAAGAACAGTATCCAGCAGCATTTGAGCAAATAAGATCATTATTACCAGAAGATCTAAGGAGTTCGTTGATAGGCAGACCAAAATCAGAAAGCTCTATTGAAAGCAAATTACATAGAGCCAAAGACGAATGGGGTCTTAAAGTTGATAGTTTAGATGACGCCAGAGCTGCCGTTACGGATTTAATAGGTACAAGACTTGTACTTAAAGACACTTCCCCGCAAAATATTGATCGCGTTGTGGCTGCGCTAAGACAAGGTGTGGAAGGAGATCAAATCACAATATCAACATTGTTTAATTATCATGGGCGCAATATCGAGCCATATTTTTCTGGCGACCAAATTAAAGTTTTACACAAAGCTCAAGCTGATAAAGGTTCTGAAATCTATATTAAGACTGAGGACAAGGCTATAAAGAAATCAGGATATACGACTACTCAAATGGGCTTGATTCACAGAAATGAACTAAGGCTTGAAGTTGAAATTACTGGCGTTGTTGGTGTTCGTGGTGAATTTCAAATGAGAGGATATAAGATTGAGAAAGTCGCAGATGTTGAACATCTATTTTATGATTTATCGGTTGGCAAAGGATTGAGTCACCCAAACCCACAAGTGAAGCAAGTGTTAGATCAGCTGCAGACTGCCACTGACAGTCTTAACCGCCAGCAAATGTCCAGTTATCAACGATATATTACAAGGCTATTTAGTCATGCCAGAGCTGTCGAACAAGGTAAAGCGAGTACTATGCCAGCTTTCCCGCAGGATCTGCCACAGATACTTTCATTTGATAGTTTGCAGCAAATACATACCGCAATGAAACATCAACAGCACTAACTGTGCATATCACTATAAGCATATTCATAGGCTGTATGAATAACAGTTTTAGTATCAACAAGAGTTTGTGGTAGTAATAGTGAATTTAGTAATTCTTGTTCTTTTTCGTACAGCACTGTTCTATACGTTTCACCATTACCATCAAAACGTATGAGTTTTGCTTCTAAGAAAATCTTCTTGTCTTGCTCTGGATCAAACGCATCAATTTTAAGCACCACTGTATCGTCATTAGCACCAGCCTTAAACAACTCTTCTATTGGCTCACCTTTATAACCAGCGCTTAATTTTTTATGTAAATTTGCAAGAGCCTGTTTAACTTTAGCTTCAAGATTAGGATCGTGACGAATCTGATCAAGCTCTCTAATGTTGTTAGCCCAGACTAGTTTACCGTTCTCTAAATGAGGTTCTTTTTGTGCCATACGAGCAGGAGGCGTTTTAGTTGTAGGTGCTGTTGCTGCACCTTGCGCAAATAATTTTCTAACGCTTTCGCACATAAGTATATTTTACCCGTTTAACTAGCCCCTTTATCAGCCGCTATAAGTCCCTCTAGTAGCGTCTTCACATCATCAAGCTTAGCTATAACGTGGTTGAGATTACGGCCATATTTTGATTGAGGGATTCTAGCTTGAAATTCTGGTATTAGAGGTAGATATTTAGCGGCAGACCTTGCAGCTCTTTTGGTTTTACCGTCATTGGTTAGCTGACCTAGTTTTGCTGCGTTCTGAAAGTAATCCGCAAGCTTAACTACAAGTACATCATCGTCTTTAATAGCTTCAATAACGTGATCAGCATAGGCTTTGTTTCGCTCTGTATCGTTGAATGTTCGAGGTATATCAGGATTGGTTAAGTTCTCTATAATATTTTTTACTCGTACTCCAAAATTTTTCTCAATTATGTCTAGGTTAATTAGTTCAGGGTGATCTTCATAAGTGTCATGCAGGAGGGCGGCGATAATCAAATCAGGTTCTTCAATTCTCGCTACTTCTTTAATCCAGAGAGCAACTTCAACAGGGTGGTAAATATATGGAAGACCTTTGGGGCTTACGCGGGTATCTTTCTCATGGATTGATATTGCGGTGTTGTAAGCTAATCTTAATTTGTCGTTGTTTAGACTATCTAGGTAGCTTTCAAAGCGTCTAATTAACTCAACAAGTTTAGGTTCAAAACCTTCTGTACGCACCTTAGGCCTATCAAGAGATCTAATCCCCCGCCCACTTAGTAAATTAAAAGTGATAGCAGTAATCATTTGCGTACATACATAATAGCGCAACTATGGGTATTATTTCAACAAAAGCTTATCTACAG
>Ga0172367_10006201_pt1 | contig 14148 bp, 14 predicted proteins | sample Lak10m_FD_114542 | JGI IMG/M metagenome (GOLD analysis project Ga0172367, IMG submission 114542) | Freshwater microbial communities from Kabuno Bay, South-Kivu, Congo - kab_022012_10m | ecosystem: Environmental > Aquatic > Freshwater > Lake | place: Democratic Republic of the Congo: South-Kivu... | reverse complement strand
GGCACGGGATATTTTGCGTATTGAAATGGCTTATAGTCTTTATGGCCACGAAATTAGCGACGATGTGACACCTTTAGCGGCGGGATTAGAAGGTTTTGTAGATTTCCAAAAGGAATTCATCGGCAAGAGCGTTCTTTTACAGCAACAGCAAGATGCGCCGGCGCAGCAAATTATTTATTTTGTATCGGACGATCGCCGTTCGCCGCGGCAAGGACACAAGATTTTTTCGCCAGATAACATAATGCTTGGCGAAGTGACGAGCGGTACTTTTTCGCCATCGCTTGAAAAGGGAATCGGCATCGGGCGCATTGCCTCATCAAAAAAGAACATCACAGAAACAATATATTTTGGGTCACAGGGAAGTTGTTCACCCGCGATGCTTATACAAAAACCATTTTATAAAAACGGAAGTCTTAAAGGATAAAAGGAGTTCGGTATGGCCAATGAAGAAGAATTTTTTTTCACCAAAGAACATGAGTGGGTTTACTTCGACGATAATGTGGCAGTTGTTGGTATTGCGGAATACGCTCAGAATGCGTTAGGGGATATTACGTACGCAGAGCTTCCTGAGGTTGGTGCGGATGTAGAACAATTTGAGCAATTTGCTTCTGTCGAATCTGTTAAGGCCGCCAGCGATATCTTTGCCCCTCTTTCAGGAAAAATTATTGAAGTTAATAAAAAGCTCGAGGCTAATCCTGAACTTATCAATAAGTTCTGTTATGAAAAAGGATGGATTGCAAAAATTCAGCCATCGGACTTGAATGAAAAGAACAATTTGATGAGCCAAGAAGAATACGAGCAATTTCTGGAAGGACTTGATTCTTGAGCAGCTTTATTTCGAATACGCACGCTGACGTTGAGTCGATGCTCAAGGTCATTGGGGCTCATTCCATTGACGATCTTTTTGCTGATATCAAGCCGCGTCACGCCCCAAAATCTTTTAATATTCCATCGGGAAGGTCTGAATTTGAGGTGATGGAGCATTTGTATCGCGTTGCCGCGCACAATGCCGTCCATCTAACATCATTTTTAGGCGCTGGATATTACGACCATTATGTTCCTGCGGCTGTCAATGCTCTGGCCTCACGCTCAGAATTCTATACCGCCTACACGCCATACCAACCTGAATGTTCTCAAGGGACCCTTCAAGCTCTTTTTGAATATCAAAGTTTGATTTGTGCCTTAACGGATATGAATATCGCCAACGCGTCTTTGTATGATGGCGGAACGGCGCTTTATGAAGCTATGATGATGGCGATCCGTATCACAGGAAAGAAAAAGATTGTTATGGATGGCGGCGTAAGCCCGATTTACCGCACGATCATCCGTAGCTATACCAGCAATTTAGATATTGAATTCCAGGAAACTCCTGTTGTGCATGGCCGCAGCGATCGCGAACAGATCGTCAAGATCTTGGATAATAAAACAGGTGCTATTATTTTGCAAAATCCTAACTTTTTTGGCGCCATTGATTATCATCAAGATATTGTTGATTTAGCACACGCCCAAGGGGCTTTGGTGATCGAAAGCGTTTACCCAATATCACTAGGGCTTTTAAAGACACCCGGAGAAGTGGGCGTTGATATTGCAACAGGAGAGGGACAAAGTTTAGGGCTGCCGCTTAATTTCGGCGGCCCCTACTTAGGGTTCATGGCAACACGCAAAGAATACGTGCGTAAGATGCCAGGCCGTATTGTTGGCGAAACGACTGACACCCAAGGGCGCCGTTGTTTTGTTAACACGTTGCAGGTGCGCGAACAGCATATCCGTCGAGAAAAAGCGAATTCAAATATCTGCACGAATGTCGCGTTGTGCGCGATCCAGGCAGCGATCTACATGTCTCTCTTAGGCCGCAAGGGGCTTAAAGATCTCGCAACCGTGATCTTTCAGAAGGCAGAGTTCGCACGTCAAGAGCTTGGCAAGATCAAAGGGGTTGAGGTTAAGCGTAGTTCGCCTACCTTTAATGAGTTTACAGTTTGTTTGCCTGTGCCGGCTATCGAAGTGATTGCTAAGATGGCTAAAAAAGGCTTTGCGGCCGGATTTCCTTTAGTGCGATATTACCCTGGCATGGACAATTATTTATTAGTTGCTGTAACCGAAAAACGTACCCGGGAAGAGATTGTTGCCTTCAAGGAGGCGTTGGAAGAGGTTTTATGCAGCTAATTTTCGAAAAAAGTATGCCAGGCCGCCGCGGTTTTGATATTTCTGCCTGTGATGTTAAAGCAGAGGCGAAAATCCCAGCCCCTTATTTAAGGAAGACAGAATGCCTTTGGCCTGAAGTCTCAGAATTGGATGTCGTTCGGCATTTTACGCAGCTGTCGCAGAGAAACTTTTCCATCGATACGAATATTTATCCTTTGGGCAGCTGTACGATGAAATATAATCCAAAATTTACAGAAAAAGCTGCCGGAATTAAAGGATTTGCCGATCTGCACCCTTTATTGCCCCAGCTGGATCATTCTTTGGCTCAGGGCGCCTTGGAAGTGCTATATCACATGGATAGGCTTTTGAGCGAAATTACCGGCATGGATGATTTCACTTTGCAACCGTTGGCAGGAGCGCACGGAGAGCTTACGGGCGTTATGCTTATGGCAGCGTATCATCGCGCCAAGGGTAATAAAAAAACACATATTATTATTCCGGACGCGGCGCATGGTACGAATCCGGCAAGCGCCGCGATCGCCGGTTACGATATCGTGACGATCCCGACGGATAAAAAAGGCGTTCTTGATCTTGAAGCGTTAAAAAAGCGTGTCAATCCCGAAACCGCAGGCCTGATGCTCACATGTCCTAATACATTAGGCCTGTTTGACTCCGAGGTGGACAGGATCGCTGAGATTATTCATAGCGTAGACGGGCTGGTGTATTATGATGGCGCGAATTTGAATGCTATGATGGGGCGCGCGCGTCCAGGCGACCTGGGATTTGACATTGTCCATATCAACTTGCACAAAACATTCGCCACGCCTCATGGCGGCGGAGGGCCGGGCTCAGGGCCGGTAGGCGTTAAGAGCAAATTATCTCGATTTCTCCCGATATCGAGGGTCATTAGGACCAAGGAGAATCAATATGCGCTAGATTACGACCATCCGGACTCCATTGGTTATGTTGCTTCTTTTTACGGAAACTTTGGCGTGATCGTGAAAGCGTATGCGTATATTCTTATGCTTGGCAAAGAGGGCTTGAAAGAGGCTAGTGAGCATGCTGTTTTGAACGCTAATTATATGATGGAGAAATTAAAAGCTTATTATGATGTGCCGTTCGATCGACGGTGTATGCATGAATGCGTTTTTTCTGCTAGCCGTCAGGAAAAAAAAGGTGTCCATGCGGTTGATATTGCGAAATTTTTGATCGACCAAGGTATTCATCCACCAACAATTTATTTTCCTCTTATCGTCAAAGAGGCGTTGATGATCGAGCCAACCGAAACAGAATCAAAGGCTGATCTGGATGCTTTTGCGCAAGCCATGATCAAAGCTGCAGAGCTAGCTGAGAGCGATCCGGCGTGTTTTAAAGATTTTCCAAAGAAGATGCCGATATCACGTCCGGATGAAGTCAAAGCTGCCAAAGAGATCCGCTGCAATTTCTTTGCTTAAGCGATAGCCCTATGAAATTTCGTCCCATTTCGTTTCGATCCCCTGAAGAAAATATTTATTTTGATGAAGTTCTTTTTGATCTGGCCGAGCAGGGCGTGGACCAGGAAGCGTTACGCTTTTGGGAGAGCCCAGATCCTTTTATTGTTTTAGGCAAGACATCAAACCAAGAGCAAGATTTAAAGTTAGAGAATATCGCCAAAGATAAATTTCCTGTCGTGCGTCGTTTTTCCGCAGGCGGTACTGTTGTGCAAGGAAAAGGATGTCTGAATTTTACATGTGTTCTGTTGAAAGACAACTGGCCGCAACTACGCATGATCAGGGAATCCTACCAGTTTATCTTAGGGAAGATCATCAATGCGCTTCACGTTCTGGATGTTGAAGCACGGTTTTATCCGCCCTGTGATCTTGCCATAGCCGAAGATCAGCGAAAGTTCTCCGGCAACGCCCAGCGACGAGGAAAAAGGGTCATTTTGCATCACGGGACGATCCTTTGCGATCTTGATATTGGACTGGCTCAAGAATATTTGCAATTTCCCATCAAAGTTCCCGATTACAGAAGAAAAAGAGGTCATGAGGCCTTTATGGCCAATATTTATCGCAACCCTGAAGATGTCATGCGCTGCATCGTTGATGTTTTTGGCGCAACCGAAAAGGATGAGCGCTTGAGCGATTTGGAGCAGGAGCGATTACGGGCTATTGTTCTCGCGAGAAAAGATTCGCGGGATCTGATGGCGTAGCCGAAAAGGGCAAATCATGTTGACAGCAATCTTTGTGATTATATAATAACACTAGAGTTAGCTGTTTAACGTCATGGAGTGCTTGCGATGAAGAGAAATATTTTAATTCTTTGGTTTGCGGGGTTCCTTATTCTTCTTTTTTCGTCCCAGTGTGTTGCGGGTCTTGTTGATTGGGATCGGCGCAATAGATATCTTCAACAGCAACAACAGGCGGATCAGGAAGCTGGCAAAAAAGTCAATGTCAGCCCGGAATTACCGCTTTGGATGCAGGTTGAGCCCAAGGTTGCGACAGAAGAAGAAAAGAAATATGACGTGAATAAGGATGGTGTTCTAGAGCCGGTAGAAATGAAGGTGTATTTGCGTCGTATTTATGAAGAAGTACAGAATGGTTCCGGAAAAAGTGTTTCCACGTCGGAAGCAATGAAGGAGTATGACCAGAATAAGGATGGCGTTATTACAAAATTTGAGGCCGAAAAGATCAAGAAGGACGCCTTCTAGAACGATCGCTTAGTTATTGATGGGCCCGCGATGAACGCGGGCCCATTTTTTTTGAAAAAAATATTCTAAAAATCTTTATGTGTTATAATACCCCCATGCAACGGCCGCGTTTCCTGTCTTTTTTTGTCACCATGCTCACCCTCGCCTTTCTTTTTTGTTTTGCTATAAGGGTTTCTGCCGCATTGACACCTCTGGAGCAAGAGACCTATGATACGTATCTTGCTTCCTTTGAAGAGATCTACAAGACGATGAGCGAAAATTATTTCTTTCCCGTTGAACGCAAGAATTTTGAGGCTTTTATCAAGAAGTTTGACAATGAGATTTTTGGGCAGGTCGAAGACAGAACAAAAATAAATGATTTTGTTCTGATGCGCTCGGGAGCTTTTTTAGTCGATTATTTAAAGGCTGCGGATGATCGCTTTTCAGCGCTTTATCCACCTCAAGTTGCTAAAGAGTTTGAGCAGGAGGTCTTGGGTGTGCGTGTTGATCTTGGCATTGAAGGGGATGTTTGTGGCCAGGGTTTTTGTGTGTCCTTTGTTGAACCGCGCGCGGAGGCAGGCGAAAAAGGATTAAAAGCCGGCGATGTCCTGGTCAGGATCGGTACGACGCGGCTTAAGCGTTTAACTGTAGACGAGATCAAGAAGTTGCTCACGCCGGAGATCGGCAGGGTGACAAAATTAGAATATATTGAGGCGCAGAGTAAAGCAGTTAATTCTTTGGATGTGTTAAGTAAAGAATATTTTAAGCAAACAGTATTTCCGGTTGAAGTCCCATTCCCGGGGATCTTTTGCTTGGAGATCCGGCAATTCAACCGAATGACATCAGAGGATTTCTCAAAATACCTTTTGGTCATCAATCAGCAGGGGTCTTCAGGGCTGATCCTGGACCTGCGCGGCAATCCGGGAGGCCCGCCTTTGGCGGCGCGGGAGATCGTATCCTTTTTTCTGACACCGGAAAAGAATTTTGCATATTTTGAGCGGAAAGGGGATTCGCGTAATTATCTGGATGTGCCCAGGATCCCTGAGGAGTTCCGGTATCGTGGCCCTGTCGTTATCCTAGTCAATCAACAGAGCGGTAGCGCTTCAGAGCTTTTTTCAGGCGTTATGCAAAAAGAAGGGCGCGCCATCCTGATGGGGGTTAATACAGCCGGCCAGGTATTTTTAAAGAGCATGTTCAATCTGACAAGCAAAGCGATGTTATTGTTGGTCACCGCGCGCGGGCATTTTCCCGACGGAAATGTATTTGATTTTAACGGTCTGGCGCCGGAATATCGCACGGATAGCCAAGGCGTTGATCTGATCAATTTTGCAGCGGGATATTTATCCGCCAAGACAAAAAAAGTTTCTGCGCCGTAAGAAAAGAGATCTTGTATGGGGATGATTCTTATCAAAGTACTTGTGTTGCAGGTTATCGTGGCGGTCATTGTTATTCTTATTCTCAAGAAAGTCCTTGATCGGCAATTGCAGCAGCTGGCGATCAAAAAGTTGGATTATGTTAAGCTGGACAAAGAAGATCTGGCATCGGAGAGCGTTATTTTATCCGCACCGCAGCCTGTTGCTGTGGTTATTAGAGAGAAAGTAGCACATATTTGCCAGAAAAAAATGGGTCGCCCTGTGAAGATCGTAACCAAGGTTGATACCGCGCTCAAAGGGGGCTTAATCATTCAGCTTAAAAAGACAACCGTTGATTTTAGCTTGATCGGGCGCCTTAAGGAAGGCGGCATCATACGCACCAAATGAACTCGCAAAAGATCCTTGCCATCATTCCTGCGTTTAATGAAGAGCACTGCATAGCAAAAGTTGTGCAAGAGCTAAGATCCTTGAATTTCACGATCGATGTTCTGGTCGTTGATGATGGGTCATCTGATAGAACGGGTCATGTTGCCAGATCTGCCGGTGCTCAGGTGCTGACATTGCCATTCAATCTGGGTATCGGGGGTGCTGTTCAGGCTGGTTATCAGTATGCTTTTCGCTATGGATATGATATTGCTGTTCAGATCGATGGGGATGGTCAGCATGATACGGCATTTTTGCAACGGCTCATAACGCCGATCGTGAAAGGGGACAGTGATTGCGTGATCGGAAGCCGTTTTTTGTCGCCGTCTGCCGGATATCGTTCATCCATTGTCCGTCGTATAGGTATTCATTTTTTTGCGGGACTTATCAGCCTTTTGACCAGGGTGAGGGTCACGGATCCGACGTCAGGATTTCGAGCCTGCAACAAAAAAGTCATCAAAGTATTTGCACAAGATTATCCATTGGATTATCCTGAGCCTGAGGCGATCGTGGAGGTTCAGCGGGCAGGTGCCCGGGTCAGCGAGGTGGCCGTCGACATGCGAGAACGTTTTGCAGGACGTTCATCTATCCGCTATGTAAAAACGTTGTATTACATGGTCAAGGTCACATTTGCCATCTTATTAAGAATGTTACCCGCACAAAAAAGAGGTTAAGCGATGGTTAAGATATTTGCGGCAGGGGTTCTGATGATCTTTTTATTGCTGATCGTCGAAATGTGCCGGCGTCAGAAGCTAACGTTCAAATATGCATTAGGGTGGCTTGTCTTTGCGATCGTCGGGCTTGCGGCAGTTATTTTTGATACGTATGTGGCCATGCTATCCGCGTGGTGCGGTTTTATCGTCACGAGTAATTTTATTTTCTTTTGCTTGATGATCTTTTTTATTATCCTAAGCTTGTTTTTGACAACATTTCTTTGCCAGCAAAATAAACGCAACGACGCCATGGCTCAGAAGATCGGCATTTTAGAACTTGAGCTTCAGGATCTTCAAAATGACATCAAAAAACGACATGGATAAACCTCTCGTTTCTGTTGTTGTTCCTGCCTATAACGCGAAGCGTACGATTGGGCTTACGTTGCAAGCGCTGATCCAGCAAACCTACAAAGGGCCAACCGAAATTTTTGTTGTAGATGATGGCTCGTGTGATCACACCGCTGAATATGTTCTGGAATTTCCCGATGTTGTTTATATCCGTCAGAGTAATCAAGGCCCTGCCGTGGCGCGTAATCGTGGATTTCGCGCTTCCAAGGGAGAATTTGTTTTTTTTACTGATTCGGATTGCATTCCGGAGTTATCATGGATCGAAAAATGTTTAGCCGGATTTACAAGCCCTGAGATCGGCGTCGTGTGCGGAAGCTATGGCATTGTCAACCCTGAACATATTCTTGCGCGATGCATCCATCAGGAGATCCTTTATCGGCATCAATATCTCATGCCAGATTTTCCTAAAGCGTTTGGCAGCTATAACTTTTGCGTTAGGCGAAACCTCTTTGAAGCTGTCGGAGGCTTTAACGAAGGGTACCGCAATCCCAGCGGAGAAGATAATGATCTAAGCTACAAGATCTTGCGTACGGGATCCAAGATCTATTTTTCGCGTGATTGCTACGTTGAACACTTTTTTCCGACGCGTGTCGGCAAGTATTTGCGTGAACAGTTCCGCCATGGATTTTGGCGAGCACCGATGTATCGAGATCATTGGCAAATGGTGGCAGGGGATGATTATACGTTCTGGAAAGATATTGTCGAGCCGCCTTTGTGCATAGCCATTGTGGCGGCTTTCGCGATAGATATTTTTTTAAGATTGGACATAAGATTGTTGACCTTGGGGCTTCTAGCTCTGCTGTCCGCCATCGAAATTTTCTTCGGATTTGTTATGACGCGAAAGCCAAGATCAACAATATTTTTTGCGTTTATTATGCTCTTGCGTGCCTTTGCAAGGACTGCCGGATTCCTCCTCGGAGTTTCTCAGCTTTTTTCCTCCAAAAAACCCTAAAAACTTTACTAAACCGTTGCAATTGTATATAGTTGTGCTAATATAATGACAATTATTTATAGTTATAATACTATTACATTAACATCTTATCGAAAGATCGAAAGATGGCCTATCATACACTGCTCGGTTTTAAAAAAGAACCCTTCTCGACAAGCCCAGATCCGCATTTTTTTTATCTCACCAAAGAACATGATATGGCCCTCACAAGCATCTTGATCGAGCTTCGTCTACGTCGAGGACTTGCCGTTATCCTAGGTGATATCGGCACCGGCAAAACCACTCTTTCCCGCAAATTGTTACACGAGCTGCGTGAGCGTGGTAACATTATTTTTCATATGATCCTCAATCCGGATTTTGAGACCGAGGAACAATTCTTAACAACGCTGTTGCGTAATTTTAATATCGAATTTCCTCCAAGCACCGATGCCTCCATGGGGAGCATTAAGATCTTGGATTTACGCGATGCGATCGAACGCTTTCTGATTCAAAAAGCCGAAGAAAAACAAACGATCATTTTGATCGTTGATGAGGCGCAAAAACTTAATCTCGTCACGCTAGAAGTATTACGTGTTTTGCTTAATTTTGAGACCAATGAATACAAGCTCATCCAGCTTGTTCTCCTGGGACAGCTGGAGTTGTATTCAAAGATCGTTTCTATCCCCAATTTTATTGACCGTGTGAGCTTTAAGTACACGTTAAACCCGCTGGATATCCATGAAACGAAAGAGTTGATCAATTTTCGTATCCAGCAAGCCGGCTATGAAGGGCATATGCAGCTGTTTGATGATGAGGCTGTCAGTGAAATTTATAATTTTTCACGAGGATATCCGCGGCATATTACGATGCTCTGCCACAAGGTTCTCAAGGAATTGATCCTGCAGAACAAAGAGATCGTGGATCGCAAGATCGTGCAGGATGTCTTAGAAAAAGAACAACGTTTTGGATGGGGGCGAGCGGAGTCGTTTCGCCGTAGCGCACATCCGATCGCATAATTTTTTAAAAAAGTTTTACATCCATGGCTAAAAAAGAAACCGCTGAACAAAAATTATTACGCATCATTGAAGATAGCCCAAAGGAGGATAGTGCTGCAGGGGGCGCTTCTGATGCGGATGTTGTTGTTACGACCGCGAATGCCGCAGATATTGCGGCCGCTGTTCGAGGGCCTAGCCTTGCCATGCCGTCTGTTTTTTCGTCCCTCTTCGGCAATGCGCAGAATTTCTTAGGCTTATTTTCCGGAAAATCATTTGGCCTCAAGCAAGTCAATATGGCATTGATCATCTTGATCATTGTTGCGGCAACAGCCTTAGGTTTTTTGTATCGCGGCGAGACAAATCTTTTGAAAGGGGAATTAAATTTCGCGACTGGGGTGAAGACCTCAAAAGCAGTGACGTCGGCGGATCCCTTGCCGCAATACGAACCGCTAGCATCTTTTTTGGAGGTTGTGCTGGAGCGTAATATTTTTCGTCCGTATGAAAAAAAGGAAATCGCTGTTGTCAGTGCCCCGACCGGCAGAGAAAAGATTGCGGTGAAAATGCAGGATCTTAAGCTCGTGGGAATTTCGTGGCTCGATACGCCTGATTCTGCTTCGGCGATGGTTGAGCTAAAAACAGGGATGACGGTCTTTTTGCGCGAAGGAGAAAAAGCAGAAGATGTGTTAGTTAAGAAGATTTTTGCGGATCGTGTCATTTTTGCCTATCAAGATCAAGAAATGGAAGTGCGCCTGTGAAACAGAAACATTGTCAAATAGCAACAAGCCTATTTTTTATTCTCGCTGTACTATTTTCGTCGGTTGTCGTTCACGCGGCGGATCCTGTGGATGGATCGAAGGCTTCTGTGGTACCTCAGCCAAAGCCGCCTGCCTTTGATCAACCCAAGGCCATCTCGTTCCAAGAACCGCAACAGCCTCTGCAGGAACGCATTATCCGCAAGATCACGCTGGATGTGCGTGACATGAACATCATTGATGTTATTAAATTCTTGGCGATGAAAGGAGACTTCAACGTCATCACGAGCAAAAGCGTTGAAGGGCGTGTAACGCTGCTGTTAAAAAGCGTTTCTATTCGCGATGCCTTGGACATCATTCTTATTTCCAATGCCTTGGCTTATCAGATCCAGAACGAAATTATTCACGTCATGTCCGAAACAGAATACGAAGAAGCCTATGGGCGTAAATTTAACGACCGCAGTATCGTAAAGACGATACATCTGACGTATTCCAAACCAACGTATGTTCTCTCAACGCTCGAAAGCATCAAAAGTTCGCTAGGCAAGGTCGTGATCGATGAGGATACGGGCACTGTGGTCATGATCGATACGCCGGAAGCTATCAAGCGCATGGAAGAAGCCTTGAGCTCCATTGAAAAGCCTATGGAAACATTTGTTTATGGCCTGCAGTACGCCAAGGCGGAAGTTCTTGTGGAGAAATTAAAGGCCCGTATTGACGCCAACGCGGTTGGCTCCATTACCGCTGATGAGCGTTCGAATCAGGTGGTGATCCGCGCGCTTCCAAGTCGCGCCAAGGAAGTCTTGGATATCATCAAGCAATTGGATACGAAGACCAAGGAGGTTTTGGTCGAAGCGCAGATCGTCCAGATCGTCATCAATCCCAAGTTTGACATGGGCATCGACTGGAGCCTGGATTTTAAGGACAGCTCCGATAAGGAAATCAAAAAGTTATCATTTCAAAACGTGTATTTGGATGAAAGCGCCCTGACATCCAATGACGACCTGTATTCAAAGTTCGGAAAAATAGCGATCGGCCAAGTTGGCGCAGGCCATTTTATCACGAGTTTGCGTGCGCTCAAGCAGGTGAGTGACACCAAGATCCTTTCCAATCCGCGGCTTTTGGTCACGAATAATGAAGAAGCGAAGATCCATGTCGGGGATACGATCCCGTATATTATTTCGACGACCTCGGGAACAGGGGATAATGCGATCACCAGCGAAGATGTGCGTTTTGTGGATGTCGGATTACAGCTGATCGTTTCTGCGACGATCAACGATGAAGGATATATCACGATGAAATTACGCCCGGAGATCTCGACCGTGACCAGCTATGTCACCTCCAAAGGTGGCGGTATTCCGCAGGTGAATAAAACAGAAGTGGAGACCAATGTTGTTGTCAAAGACGGAACAACGATCATTATGGGCGGCTTGAAAAAGGATGAAAAATCAAAGGTCCGCAAAGGATTCCCGTTCTTGATGGATATTCCGTTCTTGGGGGCTATGTTCGGATCGACCAACGATACTGTTTCAAAAACCGAGATCGTTATTTTCATTACACCGCATATTGTTGACGGTGGAGAGCATTACCTGGATGATAAAGGAACCATTAAACCGTATAAATCGTATGATGAGACGAATTAAAGATTTTTTATCGCAAAACGAAAGGATATCTGTTATGGCGCGGGCAAAAAAGACGAAATTCCTTTTTTGTATCGGATTGAGCATTTTTCTTGCTATAAGCCATTCATCGCTTGTGCAGGCGCAGACACTCAATGCGGCTTCGACATCGGCCAAGGTGTCGACTTCTGGTCCAGCAACGACAGCATCAGCGGCCACAGCCCCCATGTCTCAAGTGATCGAGACGGAGGTGACCGAAGATGATGTTTTTGACCCAGAAGATGTTGATGCAAGATCCGCCTCATCGCCGGAGGGCGCAAAGGCGCCGGTGGTATTTTCTGAGGATGAGAAGCAATTCATGCGTATCAACAAGAGCTTAAAGAACTTGATCGAAGAGAACAAGAAGTTCATGAAACAAAAAGAGGACCTGCAAAAAGATATTGAGGCTCTTCGCGGTGAGCGCGTTGTACAGGAAACGCGTTTACGCGCGTTGGCCAACGAGCGCGCGGATCTACTCAAGAGATCCAGCGAGATCAGCAGCATCAAAGATTCTTACGAAAAAGAAATTGAAGTTTTAAAAAAAGAGCTTGGCAATGCCAAGCAGCATCCGGTCATAACAGCCTCTCCAGGCGAAGAAGAGGCCATTGAGGATGATCTCAAGGATCAGGCCGATGCAATGGCGCAGCCAGATGTCGCCGCCGCTAAACAGGAAGGCGTTGCGTCCGCCCCTGTTGCCGCGCGCGCCACCTCCGGCATGGCAAATGAGCTAGGGAGCTTAATGGAAGAGAACGCGATCCTGCGCAAAGATACGATCAAGTTGCATTATAACTTGGCAAATTTATTTTTTGAGCAGGGAAAATATGACCTAGCGGCCGCAGAATACAAACGTGTCGCGGACCTCATGCCGCAGGATGCGGCAACGCATTATAACTTAGCCTTTGTGAGCGCTGAATATTTGAATGATTACAAGACCGCGATCGCGCACTATAAGAAATATATCAGGCTTGAACCCCAGGCTGAGGATGTGACGTTCGTGAAGAACCAAATTCTTCAATTACAATTAAAATTACAAAATAAAACAACCTCCTTTATTGATAAAGATGAGGCTGTATTTGATCTTCTGCAGAAGTAGTTGGAATGTAAGAAGTTAGAGTTGTTTTTCTGGAGAAAAGGTTTTCTTATTGTTTTCTTAGAAACTGTTTGGCATCAATGACTTACATTGAAAAATCAACATCTATATTTTATACTTATAGAAGGAAGAACGGCTTAAGAAAATTATTATATTTTCTTAAATTTTTTATGCAAAAACGTTATCATTTATTATCATTTCTTTTAAGCTCTTCTTCCAAACAAAGAACAAGCGGCTTTTCTGCCGTTGCCCTCTTTTTATTGTTTTTTGTTTGGATGTCGCTGGTTTTTTCTTCCGCATCTTCCGCCCAAATTTATGAAGGCGAGCGCGGCGATGGAAGCGCGGTTGGGGAATCAGCTTCCGAAACATACGCGTATCTTAGCTTCGGTATGCAGCCATCGGACGGCATTATTATTCAGCCGCTTCCTGAACAGCCTTCGATCGTGATATCTGATGGCCTTGGAAATCAAACAAGCTCTTTCGATGGAAACAGGATCTCGTTTTCATTCTACAATAACGCGGGATATTCAAATCTTTTGGGAACGCCTGCTTGCCCGTTGTCGGGTGGAGCTTGCTCCCCAACTGATCTTGCCGTCGACAGGCCGGGAGAGCTGTATACTATTTCGGCGAACAATAATGACACTGCGCTGAATGCCGCGGATCCCATATCAGATACGTTTAGCATCTATCTTCCCGATATTACCTTTGACGCGGAGCTTGTCTATGACACAACCTTCACGACAAGCAACTATGTCCTAACATTCCGTGTTATCTTGCCGGCTTCACTAGCAGCAGCGTATACGACCTTTGCAAGCGGCGGCGCTGCGTCTTTTGCCATGTATAGCCCATCAGCCGATGGCACGTATACTACCACAGCGACTTCTTGCTCGACCAATTGCATCGGTAAAGTAATGACCCAGCAAACTGGTATTGGCTTAGTCTTTAATTATAAATTTCCAGCGGCGTTAACGTATGATTCGTATAAAGTTGTGATTCTTTTTACAACAACGGCTCTGGGTCAGACGATTGGCTTTGATAAGATTGTCTACAAGTCTGGC
>Ga0172367_10006200_pt1 | contig 14153 bp, 12 predicted proteins | sample Lak10m_FD_114542 | JGI IMG/M metagenome (GOLD analysis project Ga0172367, IMG submission 114542) | Freshwater microbial communities from Kabuno Bay, South-Kivu, Congo - kab_022012_10m | ecosystem: Environmental > Aquatic > Freshwater > Lake | place: Democratic Republic of the Congo: South-Kivu... | reverse complement strand
TCTAATCTTTGCCCCTCGTCTACTTCTGCTTCTGCTTCGTCTACTTTTGATTCGTCTACTTCTGGTTCTACTTCGTCTACTTTTGATTCGTCTACTTTTGATTCGTCTACTTCTGGTTCTGCTTCGTCTACTTGTGATTCGTTTACGACCCTTTTGGAGTTTTTTTCTTTAGCATCTGTGACAGCAAAAGCTATTGCTAAAACTGTTGTTGCTACAAAGAACACCCCGAGTCCAGCAATAAGAACACATGTGCAAAGAAAAGGCGCTGTTGCTAATATGGCTATTGTAGTTGCTATTGCAAATAATACAGTTATGGCACCCAGTGTAAACATAGCCACGGGTAGAATTTTAATGTGTTTGGATAAAGGGGCGGGTGAACTCTCAATCACAGAGGGGCTTTTAGTATAAATTATTTTATCCATTTTATAATCCTTTTTTATAATTAAATTTAAATTATATCATTAATAAGGATTTTATAAAAGATTTTTTTCGATCTAATTAAAAGTGGTGTAATTTGTTAATTATAAGTGATTTATTAAGAAAAAAGGGGAGGGGAGTATAAAAAGAGGGTGGGGTAATGTAAACAAATAATTTCACTCCCTATATGAACAACTTAGGTTGACAATTAAATTGTTCATTGGTAAACCTCTGTTTTTTTTATGAAAGTAAAAGTTTTTTTAATGCAAAGATTTTTTTGCCTTTTCATCATTTTCCCTATTTGTATTTTCTCCAATTGGAAAGAGCTTTTTCAAGAAAAAAAGGATCCAACCATTGTCCACTATGTCGATGTGACAACGGGTGCTCTTTTTCTTCATTTTACCGATCATCTTTCAAAAGGGAAAAAAGAGGTGTGTTATTTAAGCTACGGGGAAAAAGATTCAGAATCTGATGAATTATTGGTTGAGCCATACCAAGAAGCTCTTAAGATAGTTCAAAATAAAAACAAAGAGTTGAGTTTAAAGGGTTCCAAGGGATTGTGAGAGAAAATGCTCTAATCCTGAGAGACGCTTTTTTGTAAGGTTATTGTGAACTGCTAACCCAAGAGCTTTTTTTGATGAGACAAGGACAAGGAGCTTTTTAGCTCGGGTGATAGCTGTATAAAGAAGGTTTCTTTGTAGAAGAATATATTGAGATGTATGAAGGGGTAAAATAATGCATGGGGACTCTGAACCTTGATATTTGTGAATAGAGACAGCATAGGCAAGGGTGATTTCAACAAGTTCATCGTAGCTATATTCGACCTCTTTATAATCAAATTTAATGATCAGTTCTTTGGTGCTATTGTCTATATCTACTATAGTTCCAATATCTCCATTAAAAACCATTTTTTGATAGTTGTTTTTTATTTGGAGCACTTTATCCCCCAGTTTATAGAGTGTTTCTCCACGAAGAATCTGCTCTTTAGAGGGGTTAATTGTCGATTGTAGGATTTTATTAAGATGGTCTATCCCTGCTTTTCCCCGTTTCATAGGGGATAGGATTTGAATATCTTCTGTGGGATGAAAGTGAAATCGCTCTGGAAGGGTCTTTTGAATTAATGTTAAAATCTCTTGGATCATATCCTCTGGATCGTCCCTTTCTATGTACCAAAAATCATCGTCAAAAGAGGTTTCGAGGAGGGGCATCATCCCTTTATTGACGGCATGAGCGTTTCTTGTGATCAATGATTTTTTAGCCTGACGAAAAATTTGGTGAAGCTTTGTCATGGGAAGGGTTTGGGATTCAATGCAGTCTTTTAATACCGATCCTGGGCCTACACTTGGAAGCTGGTCAACATCACCGATTAAAATAAGACGGCAGGAATCTGGGACAGCTTTTAAAAGAGAGAACATAAGATAGGTATCAATCATTGAGGCTTCATCAATAATGAGTAAATCGCAGTCAAGGGGGTGGCTTTTGCCCCTTTTAAATCCTTTGTTTACAAAATCCACTTCTAAAAGGCTGTGAATGGTTTTAGCATGTCTTTTAGTGATCTCTGAAAGGCGCTTAGCCGCCCGGCCTGTTGGGGCTGCTAAAAGAATTTTATCAGAAAGTTTTTCATGGATCGAAAGAATTGTTTTCGTAATAGTACTTTTTCCCGTTCCAGGCCCCCCTGTGATGATATGGATTTTATCTTTTAGAGCAGAAGAAATAGCGTGAATTTGCTCTTTAGCAAGGGTGATATGGTGTTTTTCTTCCACCCACTCAAGGGCTTTATCTACATTGACAGAACGGATGTTACAGTCAGAAGAAAAAATTCTTTGAAGCTCTTTTGTAATCCCTACTTCTGAATAAAAAAGTTTTGCAAGAAAAATAACGGGGACATCTTGATCAATTGTGGGGATGAGCTCACGTTTGATTTTGCCACTTTCCTCTAAGCGTGTGATAGCTCGATGGCACAGGGTCTGTTCAACCTCTAATAGGGGGGCAATTTTTTCTAGAAATTCATCTTCGATGAAGCAACAATGCCCTTCTTCTGAAAGTTTATCTAAGTAATAAATAACAGCAGCATCCATTCTTTGGGGGCTATCCTTAGCAATACCTAAATTGGAGGCAAGGAGGTCTGCGGTTAAAAATCCAACACCGGTAAGGTCACTAATAACTGAATAAGGGTTAGATTGTAAAATTTTGATAGTTTCATCACCATACTGTTTAAAGATTTTAAAGGCAAGACCTTCAGATACCCTATGCCCCCTAAGAAAGAGCATCACATCCTTAATATGCTTTTTTTCTTTAAAACTTGCAGTGATTGCTTGGATTTTAACTTTTCCAATTCCTTTTAAACCAAGGAGTCGGTGGGGGCTTTCTTCTAACACTTTTAAAGTCTCTGTTCCAAAGGCTTGAACAATTGTTTTTGCATGGACCTTTCCTATCCCTTTAACAAAGCCAGAAGAAAGAAAAAGTTCAATTCCCTCTTCTTCTTGAGGGTAGAAAGAGGCGTAGGAAGAGATAACAAATTGCTCTCCGTATTCTTTGTGATCCTTCCAGACCCCTTTACAAACAAGATTTTCTCCAAGAGAAACATGGGGGAGTTTTCCAACAATACAGCTTTTTTTTGAAGGGGATTGGAGGTAGGCTACAGTAAAATGGGTCTTAGGACTTGAAAAAATAATGTGTTCAATTGTCCCAGTAAGTTCTTCTTCCATGAAAAAAGAATACCCTTAGTCCCTCTTATTGTACAAGGTGTAAAAGCTAAAATTTTTCTTTATTAAATGATTGAGCCCTTCATTAAAGCTATAGTTTGAATATAAAAGGTGTTGAAGTTTTTCCATTCCTTTAGAAAGTAGGGGGCAATCTAAGCACTGAGCAATTTTTTGAGCCCTTTGAAGGGGAGGGTTTTTTGTGTTTTTAAGTTGATCGAGGTAATCGCACAAAGAAAAGTATGGAAACAATTCTTTTAAAGCGATCAATGACAGATCTGTTAAAAAGGGAAGAGCATGGTCTAACCCATCATAGAAAAAAAGAGCATCTGTAGAAAGCGCTTCGGTAAAAGAACCGTCCCCTCGAACTCCAACAAAGGGGTGTGAGGTGGCCATTAAATGTTGAATTTCACGGGGTGTTAGATTAGATAATTGAACAATGTGGATCTTTTTTCCCTTTGTATTAAAGGATAGAACTGTTTTGTGATCGGTGTCTTCAATGGTGAGCGAGCAAACATTGTAGGCACCAAAGTCAATTTTTTGTAGTACAGGGAGAATTTTTCCTAAACTGGGGGTTTTAATAGTGAGGGGCTCTACATCATTGAGTCTTGAAAGAAGGATCGATAGGAAATAGGTTATGATCCCATTTTCTGTAATAAGGTAGGCAAAATAGGTGTTTTTATCCCGTACTTTTGAAGGGATCTTTTCTAGGGTGATGATCCCTTTTTCTAAGAAATATAGACCCATGGAACGCTCTTTTGTTGCAGGATTATATTCTGGGGTATCAATGAAACCATACTGACCAATTCTTGAAATAACAGGGGGATGGGGATTGTTTTTTGTAATCATTTCTTTAAAATGGGTGAAATCAAAGTAGGCAGTGGGAATTTCAATGATGGAAAAAGCATTTTTTAAAAGGGTTAAAATAGTGGGTGTAAAGACAGGGGGGTGGGGATGGCTATAGCGTAAAATATGGTGGGGTAAAAAAGAACGTAACCCTTTTGGAAGGGGGGTTTTTTCTTCAACAAGACTGATAAGTTCAATCTTAAGATCCTTATTTTTTTCATGGATCATAGAAGAAATGTGAATTTGCATGGCAAGATCGCCAAGGCCTGAGGGGATGACCCATGTAAAAAAGATCAGTTTTTTTTCTGTGGTTATAAAGGTGTCTTTATATTTTTCTAAGGAGGATAGATCGGTGACTTGAAAGAGGATATCATCACTATTAGAGAATGTTTTTTTTTTAGGAAGGGGGGAAATTGTTTTGTGAGTGAGTTTTGAATCGATGATTTCTTGTAGAATTTTTTCTGTAGAATGCATTTTTTTCATTTTTTTATTGTATGCAATAGGCTGATTTGATACAATCACTGATTCTTTTTCGGCTTAGCTCAGTTGGTAGAGCAGTAGACTGTTAATCTATTTGTCGCTGGTTCGAGCCCAGCAGCCGGAGATAAAAGCACCTAAGGAATCCTTAGGTGCTTTTTTATTTTCGTCAATGGCTTGATTTCGGTTGCTTAGTTTCTAGTCTTTTTCAAGGCGCTTGTTGTGCACTTTAGATTTGCAACAGTGATTTAGAATTGTTCTCATAGGGTGAGAATGAAAAAAATTTAATTTCAATTTGTTTTCATAACATCTTATTTAATTAACATATAATTGATTTAATTTTTTTTTATTTATTTATTTGGTTTTTTAATATAAAATGTAATTAAAGAATTTGCTATTTGAGGTTTTTATTAAAAAAAATTTACGATATTTCGAAAAAAAGAAAACAATTTTAGCAGGGAAAAAAATAGAAAGATGGACAACGAATTTTATAAAAAATGTATAGCAAAAACATTTAAGCAAGGCGAAGAAAGCAAACTTGGAAGGACAGTTTTTGATCATTGCAAAATTGTTGGAGAAGTTGCAAAAGTGATTGTTAGTGGTATGCCAGATAGTCTTAAAGAGGCCTTTTTTCCAAAAGGTGTGGAGCTTGTAGCTGCAGCACATGATGTAGGAAAAATTTGTCCAACATTTCAGAAAAAGATCCATGATGCAGCAAAAACTTCTTGCGATCATTTGCCACAGGCAACTGCTGCACGCCCAGAGAATGAGGAGAATTGGGGATTTCATCAGGGAGTAAGTATGCTTGCAGCGGAAGGCTGTTCTCTAGGTCAAAAAATAGCGAAAATTTTGGGTATGCATCATGGCTTAGAACCAAATACACGTACAACTTCTTTCAATGATGAATCCTTAGGGGGCAGTTTATGGCAAAAAAACAGGGAAAATTTTTTGAATGATTTAAAAGATGAGATGGGGTGTGATTGGCCATCGATTACAAAGGATCAAGTAGATATTATTGCCGGTTTAACTACCGTCTCTGATTGGGTTGGTTCTAGTCCTGCTTTTGATGATCCTAATCAAACCCCAGAAATACCAAACGTTTTAAAAGATATTGGATTTAATCAGTTATCTTTAAAAGAACATGTAAGTTTTTCTGAAATCTTTGGATTTGAGCCCCGACCTGCTCAAGAAGCTCTAATAAATATGAGCCAGAAGCAAGGTGTTTATATTTTAGAAGCTCCTATGGGATATGGAAAAACAGAGGCAGCTCTTTATGTAGCTTATAGGTTACTTGTAGAAAAACAGGCAAGGGGAATTTATTTTGCTTTACCAACGCAATTAACATCTAATTCTATGCATGAGAGAATGGAGTCCTTTTTAAAAAAAATCACAAAAACTGAACAAAATAGCCGATTATTACATAGTAATGCCTGGGTATTTGAACAGGAGCTGGGAAGTGATGCAGCTGCTGGTAAATCTTGGTTTGATCCGGGTAAAAGGGGGCTAGTAGCTCCATTTGCTGTCGGAACTGTTGACCAGGCATTGCTATCTGTTCTTAATGTTTCCCACTATTTTGTTAGGGCATTTGGACTTGCGGGTAAAGTAGTTATTATTGATGAGGCTCATAGTTACGATGTCTATACAGGAACTTTATTAGATAAACTCATTAAAGATCTACGGAAATGGCATTGTACAGTGATTGTGTTAAGCGCAACACTTACAACAAATAGGCGAAATGAGTTGATCGAAGGAAAATCTCAATCTCAATCATATCCCCTTGTTACAGCTGCTTTTAAAAAGGATGAACCTATTAAGGAGGTAGAAATTCCTTTTTCAGATAGTTTTGATGTAAATATTTATGCAACTAGGGATGAATTAAAATCTTTAGAAGAGGCATTAATTAGGGCTGAGCAAGGGCAAAGGGTATTATGGATAGAAAATTCTGTGGATGAAGCTCAACAAGTGTTTAAGCAGCTTTTAGCAAGAGGTGGAGAAAGGGGGGTGGAATGTGGTCTTTTGCATTCTCGATTTTTAAAAAAGCATAGGAAAGAAATCGAAGATCATTGGGTCAAAAAATTTGGAAAAGGGGTAAATACTGAAAGAGGTCAAAAGGGATGCATTTTAGTAGGAACGCAAATATTAGAACAATCGCTTGATATTGATGCTGATTTTATGGTGTCACGTATCTGTCCTACAGATATGTTACTTCAAAGGATAGGGCGCTTATGGAGACATTCTTCTACAAATAGGCCAAAAGAAGCTAAAAGAGAAATATGGATTCTTACCCCGGAATCTTTTGAAGATTTTGGTGTTACAGGTAAAATATACGCACCTTATGTTCTTTGTAGAACACTTGAAATTTGGAATCATTTAAACAAGATTTCATTGCCAATACAAATTCGTGATCTACTCGAAGAAACTTACAAAGAGAGGGAAGAAAATACAAAATATTTGATTGAAACAAAAAAGCAGATGGATAACAAGAAGTATAAAGTAAGATATTGTGCAGAAAATTCATTGGCAAAACGTGGATTACCAAAAAGGGATTCAATAGAAGCGTTCAATTCTACACGGTATATCGATATCGAAAACGTAGAAGTCCTCCTTTTAAAAGGTCATCACAAACAAGATAATGGAGAGGAATTGGTTTTGCTAGATGAGCAAAGGATTTATTTGCCTAAAATTTCTTCCAATAGATTTAAAAGTAAATTGGCTGCACATCTTAAGAAAAACACTTTGATGGTTCAAGGTTATTATGCCCCTAAAGAAGTTAAAAAAGATCATTTGGAATGGTTAAGTCATTATTTATATCTTGGAGAAGGGGAAAGTTCTTTAAGGGTAGGAATTGTTAAGCAAAGTGGGGCAATAGTAAATCTAAATGGGGACAGCATTGGAGCATTTTATGACAAAACATTTGGGTATTGTTTAGAAAAAGGGGGAAAAGAAAATGGAAGAAAATAAATTTAATTTAGTAGATGAGCCTTGGATCAACGTAGAAAGTTATGGACTGGTTAGCTTAAAGTCTTTGTTTGAAAAGAACACTTATAAAAGAATTTGTGGAACTCCTATTGAAAAAATAGCGATCTTAAAATTGTTACAAGGTATTTGTCAAGCGGCTTGGACTCCTACTGATGAGGATGAATGGAAAAATGGTGGAGAAGAAAGACTCTCAAAAGAATGCCTTGATTATTTAGAAAAATATAAAGATAGGTTTTTTCTTTATGGACAAAGACCATTTTTACAATCACCAAATATTAAAGATGATAAACGAACAAAAAAATGCAGTTTAGGTATTATAAATATTGAAAGTGCTTCAGAAAATACGACCATTTGGTCCCAAATGCAAAGAGAAAAGTACCTTTCAGATGCAGAAAAGGCGGTAATGCTTATTACCGTAATGGGGTTTGCATTAGGTGGAAAAAAGTGGGGTAATTATTATAATCCTGAGAAAGATGAAATGAAAGCATCTCCCCCTTCGGGCATTAGTTTACAAAAGGGTCTTTTACACTCATTTTGTTTCGGAGGGACAATTCTACAAACGCTTTGGTTAAACCTCTTAGAGAAAGAACATTTGGAAGGTAAATACATTCAAAAAGACCCCCCATGGACTTGGGAGTCTATGCCGGAGCCAGAGATTTCTAAAGATATAAATAGCCTATCAAAAGAGTATGCAAAAAGCATAACTGGCAGATTAGTTCCTCTTTCACGATTTTGCTTTTTCGGAAAAGATGAAAAACATGAGGACATCATTTATGTAACTCATGGAATTTTCTACCCGAATTCTAAAGATGATGCCTTTGATCCAAGCGTTTCCTATGGCAAGAAAGGGCCTTTAATGTGTGATACAAAAAAGCGCCCATGGAGAAACTTGCCAGCTATGCTTTCATATTTAGGCGGAAATAAAACGCAAGAACAGTTTTCTTGTTTTCAGCTAAATATCGTACTTTCCAGAGCAGTAAATGCGTCATTTATAACAGAAGTTGAAATTTGGAGTGGTGGAGTTCAGGTAAGTAATAAATTCGGAGAAGAGTACTTTAATGCGGATGACGATTTTGTCGAATCAAGTATCAATATTCCACGACCTATTAAACCTGCTTGGTTTGATTTTTTTGAAGGAGAGATAAAGTTTTTAGAAAAAATATCCGAAGAATTGAAAAATAGCATAGAAGAATACTACAAACATTTTGTAGAAAATGACCCGAAAAAAGAAAGAATTATTAAGAATTCAATAAAAAAAGCTCAAGATAAAGGGGAATTGATTTTTTGGCAATTTTGCGAGAAGAGACTTTCAAATTTAGTAAAAGCCTGTGAATCTTCTGAAGAAATTGCAAAAATTAGAAATAAATTTTTATTAGATGTAGAAAATACCTTTAATACAGTTTGTCACAAAAATACAGCAAGGGAATTAGATGCATGGGCGGCAGCTTTTACAGATTTTAAGCATAAATTAATCAAGGAGAAAAATGGATCAAATAGATAATTTTGTGGAAACTATTATAGAGTATCTAAAAGAAAAAAATGGAGTTGCTAATAGATCAGCTCGAGCAGCTTTAAGTAGAGCAGATAATCCAGCTACGGAGTATCAATCATGGCAATATTTAGCCCCTTTTATTTCATTAACAGATCCAAGGCGTGTAGCTTATGCTCTTATCTCATCATCTATTGCCAAAGAACAAATTTTAGAAGATGGTAATTATGGTATTGGCCAAGCAATATGCAGTTGCTATGAGGATAAAGAGAATGAGGATAAAGAGAATGAGGATAAAGAGAATGAGGATAAAGAGAATGAGGATAAAGAGAAAAGTAAACAGGCACAATCTAAGCTTCGAAGATTACTTGCATGTACAAGTAGAGAAGAGGCAGTTTTAGTTCTTCGCCCTTTATTAAGTCTTATAAGGTCTAAAAAAATTGAATTAAATTATACCAAACTATTGAAAGATCTAGTCTATTTTTCTTCAGAATTAACCCCTGCAAAGTGGGCTCAAGATTTTTATTCAACTTCAAAAGAGGAGAAAAAATGATTTTATCGCAATTAGTAATATCTCGAGAAGAAATGTTAAAAGAAAAAATATGGGGTGACTACTCCATTCATCGGATTGTCTATAGTCTTTTTGAAGACCAAAGAGATGTATTGGAAAAGCACAATGGCAATAAGGGGAGTGGATTTGTTTACGTAGATAAGAATAATGGTAAAGAGGGACATAAAGTAATAATTCTTTCAAATCGTCTGCCCAAAAAATTAAATTATGGGGAGCTATCTTTAAAGGAAATTGGCCCTGATTTTCTTATGCATGAGGATTACTTTTTTGAAATTCTGATTAATCCAAGTTATCGAGATCATAAAACTAAAAAAATCGTACCCATTTATAAAGAAGATGAAGCGAAAAAATGGTTTGAAGATAAAGCTCAAGCAAATTGGGGATTTACTGTAGTGCATTCAGACATTAAATCGAATGTATTGAAAAGATTTAAAAAGGCGAATCATCAAGTCACAATACATGGCTCATATATTTCAGGAAAATTATCAGTAACAGATCAAGAAAAGTTCATAAACAGTTTTAAAAATGGATTGGGGAGGGGAAAAGCCTTTGGCTTTGGTCTTCTTCAATTGGTGCCAATTAAATAATTAATAAATAGGAGAATATATAATGGAACAGAATCCATATAAAAATAATATCATTGAATTTCACATTTTACAATCCTTTCCAGTCACATGTTTAAATCGTGATGATGTGGGGGCTCCAAAGACTGCAATAGTTGGTGGTGTAACAAGGGCAAGGGTGAGTTCTCAATGCTGGAAAAGACAAGTACGAATGCAAATGAGGGCGCTTGGCAGCGTGTGCGGAAATCGAACTAGATTATTAGATGAATTAGTAAAAAAAGAGTGCATTTTACAAGGAGCAACAGAGGAGCAAGCAACTCTTTGCGGGAAAAAAACAGCCGAATTATTAGGATGTAAAGATAATGATGTATTGCTCTTTTTTAGTTCAAAGGAAATAAGCGAAATTGTTGGACATTATAAAATGGCCCAATTTGATGTTTTTTCTGTAAAGGAAGAAAATGAGTCTGAGTCAAAGAAAAAAGGTCAAAAGACTAAAGATCCGAAAAGCTCAAAATTTAATAGTATCATAAAAGAAATGGGAAAGAAAAAATTAGATGCTCTTGATATCGCATTATTTGGAAGGATGGTAGCAAGTAATGTTGAAATTAATATTCAAGCAGCAGCCTCTTTTTCTCATGCAATATCTACCCATAAAATAGGAAATGAGATCGATTTTTTTACAGCGGTAGATGATCGTCCTACTAAACCTGGTGCCGCACATCTTGGTAGTTTAGAATTCAATTCAGCAACCTACTATAGATATATTAGTGTCGATCTTGGTCAACTTTATCAAACATATAGCGAAGATATGGCAAAGGGATTAGAAGACTTTATTAAAGCACTTTTTTTAGCTATTCCATCAGGACGTCAAAACACTCAATCAGGTGCTTCCTGCTGGGATTACGCAAAAGTATTTATACGAAAAGGACAAAGACTACAAGTTCCGTTTACTTCGGCAGTGAATTCAAAAAATGGGGATTATTTGCAGCCAAGTATTCAAGCTTTAGAAAGTTATCTTAATGAAAAAGAAGCTATGTCAGGCTCTCTCTTCCAAAAAATTTCAGAGTATACTCTTGGTAAAAAAGAGACACCTTTTAATATAGACCAATTGATCGAAGAGATTAAAAAACATGTTAAGGGGATTGAAAAATGAAAACTTCCTGGATAGCACTTTGGTTTGAAGCTCCTCTCCAGTCTTGGGGGGGTGATTCTAGATTTTACCGAAGAGAAACAATGGATTTTCCAACTAAATCAGGGGTTTTAGGGCTAATTTGTTGCGCTCTTGGTAAAGGTGGTGAGCAAAAAGATTTTTTAAAAGAGTTTGAGTTACTTTCTCAAGATTGTTTTGCGTTTAAAAAGGAATCTAATCAGTGCTTTTTAAGCACTATGTACGATTTTCAAACTGTAGGTAATGGATATAATGCAAAAGATGAGTGGGAAAATTTGCATATTCCTAAAAAAGCAAATGGAGAAGATGCCGAGAATGGTTCTAAGCTTGTAGTTAGAGGCTATTTGCAAGATATGGCTTTTGGAGTTATAATTGAAGTTCCAAATCATTTAGCAGAGTTAATTAAAGAGGGGTTAATTAATCCTTTTTGGGATCTATATTTAGGAAGAAAAAATTGTGCGCCTACAGATTTTATATATAGAGGTACTTTTGAAAAGGAAAATGATGCAGAAAATATTCTTGTAGATATTGCCAAAGCTAAAGATCTTGGCATGGTTTTTAAAGTAGTAGATGGGGAAAATTATGGAGAAGATCGGGATGTTTTTACTTTAAGAGATGTTCCTTTACAATTTGGAGAGAATAAAAAATATTCAACCAGAAGGGTTACAAAAATACCAATTCAAGAAGGGGGGCCGAGTCAGTAATTGAATATGCAAAAAGGTTCTTCACGCTTATTTGTTAAGATAAACCGAGATATTTTACCGCAGGTTAAGGATAAATACCCCTTTATTTATTTAGAAAGAGGTAGGTTAGAGGTTGATGACAGCAGTATCAAATGGATTGACTCTGAAGGGGATGTTATTAGACTTCCTGCTGCTACTTTAAATTGTATATTATTAGGTCCAGGAACTTCAGTTACCCATGAGGCTATAAAAGTTTTAGGCTCTGCAAATTGCGGAGTTTGTTGGGTAGGGGAAGATAGTTTATTGTTTTATGGTGCAGGAATTACGCCTACATCAAACACAAGAAATATGCGTCATCAAATGAAACTTGCAGCAAGTCCAACAAATTCACTTAAGACTGCCAGAAATTTTTTCGCAAAAAGGTTTAAGGATGAAAATTTAGAGGGAAAGAGTTTGAGGGAAATGATGGGAATGGAAGGGTTTCGGCAAAAAAGACTGTATGAAGAAAAAGCAAAGAAATATGGGGTCGGGTGGAAGGGAAGAAGCTATATTCCTGGAAAATTTCAATTAAGCGATATTACAAATCAAATATTGAGTGGAACAAATGCCGCTCTTTATGGGATTATTTGTTCTGTGATACACAGCCTGGGATATTCACCGCACATAGGATTTATCCATTCTGGAAGTCCCCTTCCATTTGTTTATGATTTAGCAGATTTATATAAAGAGTATCATACAATTGATCTTGCATTTTTTCTTACCTTAGAGATGGGAGGAAATTATAATAAACACCGTGTTGGAGAAGAGTTTAAAAAAAGAGTTTTGGAAAAGGATTTGTTAGTCCAAATTATAAAAGATATTTCTGATATTTTAGGAGAAAAAAATGTTAGTAGTGATAGCTGATCATTTCCCAGCTGCTGTAAGGGGTAGAATGAAATTATGGTTTATAGAGGTGAAACCTAACGTATTTGTTTCAGGGATAAAAAATTTTTTGGCACAAAAGATTATTGATTATTTATTTCAGTATTGTCCTGCCGAGAGCGGGTTACTTATTTTAGTTAGTTCGTCTAAACCACCTGGGTATAAAATTCGATGGTTGGGCCAACCCAAAAGAAAAGTAGTTGAAATTTTTGGGTTGCAGGTTATTCTTGAAAAATCTAAAATATAGAAAATTTTAAGCCTATTCCCCACATACGTGGGGGTGTTTCTTTACCCCATTCCAAGCTCTACATACACCAATTACTATTCCCCACATACGTGGGGGTGTTTCTTGCGTTGGGTACGGGGCACTTTAGCGGAGTTGCTATTCCCCACATACGTGGGGGTGTTTCTAAGAATACTACTACTACTAGTGTTAACGCGTGCTATTCCCCACATACGTGGGGGTGTTTCTAACATCATGTCCCAAAGAATACGAGAAATTTGCTATTCCCCACATACGTGGGGGTGTTTCCGACCCCGTCTTGGAAAATGGGGGGTATATGACCTATTCCCCACATACGTGGGGGTGTTTCACATTACCCGCAACGGCAGCCGTCGGTGATACGCTATTCCCCACATACGTGGGGGTGTTTCTAAAAGTGAAACGATTATTTATTTCGCATTTGCCTATTCCCCACATACGTGGGGGTGTTTCTATTACAGATTCGGAAATCATTTTGAGTCTGTACTATTCCCCACATACGTGGGGGTGTTTCCACATCCTCCCGAGCCACCGCCACCACCACATAGCTATTCCCCACATACGTGGGGGTGTTTCTTTACGACTGTGATCCAAAAACGGTAGTATTAACTATTCCCCACATACGTGGGGGTGTTTCTGGATCTACTAAACAAATTAAAATCTGACAAAGCTATTCCCCACATACGTGGGGGTGTTTCTTGTGTTCATTTTGTCTTTAGCTCTTTCATACGCTATTCCCCACATACGTGGGGGTGTTTCCAATTGTCACTGCCAATGCAATCATTGCACAAACTATTCCCCACATACGTGGGGGTGTTTCCTTCATTTACCACTACCTCTTCGGGAACTCTAGCTATTCCCCACATACGTGGGGGTGTTTCTAACTGGAACGATGTCATTCCTGGCGGTGGAAACTATTCCCCACATACGTGGGGGTGTTTCCAACGGCTAACGCATTAAACGTAACAGGTGATGCTATTCCCCACATACGTGGGGGTGTTTCCTATTTTAATGATCGTAAATTGGAAAATGTATGCTATTCCCCACATACGTGGGGGTGTTTCTTCAAATGCTA
>Ga0172367_10006198_pt1 | contig 14158 bp, 12 predicted proteins | sample Lak10m_FD_114542 | JGI IMG/M metagenome (GOLD analysis project Ga0172367, IMG submission 114542) | Freshwater microbial communities from Kabuno Bay, South-Kivu, Congo - kab_022012_10m | ecosystem: Environmental > Aquatic > Freshwater > Lake | place: Democratic Republic of the Congo: South-Kivu... | reverse complement strand
AATTGACACCATTGAAAGAATAAGCCTTCATACCTCCAGAGCCGGTAAAGTTTCCAACATTATAGTTCACAAAAGGCACTTTAAAACCAGTTTTATTGATAAAATATCCTATGTTCGTCCATGTCATGGATCCCCCGAGTGGATTAAACCATGGACTATCCTGTCCGATTCTCACTTTCATTTCAGTTAATGGGACATTTGCAACATTATCATACATTGTTACGGTCCATTCACCCTGTTTGGAGAATACACCCAGTTTGTCCTTATTCTGAATTATCCAGTCCCGTGAATCCCTCACTTGATATGTCCCGTCTTTGTACTGAAAAATATACAGCGGGGTTCCGTATTTGTTCGCGTCAGGAGAGGTGATATTTTGTGTTGTCTGATAGGTTGCTCCTGACGGATCACGCAGGGTAAATACACTACCGGATATCCACTGGGAATGCCGGACTGGCCCAGGAGATAATATTTATCTCCCGATGCAGGTTGGGCATACAAAATCGGAATTATCGTTGCTCCAGTCGGGACAGATACGGTTCCTGCCGTAGCTGCGACACGCGATGTCTGTTTCAGGGAGAGCGATCCAAAAAGCAGAGTGTATATGACCATCGCCAGGACAAGGATTAACGCTATAACGAGAATCACGGAAACCACTTCCGAGATCCCGTGGGTATTCATATTTTTCATTTTCATTCAGACATGCCCCTGTACGAAATATGAATCATTTCAAAGAAACCTGTTAACAATATGTTAAAACAGTTACCTGCGTATTTATATTAACATATCTTTAATGACGATCGATTATTTACTCACTTTGTCCGATATTTAATTTTATTTTTTCATTTTCACGCCAATTTGATTTTTATTGAATATATCATACATTGACCATATAATTAATGATCAAAAAATGAATAGCGGTGAGATACCTCTAGTCTAAACTGAGATTTCTAAAAACAGATGCCATTCCAAAAAAAAATTCTTTACCCCTCGTAATGCTTAAACATCCAGTATGCACCATCATTGATCATGAAAAAGGCAATACTGCAGGTGGCACTTGATATCCTTGAGCTGAAACGAGCCCTGCAGATTGCTCGTGAAGCAGTGCTTGGTGGTGCTGACTGGATTGAAGTGGGGACTCCGCTCATAAAAAGTGAAGGGGTGCAGGCAATCAGAGCTCTACGTGATGCCTTTCCCGATTCCACTGTTGTTGCGGATATGAAAATTGCTGATACCGGAGCTCTTGAAGTTGAGATGGCCGCAAAAGCCGGAGCTGATATTGTCTGTATCCTTGGTGATGCAGATGATGCGGTTGTGGCAGATGCTGTCCGGTCAGCACAAAAATACGGTATCCGGCTTATGGCCGATCTGATCAATACACCTGATCCTGTTCTCCGGGCAGCCCAGCTTGAATCCATGGGTATTGACATTATTTGTGCCCATGCCGGAATTGATCAGCAGATGACAGGAAAAGACTCTTTAAACCTTCTCAAAATACTTTCTACCCAATGTCATTCTCTTATCGCTGTTGCCGGTGGGATTGATGCCGATCATGCGGGGGAAGCAGTAAAAATAGGGGCAGATATTGTGATTGTTGGGGGATGGATTGTCCGTTCCGCGAATGTAACCGAATCTGCCCAACGGATCCGCAATAAAATGGATGCCCCCTCTATTCAATCCCGAATAAAGAAAACCACAGATGAGGAGATCCGTTCCCTCCTCCTGCAGGTTTCAGCTCCCAATGTAACGGATGCAATGCACCGGAAGGGGTCCATGACTGGAATTTTTTCGGTATGCGGGAATGTTAAGATGATTGGACGAGCCGTTACCGTCCAGACGTTTGCCGGTGACTGGGCAAAACCGGTGGAGGCTATTGATGTTGCCCATAAGGGAGATGTCATCGTGATAAACAATGACGGTGGGATCCACGTTGCACCGTGGGGAGAACTCGCAACCTTGAGTTGTATAACAAAAGGGATATCAGGTGTAGTTATCGATGGTGCAGTAAGGGATGTTGATGATATCCGGACCATGAAATTCCCCCTGTATGCAAAAGCCATTGTTCCGAATGCAGGTGAACCTAAAGGAATGGGTGAAATCAATGCCGAGATCCAGTGTTGCAGCCAGACGGTCCGGCATGGCGACTGGATTATCGGAGATGAAAGCGGCGTTGTGGTGATCCCTTCAGAACGTGCTATGGAGATTGCCCGCCGGGCGTTGGAAGTACGGAAAAATGAGGAACGGATCCGGGAAGAGATCCGGAGAGGGAGTACTCTCTCTCAAGTCGCCGAACTAATTAAATGGGAAAAAAGTGAAAAGTTAATGAAATATCGAACGTTCCAATAGCGTTGCGCCGGAATTTTTTATCTTTTTTACTGCATCCTCCACCTGATCGACACGGAGAATCAGTATAGCTCCTTCCTTTCCTGAATAGGCATAGGAATATTCGATATTTATTCCGGCATCTCCAAGGATTTTCGCGACTTCATAGAGACCCCCAGGCTGATCTTTCATTTTAACCGCGATTACGTCCGTGAACGCAATGTTGAAACCCAGTGACTGAAGTTTTTCGTGAGCTTTTTCCGGGTGATCAACAAGAGCCCGTACAACGCCAAAACCATTTGCCTCTGCGATACTGAACGCAAGAATATTGATCTTTTCCTCTCCCAGTGCATGGGCAATGGCGGCAAGCCTGCCCGGGCGGTTTTCAGAAAAAACCGAGATCTGCCTGATTATAAATTTTTTTACATCCATCTATAACGACCTCTTATCGACGACTTTCTTGGACTTTCCCTCAAATCTGGGTAATGAACCGGGTTCAACGAGTTCAACATCAACGTTCACGTTCAGTGAACTCCTGAGCCGGTGTTCAACCTTCTGTCGGACCTGCATGAGATCATTGATCTTGTCACTGAAGGAATCCTTGGTAAGTTCGACACGTACGAGGAGATCGTCGAGCGCACCTTTCCTGTCAACAACGATCTGGAAGTGTTGTCCTACCTCGGGAATTGCCATGAGGGTATATTCAATCTGGGATGGGAAGACATTGATACCTCTAATAATGAGCATATCATCAACCCTTCCCTGAATTCTCTGGACTCTCGGATGGGTCCTCCCACACGCACAAGGGGCATCATCCATGATGGAAATATCACCGATGCGATAGCGGATCATTGGCAGGGCCTCTTTCTGCAGGATGGTTATCGTGAGTTCCCCTTTCTCCCCGGCTTCCAGTGGTTCTTCTGTCTTTGGGTCAATAATTTCTACCAGAGCAATGTCTGACCATATGTGGAATCCTTTCTGCACTGAGCATTCAGTGAACATCGGACCTGAGAGCTCGCTGGTTCCGTAGATATCATAAGCCTTGATTCCAAGCCAGTCCTCCATACGGACCCGCATACCTTCTGTCCAAGGTTCTGCACCGAGGATACCGGTTTTAAGCCGGGTATCCTTTTTTATATTGACTCCCATCTTTTCTGCCACTTCGCCGATATGTAAAAGGTATGAAGGTGTACAGGCAATTGCTGTGGCTCCAAGGTCCTGCATCAGCTCGATCTGCCGCTCGGTATTGCCAACACTGGTGGGGAGTACGGTTGCTCCGATGCGTTCTGCCCCATAGTGCATGCCCAGACCCCCTGTAAAAAGCCCGTAACCGTAGCTGCCCTGTATAACATCTCCGCGCCCGAGTCCGATTGAGGTGAGCGCCCTTGCAAGTGATGTTGTCCAAGTGTTCAGATCATTTTGCGTATACCCGACAACGGTCGGCTTCCCCGTAGTGCCGCTGGAAACATGATACCGCACAAGCTCGTCCTTTGACGCGGTGAAGAGTTTATCGGGATAGTTATCACGGAGATCCCGTTTGAACATAAAGGGGAGTTTTTTTACATCAGAAAGCTGCCGGATATCGTCCGGGTGGACTTTGTGCTCCTTCATCCTGTCATGATAAAACGGTGAAAAACTATACAACCTGTATATCAGACTTTTCAGAAGTTTATACTGCATTTTCTGGAGATCTGCCTTGGGCATCTCCTCCATTCGCGGATCCCAGCATACCATTTACACTGCCTCTCTTCGATCGATAACCCGTTTTGCCTTTCCTTCAAACCGCGGAAGCGATCCCGGCTCTACCAGTCTTACAGTAGTACGAAGTTCGAGTGCATCCCGCAATTCTTTCACCACTTTTTTCTGGAGATTGGCAAGGTCTGCCAGTTCACCGCTGAAATACTCCCGGTTTATCTCGACTTCAACCGTCATCTCATCCAGATGATTTACTCTGTCAATATAGACCATAAACTGATTGCCTACTTCCGGAATTTTCAGCAGTACATGCTCAATCTGCGATGGGAAGACATTGATACCCCGGATCACCAGCATGTCATCGCTTCTTCCGGTGATTCGTGCAATCTTTTTCCCTCGCCGGCAGAGACAGTCCCCCTCCAGGATCATCGTTACATCTCCGGTGCGGTACCGGAGCAATGGCATTGCTTCCTTGAGAAGAGGTGTAACAACCAGTTCACCCCGCTCTCCGTCAGATACCTGTTCCCCGGTCCTGGGATCGATGATCTCCACAAGGTACGCATCGTGCCAGATATGGAGTCCGTCCCGTTCCTTACATTCGAATGCAACCCCGGGCCCGAACAACTCGCTCAGACCGTACGAATCATATGCAGTAATGCCAAGTCTCTTCTCGAGAGTTTTTCGGACACTTTCAGACCAGGGTTCTGCTCCAAAAAGACCGATCTTCAGGCTGTCCATAGTAGTATCGGTTTCTTCAGCAACTTCTGAGAGGTGCATTGCATAGCTCGGAGTACAATGTATTGCTGTTACTCCGAAATCATTGATCATCTCTATCTGTCGCTTGGTATTTCCTGTCGCACTGGGAATTACCGTCATGCCGATTTTTTCAGCACCATAGTGGAATCCGAGCCCCCCGGTAAACATACCGTAATTCACCATGTTCTGGAAAACGTCATTATCCGTGATTCCGACCATGGTCATATTCCGGGCAATAAGGTCTGACCAGGTATCAAGATCATTTCTGGTATATCCCACAACGGTGGGTTTCCCTGTTGTGCCCGATGTTGTATGAATGCGGACAATTTTCTTGAGTGGCACGGCAAAAAATCCGAACGGGTACCCATCCCTCAGATCCTGCTTTTTGGTAAAGGGGATCTTGGTGATATCATCGAGTTTTTTTATCGAGGATGGTTTAATGCCGGCCTCAGCAAGCCGCTTCCGGTAAAAATCTACATGCTGGACCTGCTTCAGCGTCCTTTTTAGCCGTTTGAGTTGAAGTTCCTGCAGATCAGCAGGTTTCAATATCTCATTTTTCTTATCCCAGAACATACTCTTCCATGTTATGCTATTGCATGACAAGAGTATATATATAACGTTTCTTCTGGTTTATGCCTCCCGATGTAGGTGAATCCAGTGAGGCTAAAAACGATGAGTTAATGTGTGGAAATATGATAGTTTATGTAAATAATTTAAGACTGGTTTTTCTGGTGTTCAAAAGTGAATGATTATCCCTGGATCGCAGTTAACGGATATGGAGCTCAAATCAAATCAACCCGGAAAAAACTGGTGATCCAGAAAAAAAATATACTCGAGGAACATAATCTCGATTCTGTTCAGCATCTCCTCGTTGTTGGTGGGCACACTATTAGTACCATAGCCGTGCACCAGTTACTGCGGCAAGGAGCATATATTTCTTTTTTTGAATCTGACGGGACCCCGATTGGAACAATACGGCCTTTCAGTGAAGAAAACGGCCCGAATCTTTATGAACTTCAGAAGAATATTCCTCGACAGCGATATGCGATCTCCCTTGCGCAAGCATCACTAAAATCCCGTCTTTTCAGGATTGAACAAACGGAGGAGTTTATGCATTCACGCCTGTTCTATGAAGGGGAACTCGATATCATGAGCAAATCGCTCGATGAACTGGCATTTCTGATAAAGCTCGATGAAATAAGACGATTACATCGTCTTGCCTCAGACATGTATTATGAAATCATGTCCCGGAATCTTCCATGTGATCTCGGCTTTCGAAGGCGGACTCCCCGCCCCCATACCGACCCCGTCAATGCCATGCTATCATTCGGATACGCAATGCTCTACGGAAAAGGTTGTGTTTCGGTCATCGGTGCCGGACTTGATCCCGATCGAGGATTCATGCAGGATGGGAAAGGTGGTCTTGTGAATGATCTTATCGATCCGTTGAAGGCAGATATGATAGATCCTATTGTTTTCCGAATAGCTAAAGAGTCATTGCAATCATCTGACTTTGAACTCTCACCTGATCGTTGTATGTTATCGGATGAATTGATAAAAAAAATGATTCCAGCGTTCAGTGTTTCACTGAATAGCAGGCGGATAAATGAGCAGGTACAATGCCTCCTGGACGCTGTTAAATCCGATGGCGACCTCAAAGTCCTGTATTGATCCTTCCCTCTCCTTTGATAATTGAGAAATCATCATATTGTTTTAGAGGAATTTCTGCGAGCTTGACATCCCTGATAACCGCACGGGGACAGCCATAGATCATTGAAACAAATTTTTCAAGAATCATTGGTTCTCCCGTTGCATATATCTGAACACGGCTGTCAGTGAGATTAATCACCGTTCCCGTTATGTGAAGATCCATTGCAATTTTTTTTACACATGCCCGGAATCCAACCCTCTGGACCCGTCCACTGATAAAAATCTCAATGGTTTTCATGTAATCCCCTGCATAACTTTTATTGCAAGACCCAGTTCATCGAACACTTCATCCCGGAGTGATGACTGACGAATATTTGTTGCAGCATCAATGGCATGATCAAGGATTTCCTGAGCAGCATGTTCACATCCAGCAGAGTAAATCTTCAGGGCAATATCACACATGACAAAGGCACGGCGTGAAAGTGGACGAATAATCCGGGCTTCTTTAATAGCATTCTGAATCATACGCCGGGATAGTTTTTCTTCACCCTCTTGTTTGAAGAAAATGGCGAGATCACAAAAAAGAGTCGATTCTTTTCCCCGATCCGCAACACTGCGGACAAGTCTCTCCAGGATAACAACCTGATTCGGATGAACCCCTTCGTGCACTATCTTCTCTGAAAGTGCATTTATCTTGATGTACTGAGGGGTAATCTCATAGATTTCTGAATGCCCGAGTTTACTGAAATGCCGGTGTCTGATCCTGTCATCGTCAATAGTTTTGGTGATCTGCAATGCCTGATCAAGATACCGGGGATTATTATACTTCTGCGAAAGCATGATGTATACTTGAACAATGGTATCCCGGATTGTATCCGCAATCGATGGTATATTGATTTTTTTTGTCAATATTTCCGTTTTTTTCAGAAGAGTTACAGGGATGTCGCTATCGTTACAATCCTGAAGAGCAAGAGGGACGATATCAAGCAGAACTGATGCCTTCTCATAGGGAGAACGGATCCTGTCTGATGCCTGAATTATATGTTGTAAAAATTTTTGAGAACGATCTTTGTTCGTGCGGATCATACCGTACACTGATATCATGGAATGGATGTACTCCACCGGTTCTGAAATCTTCTGAACTACGGTACAGGCAGTTTTGATCCATTCCTCCCTGGGATCTGATGCATTCAGGCTGATAATAGCAATAACGATTTGTCTTCGTGCGAGTTCATCCTTGTCGTATTCAACATCTTTGAGTAATTGAATACTTTTGTCAATACACCGGGTGGCGATGCTGATATCGTACTGGCTGTACAGGGTTGCCAGATCAGAAAGAATAAGAATTTTCTGATATTCCCCCGGCAGATGGGGTACTTCAGAGCAGATATCTCTCAGAAATAGATTTGCACGTGCAGAATCATTGGATTTGATAATGTCTTCAAGCAGATTGCATAATCCGGTGAGTTTTGCATAAGGGTTTGTGATCCTCTGGATAATGCGGGATACGAGTGGAATGATGATAGGGCTGGATTTAATTCCTTCGTTTCTCTGAAGGAGATATGCCATGATCTCGTAGGGATCCGTTGAATCGGGGTGAATAATGTCTTCACTGAGATTGGATATGATCCGTGACATCATCGCATCGCGTTCATAGGGATTATCAATCTCTGCTGTGTACATTGCCAGTGGTATGACAAAATCCGGGTTTGCACTGGTCCGGGAAAAAGTAATTATTATATCAATTATTCCGGCAATTTTAAGCGAAAGAGGCGGTGATTTGATATTTTTACTGATAATTTCGAGTCCGCGCTCGAAAGGTTTTATGGCTGAAACAAGATCTGCATCATGACCAGGATATCTCGGATTGATCAGGATAGTACATCCGATTTTTACAAAACATTCCGCAATACGTTCGAACAACTGGGATTTTAATGCAAGATCATCGATCTCGCAGGCAATTTTGTACGCTTCTTCGAGAGCATCGGGAGATTCTTTATCGATTGCATACTTAATCACCCCATCGACAATGTTTGCCATCGCATATGCAGCGAGGCTCGTTTCGAGCAGTGAACTACTCCACACTCTCATTCTCAGGAGAAGATCTAGATCACCCTGTTCTGCAGCAAGAATCGAAGCCTCGTCAATGATACTGCTCAATGTTGCAGACCGGGTATTCTGACCGTCGATTTCGCAGGTAAGCCCAACGGCTCTCTGCAAAAAATCCCTGTTTTTCGTTTGTACGCCAATCTTGGCAATTTTAATCACAATATTTGAAATTGCCCGTTCTTTGTGCAGTGAATCCTGGGTAAATTCAGCGAGTCTGATGAGTTTGTCCGGATCGTTAGAATCCAGGAAGCCGCGATCAATGAGAATAGTAATTTTTTCAAGGAGGAGGTGATCGCGCCGCGGGTGAAGCGCTACGAGATCCTGTACAGAACCGATATGGGTAATGATGTCCACAAAGGAGAATTCTTTACTCAGTTCGGTGACCGCCCGGTATACTGCGAGATGAGTTGTGTCTTTGGTTATCCGTGATAACACATTCTTGTTAACAAGGGTAATGGCATCTTTTACTACCCCGTCCTTGAGAAGGTTGGTCAGTGTATCAAGATATTGAGGTAAACTCTCACTTTCCTGTCCGATTTCCCCAAAGATCTCCAATGCAGATTTAAAATCACCTGCTGTGAGCATAATCTGTGCGAACTGAAGGTAAATTCTGGGCAACGTTCCCTGATTGCATCGCTTGTCAATGACTGGCATTAAATCCGCGAGAACCTGCATATCGTTTGTTTTTCTGGCAACAGAAATTCCCGCCCTTACAATATCACGAACAGGATAATTTTCCGAGTCAGGAGAAATTTTCTGGAGTGTTAGCCCTGTGGTTAAAAACCACGGATCTCCGCCCCGTTCAGCTTTATTGAGAAGGTCAATAATTATCGTGTTTGTAACGGATGGATTCTTCCGGCACAAATCATCAAGAATACCTGTAACCTGGGATTTATCCTTTATCCGTTCGAGTAACTGACCGGCAAGCGTACTGATAAGTTCATGATATGCATCATTGGAAATTCCCTGAAAATTTTTTATGAAAGCGGGAACATCTGTCATCTCTTTGGTGAAATGTGATCTCGCACCTTTTTCAATAATGGATGACAGGCATTGTTGCCGACGGATTTTTTGATGAATTTCAGTTGAACTACGGATGCTTTCGATATACGATTCGCGATCTTTTTCCAGAATTGCAATCGTCGCGAGTGCCTTTGCAAGTTCTGCATGTAATATCGAGCGTTTCGATATATCTCCAATCTCCTCAATAAGTTCAAGGCAGGTGTGGAGAATCTTTTTATCCCTGATGGTAATTGCCCAGACTATGAGCAACGGGATGATATCAATCATAATCTCCGAACGATATTTCCGGAAACTAATCTTGTTCAGCATCACCATCCCTGTCTCGATCAACCCGGAATCGGCTTTAGTCACCCCTGCATCGATAAGATCGCGGGCAATCATTGCAAAGGCTTTGGACTGATTGCTTTTTTTCTCAAGTTTTTCTGACAACGAGAGGAATGCTTTCAGCCAAGACTCGTCCTTGGTTTCAATATATTGTCTGATGAGCCGGGAAAATAGTAATTCAGTTTCACTTCCCTGGATATCAGGAAGGGCAGATAATAATGCAGGATTATTTGTTTTTAATGATGAGTCAATGATGATCTGATTGATCTCACCGATCACGTTTTTTCTTGCCCGACGTCCCTGCTGCTTATTGATCTCAAGGATTGCCGGTCCAATGGCATTCCAAGCCTCGGTGGGAAGTGCCTGTTGAATTATCTCAACGATTTCAGTAGACCGGACCATAAGTATCACGCAGGAAAATTCTTCGCAGTTGAAAAGTCAATTTGACTAAAATAATAAATAAACTTTATGATATCCTATATGCTCAAATTAATTTTTTTTCCAATATTCGGGAAAATTTGTCGGATTTTTCAATTTCCTTGAGTTTTAGCAGGTTTAGTAAAGACCGGAGAAAAAAATGTGTTTAAAAAGTCATACTATGGCTTTTCGATTTTTCGGACATAGGCATCAAGTTCTGTATATAATGAATCACCATTTTTTCTATTTTCGGCATCGACGATAATGCGGACGATTGGTTCAGTTCCGGATGCCCGTACAAGTCCCCATGTTTTATTTTTGAAGATTTTCAGGCCATCGGTATTATCAACTTTTTCGTGAGAATATATTTTCCTGAGTGATGAAAGGATATTCTGTCCGTTTGGTGTCCGGATTTTTTCTTTGATAATATATCGTTGAGGGAGCTGGTCAGCAAGTTCAGACATCTTCTTCCCATTCGTTACAAGAAGTGACACCATCATCGCAGCAGTCATCCCCCCATCACGGCAGAACTGGTGGTCAGGAAATATAAGGCCCCCATTTCCCTCTCCGCCAAAAATTACATTTTTCCCTTGCTTGAGAAGGGATCGCATCGCCCGCGCAACGTAAATGCTCCCAACTGGTGTGTAGATAATCTCTGATTTTTCCATTCCGGCAACAAGCTCAACAACCTGACCCGTACTCACTGGTGTAACGATTACCCCTCTCGACTTCTGGCAGATATGACGTGCAATAAGCGCGAACTCACGGTTTTCCTCAAGGAAATCCCCTTTTTCATCGACAAAAACTGCCCGATCTGCATCTCCATCATGAGCAACACCAAATGCAGCTCCGCTGCTCACGACGAGGTCGGCTAATGAACGGAGTCCTTCAATTGATGGCTCCGGCATTCTCCCAGGAAATTTTCCATCCATTACTCCATTCACGGTAAGAACTTTACAGCCCATTTCCGTCAGGATACGCGATGTCGTGAGGCATGCCGGACCAGATCCCGGATCAATGACAACGGTCACACCCAAACCAATCTTCTTGGGGAAATAATTCACAATGGTGGCAATGTACTCTTCAATAAGCTCAGGTGACCTTGTTTCAACGCCGACGTTATCCCATGAAACAGGAGAAAATGCCCGGGAAAAAAGGATCTGTTCGAGTTTGATAGTTTCCTCATCACCCATTTCAGTCCCATCCGGCTCGATGATCTTGACACCGTTATATTCCGGGGGGTTGTGTGATGCTGTGATCATCAGGCCCCCGTCAAAGTGCTCTTTCACCAGATACTGAAGGGCAGGAGTTGGAAGAATCCCGCAGTCAACAACATTGCAACCCATCGAAAGGAGGCCGGATTTTGCTGCCATGATAAGGCTCTCACCAGATGTACGTGTATCCCGGGCAACCCCGATCTTCCCTTTTCGCATGGTGCCAAAAGCTTCTGCGATTGAAATTACAAGTTCCGGTGTGAGATCCTTACCCACGACCCCTCTTACGCCATTTGTTCCAAAGAGTCTTTTATCCATTTTTTGAGAAGTCATTTATTAATCACCATGTTTTCTTGATTGGTATTCCGCGAAGAGGTCTAGAGATCGCATGACTGCTCCCAGGTCTGGATCTTGTAAGATGCAGTTTTCAATGGTAAGACTTCCAATAACAATTTTTGGAAATGGTTTTTGCTTAAACCCCTCAATGGCTACAAAATCAATGCCCTGATTAGCCAGCAGATCCAGCATCGTCTCAAGAGAATTGTTCCGTATAGCAACTACAGATTTATGAGAATCAATCCCAATGGAAATTTCTGCACCTGCATCAAAAAATCCGGTTGTATCCTTTCCTTCTTCAAGATGGAAATCGTGATCTCCAAGGTGTTTGATAACTGCCACAGTTCCTTTTTTTTTCAACTCCGGAACAAGATTTTTGATAAAGGTGGTCTTTCCGGAATTTGATCGTCCGACAACCTGAATAATTCTCATGAAGGGGAATCTCCGTTTTCCTGATTGTTTGTTTCTGCAAAATTCATGGGATTGTCAGCCCTTGGTGAAGCGTCAATTTGGGATTTTTTTTCAGATGCTCCGGTAAAGGAGGATATGCCATCATCAAGTGAATCCTGTTTCTCTTGATCTGGTAGACTTGTATTCAGGGAATCTTTTTGTTGGTTATGTGAAATTACTCCTGTTTGGTGGCCTGCCCCGCCGCTGGCTTCCGATGTTATTAATGCATGCCTCTCGGATGAGACTGGTTCTGACGGAATGGTTCTGTCTTCTGGCAGACCGGGATGAGATTCTTTATTTTTCGGGGTTGCGGGAAGTTCCCCATCATCATTGCGGGATTTAAGAATTGTCTTGGCTGCCTCCCCAACCCCTCGCATGACTTTGGTGATCCTGTCTTCAATATCGATCTCATCATCAATATCAAGAGTTGTTCCCTCAACCTCCAGCAGAAAGCGTGCTACCTCGCTCGCTTCGAAAAGCAGGTCATCAAGTTCATCTGTGGTAAAAAAACCACACATAGCTCCGTAAAAAAATGTAGCGCTGGCTTTCCTTACTTTCTTTTTAAATGAGTTCCTTGCCTGGTTTACTGCCTGTGGAGTATAGGTATCCTCCATAAATGGAACAAGTTCGGGCAGGTGTTTCCCGATAAATGTCATCTCGGCACCCCCGGATGTCCGGAAATCGGTACAGAGCCGGGCAAGAGCCCATTCCCGTGCTGTGATGTATGTACGTTTCCGCAGGAATTGGTTTACTTTCCGGTATGTGGCACCATCAACTTTCTTAAATTTTTTATATTTATTAATCTCTTGTTGAATTCGGGTATCTTCCATGTTGTGCCCCAAGTAAATTTTTTGGCCTTTGCATCTTCATGAATCTTTTTTGCTATAATATGTATAGCATTATTCGGTTTATTGTTTAAAAACTATCAGGATTATCCTTCATTTTTCCTGTTATTTTCACGGGTATTTTTACAATAAGTGCCCGATTACGCGGAGATTTTAACCTGAAATTTCATTTTAAAAGAGATCATTAAGTATGCCATTAGGTTCTGTCTTGTCCGAACTACTTTGGAATTTGATAAAGAAAAATCAGTAATTCCTTACCTAATTGAAAAAAACAGGTTTGTTTTACCAGATGATCTAAAACTCCATTGACTTCGTACTTTGATGTGTCGTTGAAAAGCAAGAAGACAATAAAAAATCAGTTGGCCGGTTTGTCAGAGTTTTATCAAACAGGTGTTATCGTACGATCATCTTGGATATCTCTGCATACCGGAAAGAAGGCTACCGTACAGAAATTTCTCTGTATAACTAATCTGCTGCAATATTCTCTTAAATATTCTCTGAAAATCTTATATTCTCCTGACGATACAATATCGATTACTGCCATTGATTCATTCGGATTCACCAGCGGATACTGTAGCCATTATTACTATGAGCGAATCAGCAAGATACGGAAACATTTCCTGAAAACCTCGATTGTTGTCGACGTCGGATCCGCGGGTTATCACTGGATTTATACTTTCAAGATGCTGGGTCAATGACTCCCAACACGCATTTCCTCTTCTGAAAAAATGTAATAAACTCCATCGATCTGAATGCTTATCCTATGACTAGGGTTATGATTCGGTGAAAAAGGATCCATTTATTTGCGAAACTCTCAACGCCGATTCTGTTATTATTCTTCCCAGATCATGGAAAGGTATTGCACATGTCTGGGGAAACTACCGAAAGAAATGACTGATAATTTCGACGCTGGTTGTTATTGAAAAAGATTTCTGGTCGAAATTAAATTTTCTATCCTTAAACGAAGATGCGGAGCTGATCTAAAATCCAGGATATTTCAAATCCGGAAGAATGAAATTT
>Ga0172367_10006196_pt1 | contig 14159 bp, 8 predicted proteins | sample Lak10m_FD_114542 | JGI IMG/M metagenome (GOLD analysis project Ga0172367, IMG submission 114542) | Freshwater microbial communities from Kabuno Bay, South-Kivu, Congo - kab_022012_10m | ecosystem: Environmental > Aquatic > Freshwater > Lake | place: Democratic Republic of the Congo: South-Kivu... | reverse complement strand
TCTGCCCGGCCGGTTCGTGGCACGCGGCAGCGGAGAGGTGGATGAGTGGTTTAAGTCGCACGCCTGGAAAGCGTGTTTAGGATAATATCCTAACGAGGGTTCGAATCCCTCCCTCTCCGCCAAATACCTTGATTTTTAAGGATATTTTGCAAAATCATCCACGAGGTGGCAGCCCGTAGCAGCAGCAAAAAAGCCGACGAAAGTCGGTTTTTTTATTTTCTACTGCCCCGAGAAAGCCCCGAATGTCCCTAATTGGACTTGGCTGTTTGTCCCGAATCTGCCCCTAGTAAATGCCGAGCCCCAAACCCTGTCGTTCTAGCACTGCTTCAACCTCAGTCAGTCTATTTGAAATACGCAACTACTTCGGTAATGGCTTATCTCGCCTAGATTGTTGTACGGCCCATCCCAGACCGCTTTGCCAGAACTGATCCACTGAAATTCGCCGTTTAACTTCGCATGAGTGCGGGTAGTAATCCGAATCTGATAGTCAGAATCCAACCCTTCAAAGCTGTTTAGCTTAGCTGCATAATTCGCAGCTGGACCGACCCAAACCATGTCAGCATTGCTGCGGATGCCAATCTTTGAGGCAAGTAAACGTCCCGAGTCAATTCCAACGGTATGCCTCAACTGTCGGTGATATTCCCTATAGGCAGCGAAGAAAACCGGATTGACTATATTTTCGATTGCCCAGTTGATCTTGAACGCTGATCTAACTGCATCAGTCGCCTGCATGTCTCCAACGAAAATAGCCATAATCCGGTCGCCATCGTACGCAGTTATTGTTCCACCATCGTCCCTGACGATCTTCGCGGCGCAGTGCAGGTAAGCCTTGTAGTACTCAGCGGATCGCGTGGCGTCAAGACTGTCGACCATCCTGGTTGATCCGGCCAAGTCCGCGTACAAGACTGTTCCGTCAACATATATCCCGGTATTTGAGTGGGTCAGTCTGCTGTCCGTCGTATCGGGAACCGTTCGCCCAAGAGGAATGTCATCCCAACGCGTCAGCGCTAGTCTACTCACCTCCGCCGAGAGATCATCTTTCTGTGTCATTTGGCGCCCTGCACCGCAACCAACGCCCATATTGCAAACAGCCAAGGCGCGATGGATGCAAAACCCCAGATCAATGCGCGCTTAACATGTTCATGCTTTCCGCCGGCAATCTGTGCATTTCTGTAAATCTGTTGAGCACAATCGGCCAGCAATTCCGCCTCGCTGACCGAGCTAAGCCGCGAACCGTATTCTTCCTGCGTATGCGCGGTGATCTTCCCGAAGTAAATGGACGACGAAGAAGGGCCATCAGTCTTCGGAAAAAGCGCCAAAGCAGCACACACGAGGGAAATTACGGAAAGAAGTAAAGCGAACCCAGCAAAGAAAAGCGCCGACCCTTCCGGCTGCTTCGCGGCTCCATAGGCAGCAGCTAATGCTCCTACCATCGCCGCCTGGATTGCAACCAAAACTCCGACCTTGATGTCAGCGCTGGCGATCCAGCCAACCTGCCGCTCGAAAATCCACATGGCCATGCGCAGACGGTCAGATTCGTTGTTCATTCCCTTTTCCTGCCTTTCAATGTCGTGCGCACCATTCAAAGTATTCGGCGATGGTCATTCGCTTTTGGGCAATTCACGCGTCAGCGCCGCCGCCAGTTCGACACAAAGGTGGAGAGCCGAGTACGCCATGCCGAAATCGATCGGTGCTCCCTCTTGGTGCTGACCGAAGTCCCCGAATGCATGCACCGCATTCATCAGCACATATGTTCCTTTCGTGACGTGTCTTGCGCACGAGGCACTCTTGTCGGTTCCTGTCATGAGGTTGAGCAGACGCACGCGGTGGACCCCTTGAGGGAACGTCGTCTCCCACTTGTCGACGCCGCGCTCGTCGTTGTATTTCCAAATCGCCATCCAATCGGAGGGGATCCGCTTACCTGAAATCTCGGATTTCCAGATCAGATCAAATGCTTGATCCACGATGCCGCGAATGTTGCCCAAGAATATGCTGGGATGCTCTGGTAGTAGCTCGGCTCCAAGTTCCAAGTAGCGCTTCAGCGTCGAGTCGATGCCGTTGATCTGCCCGATCCGGCGCTCCAGTACACCTTTGAGGTTTGTCTGATATGCATCGGTCGTGCCAAACAATCGGATGAGTGCATTACCCTCGTGCGGTTGCTCCTCAAGATATCTACCAACCAGGCGGCTCGGCCTTTGCAGCTTGTTTGCGACTGCATGCACGAACCCACGCTCGATCAGTGTCTCCGCGTCGGCAGCCGCAATACCTGCCCTTGCGACAGAGCCTTCGTTTAGAACTCGCCGCATGAGATCGTGGCAAGATGGAGGACAGTCGATCCAGAGTGCGTCCAGTTTGTCACGCAGCGACGGAAATGCTCTGTCGCACCCAGCTTGCATGGCTTCGGGGCTCACAGCACCCGCTATGCCAGTCTCGCAAACGGCGTTAAGGACACCGAGCACGAGTACCGGGAAGCCGTTGCTGGCATTCCAAAGCTCTGTTTGGGCGCCAGCCGCAAGCGGCTGTTCCGGCATCGTTGCCAGAACAGCCGCTAAGTCGTTCTCATCAAAGCAACCCACCCGCACCGGAGTCGGGTCGAAGATGTTCCAGAAGTCGCTGGTCTGCGCATCTGGGTGACGGATCAAGTCGCGCAGCGTACGCCGACTGGCAGTTACTAGTCGCAGGCTGGGTTTGAGTGCCAGCTCCCGCAACTGATCCCACAGGTTGCGCGTCAGTTTGCCGTTGGACAGAGACTTGTCAAAGCCATCCATGATTGCCAGCACCTTAGAACCTTCGTCCTTAAGTGCGTTCAGCACCTCGGCGATGTCCTGGTAATGGTTGTCCTGACTGGTCTTAAGATGCTCGGCGTAGTCGGGGTGGCTGACCGTCAATGCAGCTGAGAGCTCACGCGCCAACTGTTGCATGAACAGTGCGTCAGTCCCCGGCGTCTGATGGCCAAGATCCCACATCAGGACGGCCGAATAGATCGAGCCAGCCTGCCGCAAACGGGCGGCCAATTCATGCAGTAGCACAGTCTTGCCGGCGAACCTGGGCCCGACCACTTGCAGATGATCCGGAATCGCTTTGGTCAGAGCACCTGTCATCTTCTGCAGAATGGCCGCCCGACCAAGCATTGGTGACACGGTCGTACCCAGTATGGGGAATCGGCTGTCAGGCATTTTCTTCCTCCGCTTCTGTGCGAGCGCGGCTGGCCACCACGTCTGCATCCTGTTGTTGTTCGATCCAGTCCGCCATCAGTGGAATGGCCAAGCGATATTCGCCATCGCCAATTTCACCCGAGAACTCGATTAGTTCCAGTTCACGCAGATAGCTCAGATCAGTATCCAGCGCTTCGTCGTCGACGTCCACGCCGCCTTGAGCCAATTGCTCGTGCAACGTACCGAAGCCGATGTGCGTTCCCTGCTTGAAGCTCAGCGCGCACAGCAACAAGATCAACTGCCTGCGATGCCGGCCAGTTTCGGGGCCAAGGGCCGCGTAATCCCACAAGCTGGCGAAGTGCTCGTTGTCTCGAACCAAAGAATGTGCGGCGTCGTTAACCACACTCGCGGTGATCGACCTGCTCTTGGTTTGCACCGCGTAGTCGAACACGCGGTTGCACAGGCACTGCATCAGGTAAGGGTGCCGTGCCGTGACCTCGATCACCCGCTCAATCGCTTCCTGGGAGAATGCCAGTTGATCGCGCACTGGTTCCGTGACTACCTTGCGTGCGCTCTCCGTATCGAGTGCCGTCACCGGGATACTTGTTCCCAAGCCATACAACGCGGACCAGTACTCCTCACGCAGCCGCTTCAAGCGGCGCGATCCAGTCAGGATCGCTGAAAACTTAGGGTAGGTCTGGATCAGGAAGCGGATGTTCTCCGGCACCTGGGGTGAGGTCACTCCGTTGTCGATGCCCTCCTGCAGCTTGTCGAACTCATCGAGCATCAGTACCAGACCAAGCCCCAAGGGCGCCAGAACAGTCAGCACCAGTTCCAGATACTCGCGGAAATCGGTGAACGGTGATTCGGCACCAATGCCCTCACGGCAGGCCCGCGCCACGCCCAATGCCGCCTTGCCGGCGGTTAGGGTCTGGCCGTTGGGCAGCGGTACATCGATGTCCAGCTTGATCAGCGCCGTGGCGATGCTGCGGGCGATCTCGCGGAATACCTCGGCCGTCGGCACGCCCACGACTTGCGCGGCACCTTCGGCTCCTTGCAGGCTAGCATAGACCGCCATCCAGCCTGGAATCGCGGAACGCCCCTCCAGATGTTTGAGGATCGATGTCTTGCCAGCCCGGCGATTGCCTTCCAGCAGCACCACATTGCCATGGGTCGCGATCTGGCGGCTGATCTTGTCGATCAACTCGTCTCGGCCATAGAAAACGCTGTGCCCATGCTGAGGCTCCAGCGGACTGCCAGTCACATAGGGGCTGCCGCCCAGTTCAGCGGGCAAGACGCCGTCCGCTGCCTCGGGCTTAGCCACGCGGATGACCAACTCGATTTCCCCCTCGACCACCTGCCCAGATAGAGCACGCGCGCGCCAAAGCAGACGCAACGACAGGTCGCCGCCTTGCTTCGACACCTCCCCTCGCAGGTTGATCGTGAACGCGCCCCGCTCCGCTAAATAGGGAATCTCGACGATGCCCCAGTCAGGCTGAGTTTCCACACGCACATTGCGCAGCGGCAATGCGCCCGGGTTCTCCAATTCCACGGAAAATTCGGCAAAACGGCCCGCCACAAGGGATGCGGGCGAGGTGCGCACCTGCAGCCCATTGGCATCGATCAGGTCCGCAATCGCAGCGCGAAGCCATTCCCGCAGGCGTTCACCGACGGCGCGGGCCTGCGATTCAGAGGGCAAATGGCTCGTAGTCTGTTCCAGTGCAGACTGCACACCGCGTTCGGCCTCCTGCAACACGTTCAGCAATCCGGGGCCGGGCGGAATCTGGGTCACGCCCACCATCGGCAGCACGGCCTGGGTGAGCGGCGCCAGCCAGCGAGCAGACTGGCTACTGACCTGATCTTGATCCAGCCAACGCTGGGCCGTGCTGGCCAGGGCCACGACAGGCTCGAAGTGGCCCAGCGCTGGCGTGTCGTCCAGGCCGCTCACAAACTTGGGCACCTTGCCATCCAAATCGGCGAGCCAACTGGTGACGCGATCCGACTCGCTGCTACCTGTGGCCTGCGTTAGGAAGGCCAGTGCATCGGTACCGAACTCGCGAAACTGGGCAGCAGCTCTGGCCTGCATCGGCAAGGGTGGCAGTGGTATCGGCAGTTCATCCAGAACGGCTCGGTTGAGATGCTGAATGACTGCCCCGCGCGACTGCGCCGACAGCCAGTTCTGACACGCCGGGCTGGCCAGATAGGCGAGCAGAAAGCCTGCATCCAGTCGCTCCTGATCTGCGCGCAACACGTACAACCCATTCGCCGCAATGGCACCCACAGCGCCGTTACGCACCAGCGCAGCTTTGCCAATGGTGCCCGACTTGGACACCAGCACGTCACCCGGCAGCAGAGCCCAGCGTTGTTCGACGCTTGCCAGTTCTGGCCGCAACCAACTTGAGGTGCGTCCGACCTTGCCTTGGTTTAGGTCCTTGATACGCACATAGCCCACGGCGCGTTCAAACGGTGGCTCATCCAGCAGATCGGCCGACTTGATGGCACGGCCCGCCGTGACTTGGGCCACGCTTGACAGTGGCGCCACCGAACCGGTGTCGCCCAACGCCTCCTTGAGGCTGGCCAGCAGGTCATCCAGGCCACCCTTTTCGCGACGGCGTGGAGAGAGATCCCATTCTGCTGCCTCAAGCTCGCTGATGCTGAGCTCCCAAGAAAAACGGCTGATCAGGCCCCGATCCGGAGTGTTTTCTTCTTGCCCCTTGATTGGCTTGCGAAGTTCCGGACGACGAAGCTCGCTTGCTAGTTGTTCGGCGACCTCCGCGCGAATCACAGGAGCTTTGCGGCCAGACCGTTGCTCAAACAGAGGGCTAGCATCGGCCATCCGCACCCGGCTCGTTCTGCCTTGCTTGCTCAGCACCAGCAGGCTGCCCTTGACGCTGGTGTATGGTGCGAAGGCGCCTGCGGGCAGGCCAATCACGGCTTCCACTTGCCCCTGTTCTAGCAGGTAGCGGCGCAGCTCCCGATCAGCTCCGCCGCGAAAAAGGAACCCCTCGGGCACAGCAATCACTGCCCGGCCATGGGGCTTGAGCTGCGACAGCACATGCTGAATGAACAAACCCGTGCTGTCGTTGGTGGCGATCGGAAAGTGCTGATAACGCCAAGGCTCGCGGCTTGTCTTGGCACCGATGGGCGGGTTGGCAAGCACCACATCAAAGCCCTGACGGCTGGGGCTGCTCAGCGACTCGCGCTCCAGACTGTTGCCCAACTCCAGGCGAGGCGCTTCGATACCCGCCAGCAACATCCGCGTAAGGCCGACCAGGAAGGCGCTGGCATTGATCTCGATGCCAGCCACGTCCAGCAAGGCGCCCGGACGGCGCAACTCATTGCGGCTGCGTTCGGCCTGCTGCCAAGCTGCGACAAGGAAGTTGCCCGAACCAAAGCACGGGTCGTACACGCGCTCGCCCGGTTGCGGGTTGGCCAGTGCAGCGACGAGGCGGGCGATGTTCACCGGTGAGGCGTACTGGCCATCGTAGGGATCACCGGTTTCCGCGATGGTCTGATCGAACACCTCCAGCAGCGCACGGCGCTCGCTTGGGGTTTCGAACGGCAGATCGGTCACCCAACGCACGAAGTCGTGCAGGTAGACGAAATTCACCTTCAAAACACGGCGCAACGGCTCAGCCAGCGCGTGCAGATAGGCTGCCACCGGGTGCGCCGCATCGCCGCGCAGACCTTCCACGTGCTGCGCCAACTCCTGCAGCCGGTCGGCGATGGCGTGGGGATGATCCAGACGCACCCAGTTCCGCCACTGCAGCGGCTCAGGCAGCAGCGGCTGGTAAGTCCGATCCTCAAAGGCCGCCATTGCCTCCTGCTCGGCATCCTGCAGGTCGACCCAGCGCAGCAGCAAAAAGGTGGCGAACATCTCGCGGATCAGCGACCTGGACTCGCTGGCAGGCATCTCGCTGCGCAGTACATCCAAGGCAGCGATCCACTGAGAAGTAGCTTCGCGCAGTTGCTTGTCTTGCACGGTATTCACAGCTCCCCAGCGAAGGCTCTGCGGAGGATGGCTCCACGAAGCACTTCGACTTCACCGGGCAAAGACTCGGTTGCCAGTTGACGCATCAAGTCGTGAGCTGCGTCCAGCCGGCTGACGATATTTTCTTGCTTGGCCAACGACGGAACCGGAATGCTGACTTCCCGGAGCCGTTCACCAGAGATCTTCACCATCGTCTGGCTGGACCCAAGTGCACGAGCCTTGATCTGCTTCCGGGAACTTGCGCTGCGCAATGCGTAGGCCAGATACCGAGGAAGGATCAGCGATGGGTTGACCTTGAGCTTGATGAGCAGATCTGGATAGATGAGTCGGTCTGTGGGAGTTCCCATTGCGACAGCAGAGAGCCCTACCAACTCGATGGTGTTCGCACGCGACACAAAAACGTCGCCCGCATCTATGCCGAATTGATTGGCAACCTCGTTTGGCAGTGCAATTGGCTTTTGAAAAGCAATGCCAAGGTCAATGCCTCGCACAGCAGTCAATGTCAACACCGCACCATCGGCCAGGCCTTCGGTGTCCTGGGCAATGGATCTTCCATTGCGAACTGTGTTGACAAGTTCCCCAACAGTGCGCGTTGTCCAGCCTTCGATGCCCGTCAGGTCAGGATGCAATTCCGACTCGATCAAGGATGCAGACAGGTATTGCTGCTGAATCCGTGAGGACTTCTTCAGTCCTTCGATCTCCTCCACCCGCTCCATGCACTCATTGATGCGGGCGACGATGCGGTGCTGTTCTGGCAGCGGCGGAATGGCAACCTCAATCGCCTCGAACTTGCCTTTGGTAATGTGCTTCATGGCAATGCCATGGGCGTGACTGGCCATTTCATCCAACGTTTCCAACATAAGGAAGTGCAAGAAGTCCCGCTCCACCAGTTCAGCGTTCGGGATAGCCTTGAAGATGTGCTGATTGAGCACTGCCGGGCCACGACCCCAGATGAATGATCCGAGTGTGGCTGACCAAGAGATCAGCAGATCGCCATCGTTGACGAAATAGCGGGGTTCAACGGGCTGGTCGCAGTAGTTGAACGGCTTGCTGCTATCAGTGAGGTTCTGAATGCGAATGATCGGCAGGCCAGCGGTCTTCCAGTCCTCCGGCTTGAACGCCTTCCCATTGATGTACTGGCCAAGCTCACCCAGCTTATGGGTTTTCCATGTTGCCGGATACGTCATTCAGCACGCTCCAGCAAGGACTCGAGCTCGTCCAGCAAGTCGGTGATTCGAGCTTCCTTGGTCTTGATGGACTGCACCAGTTCAAGTGCGGGCCGATGCTCATAGTCATCGACCTTGTTGGGGTTCTTGGCTGAGAGGTCGTAGCCCTTTGCCACGATGTCGGCCAGCGCCACGGTCCAGGAGTTGTCGCCTTGCGCGCGGCCTGCCCATCTGGCCAGGAAGTCAGGCAGTTGATTGCCTGCAATCGGCTTGCGTGTTTGCTTGAGCTCGAAGCCGTCGTTGGTCAGGTCGTAATACCAGACAGACTCAGTGCCCGAGCCGTCTTGCGTGCGGTCAAAGAAGATCACATTGGTCTTGACGCCGGTATAGGGGAGGAAGCAGCCGGCTGGCAATGACAGAATGGTGTGCACCTTGAACTGCTCCAGAAGCTCCTTGCGCACCTTCTGATCCGGCCCGCCGCGGAACAGCACGCCCTCGGGGATGACCACCGCCGCGCGACCGCCCTTGGCCAAGTTGGCCATGATGTGCTGCAGGAACAGGCACTCGGTGGCGCTGGAGCGCACACGGAAGTTGGTTTGCAGCTCCTGCGCCATCTTGCCGCCGTAGGGCGGGTTGGCGAGGACGACCTGGTACTTGTCCTTCTCGGCCACGTTCTGGTTGTGCACTTCCAGAGTGTTGGCCAGCTCCAGATTGGCACCCTCGATGCCGTGCAGGATCATGTTCATCGAGCCAAGCAGGTAGGTCAGCGGCTTGAGCTCCAGACCAAAAAAGGCTTTGTGCTGCAGGTCGTCAAGCTGCTTAACACTGAGGGTGCTGTGGTGGCGCAGGTAATCGGCAGCTTCGCCTAGGAAGCCGGCGGTGCCAAAGCAGGGGTCGTACACATGCTCTCCGGGTTGCGGCTGCACTACCTGCACCATGGCGCGGATGATGTGGCGCTGGGTGTAGAACTCACCGGCGTAGCCGGCTGAGTCGGCTGCCACGCGCTTGAGCAGGTCCTCGTAGATTTCCGACAGCACGATGACGTCGGTCTCGCTGGAGAAGTGCAGCTTATCCACCTGTTGCACGACCTTGGCGAAGCTCACGCCCCGGCGGCTGTAGTTGCGCACGTTGTCGAAGATGCGGCGGAAGCGCTGCGCCAGCGCATCGTTGCCCAGACCTTTGGCCGGGTCCGGGCTAGTGAGTTTGATCCACAACTTGCCGTCGACGAATTCGAGCATATCGTCTGGGTGGTCGGTGTCTTTGGCCCAGTGGCTCCAGGCATAGGCACCCGTCAGGCGTCGCTCGTAGGGTGTGTCGTCGAAGGTGGCCTCCTGCTCCTTACGCGTTTCGGTTTCGTCGAAGGCCTTCAGAAAGAAGAGCCAAGCAAGCTGCTCCACGTAGTTGCGGGCATCGACGCCTTCGGCATTGAGCTGGTCACAAGCGTTCTTGACGATCTGCTGCACTTCCTGGCGGCGGTGATCGGTGTTGTTCTTGGTCATATCATTCCTGTTGTTCTTCTGGGCCGGACCGCATCAGGCGGCCATGGGCACATAAAGGTGTTGCTTCACCAGTTCGAGGTCGGCCTTGAGCATGGCCGGACCGCCGTAGCGCTGGGTCAGCGTGGTGAAGCTGCCGAACTGCTCGGCGAATTGCGGAGCACCATAGGTGCGCGCCTGTTCGAGATCGTCGATGCCGAACAGACGGTAGTGGTCCAGCGCGGTTTGCCACAGATGGGTTTTGAAGCGCTGGCTCTCGGGCAGTGCGGTTTCACCCAAATGATCCAGTAGCCAAATTTGATCGTGGTCCCACAGCCGATTGGCGCGGTCGGCGCGGTTGGGCACGCGGGGCAGTTGGAAACCGATTTTGGCCAGGATGTCGACATCGTCGGCATCCGGCAGGTCGAGGTAATGCCGGAAGGCCGCTGGGTAGATGTCGCGGTCGCGCAGAGCTTCGCGCAGCTCCTGGCGGCTGCCTTTGTCGATCCAGATACGCAGCAACTCATCCAAGCCCTTGTGGCTGACGTCGAGGATGAACTCGCGCGATTGCTGGGTGTATTCCTCGAACGGCACCTTACGGCCGTCGGCCAGGCAGACGTAGCGGTTCTCGGCGGAGATGACCACCTGCACGCCTTGCGCCAGATATTTGGCGCTGGGCTCCGCTGCCTTGGACGGTTTGGTCCGCTTCTGCTCGTATCCCTTCTGCCGGTTTGCCGGGTGCCCGTCGAACTCCGCGTCCTCGAGCTGGCTGGCGCCGGAGTAGTCGAAGATGGTGAAGTAGCGCTTGTTGATGTCCTCACACAGCCGGGTGCCACGCCCCTTCATCTGCTTGTAGAGGATGGCGCTGCGCAGCGGGCGCACGAACACGACGTTCTTGACGTCGGGCGCGTCAAAGCCCGTGGTGAGCAGATCCACAGTGACGGCCACGCGCGGGTTGCTTGGGCCGACCACAGCGAAATTGCGTTCGAGCTGGTGGCTGTTGCGTTCAGCCCGGGTGATGCGAGCTGCGTAGTCGGCGTTGCCCGAGAGACGGCGCAGCTCCTGCGCCATAAAGGCGGCATGGGTATCGTCCACGCAGAAGATGATGGTCTTCTCGTCGCGCAACTCATACTTGCCCAGCACCTCCCACAAATCCTCAGCAATGACCTTGGTGCGATCCGGCATGCGGACATCACGCTCGAAGTTGGCCGTGGTGTAACGCTTGCCATCGGGTCCTGTGTAACCGTCCTCATCGACATTGGTGATGCGCTCTTCCAACAGGTAGGGCACTAGAAAGCCATCTTCGATGGCCTGCTTGAGGCTATAGGTGAAAACCGGGTCGCCGAAATAGTGCTGCGTGTCGCGGCGCTTTTCCTCTGCGGTCAGAGAGCGGTCGCCCTCTTCGAGCTCGCGCGGGGTAGCCGTGAGGCCCAACTGCAGCGCGCTGCCGAAATGTTTGAGTACGCCGAACCAGTCGCCGAAACCAGATCGATGACATTCGTCGATGACCACTAGATCGAAGAAGTCCGGGGCGTAGTGCTCATAGACCTTCTTGCCGTCCAGCTCCTCATCGAGGCTCTGGTAATTTGCAAAGAAGACCTTGCCAACCAGGTGCTGGCCCTGTGCAACGGTGTCCTTGTCGATCTGCACGCGCTCCGACGCCGATAAGGCCGAGAACGCGCGATAGGCCTGATCCTTGAGGCTGTTGCGATCGGTCAAGAACAGCACGTGCTCACGCTTAAGCGCCTTGCCGTTAAGCAGCTTCCAAATGAGCTGGAAGATGGTGAAGGTTTTACCGGTGCCGGTGGCCATCAGCAGCAGCACGCGGTCGTCGCCCTGGGCGAACTGCCACAGCGCCTTGTTGATGGCGATGTCCTGATACGGGCGCACGCCTTTGCGTGACACCTGGTCCATGTGATAGCCAGCGGCGAACGCACCCTCCCAGCGGGCCCAGTCAACCGACACGCCCATCCGCGCGACCAACTCGTCGGGCGACGGCGGCACACTCATCGACTCAAAATCACCGGTGTCGTTGTCCGTCAAGATCCAGTCGTTGCCATTGGAGGCGATCGAGAACCGCAGTGAGAGGCGGCGCGCGTACCGAGAGGCTTGTTGCATCCCATCCGCAGCGCTCTCGGCCTCTGACTTGGCTTCCAGAATCGCCAGCGGCACACCCCGGTAACGCATCAGGTAGTCCGCGATGATCGACTGGGTTTCGTCGTACATCGCATCGCCGGTCAGATTGACGCGCCCCGGCCCGATACGCAGCTGTTCCTGCCACGCCCAACCGAGCGCAGCCAAGCGGGGCTCGATGAGTTCTTTGCAGGTCAGTCGTTCGTTGCGTGCCATTTTGATTTGCCTTGCTTAGCTAGCCTTGATTGCGGTTTCGGTCATAAGAAATATTGGAGTCTGCCCTACATAAGCAGAAGACGTGCCAGTTACTAAACCTCATACTTTTGCAGCCAATTACTCAATGTCTGATAGCTACCCAAGCCCAATAGCCGTGCGGCCTCTGACTTGTTGCCGTGGGCTTGCGCCATCGCCCGCTCCAAGTAATGACGTGCCACATCTCCAATGATCTCGGGCAGGGAAATGCTTTGATCAAGGGGACGCCCGAGGACGGTTTCGGTCTTTGGGGGTATGGTCACCGCCAGCGAAGCCGCGATGTCATCGGCAGTGATCTTGTCACCCGTGGCCCAAATGCTGGCGCGTAGAAGCGTGTTGTGTAGTTCGCGCACGTTCCCTGACCAAGAGTGTCGAAGCATAATATTTCTTGCTGCAACATCTAGTTTCTTATGCTTGTACCCAGGTTGTGACGCTGCCTCAGTATTGATAGCCGCCAACATCGAATCGATCAGGAGGGTGATATCTCCTTCCCGCTCACGCAGTGGCGGTAGCAGCAGTACGCCAACAGCAAGCCTGTGAAAGAGATCCTCCCGAAAGCGCCCTGCGCGAATTTCTTCAGGTAGCACCCTATTTGTAGCTGCAATGATGCGGACGTCTATCGCCTTGGGCTTGGTCGCACCGACACGAGTAACCTCACGTTCCTGCAGTACTCGGAGGAGACGGACCTGCGAGGCCAAGGGTAGTTCTCCAATTTCGTCCAGGAACAAAGTGCCGCCATCAGCCGCCTCGAAGTAGCCCGCCCGGGCTGCCGTAGCGCCTGTAAATGCACCCCTCTCATGTCCGAATAACTCAGCATCCACAAGCTCCTGGGGAATCGCTCCGCAGTTCACTGCGACAAATACATTCCCGCTACGCGAACTGGCCTGATGGATTGCTCGGGCAAAGAGCTCCTTGCCAGTCCCCGACTCTCCTTGGATCAGAGCCGGCACATCGCGAAGTGCCAGTCGGTGCGCCATCGCAACTGTCCGCTTCATCGGTGCGCAGCGATGAATAATTGCACCGAAGGCGGGGGAGTCGGGCGGCACCCCCTGCATCAATCTGGTTAGCGCCTCGTCTGCCTGCTTGTCAGCTGTAGGCATAAACTCGGCTGCCAGATCAAAGGGAATGAAGACTTTCTTAACGCCCTGCTCACGCGATGACTCGATCAATTGCGCCGGATAGCGTGTCTTGGCAAGCAACAACCAGACGGCCGCCATGGCAGGGGTACCCGGGCTAAGATGAAATGTCAGGGAGGCTGATGGCGATGCGCGCCTGATCTCTCCGATCACTTCATTGGCGGCGTGAAAAATCTCCTCGAAACTGGTCGGGCTGGTGAGCTTGACCTTATGAGGCGCAATCGGGATCCCCGTCTGCTTATCAAGCCATTGCGTATAGGCGCGTGTTTTCGGCGAACCATGATCCGACAATAGATGCACGGCATCGAAGGCTATTGCCTTGATCGCCCCGAGAATTGGCCCCTGCTCGCCCGAGCCTGGAAACTCAGCCGCTCGCAAGTCGGTATTACCCAGCCACGCCACCAGAACTGACATCAGTTAAAAGATTTCGAGTGGTTGCATAAAATTCATTGTACTTCCTTGCATGGAAATCGGAGCAGGTTGGCTTCGTTATCGGGCGAAGTAACCTTGCTCAACGTTACCTTGACCCGCCGAGCGCCCCTGGTCACAGGCACATTGCAGCCCGACAACGCCCATCAGGCCAACATCTGCTCAGGTTGAACGGCAGTCAGACTGGAATTCGATTCGGAATTTTTGATGGCCGCCCTCCCCTCCCGTTCTTGCACCACACCCCCTCCAGATGCGGTCGCCAGTCCTGCCATTTCCCCAACGTCGCCACCAGCACCCGCACCGTCCGCCAGTAGTCGTAGCGCGTCGCCTCCGACTTCGCGCTGGCCCAGCGCTCCAGCACCCAGCGCAGATGCTTGGCCTGCCATTGACGCGGTTCGCTGATGCCATAGCGTTGCTGGATC